>ERZ724513.464-NODE-464-length-19588-cov-8.871295_pt1 | contig 19588 bp, 20 predicted proteins | sample MGYA00376046_ERZ724513 | MGnify/ENA primary metagenome ERZ724513 (study PRJEB28724, sample SAMN07190883) | activated sludge metagenome | isolation source: activated sludge of sewage treatment plant in Hong Hong | place: Hong Kong | collected 2016-03-17 ...
CAGGAACTCGGCGGCACGCTGACCGGCCAGGTGCGCGGCGGCACGACGCCCGCCGGCGCGCGGCCGCTGGCCGAACATGAGTCGCCGGCGCTGGCCGATGCAGTGCGCGACATCAACAAGTGGAGCAACAACGTGATGGCGCGCCAGGTCTTCCTGACGCTGGGCAACGCCAACGGACCGGCCAGCGCCGAGCGTGCCCGCCAGCGCATCGGCGACTGGCTGAACGCTCGCGGCCTGGGCTTCCCCGAACTGGTGATCGACAACGGTTCCGGGCTGTCGCGCAGCGAGCGGATCAGCGCCGACAGCCTCAACCGCCTGCTGCTCGACGCCTGGCGCAACCCGGCGATGCCGGAATTCGTTTCGAGCATGCCGATCGTCGGCATCGACGGCACGATGCGGAAGCGCCTCAAGGATTCCGGCGCCAGCGGCCGCGCCCACATCAAGACCGGCACCCTCGACGGCGTCAAGACGGCGGCCGGTTATGCCCTCGACGCGCAGGGCCGGCGCATGGCCGTCACCTTCTTCATCAACGATCCCCGGGCGGCGGCCGGTGGCCCGGCCATCGACGCACTCATCAACTGGGTGGCGCAGCGGCGAACCGGCGAGAAGGCGCCCGCCCTGGAGAATGAGTGAGCGCTCGCCGCTTCCCGCCGGGCCGCTCGCCGCGGCCGGGCTGAACCGCCAGCATGTCTTCGACCTCGCCGCGCTGCCGGCGGCAATCACCGCCACGCTCGGCACAACCGCGGGCTTCGACCAGTTGATCCTGCTCGGCCACGGCGGCAAGCGCCTGTGGGAATGCGTCCAGGCGTCGGGCGGCGCTGGCGGCGATCCGGTCGACGACTACTGCGCGCGCGTCGTGGCCGACTGGTTCTCCGCCGAACTGCCCGGCCACCGCTACCGCATCGTCTATCCCGGCAGCGCGCCGGTTCCCTTGCAACGAATTGGGGCACTGGCCGGCTGGCACCACCCGACGCCGTTCATGGTCGGCATCGACCCCGAATGGGGGCCATGGTGGGCCTACCGCGCCGTCGTTCAAGCAGATACCGGTTTTTGCCCTTCCCCGGCCGTTGACCGCGGCAGCCCCTGCACGAGTTGCCAAGCCAGTCCCTGCATCACCGCCTGCCCCGCCGCAGCCATGGATGGCGGCCACTTCGCGCTGGAGCGGTGCATCGCCTACCGCGTGCGCGACGACTCGAAGTGCATTCACACCTGCCTCGCGCGCATCGCCTGCCCGGTCGGCGGCGAACATCGCTACGACGCCGACCAGTTGCGCCATGCCTATTCGATCTCGCTGCGGACCCTGCGTGCCACCGCTTCCCCGGCACGCCGGTCTTGATCCAGCACATGGTGCACCGCGGCCTCGCCGCAGTATGATCGCCCCCTGTCTTCACGAACCGCCGACCGCCATGACCGATACGCCGCTCCCGCCCGACGCCGACCGCGTGCGCGCCCTGCTGCGCCAGGTGATCGACCCCGAAGTCGGCGCCAACATCGTCGACCTCGGGCTCGTCTACGAGATCGACATCGCAGCCGGCCGCGTCCGGGTCGCCATGACCATGACCTCGCCGGCCTGCCCGATGGGCGAGATGATCGTCGACGAGGCGCGCGCCGCGCTCGCCGACGGCCTGCCGCTCGGCTGGCAGGCGGAGGTCGCGCTGGTCTGGGAACCGCCGTGGAGCCCGGCGCTGATGAGCGAGCGCACGCGCCGCAATTTCGGCTGGTAAGCGACTACGATGCGCGACCTGCCGCCGGCCGCCCGGCTGCCGCTGCTGTTCTTCGGGATGATCTCGCTGCTCGCCGGCGTCGCCGCCGGGCTGGCACGCCTGGGCTGGGAAATGCCGCCGCTCGCCGCACGCGCCGCCGGCTGGCACGGCGCGCTGATGATTCCGGCCTTCTTCGGTACCGTCATCGGCCTCGAACGCGCCGTCGCCATCGGCCGCCTGTGGGCTTATGCGGCGCCGGCGGCGGCTGGCCTCGGCAGCCTCTGCCTGATCGCCGGGGCGCCCGTCGCGGCCACGCAGGCGCTCACACTGCTCGGCGCCGCAGTGATGCTTGCCGCCAGCCTGCAGGTACTGGACCGCCTGACCGCTCCATTCACCATCGTACTCGCCCTCGGTGCCGCCTGCTGGCTGGTCGGCAACCTGGCCTGGCTGCTACGCTACGACATCGCCCGGCGCAACGCGCGGCAATCGGGGCTGACGCGCTACATCGCGCTGTGCCTGCTCTCCGGCTACGTCTGGCTGGCCCTGTCCGGCGCCCTCGGGCCAGCCGGCGCGCTGGCACCCGGTAACCCGTGGCGCGACGCCGCCATCCATGCCCTCGCCCTCGGCTTCGTCTTCGGCATGGTCTTCGGCCACGCGCCGACCATCTTCCCGGCCGTCGCGCGCGTGAAGATTCCCTACCACCCGGCGTTCTACCTGCCGCTGCTGGCGCTGCACGCCTCGCTCGCCTGGCGCGTCAGTGGCGGGCTGGCCGGAGATTTCGCCGTGCAACGCGGCGCCGCCGCAGCCAATGCCGGCGCCCTGCTGCTCTTAATCGCCACCATCGTGACCAGCGTCGTGCGCGGCCGGAGGCAAACCGCAAAGGAGATGCCCGATGAAACGTCATGAATGCCTGCAGGATCTCTCGCGCGAGCACCATCTGGCCCTCCGGCTGGCACTGGCCGCCCGGCGCGCGGTCGCGGCGGGCGACCCGGCGCAGGTCCGGGCGGCAGCGAAACTCTGCGCCGACGCCTTCGGCAGCGACCTGGAGCCGCATTTCGTCCGCGAGGAAGACGATTTGCTGCCCCTGCTCGCGCGGGCCGGCGCCGGGGCGCTGGTCGAGCGGACGCTGAACGAGCACGACGAAATGCGCCGCCTTGCCGCTCGCCTCGACGAGGCCGACCCAGCAACACTGGAACGCTTCGGCGAGTTGCTCGGCGCCCATGTCCGCTTCGAGGAACACGAGCTGTTCGAAGCAGCGCAGACGCTGCTGGACCCCGCTGCGCCGGCCGGCAAAAACACGCCGACGCCATGACCCAGAACCGCTGGCAGCGCTTCCTGCACTTCATCGGCTTTCCGGCCAGCAGCCACCATGCCGGCGAACAACTGGTCGCCACGCTCGGCGGTGCACTCGGCATCGTCCTCGTGCTGGCCGTCACCCGGGAGCTCGTCGGGCCGACGGCGGCGCTGGTCATCGTCCCATCGATGGGCGCCTCGGCAGTGCTCATCTTCGCCGCGCCGCACAGCCCCTTCGCCCAGCCGTGGGCGGTGCTTGCCGGGCATGTCCTGTCGGCAGTGGTCGGCGTCGCCTGCTGGCAACTGGTGCCCAACCCGACGCTGGCGGCCGGCCTCGCCGTCGGCCTAGCGATCGGTGCCATGCACCTAGCGCACTGCCTGCATCCGCCCGGCGGGGCGACAGCGCTGGCGGCGGTCATTGGCGGTGCCGCAGTGCACGATCTGGGCTACCGCTACGCGCTGAGCCCGATCGCGCTCAACTGCGCGATCATCCTGATCGTCGGGTTCGTCTTCAACCACGCCTTCCCCTGGCGGCGTTACCCGGCGAGCCTGATGCGCTACCGGCATGCACCGGAACACCCCGGCACCGGCTGGCCCCCCATTGAAGAGCGGCACGTCGTGGCGGCCATGGAACACCTCAACGTCGTCGTCGACGTCAGTCCCGACGAAATGGGGGAGCTGATCCACCAGACGCTGGATATCGCCCAGCGCGAGAAGGACGCCCGCCTGCCGGAAGTCCGGCCCGGACGCTTCTACTGCAACGACCGTCCGGGGCAACAGTGGTCGGTGCGCCAGATCATCGACGAGCGGCGCTCCGACAACCCGGATTTCGACCTGGTCATCTACAAGGTTGTCGACGGCAGTGGTCTGAACCGCACCGGTAGCTGCACCCGGAGCGAGTTCGCCCGCTGGGTCGGCAGCGAACTGCAGCCCCGCGCAAAAAAGCCCTGACTCAGCCGACCGGACGCGCGTCAGCCAGCGCCACCCAGCCGCGGATGACGCGGTAGGCGACCCACAGGCCGAGGAGCGCGATGAGGATCCAGGCGATCGGAATGCCGATGAGTGTGATGATCAGCAGGCCATAGACCACGAGCCACAGCGCGGTGAACCAGAAGGTGCGGATCTGCCAGCGGAAATGGCTTTCCAGCCAAGTGCCCTTGACGTCGCCGCGCTTCAGGTAATTGATGAATACGGCGATCAGCGATGGCAACCCGAAGACGAAGCCGCCGGCAACCGTCGCCGCCGAGGTGATGCCGACGCCAACAGCGATGGCGTGCAGGCCGTAGATGATGTGGGTGAGTTGCACCAGCGACGGGCGGACACCTTGCTGATTCGGGGTGGGGACAGGTTCCTGCATTTTCAGTTCTCCGGAAGGGATTTTTGTAGAAACAGCGCGTGCCCGGCGGCGGGGTCGAGCACGTAAGGGGCGAAGCCGGCGCGTTGGTAGGCGGCCAGCGCCCGCGTGTTGTTGGACAGGACTTCCAGCGTCAGCTTGCAGCAGCCGAGTTCGCGCGCCCGCTTCTCGGCCCAGTGCAGCAGCGCCTGGCCGGCGCCCTGCCCGCGCCGCTCGGCGCGGGTGACGATGTCGTGGATGTTGAGCAACGGCCGGGCGGCGAAGGTCGAGAAGCCGGCGAAGCAGTTGATCAGGCCGACCGCCTCATCGCCGGCGAAGGCCAGGGCACTGTGGAAGGTGGGCAGGTCCTTCAGTTCCCGTACCAAATGGGCCTTGGCGTAAGCGGAAAGCCCGGCGCCGCCACCCATCGGGTCGCAGGCATAGTGGTCGAGCAGTTCCAGCCAGGCTTTGGAAATGGCCTCGTTTTGGAGGTCGACCGCAACGATGCGCAATGCCATCAACTGTCTCCGAGTCCCGGCGCGATCAGGTGAAGGCTGGGGAAATAGCTACGATAGCGGCCAACATCGCGCGTCAGCAGGCGCCAACCTTCCACCGAGGCATGCCCACCAATCAGGAAATCGGGCAGCACGCCGCTGCGCAAGCCGCCCCGTTGGCGATAGTGCAGGAACGCCTTGCCGGCGAGAAACAAGGCCTCACGCGGCATCGACGCGACCGGCATCGCCACGGCGGCCAGCACGACTTCGACTTCCTCGATGCGGGCATAGCCAATCGAAAACTCGGCATAGATCACCGGGTTGATCGTCAGCGTGTCGGTCAGGGCCAGTCGCTCGAGTTGCTGTTGCGACCAGTCTGCCCAGTCCGGGTCGCTCTCCGCCACGTCGAGCAGAATGTTGGTATCGACGAGGATCATCGAGGCAAGCACCGGTGAAGAAATCGTAGCGAGCGCACCGAGTGCGGGGCGGAAGGAGCGCAACGACGAGACATGTCGATTGGATAAGCGAGGAGCGAGCACCGCCCAACGAAGCAATCGGCACGCGCAGTAAATTTATTCACTGGCGCTCAGGCTTCGCCGCGCGTCAGGGCCAGTATTTGGTCCGTGCTCATGCTGACCGTCGCCGAACCGCGCAAGGCAGCAAAGCGCGCGGGGCGCGAAGGCACTTCGGCGTCGGCACGCACAAGACGCACCGAACCATCGGCCTGCGGAATGAAGTCGATCCTGCTGCCGGCAGCCAGTCCGAGCAGATCGCGTATCGGTTTGGGGATCGTGGCCTGGCCTTTTTGGGTGACGACAGTCGACATGGTATTACCTGAAGAATTCGAGTATTACCATGTTAATGCGCCGCAGGGCGAGGCACAAGTGATCGCTACAGCCCCAATTCGCCCCACATCGCATCGACGCGCTTCTTAACATCGCCATCCATGACAATCGGCCGCCCCCATTCGCGGGTCGTCTCGCCCGGCCACTTGTTGGTCGCATCGAGCCCCATCTTGGAACCGAGACCGGCGACCGGCGAGGCGAAGTCAAGGTAGTCGATCGGCGTGTTGTCGACAAGCGTCGTGTCGCGCGTGGCATCCATGCGCGTCGTCATGGCCCAGACCACTTCCTTCCAGTCGCGGATGTCGATGTCGTCGTCCACGACGATGATCGTCTTGGTGTACATGAACTGGCGCAGGAAGCTCCAGATGCCGAACATGATCCGCTTGGCATGGCCGGGGTACTGTTTCTTGATGCTGACGATGGCCATCCGGTACGAGCAGCCTTCCGGCGGCAGGTAGAAATCGACGATTTCCGGATACTGCTTCTGCAACAGCGGCACGAAGACTTCATTCAACGCAACGCCCAACACGGCCGGTTCGTCGGGCGGCTTGCCGGTGTAGGTGCTGTGGTAGATCGGGTCGCGGCGCATGGTGATGTGCTCGATGGTGAACACCGGGAATTCGGCCTGCTCGTTGTAGTAGCCGGTGTGGTCGCCATACGGCCCTTCGAGCGCCATCTCGCCGGGGTGGATGACGCCTTCGAGCACGATTTCGGCCGAAGCGGGCACTTGCAAATCCGAGCCAAGGCATTGCGTCAGCTCGGTCTTGCCGCCGCGCAAGAGGCCGGCGAACTGGTATTCGGACAGCGCATCGGGCACCGGCGTCACGGCGCCGAGGATAGTCGCCGGGTCACAGCCGAGGACGACGGCGACCGGAAAGGGCTGGCCGGGTTTGGCCAACTGGTGGTCACGAAAATCCAGCGCCCCGCCGCGATGCGCCAGCCAGCGCATGATCACCTTGTTCGGGCCAAGCACCTGCTGGCGGTAGATGCCGAGGTTCTGGCGGTTCTTGTGCGGCCCCTTGGTGACGACCAGACCCCAGGTGATCAGCGGTGCGATGTCGCCCGGCCAGCAATGCTGGATCGGCAGGCGCGACAGATCGACATCCTTGCCTTCCCAGACGACTTCCTGGCACGGCGCGTTCGCCACCTTCTTCGGCGCCATGTTGAGCACCTGCTTCAGGATCGGCAGCTTGTCCCAGGCGTCCTTGAGGCCCTTGGGCGGTTCCGGTTCCTTCAGGTAGGCGAGCAGCTTGCCGACTTCGCGCAGCGCCTGCACCGACTCCTCGCCCATGCCCAGCGCTACCCGTTTCGGCGTGCCGAACAGGTTGGCGAGCACCGGGATGTTGTGACCTTTCGGCTTCTCGAACAGGATCGCCGGGCCACCAGCCCGCAGCACGCGGTCGCAGATTTCGGTCATTTCGAGGCGGGTATCGACCTCGACACCAACCCGCTTCAACTCGCCGGTCTTTTCCAGTTGCGACATGAAGTCGCGCAGATCGTGGTATTTCATCGGGTACGGAGCGAGAAATGGCTGGCTACGCAGGCCGAGGTCGAGTTGAGCGGGAAAGCTAGCGCACGTTCACGGCCGGCGGTCCCGGCGGCCGCGGCGAACTCGCTGACCGCCTGGTGGCCATTGATGCCGATGCCATGCATGGTCGGCGGCGTGGGCGGGCTTGGGCGAGCATCGAAGGGCTTGCTCTCGGCCACCTCCCGAATCTTGCGACGGCAGGAGTGCAAGGCGCAGGCATCGCCGGCAGGACCGGAATCAACGCGAGGGATCATGAGCACAACTGACATGTAACCATCCTCATTTCTCTTGTGGCCAGAGGGCAAACTACAATAGCAGCTTTCGCCCTTCCACTCTAAGCTCGTGCGCACAACCCTTGTCTGTACAAACTCATTTCACCATTCTCGAATCAGGTTTCGGACCAGAAGGAATCCGCAAAAGATTCGGTGCCGATTCAAATACTTCCCTTTGCCCTCGCGTTTCCTCAAAATCAATCCGAAGGGGTAATAATCAGTCCATCGTTTTCTAGCGCGCATTGCCGTCAGATACGGATATATGCTGTCAGCAAGGGCTGGCACGCAGGGTTGGTCGTACCTTCCGAACGCGTGAATTGCGCCGTTCCCGAACTAGAGGCCCGATTTGTCGGCGCGACACACTACGAAATCGGCTGGGGAGACCAAGGTTTCTATCAAGCGAAGAAAGCTACGCTACGCTTGGCTTTTCAGGCGCTGTTCGCATTGAGGGGTTCCGTGATGCATGTCGTACCGATTCGACCCCCACTCCCTGACTTTCTTCAAGACCGCGAGGTCGCCGAGACATGTCTGACCGCTTCGGAGTACGCTTCGCTGGTGCGGCTCATCTCGGAGAGCTTCGCGCGGAACGCCGACGGACAGATCATTCCACGAGAGCGTGGCGCCTGCGGAGACAGTCAGTTTTTTCAGGGAAGGGGTGCCTACAACGTGCTCTACACCTGCAACCGGTGGACCGCTACAGCGCTGAGATCTGCCGGCCTCGATCTCTGGCCAAGGATCACGCTGACTTCGGGCAGCGTCATGAGAGCGGTTCGCAAGTATGCGAAATCCTGCAGCAAAATAGCCACACGCGAGGTGGCCGACGATCCGCTTCAAATGCGAAAGCCCTGAGAAAACATGGAGCCATCTCTGGCGGAATTGCCATGATTGCCTGTCATATCGCCAAGCCGCTGACTGACCTCCGGATTGAGTGCGGCCGGCTCCCGCCGCGGGAAAGAAGGCCGGGATCGCCACCCTCGCTGCCACACGAAGTCTCGCGCTCCGAAAACCTTGCGCGCACGCCAGAGGCAAATTGCCCGCGCGCGCATTGCTTGGGGTGAAGAAAAGCCAAATGCGCGACCTCTACCTCAGCCTGCTCTCCCGCCTGCTGGTTCACTGTTATTACCACCGGGCACGACTCCTTAACCCGGAGAATCGCCCTGCCGCCGGTCCCATTCTCTATGTCGGGCTGCATCGCAACGGCGCGGTTGACGGCTGTGTCTACAAGTCGCTTCTGCCGGAGGCGGTATTCATGATTTCGGTGCAGTTGCGGCGCAGCCTGATCGGACGGATGATCTTCGACGGCATCGAAGTCGTTCGCGACAAGGACCGCGGCCATGACAAGGGCGCCGAGAACGACATCGCCATTGAACGCTGCATTGAACACCTGCGCCGTGGCGGCGCGCTCTTCGTAATGCCGGAGGGCACCAGCGATCTCGGCCATCGGCATTTGCCGTTCAAGACGGGGGCAGCCCGAATCGTTGAGACAGCGCTTGAGGCCGGCCTGCGCCCGACCGTGGTGCCGGTCGGCATCCATTACGAACGCGCCTGGGCCTGGCAAAGCGACGTCGAGGTCGTCCTCGGCACGGCGTTGCCGCTCGACGTGCCCCCGGGAAGCAGCGGGCCTGCTGCGGTCGACCTGCTGCATCGGCGGATTTCCGCCGGCCTCGAAACCCTGGCCGTCGGCGCCCCCGATGCCGAGAGCTTCGCCCGCCGCGAACGCACCGCCCTTGTCGCCACCCTCGGCAGCGGACGCTCCTATTTCGCCGCCCTGAAAGCTCTGGAAGCCGGCGTGTCGGAAGCCGAGACGGCGCTGGCCGAATTCGAGAAGATCACCGCGGGCCGGCCGTTGTTCCAGTACCAGGGCGTGCCCTTGCTGCCCGCCCGCCACGCCTGGGCCGATGCCGCTCATGCCCTGGTTCTGGCACCGCTGGTTGCCGCCGCCGGCCTGCTCAACCTGCCGCCGCTGCTCATCGCCTGGGGCGCCGGCCGGCGTTTCGCCGACGCCCGCAACACCGTTGCCCTATGGCGTCTGCTTGCCGGTTTTCCGGCTTTCTTGGCGTGGACCGCCGGGCTTTTGGCGCTGGCAATCATGACTGGAGCATGGCCGCTCGCGCTGATCTATGTCGCCCTCTCCTGGCTTGGACTGCGCAGCCTTCGCCGGCTGAAGAAGCTCGCGGTCAGCCTCGGCAACCTTTGGCGCGCCCCGGACCTGCGGCCGCGCCTGCTCGCCCTGCAGCGGCAGATCGCTGCGGCGTTGAGCGCACGAAGACCCTGAATGCCCGCCGTCCTCACCCACGAATGGCTGTTCGGCGCCTACCTGCTGTTCATGACCGTTGGCCTGCTGGCGAACAGCGGCCTGATCGACGCCAACACCCTGAGCTATCTGGCCGGGCTGCTCGTTGCCGGCGGGCTGATTGCCCTCACCGCTCGCCGGGATACGCCGACAACGTGGCGCATCCGGCTGCTTTTCTACCCACTGGCGATGAACGTCTATTTCCAGCTGATGCGCCGCGCAGTGCCCGCCGTTCACCCCGCCATGATGGATACCGCGCTGCGCCGGATCGACCAGTGGCTGCTGCCCGACACCCCGGCGCTGCTGCTGGAACCGCTGGTCACGCCCTGGGCGACCGAAGCATTCAGCTTCTTCTACATCCTGTTCTTCCCTTACCTGACCTTCAGCCTGATCACCCACGCCATCGGCGACCTGGGCCGCCTGCGCGCCTTCACGGTCGGCCTGTTCTCCCTCTACGGCATCGGCTTTCTCGGCTACGCGCTGGTTCCGGCCGGTGGCCCCTATCTGGCCTTCGCCCGGAACTTCACCGTGCCGCTGCTCGGCGGCCCGATTACCGACTGGAACGCCGCGATCGTCCGTGCCGGATCGATCGGGGTCGATGTCTTCCCCAGCCTGCATGTCGCCGTTTCCAGCTTCCTGCTGGGCTTCGATTTCCGCCACCAGCGCCGCCGCTTCTGGCTCTATCTCGTGCCCTGCGTCGGCCTCTGGCTATCCACCTTGTTTCTGCGTTACCACTATCTGATCGATGTCCTGTTTGGCTTCGCCCTCGCCGCCCTGGCGCTCTGGCTGGCTGAGCGCCAATTCGCCCGGGAAAGGATTCCTGCATGACGCTTCAATCGTGTTTCGCTCTCGCCTTCGCCGACCCGCTGGCCTGTCAGGGCGACCTGGCCGGCGGCAAGGGGGCCAACCTCGCCCTGCTCAGCCAGAAAGGTTTCCCGGTACCGCCCGGATTCATCGTCACCGCCGGCGCCTACCGCGAGTTCGTACGCCACGCGGGACCGCTGCTTGACCGGGTTGTCGCCTTCCACGTCGACGATCCGGCCCTCCTGCGCCAGGAAGCGGCCGACCTGCGCCGGGAACTGGAAGCGCTGCCGCTGCCGGCCGAGGTGGACCAGGCAATCCGCCAGCAACTCGCAAGTTTTCCTGCCGACACGGCTTTTTCGGTGCGCTCCTCATCCACCTTCGAAGACCTAGCCGCGGCTGCCTTTGCCGGCCAGCACGACACCTATCTCGGCATCAGCGGCGTCGATTCCGTCCTTGACCGGGTGCGCGCCTGCTTCGCCTCGCTGTGGCAGGAACGGGCCATCGCCTATCGCAGGCAGCACGGTTTCGAGCATGCCGCGGCAGCCATGGCGGTCGTCGTCCAGAACATGGTGCGCTGTGACGTGGCCGGTGTCGCCTTCACCATCAATCCGGTCAGTGGGTCGCTGAAGGAGATGCTGGTCAATGCCAACTTCGGCCTCGGCGAATCCGTCGTCAGCGGCGACGGCGAGATCGACCAGTACGTGCTCGACCGCGACGGCAAGCTCTGTTCCAGCGTCATCGGCCACAAGACCGAGCGTGTCATCTGCGGCGAACATGGCTCGCAGGCCATCGAAGTCAGCGTCGAGGAAGCCGCCCGCCCCTGCATGCCGGAGGCGGCGCTGGCCGAACTGGCGCTGCTGATGCGGCGGGTCGAAGACGCCTACCAGTTTCCGCAGGACATCGAATGGGGCATTGCCGGCGGTCAGCTCCACCTGCTGCAGTCACGGCCGGTGACCACCCTTCCGCCGCGCTGGACGCGCGACGAATCGGCCGAACGCTTTCCCAACGTGCTGACGCCGCTGGCCTGGGACATGGTCGAGGAAGGCTTTCACCGCTCGCTCAACCACTCCTTCCGCCTGATGGGCTACCCGCCTTTCACCGGCAAATGGTTCGGCATCCACGACCACTACATCTACGGCAACCAGAACGCCGTCGACCTGTATGGCGGTCGTGCGCCGATCCAGATCCGCTCGCTGGCCGAACTGGAGGCGGCCCTGCCGACATTGCGCGAACGCTTCGCCTGGGTCCAGGAGCTCCCCCTCGAATGGTCGCGCGACCTCGACCGCTACCTGCTCGGCATCGGCGAGTTCATGGCCGAGCCGCTCGACGGCAAGAACCTGCTCCAGGTCTGGGAGTTCGTCCTGCGCGTGAATCGGGCGGGCACAGAATACTTTCTGCCCAACATCGCCATTTCGCTGACCCAGCGCATGCTGTACAAGGTTCTGCACGGCCTGCTTGCCCTGCTGGCCGGCGATGCCCATGGCGGAGCCCGGCTGTTCGACGACCTGATGGCCCATTGCGAAACCAAGACCGGCATCATCACGAGGGAACTCCATGGACTGGCGCAGCAGATCAACGCCACGCCAGCCCTCGGCGAATTGGTCCACGACACCCCGTCGCGCCAGATCCTGGCCGCCGGTGGCCTTGCCGCCTTTCCGGAATTCGCCGCCCGCTTCGCCAAGTTCCTCGCCGACCATGGCCACCGGGAAACCGATTTCGACCCCTACCATCCGACCTGGATCGACGCGCCCTGGATCGTCCTCGACAATATCCGCCTGCTGGCCGAGAGATCAACCCACGAGTCGCCGCGCGACAAGGAACTCGATCTGCGCCTGCGCCAGATGGCCGCCGAAGCCACGCTGTTCGCGCGCCTGCCGGCCGATCTCCATTTCTTCTTCCATGAGTTGCTGCGCCTGGCGCGTGCCTACACGGCGCTGGACGACGTCGAGCATTATCAGACCACCCGCCTCACCCTTCCCCTGCGCAAGGGCCTGGGCGAACTCGGTCACCACCTGGTCCGGCGCGGCGTGCTCGCCGAACCCATGGATGTCTTCTTCTGCCGCTTCCGGGCGCTCGACGCAGCCATCCGCGCCGACGACAACGCACAGTGGGATCAGCTGGCCGCCAGCATCCGCGGCAGCAAGGCCGACTATCTCCAACATCGCGCCACGACGCCGGCCTGGGTGCTCGGCGAGGAGCGCCCGGTGGAAGTTGAGGACGACAGCGAAGGCTCGGGCCGCTTGCGTGGCCTCTCCGGCAGCCCCGGCTGCGCCGAGGGAGAGGTCTTCCAGGTGCTGTCGCCGGACGATTTTTCCGGCTTCCCGAAAGGCGCCGTGCTGGTCGCCCGGACCACCAATCCGGCATGGACGCCGCTCTTCTACTCCGCCTGCGCCGTGGTCACCGAGAGCGGCGGCCCGCTTTCCCACGGCGCCGTAACCGCGCGCGAAATGGAAATCCCCGCCGTGATGTCGGTGCATCGCGTGCTATCGACGCTGAAGAACGGCCGCCGCGTGCGGGTCGACGGCACCCACGGCACGGTCAGCCTGCTGGACTGAGTGCCTTCCTCCCCTCGGTAACGGAGAGAGAACTGGCCGTTTGTTTGCAGTCGCGCAGGTCGCGGCATTTCATCGGGTGCGGTAGGAGTAATGGCAGGCGACGCAGCCCGAAGTCAGGTTGGGCAGCAGCGCCAGCGCCTTGTCGCGGTCGCCGGTCTTGGCCGCCGTGGCAAATTCGCTGGCCGCCTTGTGGCCGTCCATGCCGATGCCGTGCATGGCCGGCGGCATGTGCGGGCCGGGCCGCGCGTCGAAGGGCTTGTCGCGGTGCTTGCCCATGGCCGACAGTCCCAGCTTGGTCTCGGCCGCCTCGCCGGCCTCCCGAACCTTGCCGGCGGCCAGCAGCGACAGCACCTCGTTGAGGGCGACGAGATTGCCGAGCATTTCCTCGCGCAGCGCCTCCTGCGCCGGCGGCGGCAACTTGACGAGCTGGCGGGCATCGTCGGCGACGGCTGCGGTCGACGCCAGAAAAAGGGCAAAAACCAGGGCTTTCATGCGAAGCTCCTTCCGGAAACCAGGAAATCGACGACGATGCCGGCGAAGATCGCCGCGCCGACGTAGTTGTTGTGCAGGAAGGCCTTGAAGCAGACCATGCGCTCGCGGCCGCGAATCCACGTGTAATGGACGCCCATGATGCCGGCGGCGACCGCCAGCCCGGCGTAGAAGGCCCAGCCGAGGTCCTGTGCGTAGCCGACGCCACCGATGATGAGCAGCGTCATGGCGTAACAGAGCATCACCGCCGCCACGTCGAAACGCCCGAAGGTAATCGCCGAGGTCCTGATGCCGATTTTCAGGTCGTCGTCGCGGTCGACCATGGCGTATTCGGTGTCGTAGGCCACCGCCCAGAAGACGTTGGCGAGCAGCAGCCACCACGCTTCGGGCGGCACCTCGCCGAGCTGCGCCGCGTAGGCCATCGGGATGCCGAAGCCAAAGGCGACGCCAAGATAGGCCTGCGGAATGGCGAGGAAGCGCTTGGTGAACGGGTAGCTGGCGGCAAGGAAGAGCGCCGGCACCGAGAGCCAGATCACCAGCGGATTGCCGAGCAGCAGCACGAGCGCGAAGGCGCACAGCGAGAGGGCGGCGAACAGCGCCAGCGCTTCCTTCGTGGTCACCCGGCCGGCAGTCAGCGGGCGTTCCTTCGTCCGCTCGACATGCTTGTCGAAATCGCGGTCGGCGTAGTCGTTGATGACGCAGCCGGCCGAGCGCATCAGGACGGTGCCGAGGATGAAGACCCAGAGCACGATGCGGTCGGGCCGGCCGTCGGCGGACAGCCACAACGCCCACAGCGTCGGCCACAGCAGGAGCAGGATGCCGATCGGCTTGTCGAGCCGCATCAGCCTTTCATAGAGGTCGAGGCGTTCCCTGACGCGGTCGAGGCGCATTTCCATGAGGCCGATTCTACCCGAGCGACTACCTCCAGTCGCCGCGCCAACAGAATTGATTTGCGCCGCTGTTGGGTAAGGCTTCAGAACTCATGTAGCATCGTGCAGTTCTATCCAACAGTCGCCGATACGGTAGCCTGAAAATTCTAGGTACTAGACATGATCACCACGCATCAGCCAACCGCCGTCATTGTCCAGCAAGGCAAGGTACTGGACTTCATCGACGGCCAGACGCAACGTGAAGAAACCCCCGAAGAATACGTCCGGCAGGAAATCGCCAAATCGCTGGTCCGCGAGTATGGCTATCCGAAGAAGGATATCGCCGTCGAATTCACGCTGCGGCTCGGCAGCCGCAAACCGCGCGCCGATCTGGCCATCTTTACCGCCGATGCCGAACACAAGCAGGGAGCCGGCTACATCTTCGTCGAATGCAAGGCGCAGAGTGTCAAATCCAGCGACCGCAAGGAGGGGGTTGGCCAGTTGCACAGCTACCTTTCTGCCTGCCCGAATACTGCCTACGGAATGTGGACCAACGGCCTCGAACGATTCTGCTACCGCAAGGTTGTCATAGGCGGCCAGATCGTCTACGAGGAAATCCCCGACTTGCCCAGCTACGGCCAGACCGACGAAGACGCCGAGCGCCCGCGCTTCGACCAGTTGAAGCCGGCGACCTCCGATGCGCTGCTGTTCGCCTTCCGGCGTTGCCACAACTACATTGCAGGCAACCAAGGCTTGCAGAAACCCGAAGCCTTCTGGGAACTGCTGAAACTGATCTTCTGCAAGATTCACGACGAGCGCGATTCGCCCGAGGTTGAATTCTTTGCCGCAGCCAACGAGCGCAGCGGCATCAATGGCACACTCAAGGTCAAAGCCCGCCTCGACAAACTGTTTGGCGAAGTGAAGAAGGATTACCCGGCGATCTTCCCGGCCAACGAGGCCATTGCCCTAAATCCGCCAGTGCTGGCTTATCTCGTTAGCCAGTTGCAGATGTACTCGCTACTGGAATCGGATGTCGACGTCAAAGGCCATGCCTACGAAGAAATCGTCGGCGCGAACCTGCGAGGCGACCGCGGCGAATTCTTCACCCCGCGCAATATCTGCAACATGGCCGTGGCCATGCTGGAACCTGAAGAAGGCAAGCTCACGCTCGATCCAGCCTGCGGCACGGGCGGCTTCTTGATTGCCGCAATGAACCGCGTCATCGAGAAAACCCGCGCCGCCGAAATCGAGCGCTGGAAAGGCGATGTGGAGCGTGCCGAGCCGAAAATCCGCGATCGCATTACGAAGTATGCCGGCAGTTGCATCGTCGGCCTCGACTTCAATCCCAACCTCGTCAAGGCCAGCAAGATGAACATGGTCATGAACAACGACGGGGCGGGCGGCCTGTATCAGGCCAATTCATTGGCCAGTCCGGCGACCTGGGAAGAAGACTTGCGCGAGCGCGAACTGCTCGGCAAGGTCGATCTGATCTTCACCAATCCGCCGTTCGGCTCGAAGATTCCCATCGACGATCCCACCATCCTCGAAAAATTCGACCTCGGTCACGCATGGAGTTACGACAAGGTAGCCGACACATGGACGAAGACCGAGAACATCCAGAAGTCCCAGCCACCGGAAATTCTGTTCATCGAGCGCTGTGTCCAATTCCTCAAGCCGGGCACCGGTCGCGTGGCGATGGTGATGCCGGACGGCATTCTCGGGTCCCCCGGCCTGGGCTATGTGCGCGAGTGGATTCTGACCCACACCCGTGTGCTGGCATCTGTCGATCTGCACCCGGACACCTTCCAACCCAGCGTCAGCGTGCAAACCAGCGTGTTGGTACTGCAACGCAAGACCGAGCAGGAAATCGCGCTGGAAAAGGCCGCCAGCCGCAAGAACGATTACAGCGTCTTCATGGCCGTCGCCAACCACGTCGGCCACGACAAGCGCGGCAACCGGACCTATGTGCGCGACAAGAAGGGCAATGAAATTGTCGAGGAAATCGAGGAAGACTCGAAGGAATACGAGAACGGCAAGCCCATCTACAAGAAGCAGAAGACACTACGCAAGGTCGTTGACGACAACACCCAGCAAATCGCCCAGGCATTCCGCAAATGGCTCTCCGAGCAAGACTGAGTCCGCCGCGCGAGGAGCGCGACGATTGGCCGTGGCATCACGCCAAGTGGACGGTCTTGTCTGCTTCGTTGTTGATGGGTGGCGACCGGCGCATGGAAGCCGAAAACTATTTGGCCGGCGGCTACGGCATTCGTTTGGCGATGGAAGCGCGCAAGGCCGGTTGGACGAGTATGGGCAAACTTGCCAAGGTCTGGCAGCCTTCACGCCTCAAAGGGATTCAGGTTTCGCGTGAGTTCGGCTACCCATATCTTGCAGCTACACAGGTGTTCGACCTGCGGCCTGTCCCTCGCAAGTTTCTCTCGCTGGATAAGACACCGGATGCCGACAATCTTTTCGTCGCTGATGGACAAATTCTCGTTACCCGTTCCGGGAGTGTCGGGCGCGCGACGCTGGCCCACAAGCCCCACGAGGCAGTCATTATTTCCGACGATCTGTTGCGTGTCGTACCGCAACAAGAAAAGCTATGGGGCTGGCTCTATGCCTACCTGCGCGCTCCGCAGACACGCGCCATGATGACCTCGGCGCAATACGGCCACATCATCAAGCACCTCGAAGTCAGCCACTTGAACGCGCTGCCGATGCCGGTGCTGAGGGATGAGTTGCTTCGAGATTTCCGCACCAAGGTTCAAACCATTCTCGACGCGCGCAATCAGGCGCAAGCCCTCCTGATGGAAGCTGAATCCCGTTTCGAGGCTGCTATCGGCACGCCGGATACCCAGGACATTGGCGAAGCTGGATTCTCTATCCGAGCATCCGGCATATTCGCTGGCCGCCGCCGAATGGAAGGCTTTTTTCACAATCCCGCCGTGCGCGCGATTCGGGCACATTTCTCGGCACGCAAGCTGAAAACTACGGCACTGGCGGCAGGTGGCTTCAATGTATGGCTGCCAAACCGTTTCAAGCGCATTACTGCCGAAGATGGAGTTCCGCTCCTTGATAGCTCCGATCTATTTGAGATCAATCCCGACATCAGCCGTCTCATAGCAGACGGCGACTTTGGCGACCTACACAAAGGTAAAGTCAAAGCCGGCTGGCTGATGGTATCTCGCTCTGGACAAATCTACGGGCTTAATGGTTCAGTGGCGATTGCCAACAGTTTCCATGAAGGCAAGGTTGTTTCCGACGACATCATCCGAATCGCTCCCCGTGCAGATGCTCTCATCAGACCTGGCTACCTATTTGTGGCCATGACGCATCCGACATTAGGCCGCCCGCTGGTGAAGGCGCAGATTTATGGGTCGAGCATTCCGCATCTTGATGTGGTCGATGTTGAAGCACTGGAGATTGTTCGACTACAGCCAAACATCGAAGACACGATTGCTGACCTTGCCGAGCAAGGAGCCGCCCTGCTCGCAAAGGCTGACCTACTGGAAAACGACATCGCCGCCGATGCCGAGGCGATCATCGACCGCTTCATAGCAGGCGACACGCGCGAAATTGTTGTCATGCGATAAGCTTCTGGATCGCTGCACATTTCATTCAGATCAACTACCGCTCGGAAAACTTGGCCAATGGTGACATGGGGTGGTGTTATCGCCAAGATGGTCGAGTTTCTGGTCACGAAATGGGCCAGCCGAAAAATTGATCTTGCCTTCGACGACAGGAAAAGAACGGCGTGGATGTTTGTCCGTCTGCACCATGCACTGAAAGACCTAAGCAAGCTCACAACGTCCATTTACGAAGAAATAGGCGTTCAATCCAAAAACGATGGCAGAAGCGATTCTGCATGGCTATCTGAAGTAGACCGTAGCGTCTCCGATCTCTCAAACGAGTTCTTCCGGATTGGCGATCAACTGGATGAAGCCTTGGCGATTTTCGACCCGGTCTTGCACCACGCGCTTCTACACCTTACCTTCAGCAAGGGCTCGCTCCTCGTGGCTGCTGCAGGGGCGTTTACCGTTGAGACAGATGTGACGGAGAACAACCAGCAAATCCAATATACATATCCGCTGGAAGCTCTCATAAATATCAATTACGCGCAGCATTACTCGTGGCTGGAGAGCCACAGGGAAATCGACCTCGACAAACTCGAATGGCCACAGACAGTCTTGATCGGACTTGAAACGAATCTCTATATCTCGGAGGGCACCGTTCCGAGCAAGCGCTCCCCAAACTATGTCGAGAATGTGGCGGCTCTCCAGAGCATTCTCGAACACCACGGAGCACTGTTAGAACAAGCGAACTCGGCCTTGGCCACATTTATACGAGAAAATTTTTCTATTGACGACTTACTTTTCAGCAAGTGAAACAGAACAGCCGTCGGACCAGCCCACTGGAACTCATCAGGATTCCGACAAACTGGCCGGAGCGACAAGACTCAGTTGTCAGTATCACTTCCAGTCACCAAGCAACCGCCCGACGATCTCCTGCAGGTTCTCCGGCGTCGCCCCGGCCGGCGGCACCGGCGGTGCGCCGACGACAGCGATCCGGGCGAAGAGGCCGCGGCGGAACGGCTTGCTCATTGCCGGGCCGCCCTTGCGCGAGAAGAAACTGCCCCACAGGCCCTGCAGCGCCAGCGGGATGACCGGTACCGGATCGCGCTCGAGGATGCGCGTGACGCCGGGGCGGAACGGGTAGATCTCGCCGGTATCGGTGATCCGCCCTTCCGGGAAGATACCGACCAGTTCGCCTTCGCGTAGCGCCAGCGAGACCTCGGCAAACGCCGCCTCCATCATCGCAGCGTCTTCCCGTGCCGATGCGATCGGGATCGCCCGGGTATGGCGAAAGATGAAGGAAATGAGCGGCGTCCGGAAGATGTGGTGATCCATCACGAAGCGGATCGGCCGCGGCGACACGGCCATCAGGATGACCGGGTCGACGAAGCTGACATGGTTGCAGACGATCAGCGCCGCGCCTTCGTGCGGTATGTGCTCGACGCCGCGTTTCTTAAGGCGATAGAAGAGGTGGATCAGCACCCACGCCAGGAAGCGCAGCAGGAACTCGGGCACCAGCCCGTAGATGAAGACGGCGACGG
>ERZ724513.465-NODE-465-length-19587-cov-6.341747_pt1 | contig 19587 bp, 25 predicted proteins | sample MGYA00376046_ERZ724513 | MGnify/ENA primary metagenome ERZ724513 (study PRJEB28724, sample SAMN07190883) | activated sludge metagenome | isolation source: activated sludge of sewage treatment plant in Hong Hong | place: Hong Kong | collected 2016-03-17 ...
CTCGGTGTGGGGCGCAGCGCGTGGTCGACGGGCACCATGACATCCGACCTCGTCGACGCGATCGATCGACTCGACGGCCTCAAGATGTTCGCCCTCGCGGTGATGATCGGTACCGCCGTCCGTGGTCTCCGGTCGGTCGGACTCGTGGGCCGACCCATGGCCGTGACCGGCCTGTTCGCCACCGTTGCCCTGGCCGTGTCGGGCGCCGGCTACCTGCTCGACGTCGCGCCGCTCGAGGCCGCCGCGTTCGTCTCGCTCCCTCTCTTGCTCGTGTGGGTCGGCACCCTGGGCGTCCGAGTCGCACGCACGGCGCGCTGATGCCCCGCGCTGGACTGTCCAGGGAGCGGGTCGTCGAAGAAGCCGCGTCCGTCGCCGACCAAGTGGGATTCGATCGGCTCACCATGGCGGCCGTCGCCGAGCGGTTCGGGGTCGCGCTGCCCTCGCTGCACAAGCACGTCGGCGGCATCGACGCCCTGCGCCGGGACCTCGCCGTGCACGGCATGGCAGTCCTCGCCGACACGCTGCGAGACGCCGCAGTGGGACGGGTCCGAGGCGATGCCCTCACTGCCGTGGCGACCGCCTACCGGCAGTTCGCGACCGACCGGCCCGGCCTGTACGCCGCCACCGTTCGTGCCCCGGCGCCCGACGACGAGGAGCACTCCTCAGTGGCCCAGACAGCGCTCGACGTCGTCGTAGCAGTGATGCGCAGCTACGGGATCGATGGAGTCGATGCCGTCCACGCGCTCCGCATGTTGCGAGGCGCGCTTCACGGGTTCGTCGCCCTCGACGCCGCCGGCGGTTTCGGCATGCCCGAGAGCGTCGACGACAGCTTCGATCGCATGGTCGCCGCCTTCGACGTGATCCTGTCCGAGCAGGCGTCATGAGACCTGGTGTCAGTGCGGTCAGGTTCGCGACCGAGGTGGCGGCGCTCGCCGCGCTGGCCGTCGCCGGCCTCGCCATCGCCTGGCCGCTCGCGCTCGCGCTACCAGCGGCGTTCGCCTTCGTGTGGGGCTGGTGGGTCGCACCCAAGGCCCGCAGCAGGCTGGCCGATCCATCTCGCCTCGCGGTGGAGATCGTGTTGTTCGTCGCCGCCGGGGGCGCGCTCGCCGCAACCGGATCCGTGCCGCTCGGACTCCTGCTCACCGCTGTCGCAGTCGCGGCGGCCATCGCGATCCGCCGTGAGTAGGGGCATGGAGCTCGGGTGGAGTGCACCCGCCGGAGCGGGTCCGACACACCTTCGACCCAGTGGACACCGCTGCCCTTCCGCGACGGCTGGGTCGATCCGGGTGTTCCGTCGTTGGGGCCACGGGCTCTGAGACACCCAGCACGACCTCGGTCCCGATGCAGGCGCCGGAGGGGAACTTCGCGAACGGTTCACGACTGGCTCGACATCCAGCTCGAAGCTCGTGGCATCCACATCGTGTCCGGGCCGGTCGCCCATCTGCTGGGACCGGCGGACGGGGTCAACTCATGAGCAGTCCGATCCCAGTGAGTCCCAGCCAAGCGAGCGTCGCCGCGTACCAGCACCGTTCGACCAACCCGAACACGCTGCGCCGCAGGCTCGGCAGCACCCAGACGACGGCGAGCGCGACAGCCGAGACCGTCACGATCGTCCCCAGCCAGCCGTACCACGCACTGTCGAAGCTCCATGTCGGATCGGCGACGAGGTCGCCGCCGAGGGAGCTGGCGGCAACGGCGATCGAGGCGAACGCGACGGCGGCGAGAAGGTTGTGGACGACACCGGTACGGGTCGTCTCGGACCCCGGCAGGTCGACGGGGAAGCCGGCGATCAGGATCCGGCTCGCCGCGAACACGTAGAGCCATGACGATCCATCGGCCGCAAGCCCGGCGGAATGCATCCCGCTCGCCGTGGCGGCTGCTCCCAAGCCGACGAGCAGAACCTGGGCCCGATACCACGACGCGTGCGGACCCGCTCCGTACTCGCTCACGGCGTCCCGGAGCGGATCCACCTCCGGGGCGACTCGGTGGAGCTGGATCAGACAACCGCTGGCGACTGCGAACGCGATCAGCGCGACTGCTGCCAGGACGGTTGTGGTCTCCATGTCGAGTCTCCCTCGTCAGGGAATCTGATCGTCGACTCGGTCTAGCAGCTGGTGGATCCGTCGGAGCCGTCGGCCTCGGACCTCCCGACCATCCCGGTGAGCGTCGACACGGTTCGCCAGTTGCGGATGGTCATCAGCCGGTACGCGGGGGTGCCCATGATGCTCGACAGCCGACTCTGGGTGCGCCGGGCGCTCAGCCGGGCGAAGTACAGGCAGCCGGTTCCCTCCCACGCCCGATCCACCCCGTCGCGCACCTTCACGACCGCCATGGCGTCGGGTGCGGTCAGCGGGTCCTTCAGGAAGATGACGTCGTAGTGGTACGAGTCCGGTTCGGCGCCGAACCCCGACGGTGCGGACTCGACGACCGCTCGCATGTCGGCCGCGGATCGCACGACGGTGGGCGACTCGACGCCGAAGCTCGACCGGACCACGTCGGCGACGAGAACCTCCAGCCCGGCCGGTTCGAGGTCGGATCCGAACACGACGTTGCCGGACTGGATGTAGGTCCGCACGTCGCTGAGCCCGCGCTCGGTCAGTGCCGATCGGAGCTCGGCCATGGGCACCTTGTTGCGTCCGCCGACGTTGATCCCCCTGAGGAGCGCCACGAACCTGTCCGAGCTGTCCGAGTTGTCCGGGCTCACGGGTCGAGTCTGCTCCGGGCCTGACGACGACGACACCCGCGCGTCGATGAGGGGGAACGGTCCACGGGGTGTCACCGCTGCCCGAGGGCGGCGGCGAACTCCTCGACGATCGCGGCCGCGGTCGTCTCGCCGGTCACCGCACCGACGGACCGCCCGGCGTACAGCGCCGCGCTGGTGATGTCACCGGTGAACCCGCGGGTCGGGCAGATCACCGAGCGGGTCACCGGATCCGCGTCGGACGCGGTGACGCACGAGGTCAGCACCCGGTGCGGCGCGTTCGGCCAACCGCCGGAGAACGCCTCGGTGATCGTGGTGTCGTCGCCATCGGCGGCGACCAGCGCAGCGAGGTACCCGGGGTGCACGTCGGCTTCGGTGGCGGCGAGGAATCGGGTGCCGACGCGCACCGCGTCCGCTCCGGCGGCGAGCAGTTCGGCGGCCCGCGCGGGTGTTCCGATCCCGCCGGCGGCGACGACGGGAACCTCGAGCCGCGGACGTGCCGTGCTCACGAGGTCGACCAGCCCGCTGGCCCCGCGGACGTGGCCGCCGGCCTCGGTGCCCTGCAGGACGACCAGGTCGCAGCCGGCATCGACGGCTCGCAACGCCTCGTCGAGGGACCCGACCTGCCACGACAGCAGCGCCCCGGCGTCGTGGGCTCGTTGGGCCAGGTCCGCGTCGGGGTCGCCGTAGAAGCACTCGACGAGCGGGGCCGCGCCCGCGGCGGCCTCGAACGGGGTGACGTCGAGGAACGGCATCAGGAACCCGACGCCGACCACGCCGCCACCGCCCGCGGCAGCGGCGACCGCGGAGGACAGCTGGCGGTCCAGCTCGTCGGGCGGCAACGCCGTGCCCGAGAGCATCCCCAGTCCGCCTGCCCCGGCGACCGCACCTGCGAGGGCCGGTGTGCTCACCGCCCCCATCGCCGCGAGCTGGATCGCGACGCGGCATCCGACGAGCCCGGTGAACCGAGCCGGTGACCCCGGCCGAGCTGCATCGGTCATCGGTGAACCGTACCGGGCGGACGACGGGTCGGGTGTGGGAACTCGACGGAGTCGACAGCGCTCGGCGGCTCAAGCACCCAGGAGGAGCACGTCGCCACCGTGAAGTGCGGCCAGCCCCTTGTCGAGCGTCGCCACCCGCCCGCCGTGGTGTCGGGCAAGTGCGACCAGGTAGGCATCGGTCACTTGACGGTGCCCGATGACTCCACCGAGCTGCGCGGCCTCATACGGGATGTCGTCGGCCCAGAAGCGATGCCACGGTGCGGCCCGGATCGCATCGAGCACGCCGATGGCCGCGCTCGCAGAGCCGCCCTCCCGCATCAGGAACCTCAACAGGGTTCCTTCGGTGATCGGGCAGGTCGCGAGGGTGGGTTCCTCGGTGGCGAACCACTCGACGGCACGGTCGTGGTGCACGTGGTCGACGACGACCAGTGCGATGAGCAGGTTGCCGTCGGCGAGGAGAGTGCTCACTCGTCATCGTCCAGCGAGCGGACGTCCTCGGAGGTCACCGGTCGACCGAGTCGCACGGTCGGCAACCCGCGTGGACCGGTCACGGGAGCCACGGGGCGACCCGCGCTCGGCTGCAGCCCGAGTCGGATCAGCTCGGCGACCACCTCGCTCATCGAGCGGCTGCTCTCGTGCGCGATCTGCCGCGCCAGCTGGTGCAGGTCATCCGGCAGGTCGATCGTCGTCCGCATGAGTGCATCGTAGCATCATGATGCTGAGATGTCGATTGGCCGGCGAGGAGGGTCAGCGATCAGGGTCCGGTGCAATCGGGAACTGGATCTCGGTCTGCCACTGCGCGAGCTCACCCGAGCAGTCGAGATAGTTCTCCCGGGAGTATCCGGTGGTGCGGAAGCCGTTGGCGTGCACCCAGTCCAAGATCGCATCGACGGTGTCGACATCGACCGTTGACATGTCGCCGTGATGGACTGCGGTGGCGGCGAGCCCGACCTCTGGCAGGTCGACGACCTCGAGGCCCGGTACCTGGGTGACGGACTCGTCGATCGGGAACCCGGCGTGGACGCCGATCCCGCCGTCGGCGGTGTCGTCGTAGTACGCGATCGAGGGTCCGGCGATCTCGACTCCCGCGGCGTCGAGCGCTGCGAACAGCTGAGGGTAGAGGGGCTGGATCACCGGGCCGACATCTGCCGACGCGAAGCTGGGGCTGATCGCCGAAGCGACAGCGAGGTGGACGGCCGGGAGTCGCTTCGTGGTGACGGCGACGTCGGGAGCGGACTGTTCGTTCATCTGGCTCTCCAGTCGGGTGAGGTGGGCTTCGACGCGCTCGAGCCGAGCGTTCGTCTCGTTGAGTTCGGACTCCACCTCGGTGCGACGCAGCAGCAGCATTCCGCGCAGCTCGGACGGACTCACACCGCCCTCGACGACGCGCTTGACGTCGGTCAGGGCGAACCCGAGATCCTTCAGGACCAACACCTGCAACAGGTCCGCGAGTTGAGACTCGTCATAGCGGCGGTACCCGGTGGCGTCGTCGACCTCGGCGGGCACCAGGATGCCGAGCTTGTGGTAGTGCCGCAGCATGCGAGGCGAAACTCCGCCGAGCTGCGACAGGTCCCCGATCGAGTACATGCCTGCGACGGTACGGGTTGACACCGCGTCAGAGTCAAGCCCCGCTGCAGGGCAGATCCTGCCGACCGCTCACAACGGCGGTCATCGTCGACGGTCGGCGTCGGGGTCGCCGTAGAAGGACTCGACGATTCTCGCCACGGTCGGGTCCGCCGACTACCCCGGCGACGGGTAGGAGCGGAACTCGACGAGGAGCTGGTCGGGGTCGCGCACGTACACCGATCGTCCCATCCCCCTGGCGCCCGATCGCTGCCCCTCGTCGAGGACCTCGAGGTCGGGATCGGAGGCGATCTCGGCGAGGTCCTCATCGCTCACGACGAAGCAGACGTGGTCGAGGTGTCCGCGGCCTCGGCCGGTCTCGCCCTCGACGAAGTCGATGATCGTGGCCTCGTTGACGCGTAGGGACGGGAAGAAGGCCTCTCCGTTCCGCCACGCCTCCACGTTGACCGACTCGAGTCCGGCGTGACGCATGTACCACTCGAGCGACGTGTCGACGTCTGCGACGACGAGCACGATGTGGTCCAGAGCCGACGGCGACACCATGTGAGGACCCTAGAGCGCTCGCCGCGGTACCGGTCGGCTGCGACTACGAGGAACTGCTCGCGTCGCGGAGGCGTTCGCCGAGTTGCTGGGCCTCTGCGATCAGCTCGGCCGGTGCGAGGACCCGGAACGGTGCGTCGAAGCGGACGACCGCGGCGAGCAGCCCGGCCCACGACCACGAGCCCATCGTGACCCGTGACGAGCCGGGGCCGATCTCCTCGACCTTGCCGTCACGGATCCAGGGGGCCAGCTCGGCTGCGGGCAGGTCGATCTCGAACCGGCCGGTGCACGGCCAGCGGTCGTCGTCGGTGGAGCCCTTCGACCGGGCCGCGACGAAGGTGGCGGCGTCGCCGGTCGGGATCGCCCGCGGCGTGAACCGTGGGCCGGGCGTCCGGCTCGGCGTCATCCGGTCGAGTCGGAAGATCCGCCAGTCCCGGCGGTCCAGATCCCACGCCACCAGATACCAGCGTCCGCCGCGGGCCACCAGGCCGTGGGGCTCGACGTGGCGCGACGTCGCTGGATCGCCGTGGTCGAAGCGCATCGTGGTGCGGTCGTGCACGGCGCGGCTGGCCGTCTCCAACACGTCCGGGTCGACCATCTCCTCGACGACGGCACCGGAGAAGCGCACCGCGTCGACGCGGTTGCGCAGGTGCGACGGCATCACCTGGCGCACCGTGGCGAGCGCACGGTCAGCGGCGTCGCCGACGTCGACGCCGCTGGCGGCCGCGTGCTGGAGTCCGACCGCGATCGCGACGGCCTGCTCCTCGTCGAACAGCAGCGGCGGCAGCTCCGAGCCCGCCGCGAGGCGGTACCCGCCGTCGGGTCCCTTCGTCGACTCGATCCGATAGCCGAGTGCCCGCAACCGGTCGACGTCGCGGCGCACGGTCCGGGTGGTCACGTCGAGTCGCTGGGCGAGGACGTAGCCGGGCCAGTCCCGGCGTGCCTGGAGCAACGACAGCAACGCCAGCATCCGTTCCGACGGTCCGGCCACGACATCCATCGTTCCACAAGTAGAGGACAGAAGCCGTCCGCTATGGCTGTCAACGTGCCTGCTGGCAACCCCGCCGACCCCCACTGTCTGGAGTGATCATGGCCATCTCGACCGCCACCCACCTCAACTTCGCCGGCAACGCCCGCGACGCGCTCGACTTCTACCGGTCCGTCTTCGGTGGCCACGTCGTGGTGACGACCTACGGCGAGGTGGGCATGCCCGCCGAGGCACCCGACGCGCACAAGGTCGTGTTCGGTCAGCTCGTGGGTGACGACGGGTTCTGCGTGATGGCCTACGACGTCCCGGGACGCGTCGAGCCGTTCACCGGCACGACGCGCCGCGAGCACGGCACCACGATCACCGACCAGCCGTTCTTCGTCTCGCTCAGCGCCGGCACCCTCGACGAGATCGCCCTCCGCTGGGAGCGACTCGCGGATGGCGCCACGATCGTCGAGCCGCTCGCGGCATCGGCGTGGAGCCCCGGCTTCGGCATGCTGACCGACCGCTTCGGCGTCACGTGGGCGTTCACCGTCGTTCCGACCTGAGGCGACCGTGTCATGGGTGAAGCCCTGCGGGTCGATGGCGCTGCGGCCGGATCGCGCGAGCCTGAGGCGATGACTTCGACGATCGGCAGACCCGGCGGCTCCGCGGAGCGTCCGGCGGTGTTCTTCTCGGGGCCGGCGGAGTTCCGCGCGTGGCTCGAGGCGAACCACGACACCGCGGATGAGCTGTGGATGGGCCTGAACCGGCGACACGTCGAGGATCGTGGCCTGACGTGGGAGGACGCCGTCCCCGAAGCGCTGGCCTACGGATGGATCGACTCGAAAGCCGAGCGCATCGACGACGACCGGCGCCGCCAGCGCTGGACCCCCCGTCGGAAGGGCAGCAACTGGTCCGTCATCAACATCGCCATCGCAGAGGACCTCATCGCCCAGGGGCGGATGATGCCGAGCGGGCTCGCGGCCTTCGAGGCGCGGCGAGAGGACCGCTCCGGCGTCTACACCCATGAGAACCCGGCCCAGGAGCTCACCGTCGGGCACGCCGCCCTGCTCGCGGCCGACCCGCGTGCGACCGCGTTCTGGGAGGCGGCTCCGCCGTACTACCGCCGCGTGTGCGTCGGCTGGGTGAACGGCGCCAAGCAGCAGACGACCCGGGACCGGCGCATGGCGCAGCTGGTGCAGGACTCGGCGAACGGCCAGCTCATCAAGAGCCAGCGCTACGGCGACACCCCGACCTGGGTGGCCCGGGCCCGGGCCGCTGCGGACGGGGTCGCGTCACCCCCGCTCTGTCCCGCACCCCCGCTTTGTCCCGCACCAGGGCGGTGATCACCTCGCTGGTGCGGGACAGAGTCGTGCGTGCCCACGACAGGTACGACTCCTACCGGTACGATTCCTACCATGAGGGTCACCGAGAAGGGTCAGGTCACGATTCCGAAGGACATCCGGGACGCCCTCGGGATCGGGGCCGGCACCGAGGTCGAGTTCGAGCGTCGGCGCGACAGCATCGTCATCCGCAAGAGCAGCCGGGGCCGCAGCCGTGGGCAGCAGCTCGCCGAACGTCTCAGGGGACGAGGGGACGTCGAGATGACGACCGACGAGATCATGGCGCTCACCCGTGGCGCCTGACGGTGTGGCCGGGACCCTCATCGACAGCAACGTGCTGCTGGACATCCTGACCGACGACCCGAGGTGGGCCGACTGGTCCGCCGGAGCTCTGGCCGACGCAGCCGAGGCAGGTCCGATCTGCATCAACCCGATCATCTACTCGGAGGTGTCGGTGCGCTTCACGACGGTGGAGGCGCTCGACGCCGCCCTGCCGTCTCGGGACTACCGGCGAGAGCCCATCCCGTGGGCGGCGGCGTTCCTGGCCGGCAAGGTGTTCGTCGAATATCGACGGAACAGGGGCACGAAGGCGACGACGCTCCCTGACTTCTTCATCGGCGCGCACGCCGCGGTCGCAGGCATGGACCTGCTGACCCGGGACACCGGTCGCTACCGGACGTACTTCCCGACGGTGAGGGTCATCGCTCCTGACTCCTGACCAACGCTCGTCGACGAACCCCAAATGCTTTGTCCCGCACCAGCGCGGTGATCGCCACGCTGGTGCGGGACAAAGCGTGGGGGAGGGGTGGGACTCAGGGATGTCCGTCGCCGGTCGGGGGTCAGCGCGAGGCGAGGAACTCGAGGATGGAGCGGTTGGCCCGCTCGGGCTGCTCGAGCTGCAGGAAGTGCCCGGCGCCCTCGATGACCTCGAGGCGCGAGCCGGGCACGGTCAGCAGCGGTTCGGCCAGCCGGCCGACCTCGACTCCGATGCAGCCGTCGGACTCGCCGTGGAGGTACAGGTGCGGCTGCGTCGGGGTGCCGTCGATCGCGGCCTCCTCGGCCTGGTAGTCCGCGGTGGTGTGCTCCGCGGGGTTGAGGGTGGCCCGGTAGTACTCGATCGCGGCGTGCAGGTTCGCCGGGTCCCGCAGCGATTCCTTGACCCGCTCGACGTGCTCGGGCGCGTCGAGCCCGGGTGACCAGTCCTGCCACAGGTGGTCGATGAACTCGAGGTCGTTCATGGCGACGGCGATCTCGGCCAGCGGGTTCTGGAAGAAGAACATGTACCAGGAGCGCCGGAGCTGCGGGTAGGTGAGGAAGCCCTGCGCCACTGCCGCCGACGGCGGCACCGACGCGGTGACCAGACGACTCCATCGATCCGGTGCGATCACCGCCGCACCGGTCGCGATGCGTGCGCCCCAGTCGTGGCCGATGAGCACGGCGTCGGCGTCACCTCCGAGCGCCTCGTGCATCGCGACCACGTCGGCCACCGACGCGCCGATCTGGTAGTGGTCGTTGGGGTCGAGCCCGCTCGGCGCGTAGCCGCGCAGCCACGGGGCGACGGCCCGGAACCCGGCGTCGGCCAACGCCGGCAGCAGGTGCGTCCACGTGTGGGCCGTGTCGGGGAAGCCGTGCAGGCACACCGCCAGCGGTCCGCTGCCACCGACCGCGAGGTAGGCGAGGTCGATGTCGCCGACCCGGACGTGGTGCTCGGTCGGTTCCGTCGTCGATGTCAATGTCGTTCCCCCGTGACCGACGCGGACCGCTCCCGCGTCACCTCGTGAGCCAACCTACGGATTCCACGATGATGGACGCCATTGCTGCCCGGCACCGAACTTGTAGGCCACGGGTCGTGTGACGGTGTCGGGGCTACAAGGTCGCTGAGCTTCCTCGAACTTGTAGGCCACAGGTCGTGTGACGACGTCGGGACTACAAGGTCGCGGGGGACCACCCGCGTGCGACCGGCCATCCGTCAGCGTCCCAGTCGAGCGGGCGGATGCCGAGCTCGGGACGGGCGTCGTGCGCGGGGTTGTACCAGTGGTGGATCAGCCACCAGTTGTCACCCTCGTGCAACACCGTCTGGTGTCCTGGGGCGAGCACGTTCCCGTACGCGGCCAGCACCTTCGTGCCGCCGCCGTCGAGCATCGGTCGACCGTCGCGATCGACGTAGGGCCCCGTCAGGGAGGCGGAGCGACCGACCCGCACGTTGTAGGTCGAGTTCATCCCGAAGCAGCACAGGTCGAACGACGCGAACAGGTACCACCAGTCACCCCGCTTGAGGATGGTCGGCGCCTCGATGTTGTCGGTGACCAACTCACGGCGGGCGAGGTTGACCGGGGGCACCGACGGGTCGAGGGTTCCGTCGGGCTGGAGGGGCTGCAGGAAGAGGCCGTCGTAGTTGGACCCCCACGTCAACCACGGGCGGTCGTCGTCGTCGAGCACGACCGCAGGGTCGATGGCGTTCCATCCCGACCGGTCCGCATCCAGGAGCTGGCCCCGCGACCGGAGCACCGGGCCGTGGTCGGTCCATCCGCCGTCGGGCGACGACGGATCGAGGGTCACCGCGGTCGCGTGGCCGATGGCGGAGTTACGGGTCGGCAAGGAGCCGGCCGGGAACTCGCTGGTCGAGTAGTAGAGGTGCCACCGGCCACCCCAGCGGCTGATGTCGGGTGCCCAGATGTCGCCCTTGCCGACCGGAGCTTCCTGGGTCAGCCACGCGGGCGGCTCGGCGAACACCGGCGCCGCCCTGGTCCAGTGCTGGAGGTCCGTGGACGTGCGGTGCTGGATGCCGTCGTGGGTGGAGTAGAGGTGGTAGGTGCCGTCCTCACGCGCGATCGACGGGTCGTGCACCCAGGTCGTGTCGCCCGACACCGGTACTCGAACGGGTCCCTCGGGGTCGGTGACCAGCGGCGGGGATGCCGGCGCCGGTTCGCGACCGGTGCTGGAGTCGTGGGCGGGTCGACCCGGAGCCGACGTCGGGTCCTCTCCTCCCGAGCAGGCCGCGACGAGGACCAGTGCGGCGACGGTCGCGACCAGCAGGAGGCGTCTCACGAATCGGCGAGGCTAGTCACGGGCTGACCGAGCCTCCCCGCAGGAGGGAGTATCGACCCCGGCCCGCGTGAACCCCGGATCGGCTGGACCGGGTCGTGCACCCGCTCGACGGTAGGTTCTGCGGAGCGTCGGCTCGGAGGAGCGCGGCGCCGGCCGACGATCGGGGGATGCGGTGCGGTTCGGATGGGTTCTGGGGGTGGTGCTCCTGTTCGCGTTCGCCGCCGGCTGCTCGACCGACGCACGCGGCGAGCAGGATCGACCTGAAAGGACCGGCCCACCGCCGACGCGACCGGTCGCCGCCGACGGGCCGGACCCCGCTGTCCTCGCTGCTGCCGGTTCGTACTGGCTGTTCACCACCTCCACCGGCGACCTCCTGGCCCCGGTCCGGCACGCCACCGACTCCGGGGCATGGGGGGAACCGACCGAGGCCATGGCCCGTCGACCTGCATGGATCGGCCAGGACGAGATCTGGGCCCCGGGGGTCATCGAGGTCGGCGGGCGATACATCCTGTGGTTCTCGAGCCCGACCGACCCCGACGACGACCTGTCGCAGTGCATCGGGCTCGCGGTGTCCGACACGCCCGGCGGCCCTTACGAGCCGCTCGGCGAGGAACCCGTCATCTGCAGTACGGATGGGCCGACGATCGACCCCTTCCCGTGGCGAGCCCGCGACGGCCGGCTCTTCGTCGCGTGGACCGAATACCACTACGAGTCCGGACGTCCCACCGAGATCCGCACCTCACGCCTCGACGAGTCGGGGACCAGACTGGTCGGCGAACCGGCCCAGCTCCTCACCGACCCGAGCGGGTGGGAGCAACTGGTCCTCGAGAACCCGGCTCTGTTCGAGCAGGAGGACGGTACGGTCCGGCTGCTCTACTCGGGCGGGTTCTTCTTCACCGCCGACTACGCGACGGGATCCGCGACCTGCCAGAGCCCGACGGGCCCGTGTGAGCGTGACACGCCGGGAACCCCGTGGCACCGCAGCGCGGCCGGAGTCAACGGGCCCGGGGGGATGTCGGTGTTCCGCGGCCATGACGGTCGGCTCTGGACAGCGTTCCACGCGTGGGGTGATCAGGTCGGCTATGGCGCGGGCGGGCGACGGGCTCCCCATGTCGTTCCGCTCGACGAGTTGCCGCCGTTGCCCTGAGCCCTGTGGCCGGCGCTCATCCGGTCCGACCGAGGAGTGCGAGCAGTTCGGTCTGCGCGGAGGCGCCGTCGGGCACCCTTCCGCGTTCTGTTCGTTGTTTCACAACGTCGGCGATGTGAAACAACGAACAGAACGGGAGGGAGGGGAGAGCTCGACTGCCATGATCACGCTGTCGGGCCAGAGCGAGCGGCTTCGACTCCGCCGGAGCCGCTCACGCCACCCGAGGTGCCGGTGCACGTTGACCACTCCCGGGATCCTGATCAGCGGGATGACGTTCCACTGCCAGCCGTAGCGTCGGTGCAGCAGACGGTTGGCGGTCTCTGCCTCGTCGCCGTGCAACTCGGTGGCGGTTCCCCGGTGGATGGGTGCGGCGGTGAGCGGTCGGCCTCGATGGTCGCATGCCTGCAACTCGACCTCGGGGCGGTCGGCGATCCGCCGGGTCTTCGGACCGCGCTTGGTCCGGAAGAGCAGTGTGGATCCCTGCAGCGCGAACCACACGGGGGTGTCGATCGGCACTCCGTGTGGGTCGTAGGTTCGCAGCAGGACGAACCGGGAGCGGAGAAGGGCTTGGTCGACGGCGACGGATGGCGAATGCATCGCGTCAGCCAACAACTTCGAGTTGACTCCAAGTCAAGCGTCGGCATGCAAGTCTGTTCCGGTGGAACCGGCGATGACGATCGGGGAACTGGAACGTCGCTCGGGAGTTCCCGCCACGACTGTCCGGTACTACGAGTCGGTCGGGCTGCTCCCGCCGCCGGCCCGGGTGGGCGGTCAGCGCCGCTTCGATTCGGCCGTCCTCGGACGCCTCGAGGTGATCGGTCTCTGCAAGGCCGCGGAGTTCTCACTCGACGAGATCAGGGTCCTGTTCGCCGACGACGAGCCCGGACGCCCGGCCAGTCGGGCGCTGGCCGAGGCCAAGCTCGCCGAGATCGACGAGCGGATGGCGACCCTCGAGCGGGCTCGGGCGATCATCTCGTGGGGCATGACCTGCACCTGCCCGTCGATCGACGCATGCACCTGTGGAGTTCACCCGCCCGAGGTCGGTCACCCGTGAGGTCCCGACCACGCTCTCAGAGGTCGGTGGGTACCCCGACGGCGAGCTGACCGGACCGACGCAGCGTCTGCTCGGGCGTGAGCGGATGGAACGACGCGGCCCGGACGTCCCGGTAGGCGCGCTCGATCACCGAGCCCTTGCGGAACGCGGATCCTCCGGCCACCTCCATGGCCAGGTCGCACACCTCCACCGCCGCGAGGGCGACCTCGCGCTTGGCGGTGAGCGCAGCCATCATCCGCTCCTCGGACGGTTCGGGAACCTCCGCGATCACCTCGAGTGCGCCGTCGAGCGCCCACTGGGCCACCTGGACCCGGTGGCGCATCAGGCCGATCTGTCGCTGGGTGATCGGATCCTGGCTGCCGGCGGCGGCGATCGTCGCGGCGTCCACCGCGGACCGGGCGATGCCCAGGTAGGCGCCCGAGATGATCGGCATGGCGATGCTGAGGATCACCTGCAGGGGCGGATCGATCGTGCCGTGCGGACGGTCGGCGAGGACCCGCTCGTCGGGGACGAACACGTCGTCGACGACGATGTTGCCGCTCCCGGCGCCGCGCATGCCCAGCGTGTCCCAGTTGTCGACGAGGCGGACGCCGGGCTCGCTCAGCGGCACCGACATGTTGAGCACGCGAGTGCCACGCTCGGGATCCTCGAACGGGAACATCGTGGACATCGCCGTGCCGACGGGTCCCTGGCTGGCGAAAGCCTTGGTGCCCGAGACCCGGTAGCCCCCGTCGACCCGCACCGCTTGCCCGCGGGGGTGGGTGAAGTCGGCGCCGCCGGTGGAGACGAGCACGATGCCGTCGTCCGCGACACGGCGCAACGTGGCTTCGGCACCGGGCAGACCGCGGCGGTGGCGCCATGCCGTGAACGCCGTGACGTGTTGGTGCATGGCGCTGGCCAGGGCGGTCGAACCGCAGTGCCGGCCGAGCTCCTGTTGCATCGCGGTGACCTCGGCGATGGACGCGCCGGCACCGCCGAGCTCGACGGGCACGGCCGCGGCCAGCAGGCCCTCGCGTCGGAGCGCGTCGTAGGCCTCGACGACGAACGTGGCGTCGCGGTCGTGACGCTCGGCGTGCTGCGCGATCTCCTCGCCGACCCGGGCCGCCCGTTCGAGCAGGGGGAGGTGGGAGGTGGTTGTGGTGGTGAGTGACATGGTTCGAGCATCGGACCGCTGCGCGGACGTTCCCAGTGCAGGATCGTGACCTGGCCAGTACAGAATCGGGACTTCCCGCAGCGCTGTGTCGGCGCGACGCTCAGGGCATGACCGACTACGGCCGCTTCTGTCCGATCGCCCTGGCCAGCGAGGTCGTGGCCGATCGCTGGACGCCGCTGATCCTGCGAGAGCTCGTCCTGGGCAACACCCGGTTCAACGACATCGCCCGCGGGCTGCCGGGCATCTCCCGTTCGCTGTTGGTGTCGCGGTTGAAGCACCTGGAGCGCAAGGGTGTGGTGGAGAGCTGGCCGCTGCCGTCAGGCCGCGGTAGCTCGTATCACCTGACCCCCGCCGGTCGTGACCTGCAGCCGGTGCTCATCGCCTTCGGTCGGTGGGCGGTCAACTGGCTCTACGACGACCTCGACCCCGGAGACATCGACCCGATCACCCTCACCTGGTGGATGCACCGGCGGGTGGATCCGACCGAGCTGCCCGAGCAACGGGTCGTGGTGCAGTTCGACCACACCGCGCCCGAGAGGATGACGCTGTGGATGGTGCTGGAACGCGGGGAGGCGTCCGTGTGCGTGCAGCATCCCGGGTTCGACTCGGACGTGGTCGTCACGATGGAGACCACCGCTCTGGCGGAGGTGTTCGCCGGGACCGTCGAATGGAGGCGGGCGGTGGCCGACGGCCGGATCGAGGTGGTGGGGCCGTCGCATCTGGTCCGCGCCCTGCGCCGCTGGTTCCTGTGGAGCCCGTTCTGGGACGTCACCCGGGAGCGAAGCGCTGCAACAGCTCCGCTGGTCGCCGCCTCGGAGCGCGTCGACCAACAGGAGGTGTCGTAGCCCCGGACGCGGATCGTGCTCGGAGGGCGGGTGCCGGCTCCGAGCCGATCGTGCTCAGCCCTCGCGCTCCATCGACATCGGGATCCCCGCCAGCTCGACCCACGGCTGGCGGTCGGTGCACCACACCTCGACGGCGGGTCGGATGTGGGAGGTGTCGTCGAGGGTGCCCGCCTTGACCGCGACGATGCCGGCCTGGAGCATCTCCGACACGATCGGCGAACCGCAGGACGGGCAGAAGCGTCGATGGACGTACTCGCCGTCGTCGTTCTCGCCGGTCTCGACGTAGGTGCCGAGCTCGCCCGTGACCGTGAGCTGGTCCGGCAGGGCGATCACGTTCACCGAGAACGCTCCGCCACTCTGGCGTTGGCAGTGGCTGCAGTGGCACACCGCGGTCGCGATCGGTTCACCCGACAGCTCGTAGGTCACCTTGCCGCACAGGCAATGTCCGGACGCGCCCATGGCGTGGCCCTCCTCGGGAGTCGTTCTATCGGTACGTGCCGTGGCACGGACCGCGCTGGAGATCGCGCCACCCTACGGTCGGCCCGCCGTCCGGGGCCGACAGCTCGTCGAGATCCCCGAGAGCTGCACCGCCGACGTCGTGAAATCCCGGCCACGGGGACGGGGTGCGGTCGTAGATTCTCGCCATGATCGGTCCCGCGATCCTCGCCGTCGACGCCGACCCCGATCGCCTCGGTGAGATCGAGCGCGAGCTGACCGAGAGGTACGCCCGGAGCTACTCGGTCGCGGTCGCCGGCTCAGCCGACGACGCGCATCGACTGCTGGAGCAGCTCGCCGCCGACGGACGGGACGTGGCGATCGCCCTCTGCGCGCTCGACGTCGGTGGTGTCGACGGCGCCGACATCCTCGACGGTGTGCGGAGCCGACACCGCCACGCTCGCCGCGGCCTGCTGGTCCGATGGGAGTCCCTCGGCCAGCGTGACGTCGGCGAGATCATCTTCCAGGCGATGGCCGCGGACCGGATCGACCAGTTCGTGTTCCGACCGATGGTGTCACCGGACGAGCAGTTCCACAGCGCCGTCTCGTCGATGCTGCTCGACTGGGCCGACGCGCAACGCACCGCGCCCAACACCGTTCGCATCGTCGGCGAGTCCTGGACGGGGAGGGCGCATGAGCTGCGCGAAGCGCTCCAGTCGTGCGCCGTCCCCCACGACTTCTGCCTGGTCGACTCGCCGAACGGTCGGGCGACCCTCGAGATCGCAGGCGCCGATGCCGAGCTCCCGCTGCTGCAGTTCCCCGATGGGTCGATCCTGCAGAACCCCACCAACGCCGAGCTCGCCCTGGCCACGGGCGGTCCGGTGTGCCCGGAGCAGCTCGAGTTCGACGTCGTCGTGGTGGGTGCCGGGCCGGCCGGGCTGTCCGCCGCGGTCTACGGGGCGTCGGAAGGCCTGGGAACCCTGGTGGTCGATCGGGGAGGGATCGGTGGCCAGGCCACCTCGAGCTCCCTGATCCGCAACTACCTCGGCTTCCCCCGTGGTCTCAGCGGCCGTCGGCTCGCCCAGAACGCCTACCACCAGGCGTGGGTGTTCGGCGCCGACTTCACCTTCATGCACACCGTGACCGGCATCCGGCGTGAGGGTCGGTTCCTGGTGCTGACCCTCGACGACGGGACGGAGCTGCGCACCGTCGGTGTGCTGCTGGCGATGGGTGCGACCTACCAGCGGCTCGGAGTTCCGTCGATCGAGGCGATGGTCGGCGCCGGGGTCTTCTACGGCAGCTCGACCTCGGAGGCGGTGTCGATGGCCGGTGCGCACGCGTTCATCGTCGGCGGGGCGAACTCGGCGGGCCAGGCCGCGCTCCACCTCGCCCGATACGCCCGGCAGGTCACGATGGTCATCCGGGCGGACTCGATCGAGAAGGGGATGTCGCACTACCTCATCCGCCAGATCGACGCGACGCCCAACATCGACGTGCGGACCGGGACGACGGTCGTGGACGGCGGCGGGGCGGACCGACTCGAGTGGTTGACGCTGCGCGACGGGATCACCGGCGAGCAGGAACGGCATCCCGCGCAGGGCCTCTTCCTGATGATCGGGGCCCGACCGCTGACCGACTGGTTGCCGGACTCGATCGCGCTCGACCCCCAGGGGTTCGTGCTGAGCGGTGACGACGTCGTGGGTTCGGGGGCCTGGCCGCTGGAGCGCCCGCCGCTCACCCTCGAGACGAGCATGCCAGGGGTGTTCGCTGCGGGCGACGTGCGCCACGGCGGCGTCCGGCGGGTCGCGTCCGCGGTGGGCGAGGGCTCGATCGCCATCCAGCAGCTGCACCAGTACTTCGCCCTCGAGGGGAGATCGCCCGTCGGCCGACAGAAGGTCGACGACCGGGACGCGCCCGATCCGGCTGGGGAGTCGGGTCCCTGACATCTGCTTGCCCATATATATGGCTAGGTGTATGTTCGGGAGGTGGCATCGACCCTGACCGTCCTCGAGGTGATCGCGGAGCCGACGCGGCGCCGGATCCTCGACGCCGTCCGATCCGGCGAGCGCTCGGTGGGGGAGTTGGTCGACGAGGTCGGCATGCACCAGCCGGGGGTGTCGCGGCATCTGAAGGTGCTGCGTGACGCCGGCCTGGTCGAGGTCCGCCGTGACGCACAACGTCGGCTCTACCGCCTCCGGCCCGAGCCGCTGATGGAGATCGACGAGTGGCTCGAGCCCTACCGGCGCGAGTGGGCGAACCGCCTCGACTCCCTCGAGCGCCACCTCGAACGCACCGCTGACCCGATCGACCCGATCGCGAAGAACCACCGAACCAAGGACTCCCGAATGACGAAGGACTCCCGAATCACGAAGGACTCCCGATGACCGACACCGGATCCCACGACGGCACAGGCTCCTACGACGGCACCCTCGAACGGACCGCGACCGGCGGCACGATCCGCTTCGAACGCCACCTGCGGTTCCCTGTGGCCGCGGTGTGGGACGCCATCACCAACCCGGAGCGGCTCGCGGACTGGTGGCTGCCCTTCGACGCCGACATCACCGTGGACCTACGTGAAGGCGGGGAGATGGTCTTCACCAGCCGCAGCGGCGAACCCGGCCCGATGACGGCCACCGTGCTGCGGGTGGAGGCACCCGTCCTGTTCGAGCACACCCACTTCGTGGCCGGATCCACCCTGTTGTGGGAGCTCGAGGCCGCCGACGACGGATGCGTCCTGCGGCTCACCCAGCAGGTCGACGACGTGGCCGCCGCGGTCGACGGCTGCTGGGTCGTCGGACTGCACACGTCGCTGGAGCGACTCGCACCGGCCATTTCCGGCTCACCGGTGCCCTGGGACTGGGACGCCTTCGCCGCGGCACGCGAGCACTACGCCGCCATCGGAGCCGCCGCCGCAGAACCCGGGTCCTGAGACCCGATGAACGTGACCGAGCAGACCGGAGAGACGAGGAGATGTCGATGAGCCAGCTCTTGCGAGTCCAGAACTTCGTGGTGTCCCGCGATGGGTTCAGCGCCGGTGAGGGCCAGTCCCTCGATCGTCCGTTCGGACATGCGGACCCGGCCGCGTTCATGTCCTGGGCGGGCGCCACGGCAAGCTGGCCCAACCGCACCGACCCGGGCGGGACGCGTGGCCTCGACGACTACTTCACCCGCGACTTCACCCACAACATCGGCGCCGAGATCATGGGGCGCAACAAGTTCGGACCGCAACGGGGACCATGGGAGGACCACGAGTGGAAGGGGTGGTGGGGCGAGGTCCCGCCGTTCCACACCCCGGTGTTCGTCCTGACCCACCATCTCCGTCCGTCGTTCACCCTGGACGACACCACGTTCCACTTCATCGACGCATCGCCGACCGAGGCGTTCGCCCGAGCCGCGGAGGCCGCTGACGGCAGGGACGTGCGCCTGGGCGGGGGAGTCGCGACCGTGAGGGAGTTCCTCGACGACGATCTCGTCGACGCCATGCACGTGGCGATGGCGCCGGTCGACCTCGGGCGCGGCGAACGCCTGTGGGACCGGCCCGAGGACCTGCTCGACCGATTCCACATGGAGAAGGTGCCCAGTCCCAGCTCCGGGGTCGTCCACCACATCTTCTGGCGGCGTTGAGTACCGCCTAGTGTCCGCGCCGTGGACGCGACGCAGGACGACGGCCAGGTGAGATCGGAGCCGGAGCCGGGGTCGTCGGGCGGCGACCCGCGTCGGCCGGCGGTGCACACCTTCGACGACGAGCTCGCCCGGCTCGACGCGG
>ERZ724513.466-NODE-466-length-19566-cov-5.271334_pt1 | contig 19566 bp, 24 predicted proteins | sample MGYA00376046_ERZ724513 | MGnify/ENA primary metagenome ERZ724513 (study PRJEB28724, sample SAMN07190883) | activated sludge metagenome | isolation source: activated sludge of sewage treatment plant in Hong Hong | place: Hong Kong | collected 2016-03-17 ...
CCGACATGACATCCCAGGACGTCCACCCGGCGCTGGCGATGGTGATCATCACCGGCGAGAACCCGCTGGCGGTCGGCTCCGAGATGCAGCGGGTCGTGCACGTCCGGGCCCGCAAAGGCGACTACCTAGCCGAAGACCGTGCCGCCACCGACCGGGTGAAAGACATGGCCAGCACCACCATGAAGCTGGGCTGGGTCGCCGGTGCCTGTATCCGTTTCATCGCTGCCCAAGCCCGCACGTCCGGATGGGCTGATGTTGTAGCCACCTACCGCGCCGCGTCGGACCTGCTAGAGAAGCGCGCCCAGAACGTGATGGGGAAAGGCCCAGAGTCGATCCGGCACGCCGAGTCGGCCGCGGACCTCGCGCTCGGCTTGAAAGTCCTCATCGAGACGGGCGCATCGCTCGGCGCGGACCCGGAACTGCTGCGGACCCTCAACCAGCAGTACGTGGGCATCTACCGGGTCGCAGCCGAAGGACTGGTCAGCACGACTCTCAGCCGAATCGGCGTGTCCACCATCCAAGCGCTGGCTGCTGCGCTGGCAGCCGGTGAATGCCACGTCACCGGCCCGGGGATCGGTCTGCCTGTCCCGGCCGGCGTCACCATCAACGGTCTGGACGACCTGGCCCTCAACCGTCGGCTTGGCTGGACGCTGCCTGCCCGCGCTGACGATGCACCACGCCCGGGCGGCCGCCGGGTCGGTGACCTGATCATGGGTCCGGACGACACCCCGGTGGTCATCCTCACCCCGGACGCAGCTTTCACCGAAGCAGCCCGCAAGCCCGCGATGGTGAACGCGGGCGCCCGCGCCCAACAGGCATGGGCGGCATTCTGGGAGGAAGGTCTGGGCTACCCCCACTGGGCCCGCAAGCGATCCGGAGCGAACAACCTGGGCATCACGGTCCGGGCGGCCGGCGTCACTGGTGTCCCGATCGCGTTGGAGACCCTGCTCGCGGTCGGCGACGGCTCGTGGGGCGTGACCGAGGACGGGAGCGCCGCCTAGCAGCGCCCCGCACACATACCCAGCATGAGTGTCCAGACCCGTAAACCCCCAGGCGCCCCGGCCAGCGACCGAGCGAGATCGGTCTGCTCGATGTTGTCCGGCCTGTCTGCCATAGATCTGCGCGACTGGGCGATCGTGGACCGCGATGAGCGCCTAGACCTGGCCGAGGCTGCGCGGTTCATCCAGAGGTAGAGACCGTCGTGAGCGTCTGTCCGGCCTGGCAGTAACCCGCCGCACACAGTGTCATCGTGAAGAAACCCAAGCCTCGGCACGTCCCTGTCGCGAACCCGGCGTATGCCGCCGCGATGGCTCTGCTGCGCCGCTCCGGTGCGGCCGGGCCGCACGGTGACCGTCGACTCCGTCGGCGCCGGACCCGCGGCCAAGGCAACCGATTCGCAGTCAACGCATCGAAGGAAGACTCGTGATCAGGTCGACTGTTCGCATCCTGTCCATCGCTGCGGCTTCTGTCGCCATCGTCACTGGCTCCATGGCTTTGATGATCACCGGGGTGAATCTCGTCGGGGCTCTGCTCACGGTGGCGTCTGTCATCTGGCTCTTCGTGGCAGCCGGTGTCGCCCGCACCCTGCTGACCCTAGCGCCCGACCGCGACCGGAAGTCGCTATGAGGCTCCGTTCAGGCGACGTCGTGACCTACACCCCAGATCGAGGCCGGAGCATCGAGCGGGAAGGCTTCGCGATCCACCGTCCGAGCGGGACGTTCGACACGTTCTGGGGGATCGGGCATGAGCGTGGCCACCGGCTGACCGCGGACGAGTTGAAGACGGCCACTCTTGTCGGCAATCTGAATGACTTCCGGACGGCACAACTGACCGACTTGAAGATCACGAACCCGCGCCGGCTGATGGTGATCCCGAGCCAGCATGGGGCGGTCCGACTGTCGTTCGTCCGGATCCGCGATCGCGAGCACCTGGCGGACGAGGCGCAGGCGTCATGAACGTGGTGATCGTGTCGGTGTGTATCGACACGTCTGTGGAGGTCGATGGCGCCACCTTCCTCGTGCGTGCACTCGGCGGTCAAGTCCAGGTGTTCTGCCATCACCAGCAATATGGCGTGCAGGTGGTGGTCGACCTACGCGCAGTTGACACCGAAATCGACGTTTGCTGGATGTTGGGCTGGTGCCCACCGACGCAGGCCCGCCAGGTCGCGCTGGCCGCCGGAGCCGCCGCACAGGCGATCGCCGACGTCACGTCCGAGCCGTTGTCGCAGCGGCTCCGAGTGATCGCGCAGCAGGCTCTCGTCGCCGCAGCCCACCCAGACATGAACGACCCGCACACATACAGGGCATGGCAGCCGTCTATCGTTCCCGCCAACCCGTAGGCGCGCCCGCAGGTACCGGTGGACAATTCCGACCCACGGTCCGCCGCGCCCCCGACGTTGCACTCGCCCCGGCGCCAACAGCTGAGGCACTGTGCGCTCGGCTGACCCGCCTTTTCGAGGAACCTATGGTCAAGGCGGTGTTGTCGATGTTGGAGCACGAGCCGGGCGACCGACTCAGCACCCACGACGCCGCGCTCGTCTGCGCGAACGTCTCCTGGCGAGTTCGCTGCACTGGCCGCCGAGCCGTGCAGTCCGGTGCCTGCCGCATCTGCTCGAAGCCAGGACCCAACCCATGCCCGCGGTGCGCTGTGCTGCGTGACGGTGTGCCGGACGACATGATGCCGGCGATGCAGGCTCGACTGATGCTCGCCCATCGCTTCACCCCTGACGTGCTCGACCTGGCCTTCCGAGGCACCCCCGGCCTGCTCTCAGCCGGGGACTACCGGGACGGGGTCCTGATGGCGCACTGGTTGTCTTCCGGCGCAGCGAAAGACGAGGTGGTCGCGCTGCGCCGGATGATGCCGCTGCATCGCAAGACGACTCCGACGCCGGTGTTCCGGTTGTATCAAGTCCGGCGCGGACGAGGCGCCTACCACGTCGGGTCGGGTCTCTGGGCGCGGAGGTGCGGCACCTGCGGACAACTATTTATCGACCAGTCCGCTTTCTACACACCGACGTTCGACAATCACAGCCGTTTGGAGCACGGCATCTTGCCCCCTGCCTTGCTCCCACCTCCGCGCACCGCCGGGTGACAGACGGAGGTGCCGCACTCAGGTAGAGCATGAGACGCGCCCTCCCCACCATCGTTGTCGCCGTCACGGTCGGCCTGCTCGGCTTGGGCTTCCCGGCGACCGCGGACGCCGCCCCGTACGCCGAGCACGTCGCGTCGACATCGGCCTCGGCATCCGACCTCGCCCCGGCGCTCGGTCAGCATGCCGGGCTGGACAAGGTGAAGAAGACCAAGAAGACCAAGAAGAAGGTCAAGAAGAAGACCGCGGCCAAGCTGACCTCAGTCAAGGCGCCGGGTCTCTCCTTGGCCGAATGCACGAAGGTCGCGAACACCGCAATCGTCTACCTGCCGTCCGGCTGGGACATCCACTGCGCCGCCGACCTCGGTAAAGGCATCAACGGCTGGACGAAGCCGGGTAGCCGTCAGATCATCGTCAAGACCGGCATGACACTGGCGAAGACGAAAGCGGTTGTCGCTCACGAGCAGTCACACGTCTGGTCCCTCACGTTCCTCACGGAGTCTCAGAAGACGTGGTTTAGCCAGCGGATCGGCAAGAAATCGTTCTTCGACGGGACGATCACGACCATGCCGGCCGAGATCTGGGCCGCATCTCAGGCCGCCTGCGCCGGCTACCCGCAAGGCCCGTACAAGCGGGTCCCGTGTTCGCTGCTGAGCGAGACGAGTAAGCACTGATGACGACAACGTGCCGCCCCGCACTCAAGCAGGGTATGAGACGAAACCTCGCCCCCATGTTTGCTGCTCTCGTCCTGGGCCTGATCGGATCGGCTGCCCCGGTATCCGCCTCGGCGGCCCCCTACGTCGACCCGGTGCCGTCCGTGTCGAGCGCCCCCACTGGTTCCCTGCCCCTGCCCGACGGCGGTTTGCACGCATCCTCCGGCGCACTGTCGCTGGCCGCGTGCAACAAGCTCGTCAAGACAGGCATCGTCTACCACCCGGCAGGCTGGAAGTTCTCCTGCTCGTACACCCGTGTCGGCAAGAACGAGAACGGGTGGACCTACAAGCGCGAGACGGTCATCAAAGCCGGCATGACTCTGGCGAAGACGAAAGCCGTCCTCGCCCACGAAGAGTCGCACATCTGGTCGCTGAACAAGCTCACACCCTCCCAGATGACGTGGTTCAGCCGCCAGATCGGCAAGAGATCGTTCTTCGACGGCACGGCCACGACGATGCCGGCCGAGATCTGGGCCGCGTCGCAGGCGGCTTGTGCGGGCTACCCACAAGGCCCGTACAAGCGGGTCTCCTGCTCCCTGCTCGCGGAGACGCTGAAGCACTGACCGTCCGCCGCACACGGTGTGGGTGTCAGCCCCGCGCCCACACCGTGAAGGACCCAACGATGCATGTCATCCGCCAGGTCATGTTCGACTCCGACGAGCGGAGGACTCTGCGCGCGGCGCAGGCGTCCATCAACATCGCGTACCCTACGGACGGTCTCGGCGAGGGTCGCCCAGCGATCCCCCTGGACGACCCCCGCCGAAACATCCTGTCCAGACTTGGGCAAGACAGGTCGCCGACCGGACGCGGCCAGATGATGTTGGCCTGGCAAGTCGTGACTGACATCGTGGCTGCGGTCACCGAACAGACCGACCCCGCGTACTTCCAGACTCCACACAACCCCAGTCACGCCGCCGGTGCGGCCTTTCTCACCAGCCCTGAGGCAGCTGTGGCGATGATGATCGAGATCCGTCAGCGACAGTTGGCCCAAGCCCACGAGGCGGTCGTCCTGCTCGCTTCGGCTCTGGCGCTCACCACCGAGCAGGACGACCCATCATGGGTCCGCGACCAGGACTACGCCGATGTCTGAGCCAAACTGCTCCTGCCCGAGCAACTGCAGATGCTGGGACGACACCCCTGGACTGGTGACCAGATGCGCCTGCGCTGTGGAGCAGCACGTCCGCCCGACCGGATGCCGCTACGTGGACGACGTTGAAGGATGGGTTCCCCGCTGGCCTGGCGTCGACGGAGCGGTGATGATCTGCCTCACCCACCGCGGCCTTGCGCCCGGCGAGGCATACCAGGATGCCTCTACGACCGAGCCGTGCCGGGACTCTCAGGTGCACCGCGCACCGAAACCTCGGGCGCAGCGGGAGTCGAAGCGGGACGCTCCCGCCGACCTGCTGGTCTGGGCCGCAGGCCGAGCCGCGCTCGAGACGCCGGCCGAAGCTGGCTTATGGCTGCTCGACTTGGCCGGGCAGGTCCGGTCCGGCGCGGTACGCCCACCGAGCCTGGGCTAACCCCGGTATCGCCCTCCTGTCCCTAGAGCGGGTTTCTTGCCTAGAGCCACAGCAGAATTCCTTCTCTGGCCAGGGTTGGGCCTGCCTTGCGGCTCACCGCACACTGTCAGAGCATGAACCGTCTGAGTCTGGTCTTTCCCTGGGGCTTCGTTCCCCGCCCGGCCCGCGTTCCCGTGCACACTGACCGGACACTAATTGCCGGCGCCCCGACCGGGTTGCTCGCCTACCAGTTCGCGGCCCACGGGTGGCTTCCTGGCGCTGCCCTGACAGCCCATCCTGGGGCGGTCCGGGCTTTGATCGCGCTCGGCTGGCCTGCCGACGTGCAGGCGTTCGGTGACGTCCAGATCGTCGCGGTCACACCCGACGGTGAGCTGACTAACCTGTCGGAGTCCGCGATCACCACGGTCGCGCGGACGATCACAGTGAATGACCTTCAGCGTCCTTGGTCGGAGTATGCCTCGCGGACCAAGACCACGTCGTTGACGATCGCTCTCGCTCGCGAATGCATCGCGATCCTGCCCATGGCCCTGTCCATGGTGGACCCAACGTCAACGACACTCCCCCTGCTGACCCTGCGGGGTCGGGTGATTGCCTACCGGGCGAAGCATCAGCACGACGCCGACTTCTCGGCTGCGGCAGCCGTTGCTGACATCCTTGGCGACGTGATCGCCGAACTGCGCCGTCAAGCCTCGCTGCCGTTCGCATACTGCGAGCCCGCCACCGCCGGGCCGTTGGCGCTGTGGCATGTGCGCCGACTCGACGGTGACACGATCCGGCCGGGCCGCGGCATCACGGGCTCAGCCTTGTGTGGTCGTGACCTGCGTGGCGGCTGGGACATCCCGGACGCGCCGGTCACCGCAGAGACGATCGGCAATCAGATCTGCGACCGGTGCGCGACCGAATGGCTGGCCGCCACGGTCACGCCATGAAGCCGTGGCTGTTGATCGACATCGACGGCGTGCTGAACCCGACCCTGAGCAACAGCCAGGCCCGGCGACTGCACTTCGCTCGCCGGCATACCTGGGGTCCGGGCGGGTTCTCCTACCCGTACTGGTTCACTCCCGAACACGGGCGCATGCTGGCCGGGATGACGGACACGTTCGAGCTCGCGTGGGCGACCACCTGGCAGCATTCAGCGAACCTCGAGTACGGACCTCTGATTGGCCTGCGGGAACTGCCGGTCGTCACGTTCGACCCGGACACCGACGGGGACTCGAAAGTGCCTGGGATCCTGCGATTCGTCGGGGACCATCCATTCGTGTGGCTGGATGATGAAGTGACCGAAGGACAGGAGCGTCTGCTGGATGCTGCTCATGACCGGCATCTGCTGATCCGAGTGGATGAGCACACTGGTCTGCAGCCCGAGCACCTTGCCGCTGCCCATGCCTGGGCGATCGAACCGAGCGGAGACTGATGTGGCAAGCCCAAGCGTGAACCGTCGAATGCGGACAGCGCACGCAGCCCGCAAGAGGGCCTGCGCGTGTGGCCGGACCTTGTTCGGCAACGGGTGGAAGGCGCACGCCCGCGTCTGCCCCGACTACCTGGCCAAGTCCGGCTGGCCGTTAGACAAGACGCTGGTGGTCGCGATCGGAGCGGAGCACGGCGTCGCCGCCGTGCAGGCGGCTGAGAAGGCTGTCGCCGAAAAGGTGCTTGCCCGCCGAGCGGCTGGGAACCTCACGCCACCTTCCTGGGACGAAGTGAACCGCTGGGCCTGGGCCGCAGCTGACCCGAAGGACGGCGTGAACGATGGCGGATGAGAACACAATCCACCGGATGCGGACCGGGCACCTGAACCAGACCACCGAGTGCCCTTGCGGCAAAGTGTTGAGCGGCAACGGTTGGAAGTCTCATGCCCGGGTGTGCCCAAGCTGGTTGGCACTCAACGGGTGGCCTCTCGACAGCGGATTGAAGGCTGCCATCTGGGCCGAGACCGATAGGACCGCCGCAGTGCAGGCGGCTGAGAAGGCTGTCGCCGAAAAGGTGCTGGCCCGCCGAGCGGCTGGGAACCTCACGCCACCTTCCTGGGAGGAAGTCAAAGGCTGGGCTTGGGCCGCGGCTGACCCGCCGCACACTGCCTGAACATGAAGACCTTCCTTGTCAGCCCCTTCTACGACCCGACCCTCGCCGTGGCCGCCGGCAAAGCCAAACACGTCGGTCAGGTCGACATCGTCGTGGTCGCTGCCCGCAAGACGGACATCGCCCAACTGTGCGAAGACCGCGGCATGAACCCGGGAGAGGCTGCCGGGCTGCAGCGAGAGGCCCGTCTGAACGGAATGTTCGGGGTGCTGCTGGCTGCGCGGAAAGCGGGTCTCATTCCCGCCGACGAGGCTGGTGTATATGCCGTCGGGAGCGTCAACGGTCAACAGATCGCGCGTCTCGAAGTGGACGGCACCTACACGGTCGTCGGGCGTTTGGTTTGGCAGGGCGGACAGTTCATCGCTGTCCCCGGTCCGCGCACATGATGGATTCGCAGCGCGAAGCCGTCTATCACGCCGAGCACCGTCTGCGCCGCTGGCTGGACCAGACCGGCCCCGTGACGGTCTTCGGCTCGCGCTGGGACCTCGAGCCTGACATCCGCTTCGTTGGTATCCCCGATGTGCAGCGGTATGTCGACAAGGTCTTGGGCCATCTCGGCCGCGACGACAAGGTCGGCGTCCGTGCCCGGCGCGGCATGCGAAAAGCGCACTACTGCGACGGGGTCATCTCGATCCCGCCACGCTCGATCGGTGGCGAGTGGGCGTTACGCGAGATCGTCGTCCTGCACGAGATCGCCCACCATCTCGCCGGCGTCCATGGTCACGGCCCGCTATTCACCCGAGCATTCTTGGACCTGCTTGATGCGACGGGGAAACCGATGACCGCCCGGGTACTGCAGGCGGCGTTCTGGGAGGCCGGCGTGCAGATCGCGCCGCACACGGCGAACGTATGACTGACCACCTGGACCTCATCAGCAAGTTGCTCGCCCAAGCCGAGGGCAGCCCGTACGGGCCTGAGCAGGACGCCTTCATGGCTGCCGCGCAGAAGCTCGCGTCAAGGCACAGCATCGACTTGGCCGTGGCTCGAGCGCACAGCGCGAAGAGTCAGGCTCGCGAAACGCCGGTGGAGCGCACGGTGATTCTGGGGACGAAAGGCACCCGCGGCCTGGCCCATCTCGCTCGGCTGTATGTCGTGATCGCGAAGGCGAACGATGTCGCCACCCTGGTCGCCATGGATTCCACGAAGGTCTACCCGCTGGGCTTCCCGTCCGATATCGACGTTGTGCATGCCCTGTGGGCGAGCCTGGCGATCCAGATGCGCCAAGCCGCGAACGACTACCTGGCCTCCCCGCAGCGCCGTACGCTCACAACTGAGTACACCGACTGTGACGGCCACACGCACTACCGTCCGGTGCACACCACCACGGCTCGGAACCAGTTCCTCTGGGGTTTCATCGACGGGATGCGCGAGCGTCTGGCTGCTGCTGCCGAGGAAGCGGAAGCCGAAGCGATGGCAACGGACTCGGGCGCGGCGTCCGCCGGCGGCCCAGCCCTGGTGTCGACCGCACTGGCCTTGGTCGCGAAGCGCCAAGAGGTTGCCGAGTTCAAAGCTGCCGCCATGATCCGACGGAAAGTAACCCGGGCTTACCGCGGAGGCAGCGCCCCTGTGCGGCAGGCGCCGGAGGCCCGGCTGGCAGGCTCGCAGGCCGCGGCACGGGCCAGTCTGACCGGCTCTGGGGCTGCCGCGATCGGCGCCTGAGGCGCCACCGCACACAGTGAAGGTATGAGCCTCGCAGCCACCATCGAAACCCCCACCACGATGAACGCCCTTCGGCCTGGAACCGCCGTGAAGGTCGGCCGCCGGACCGCTATCGTCATCGGCCCGGCCGCGTCCGCCAGTGGACGCTCAGCACGGTTCGTCCAGTTCGAGGACGGCACGTTCGCACGTGTCGTGCGAGCTGCCCGGACCCAGTTCACGCTGATGGTCGTGGATGACGACGCGGCACTGCGGCGCAAGACGCGCTTGCTGGCTCTCGCATACCAGACCCCTCTGACGCTCGGTCAGCACGACGATGTGCTGATCCACGCCTCATGGTTGGCGTCCCGGTCCGTCACGACTGTCCACCTGCGCGACTGCGCCTGCGCCAAGGCCGACGGCGAGTTCCGTCGTGACCTGGACCGCCACGAGGCAGCCACCATGGCCACCGTCACTGACACAGTGTGGGCGTCATGTGCCGCGGCTGCTGCGGGTGTCGAGCCGTCAGTCGTGCGTGACGGCATACCGATGAAGGCTCTCGTCGGTGGCGAGTGTTCGTGAAGCAGTCGGCCGGCACGATCGAGATCGCTGGCGGCACGTCATACACCGGCATGGCCAGCGTCTACGTGAAGTTCGATTCGCCTCGGAAGCGCAGCACCTGGGTGAAGCTGAACGGGCTATGCCTGGCCGAACCGGCTGCCTTTAGCGCCTGAGCGACCGCCGCACACTGCTAGAGCATGACCACCACCCTCGCCAGCCGCACTCCCGCCCAGACCCCGACGTCGACCCTGAACACTGGCGCGTTCACCATCGGCTACCTCTCGATGGTCGACGCGCTGAAGGTGCTCGTGCCGGTCGCCCCGGCCCTCCGGATGCCACCAGTCCTGGGCTGCGTCCTCGTCACGGTGACTGCCGGGCAGGTCGAGCTCTCGACGTTCGACTTCGACACTGCCGTCACCGTCACCCTGCCCGCGACCAACACCGAGCCTGGTCGGATGTTGCTGGTGCACGCCGCGTTCACGAAGCTTCTCGCCGCGGTGACGAAAGGCGCCTCGAAGGCGTCCACGGCTCGACTTGACGTCACCGTCTCCACCCCTGACGGCATCGCACTCGTGACCGCGAACGGCTACGACCTGCCGCTGAGCGACCTCTCTAGCGTCGACAGCTTCCCGCAACTGCCTGTCACGGCCGACCCGTCATTCGTCGTGGGTCGCATCGAGCTCAACGCGCTTGCTGCACGCGTCCTGGTTGCCGTGGCATCGAACGACCCCGCTCGCCCGATCCTGGAAGGGGCGAAAGTCGAGTTCGACTCGATGTCGCTCACGCTGACCGCGACCGACGGTTTTCGGGCCGCGACCGGCGCCATCCCGGCGACTGGCGGCGCTCTGGCCTCGGCGGTCATCTCAACGCCGATCCTGTCGAAGATCCTGCCCCGGCTCACCAGCGATCAGATCCGTCTCGGCGTCGAGGTCGTCCACGGCACCGAGTGGTTCACCCTCGCGGACGCGACGACGACCGTTCGGGCGCGGACCTTGGAAGGTGCGTACCCGAAGATGGATTCGTTCTGGGACAGCACCGCCGCGCGCACAGTGACGCTCGACCGGGCAGTCTTGCTGCAGAGCGCAACTCGCGCCGCCGCGCTGACTGCCGCGCTGAAGGCTGTGTCGGGCGGCTATGGTCCTTCCGTCAGCATCGCGGTGGATTCTGAGACCGTCACTGTCGCCCCCTGGACGGGCACCAGCAACGACTCGAGAGTGAAAGCTCCCGCCCTGCCTGCCGAGGTGACCGGCGAGACGGCCCTGTGGTACAGCATCTTCCATCCGGCCCAGCTGATCGACGCGATCGGCACAATGACCGGTGCCAAGGTCACCTTGCGGTTGAACCGCCCGCAGCGCCCGGCCATGTTCACAGACGACACCGGGTTCCGGCATCTCGTGATGCCGCAGCAGCTGCCTTCATGAGCGCCGCACACAGTCGGGGTATGCGAGCATCCACGACGTTCCAGTCCATGACGGACTTGAAGCCTGGCGTCGGCATCACGGTCGACGGCCGGCCAGCCACTGTCATCAGTCTGGGCGTGGGACCAGCCGGTCGCCCCGCGCGGTTTGTCCAGCTCGAGGACGGTCAAGTCATTCGGGTTGAACGGGCCACCTGCCGGGGCTTCGACTTGCAGGTGACCGCCGACGACAAGGCCCTGCGCCGGGCCGCCAGACTCATCAACCTGGGCATGGCGAACCCGCTGATCACCGAAGTTCGCGACTACCTGCGATCCGATTGGCGCGGCGGCACGGTCACGATCGTTCACATGGCGGGCTGTGGGTGCAAGGCCCCTGGTGAAACCCGGCCTCTAGCCCGCGACAAGGTGGTCGATACCGTTCTGGCCGGTGGGTCTCTCTGGGCTGACTGCGCGACCGAGGCTGCCTGCGTAGATCCTGACAGCCTCCCCGGCGACCTGGATCTCTCAACCTTGGTGGGTCGACCGGTCACCTACCACGGGCTCCCTGGCACGATCACGAAGACGGCAGGCAGCAGGGTCAAGGTGGCCCACGATAGCCCGGCGGGCAGCACACGTTGGGTGACCCTGAACGAGGTCACCCTGCTCGCCAAAGGGGCCTGATCATGGGAGACACAACCCATCTGCTGGTACTCGACTTCGAGTCCACCGACACCGACCCGGACACCTGCCGGGTGTTGGAGGTCGGCGCGATCCTGACGACCTTCCCGGATCTGGACACGGTCAGCACCTTCACGACTCTGATCGACCCAGTCGATGACGCTGCCCTGACTGCCGCGAAGGCTGACCCGGTTGTCGGGCCGATGCACAGGACGAACGGGCTCTTCGAGGCCTTAGCGGCCGGGTCGGCCCGGAGTCTGCTCGAAACCGGAGACGCCCTCATCGCCATGCTCGACGCCCACGGCATCACGCCGGGCGAGGTCGCTCTGGCCGGGTCGGGGGTCGGCCATTTCGACCTGCAGGTGATCCGCCGCCGGATGCCTCGCCTGCACACCTACCTCGCGTACTGGACGATGGATGCTGGCGTGCTGCGCCGCGCGCACATCGCGTGGGGCCCAACCGGCAAGCCCCTGGTCGACACCGGCAAGCCGAAGGCGCACCGCGCACTGGATGACGCGCACGCCCACCTGGCCGAGCTCCGCGCCCATCGCGCACTGCTGCGGGGCCTGGACACCTCGCACGCCCCGACCTTGTAGCCCGCCGACAACAGAGCCCCCTGAGACTCGTTGGAGTCTCAGGGGGCTCTGTTCGCACGCCTAGAAGTAGAGCGCACTGATCGGGCCACGCGGAACGTCGAGCAGCAGGCCCGTCCCCACCCAAGCCCGCAATGCCTTGTCGGCCTTGCGAGTGGTGAAGGCGATCCGGTCCTCGAACCGAGTCCAGCCGGTGATCAGGCGTCACCGCCCCGGCGTCCGAGGCGAGCAGCCATGCGTCCGCGGCGACGAGCTGATCGGCGAGCGACGCGGTCACCGGCCAGATCCCGTCGACCGCGCGGCGTCGCTCCTGGGCAGGAAGAACGTGCCGATGGTCGACACCGGCGTAGGTGCGCCACAGATTGCCCTGTGCGTCGGTGAGGGGGCTCTCCCACAGAGGGCTCAGCGACACGCGGTAGGCCATGTGTGGGCAGGTCCCGGCGGGCGCGCGGCGCAGACGTGCCCCCAAGGCGGTGGCTTCAGCGATGTCGATCCGCAGCCGGGGTGCGTCGAGAGTGGAGTGGTCGGTCAGGAGGCCCGACTCGGCCCATCTGGCGACCCTTTCGCCTCGGACCCGAACCCCGATCGCTGCCGACAAGATTCTTGCGGCACCGGTGGTTGTGATGGTGGGCATAGCTGCCCCTTTCTGCGCGCAGTGCGGGTGGCGGACGGGCCGCGAACCTAGGACGCACCACGAACAAACCCAACGTACCACATCGCGGTTTATTCGCTATGTGTACTGGCCGTGGGGACGCATGGGAGGCACAACACGCTCCCCTGCCGCACCCACAATGGATGTGTCCCGTCTCGTCCCGTCTGCGGCCCGGCAGGTGTTCGCTGCCGACTTCGCACCGCACCTGGTCGCGTACGCCCACGCGGTCGCCATGACGTTCCCGGATCCCGGGATGCTCGCGGACCAGATGTTCGCCATGTCCGGCCCGGTCAGCGCGTTGACGCTGTCCGCGTCCGGCAACGTCTCGATCATCGAAGGGATGGCCGGCGACCGCCCTGACTTCCTCTACGCCCGCGGCCATCGGTCGCTCGGCTGGTTCCGGGACCGGCTGCACCTGCTGGACACCGAGCCTGGCCACGACCGGCAGGACGTCATGGTTGAACGTTGGGCAGTGCACGCGCAGCTCGTGCCCGCCACTCGTCCCTGCACAGACACGTTCACGCCACGCGACGTCGTTCTGGTAACCCCACCAGTCGCTCGAGCGGGCGCCGGGATCCTGATCGTCGGCTCGTTGGTCGGCGTCACAGTTCACGGCTGGCTCTGGACGCCCGGCAGGGGCGTGCAGCCCGGTCAGTGGCTCACCGCGGCCATCAGCCAACGCGGCGGGCTTGTCGGCCATTGGGCCGGTGCCCTGCCCCCAGACCTGCCTAACGACCCGCGCGAGGCATTGCCCAGGCTTGCCACGCATGAATAGCCGCGGCACGAAACGTCTCCAGTGCCCCTCGAAAGGCGAGCAGGGGCCCCGGGGTTCACAGACGTTGTGGCCGCGCCGTTCCACCGGGCATCCTGGGGCTCGTGGCCAGCCCCATCTACCCCGTCGAAGAGTGGGTCAGGCTTCGACACAAGGGCTCGCCGGTCAGTCTGATCGCCAGATACCAAGGGGTCACCCCTGAGGTTGTGACAGGTCAGACCGCCAGGTTCGGCCCGTACCCGCCGCCCGCCACCCGGCAGCAGATGATTGACCGGCGCATGGCCGGTGCGAGCTTGGCCGTCATCGCGGCAGAGTTCGGCTGCAGCGTCCAATGGGTGAGTCGGATGACTCACGGTGGCGGCCCGTATCCGACCACCGAGCCGGACGCCGCGACGTTGGCCCGATGGGTCGAGTTGCGGCAGAGCCGGACGCGAATCGCTGACATCGCCCAAGCGTCCGGCGTTCCCCCGAGCCGCGTCGAGTCAGCCACGAAGCCGTTCGGACCTTACCCGCCACCCAGACACGGTCCATCGACGCAGTGGTCGCATCGGGAGATTGCCCGACAGTTCGGCGTCGCCGGTCAGACGGTCACACAGTGGCGTGCCGGCGCGTACGGCTTTCCAAGCCCGCTGCCGTCAAGTCGCCCGCGGCGCCCAATGTGGTCACCTGAGGCGGTCCTCGAGTGGGCGGACACCTACCTGAATCCATGCCCTGAATGTCCGGCCAAGGTTCTCTCTGTCGCCAAGCATGTGGGCGCTGTGCACCGGCGCTGATCCGCGTACCGCCGGCGCCTTCGGTGCCGCCGCACACATACCTGGCATGACGATCACCGCTGCGCGCCGCAAGCCCACCGGCGACCCTGCCGCGTTCGCCCTCTATTGCGACCAGGCGTCGTCGTGAGCCGCCGTCGTGACCGGGCCGGTCGGTTTGCCAACGAGCCGCGCAGGATCGCCACTGGACACCTGAGCGTCGTCCCAGCTTTCGAGCCGATCCACCGGGACCACTGGTCAGCAACCCCCGGTCCACAAGTCCGCGGGGTCGCGAAAGTCGGGGACTACGTGCGATCGCTCAACCACACGATCGCCGTTGATGAGGTCTACCAGGTCGTCGGCATTGACGGCAGCAGTTACACGCTGCGTCACACCGGCACCGGGGCCTGCATCACTTCGGATCTGCGTCAAGTCATGTGGCATCAAGCCCGGCCTGCTGACCGGATCGAAGTGGCTTTCCGTGAACCAGCCATCACCAAACATGCGGGGGCTTGGCCGGCGGACGTCCCGATCGGCATGGCGATCGCCTGGCAGCACGGCCAACGGATCGGACAGCCGGTCGCCGCTCGCTGGGAGCTTGACGACCTTGTCGCAGGCATCGACGGAGATTTCGCCATCACGACCCGCTGAAAGGGCCGACCCTTTTCGCGACCAGCGGCATAGAGGTTCAAGACAGCGCCTCGCCGCACACAGTGAAGGTGTAGGCGCCGAACTTCGACAACTGAACAGAGCCACGTTCCACGACAGAGGCCACTCTGTCCGCCCGAACCACCTTCAGGGTGGCACGCAGTTCATGGCTGCGGTCGGGCGCGAGTTTGACGGTGTCTCAGACAGTCTCCGAGGAGCCTGTAAACCGTCACGGGCCACCCCTCGCAGGGGGTGCTGCACAACGACCGGGAAGCCCGTAGCCCGGTCAAGCGGAGCCCACCCTGGCTGCGACCGGGTCCGCTCGTGCGCACCGCGTGGGTCACCCCAACCCGCGCAGGGGCATCCCGTCGTCGCGGTTCCCGACCCCCTCGGCCGCGACGACGGTGTTCCAACGAGATTGCCGGCCTCGTCCCCAAAGTCGGCTCCGTCGCGGTAGGGGAGCTCGGTCGTCCCCGCTGGCCCCATAAGCCGGAGATCGTCGGTTCAAATCCGACCCGCGCCACCACTAACCAACCGATCGAAGGAGCACCGATGCCTGACCACCGCGATCCCGCGAAATGGCTCGTGCTGCTCGTCGGCGGGTTCTGCGCCTTCAGCGCGACGGCTGTTTGGGTGGCCTGGCTGGCTGGCCACTGAGCGCCCGCACACCCGAATGTGGCACCAACTAGACGTGGGGGAACCTTGAGCGCCGCAGAGACAGCAATGCGGTCACGCCGGCCAGGCAGTCATGGGCCGACCTCGGCCTCCGCGCGCCCGGCGTCCACACGCTCCCCTGGCCGACCATCTCGCCTCGGCCAACACCGTTCTGAACTGCCTGCGCCTCGAGGCCGATCGGCCATTGGCGCATGTTGCCAAGTAGTACCTACCACCGGAGGTTTCTCATGACCCGCACCGCTCGTGCCACTAAGGCACGCAGGGGTAGTGCGTTTGCAGCTTTGGCGGCCATCGTCGCCAGCTTCCTCGCGCCAGCCGTGATGGCGCCCCCAGCTGCAGCAGCGGCACTGGTCTCGGTCGGAGGGATCGACCTGCAGGTGACCAAGCTGTTCGACGGCACCGGCTTCGGGACTACCGCGCAGTGCGGCATCAACACGTCCAATCCGGGGTACGCCTACGGTGATGACACGGCCACCGATGGCTACGTGTGCATCAAAGACACGTTCGGCTACCGGTTGGACTACAACGTTCCGGCGAGTACAACGCCCACGACGCTGACCATCACGATGGCCACGGCGACGGCTTTCGCGCCGACGGCGACGACCAGCGCGAACTGGTGTGTCTCATCCCCGACCGGCGCCTACACCGCCTCGGGCACCATCTCCTCCTGCACGTTCACCTTCCCCGCCGGCAACTCTGTGTCCGGGTCAATGCCGTTCACCGAGAATGCTGTTCAGCCCAGCGCGTCGGCCGCTCCGGTTCTGACAGCTGCAGTGAACGGGGCTACCCCTGCGACGACGATTCCAGTCGATCCGGTGCACATCCTTGCCTCGATCAACTGGGACCCCTACCTGACTGTGAGCGCGACCCCTTTCATCACCACGGTGAACGGGGTGAACTATCTGCAGTACATCTACACGGTCAAAGATGTCTCCATCGGGTTCGGTAGCGCCTGGTCCCCGACTAAAGGTGCCGACACGGGCATCAATCTGTTCAACTACTCGGTCAACTTCTCCCTGTTGCCTGACGGGACCATCATCGGTTCAGGAACGGCGAACGTAACCCCGACAGTCACGACGTACACCGGTTCGGTCGGTGCCAACTCCACCGACAACATCATCGTGAAGATCCCGGTCTCGTCTTTGATCACCGACATCACCGTGTTCAAGGCGTACATCGACGCCTTCTCGATCAAGTCGACCCAGAACACCCTCGACCCGAACGTCAACATCGGCGGACTGGACGAACCCGGCCTGTTGCAGCCAGAGACTTTCAGCACGGCCGGCACCTACACCCGCACGTCTGTCGTCGGGGCAACCGCGCCGAACAACGACTGGGCGATCGTGTCGTACAACCGCATCCCGCCGCCCGGGATCTTCACCAAGACCATCTACAACGATCTGTCCGGTGTGCCCGGCACGACAGTCATTGATGAGACTGCGGGAATCAGCCAACCGACCCTTCGGGCTGACGGAACCGACTACTGGGTTCGGCTCCGGTCTTCGGCCTGGGCGTACACGGCTAACAAGTTGGTGCTCTGCGACTCGTGGCAGGACGCCGGGTCGACCACCGCGAACGGCGCGCAGATCTATGACGCCACCCGCACCCCGACCTTGCAGGTCTACGGCCCTGTCGTCAACGGCGTCCAGACCTACCAGACTGCGACGTTCACGACCTATTTCAAGGCGTCAGGCACGTCCACGGCGACCACTCCCGCTTCCACGCAGTGCGGTAGCCCGAACGACCTGACCGGGTGGAGCACCACACCGAGCTCGGCCAGCGACACGATCATGATCGTGATCGACGGCCCGGTCGACCTGTCCGGCAACGGCGGTGTAGCGGTGAATATCTACCTGCCGTTCACGACCTCCCCTGCAGCCACCTACGTCAACTACCCGGCGACAAACATCGCCTGGGACACCATCACCGGCCTGGTCGACCCGGACGCCTCGCTGACCGCGTTCCCGGCCCCCGGTGCGTCTCACAACGTCAAAGTCGGTGGCCCCACCCTGACGATCACCCCTGACGTCGAGATTCTTGGTCCGGCCGTCGCGATGTCTGCTGGGGCGTCCGGCCCGGCCACACTCACGGCTGGCGCGACCTACCGGGTCGGCGAGATCGAGTCGACCAACCTGGCAAACGGCCTGTCGACCGACGACCACCTGGCGACGATCACTTCGACGCTGACACTGTCTTCGTGTGCCGTCAACGTCCAGGGCATCCTCACCAACCCGCAGGCCGGCAGCACCATCACATACACAGTCACTCAGCCGGATCTCGGCCCGGATGGGGTCGCGTGTACCGCTGACGATGTGTCCGGCTGGACTATCACGTCGGTTGAGTCGAGCGTCAACGTGTCACTCGGCTCGGTCGTGAGCCCGAACGGCGTCCTCACCGCCCAGTTCGACGTCGCCGCCTGGGCCCCGAACGGCACGACGATCCGTGCCACCAAGGTCGCCACGATCACCGACATGCTGCTTGCCCCGCGTACGTCCACCACAGCCACCGATGTCGTCACCGTGACGGTGCCGGCAGTGCTGGGTCAGTCGAAGATCCGCGACAACATTCGCGAGGAAGTCGGCACTCGCATCGGGTGGCAGGAGGCCTTCTTCAATGAGACGTCCACGGTCCAGAGCAACGTCGAGTACATCGACATCCTCCCCTACCCCTCAGACTTCCGCGGGTCCACGATCACCGTCCCGATCACTGACGTGCAGATCACCAACAACCTTGGGGCCAACGGCACGCTGTATGTCACGACGGCCGCTCCGGCGACCCTCGTGAACGACGTCCGCGACCCGGCGAACGACCCGTCGAACACCGCACTGTGGTGCGCCTACGGCACGGCTGCCTGTCCGGCAGGCGGCAGCTACACCGCGCTGTACGTCTACTACACCAGCATGGCGACCGGCCAGATCGGGACGCTGCACGTCACCCATGACACGAACAACGAGTTGGACGAATCCAAGCTCGTGAACGCCCTGGGCGTCGGTGCGGCCACGACGCAGGCCCTGCCGATTCCCGTGACGTTGAACGTCCAGACGGTCCTGTACCTGTCGGACATCAACGGGTACGTGTACTGGGACAAAGAGTGGAATGGGATCCAGAACCCGACTGACGTCGTGATCCCGTCCTACACCGTGAACTTGTACGACTCGGGGAACGGCCTGGTCGGCACGACCACGACGAACGCCTCGGGCTTCTACCAGTTCACCAACCTGCTTCACGGGGACTACCGCGTGGAGATCGCTCCCTACACGACCCCGTATGTCGGCATCAGCCAGGCGTACACGGTCGTCAAGACCGATGGCACCGCCACCACATCCAGCGGCACCGCCATCGTGCCGCTGGATGGAACCCTGCCGCACGTTGACTTCGGTCTTGTCCGCCCCCCGGCCGCGGTCTCGGTCGGCAACTACGTATGGGCCGACACCAGCCGTGACGGTATCCAGGACGTCACTGAGGCGGGCATCCCGAACGTGATCTTGACGATCAGCCGCAGCGACGGCGCAACCGTCACGATCGCCGACGGCACTGCTCTGGCCAACGCCACCACAACGACGGACGCCGCGGGCGCTTACTCGTTCGGGGGTTTGGCGACCCTGCCGGCCGGAACGCACTACATCGTCACCCCGACCACCCCTGCCGGCTACGTGTCCACGATCGCTGGCGCGGGGACCATCCAGACCGACTCTTCGACCGGCTCGGCGACCAGCAGCGACCTGACGATCGACGGGGCCAGCGACCTGAGCCTCGACTTCGGGTTTGTTGTTCCTGCTGTCTCGGTGGGCAACTACGTCTGGAACGACGT
>ERZ724513.468-NODE-468-length-19527-cov-4.914595_pt1 | contig 19527 bp, 11 predicted proteins | sample MGYA00376046_ERZ724513 | MGnify/ENA primary metagenome ERZ724513 (study PRJEB28724, sample SAMN07190883) | activated sludge metagenome | isolation source: activated sludge of sewage treatment plant in Hong Hong | place: Hong Kong | collected 2016-03-17 ...
CGCAAACCAGCGCCACCACGATGTCGCGCCGCGTTTTCGGCCGCGCGCCCTGTCGGTCGCTCGGCTCCCGCGGGTCCGGCATCCATGAGCGGGGATCTTGCATGCTATAACGCTTCACATTGGCCTCATCAGCGCGCCGGATCCGACCTTGACGAGCGTCACCGCATAGAACAACAGCACGAGAGCTCCGAGAACGAGCGCTATGGCGACCGACCGCGCGCGCCGCCGTCGCTTCTGCTCCGCGGTAAGCACGATCCCGTCATCGCCGTCTCCGTTCACGCTCATTCCGCTCACCCGGCGGCGCCTACCGGCCACTGTGCGAGCCAATGGTCGACAAGAAGCACCGCGAACAGCGTAAACAGATACAGCAACGAAAATGAGAACAATCGCTTCGACGCCGCGTGGGCGTCGGCGTCGGTCGTGGCGAGCTTCAGCCGCAGCGCGAGCAACACCATCATGGCGCCGGCGACAGCCGCGACGATCCCGTAGGTCAGGCCGGCAAAGCCGAACAGGAAGGGCGTCACGCCGGCCGGCGCCAGCAGCAGCGCATGGCCGAGGATGTGCCGCTTGGTCTCCGCCGCTCCCGCCACCACCGGAAGCATGGGCACGCCGGCGCGCCGATACTCCTCGCAGCGTCGCAGCGACAGCGCCCAGAAATGCGGCGGCGTCCAGAAGAAGATGATCAGAAACAGAAGGATGGGGGCGAGCCCGATGTCATGCGTCACCGCGGCCCAGCCGATCACCGGCGGCAGCGCGCCGGCGGCGCCGCCGATCACGATGTTCTGCGCCGTCCAGCGCTTGAGCCAGATGGTGTAGATGACCGCGTAGAAGAAGATCGTAAAGGCCAGCAGCGCGGCGGTGAACCAGCCGGCGACCAGGCCCAGCACCGCCACCGCGCCGACGCTGAGGGCAACGCCGAAGGCGAGCGCCTCGCCGGGCTGCACCCGGCCGGCCGGGATCGGACGTTGCCGGGTACGCCCCATGACGCCGTCGATGTCGGCGTCATACCACATGTTCAGCACGCCGGCGGCGCCGGCGCCGACCGCGATGCAAAGCAGCGAGGCGAAGCCCAGCACCGGATGCACCTGGCCAGGCGCCACCATCATGCCGACGAAGGCGGTGAAGACGACGAGCGACATCACCCGCGGCTTCATCAGAGCGAAGTAGTCGCCCGCTTCCGCCAGACTGGGTTCGATCGCTCGCGCTTGGTTCGCCGATTGCAGCGCCGCGCCGTTGCTGAGGACTGACATCAGGTTCGCCTCGCTTACGCCTGTCACTTGATCCGCGGCAGCACCTCGAACTGGTGGAACGGAGGCGGCGACGGCAGGGTCCATTCGAGCGTGGTGGCGCCCGGACCCCAAGGATTGGCGCCGGCTTTCACCTTCGCCGCGAAGGCGCGGTAGATGCAGAAGAAAAACACCAGGAGACCCAACGCGAAGAGGTAGGAGCCCAACGACGAGATGAAGTTCCACCCGGAAAACGCATCGGGGTAGTCGGCGATGCGGCGGGGCATGCCGGACAGCCCGAGGAAGTGCTGCGGGAAGAAGATCACGTTGGCGCCGATGAAGGCCAGCCAGAAGTGCAGCTTGCCCAGAAACTCGGAGTACATGTAGCCGGTGATCTTCGGGAACCAGTAGTACCAGGCCGCGAAGATGCCGAAGGTGGCCCCGAGCGACATCGTGTAGTGGAAGTGGGCGACGACGTAATAGGTGTCGTGGAGGACGCGGTCCGCCGAGGCGTTGGCGAGCACGACGCCGGTGACGCCGCCGACCGTGAACAGGAAGATAAAGCCGAGCGCCCAATACATCGGCGTCTTGAACTCGATCGAGCCGCCCCACATCGTGGCGATCCAGGAGAAGATCTTGATGCCCGTGGGGACGGCGATGATCATCGTCGCGGCGACGAAATACGCCTGGGTCGAGGTCGACAGTCCGACCGTGTACATGTGGTGGGCCCAGACGATGAAGCCGATGAAGCCGATCGCGACCATCGCATAGGCCATGCCGAGATAGCCGAACACCGGCTTGCGGGCGAAGGTGGAGACGATCTGGCTGATCACGCCGAACGCCGGCAGGATCAGGATGTAGACCTCCGGATGCCCGAAGAACCAGAACAGATGCTGGAACAGCACCGGGTCGCCGCCGCCCGCGGGGGCGAAGAACGTGGTGCCGAAATTCCGGTCGGTGAGAAGCATGGTGATGGCGCCCGCCAGCACCGGCAGCGCGAGCAGCAGCAGGAACGCGGTCACCAGGACCGACCACACGAACAGCGGCATCTTATGCAGCGTCATGCCGGGGGCGCGCATATTGAGAATCGTGGTGATGAAGTTGATCGCGCCGAGGATCGAGGACGCGCCGGCGATATGCAGCGAGAGGATGGCGAAGTCGACCGCAGGTCCGGGGTTTCCCGAGGTCGATAGGGGCGCATACACCGTCCAGCCGGTGCCCGCTCCGGCGGCGCTGGGCTCGCCTTCGACGAACAACGACAGGACGAGGAGCGTCAGCGAGGCCGGCAACAGCCAGAACGAAATGTTGTTCATGCGCGGGAACGCCATGTCGGGCGCTCCGATCATCAGCGGCACCATCCAGTTGCCGAAGCCGCCGATCAGCGCCGGCATGATCATGAAGAACACCATGATCAGTCCGTGCGCGGTCACGAACACGTTGAACGTGTGGGCGTCCGCGAAGATCTGCATGCCCGGATTCTGCAATTCGAGCCGCATCCCGATCGACAGAACACCGCCGATCACGCCGGCGACGATCGAGAAAATAAGGTACATCGTGCCGATGTCCTTATGATTGGTGGAAAACAGATAGCGCCGCCATCCCGTCGGGTGGTCGTGCCCGTGATGCACGTCGTGGGCGCTTACCGTCGCATCCATGATCAAACCCTCGAAGCTTGTTGTTATCCGGTCCGTCTCGACAAGGCGCTATTCGGCGTGCCGCGGGGGCGTCGCCGCCACCTGCACTGGCTCGCTGCCTTCGCCGGCGTATTTCTGCTTGGCCTGCGCAAGCCAGTCGTTAAAGGCCTGTTCGCTCACGACGCGCACCGCGATCGGCATGAAAGCGTGATCCCGGCCGCACAGCTCGGAGCATTGGCCGTAATACACGCCCTCCCGCGGCGCCTTGAACCAGGTCTCGTTCAATCTGCCCGGAATGGCGTCGATCTTGATCCCGAACGACGGCACGGCGAAGGAGTGGATGACGTCCGCCCCGATCGCCTGCACCCGGACCACCTTGTTCACGGGGACGACCAACTCGTTGTCCACCGCCAACAGGCGCGGCTGCCCCGGCTTGCGCTCCTTATCCTGCAGCATCAGCGAGTCGAACTCGAAGTTGCCGTTGTCCGGATAGGCGTAGGTCCAGAACCACTGCTTGCCCGTCGCTTTCACCGTCAGGTCGGCGGGCGGCGTATTCAACTGGAAAAACATCAGCCGGAACGAAGGTATGGCGATGACGACCAGAATGATCACCGGCACCACGGTCCAGATCAGTTCGACCAGCGTGTTGTGGGTCGTCCGCGAAGGAACCGGATTGGCGCGCGCGTTGAAGCGAACAATCACCGTGACGAGCAGCGCCAGGATGAGTATAACGATGCCGGTTATTATCCATAACAGCAGGTTGTGAAATCGAATGACGTCCGTCATGACCGGCGAGCCCGATTGCTGCAACCCTATTTCCCAGGGAGCAGGCTGGCCCAACTCGGCCCAGGCTGGATCGGCTACGCAAAACAGTACCGCGACGGCAATTGTCGCTGCGAGCGCTCGAAGGAATGATTGCATCGTTGCCTAAACTCCTTTCGCGGTATGATCGAAGTTGGCGCTCGTGCGCCATCCCTCGCCGCGTGTTTATTAGGTTTCCGTTGAGGCGCATCGGTCCGCAATGCGGAGGGCCTCGTTTGCCAAGGCTCGGAAACGCATTTCGGGCCTCTCAAACCACAATTCCGCCCCACTCGCAATGTGCCTCATGATGAAGGTACAAAGAATCACAGCGCAGATCGCCGGCCGTCGCGGGCACGATCGCTTTTGCCGGTCAAAGTGCTACGATAATGGCATGAATGACGTGAGTGGCGCGACATATACAACGGCGCGCATGCGTTGGTCTAGGGGGCGCGACGACTCGCACGCAGCGACTTCTGCGGAGGGAAGCTTGATATGAGCACGTTCTCTGGCGGCCGGTTTGCGCAGGCGCAGGTCTTTGCGGGCGCGCTGGCTTTGACGCTCTTGGCGGGGCTCGGTCTTCCGTCTGCGGCCCTCGCCCAGGGCGCGGTGAAGTCGGTTCACGACGACTGGCAAATCCGCTGCGAGACCCCGCCGGGCGCACAGAGCGAACAATGCGCGTTGTTTCAGAGCGTCGTCGCCGAGGACCGCGCGAATGTGGGATTGACCGTGCTCGTTTTGCGCATGGCCGATCAGAAGACCCGCTTGATGCGGGTGCAGGTGCCGCTCGGCGTCTTGCTGCCCGTCGGATTGGGGCTGAAGGTCGACCAGACCGACGTCGGGCGCGCCGGGTTCGTGCGTTGCACGTTGCGCGGCTGCTACGCCGAAATCGTCATGGACGACAATCTGGTCAAGCAGCTCCGCAGCGGCAAGACGGCGACCTTCTTCATTTTCCAGACACCCGAGGAAGGGATCGGCTTTCCCATGAGCCTCAAGGGCTTTGGCGAGGGCTACGACAAACTTCCCTGATGCCGGCGATCGCCGAATCGCTTTCACCAGGCGCGCCGCCTGATTGTCCCAGGGCGAGTCTGCGGCTCCGTCAGGTCCGGCGGCCGGGGCGTTCGGCGACACGCGCCGCTGCACGGAGGCCGATGATGAAACCAAGCGCTGCACTTTTCCGGGCGACCGCGCACGCCGTGGGCGCCCTGGTTGCGCTCTCGCTTGCGTTTACGGCTGCATCCGCCGCCACGCCCTGCAGCACCAATGAAAGCTTCGCGACCTGGCTCGACGCCTTCAAGCAGGAGGCCGCCGCGCAGGGCATTTCGCGCAGCGCGATCACGGCCGCCTCGCCCTACCTCGCCTATGACCAGCGCATCGTGAATATCGACCGCGGCCAGCGGTTCTTCGCCCAGAGCTTCCTGCAGTTCTCCGACAAGATGCTCGCCGCTTACCGCCTGCAGCGGGGGCCGGCGCTCATCAAGAAATACGATGCGATCTTTTCCCGGGCGGAGAAGGAGTACGGCGTTCCCGCCCCGGTGATCGTCGCCTTCTGGGGGCTCGAGAGCGATTTCGGCGCGGACATGGGCAAGGATCAAGCCATCCGCTCGCTCACGACGCTTGCCTATGACTGTCGGCGGTCGGACATGTTCCGCGGGCATCTGTTCGACGCGCTGCGCCTGATCGAGCGCGGCGACCTCGACGCGCCCGAGATGATCGGTTCCTGGGCCGGCGAACTCGGCCAAACCCAGATGATGCCGTCGGAATATCTCAAGTATGCGGTCGATTACGACGGCGACGGACACCGCAACCTCCTGCGCAGCGTGCCCGACGTGATCGGATCGACCGCCAATTACCTCGTCAGCCTCGGCTGGCGGCGCGGCGAACCGTGGCTGCAGGAGGTGCAGGTTCCGGCCAATCTGGCCTGGGACCAGGCCGACCTCGCGATCCAGCATCCGCGCTCGAAATGGGCGGACTGGGGGGTGAAGCTGCGCGACGGCAAGCCGCTGCCGTCCGACAATCTGCCCGCCTCGCTGGTGCTGCCGATGGGACGGCAGGGCCCCGCCTTTCTCGCCTACCCGAATTTCCAGGCCTACGTGAAGTGGAATGCCTCGCTGATCTATTCGCTCACCGCCGCCTATTACGCGACGCGCCTCGACGGCGCCCCGGCGATGAATCGCGGCGCGCCGAACATTCCGACGTTGACGCAGGACCAAGCCAAGGAACTGCAGCAGCTCCTCGCCAAGGCTGGCTATGACGTGGGGACGCCGGACGGCAAGATCGGCGCGGCGACCCGCTCGGCCGTCAAGCAGGCGCAGCTCAAGCTCGGGCTGCCGGCCGATTCCTACCCGACGCCGGAGCTGATCAGCCGGATGCGAACGACGCGCTGAAGGATGCGCGCTACCGGACATGCGGAGGCCCATCGCACCCTGGAGCGAATCCCGGTTCGATTGAATCGGGTCGCTCTATTTTCTCTGTGTCGTCGCATTGTCTGACGGCGAACCGGTTGCCACCCCCGGATCAAGTCCGAGGGTAGGCTTCGCCGGAAAATGCTCTAGGAACGAACGCCGCTGCCGCTGGTTGACCCTCTGCCCGTTCATGCAGTGAAACCCGTGCAGGCGACGATCATCGGTGCTGACGAACAACCGACCCCAGCCGAACCCGGATGCGCCGCGTCGCCCGGTCGATGAACCGCCGCCCGGTCCCAACGAGCCGGGCACGGTCGAAGAGCCGCCGCCCGCACCCGACGATCCGGGACGCATCGACGATCCTCCGCCGGGGGGAGCGCCGCCAAAAATCGATGATCCTCCCGCCGGGCCCGAATCGCCGGTTCGCGGAACGGCGGCGTCCGGCATCGTGGAAACCGACATTCCCGCGCGGCTCGATCGCCTGCCGTGGAGCCGATTTCATACGCTGGTCGTGGTTGCGCTCGGGATCACCTGGATTCTCGACGGACTGGAGGTGACGCTGGCCGGCACGCTCGCCGGCGCGCTGAAGGAAAGCCCGGTCCTGCGTTTCACCAACAGCGACATTGGTTTCGCGACCAGCGCCTACCTCCTGGGGGCGGTGCTCGGCGCCGTCTTCTTCGGCTGGCTGACCGACCGGCTCGGCCGCAAGAAGCTGTTCTTCATCACGCTCGGCGTCTATCTCAGCGCCACCGGCGCGACCGCCTTCTCGTGGGACGTGTGGAGCTTCGCGGCGCTGCGCTTTCTCACCGGCGCTGGGATTGGCGGCGAATACACCGCGATCAACTCCACCATCCAGGAGCTTATTCCGGCGCGGGTGCGGGGCTGGTCCGACCTCCTGATCAACGGCAGCTTCTGGATCGGCGCCGCGGCGGGGGCCGCCGGCTCCATCATCGTGCTCGACCCCGCCGTACTGCATCCCGAGTATGGCTGGCGGCTCGCCTTCCTCATCGGCGCCGCGGTCGGTCTCGTGATCTTTTTCATGCGCATCTGGATTCCCGAAAGTCCGCGCTGGCTGATGACGCACGGCCGCGCCGCGGAGGCCGACGCCATCGTGGCCGGGATCGAGCGGCAGGTCTATGGCGACCGCATTCCGAGCGGTAAAGGCCTGCCAACCGTGCGGCTGAAAGTGCGCAGCAGCACCCCGCTCGGCGAAGTCGCGGATACGTTGTTCAACGTCTATCGCACGCGCTCGTTGGTGGGCCTGTCGCTCATGGCGTCGCAGGCATTCTTCTACAACGCGGTCTTCTTCACCTATGCGCTGATCCTGATCGACTTCTATGGCGTCTCCGCCAGCGGCGTCGGCTGGTACGTACTCCCGTTCGCGGCGGGCAATTTCCTCGGGCCGCTCTTGCTCGGCCGGCTGTTCGACACGCTCGGGCGGCGGCCGATGATCACCTTCACCTACGCGATCTCCGGCATTCTGCTCGCCGGCATCGGCTACCTGTTCAAGCAGAACATGATTTCCGCCCAGACGCAGACGATGGCGTGGACGCTGGTGTTCTTCTTTGCCTCGGCCGCCGCGAGCTCGGCCTATCTCACCGTCAGCGAAACCTTTCCGCTCGAAATCCGCGCGCTCACGATCGCTTTTTTCTACGCCATCGGCACCGGCATCGGCGGCGTCGCCGGACCCTGGATATTCGGCGCGCTCATCGATTCGGGTTCGCGCGCGAGCGTGTATTCCGGCTATCTCGCCGGGGCTGTGCTGATGGTCGCGGCGGCGGCGATCCAATGGCGCTACGGGATCGCGGCGGAGCGCAAATCGCTCGAACAGGTGGCGCGGCCGCTCGCCTCCGTCGATTGATTCTATCCGATCGTCGAGCGCGGCGTTTATTGCTTCGCTTGCGCTTGCGCCGGCGCTTCGCTCAGGAAACCGTAGGCGCTGTTGACGAGCGCGAGATGCGAAAAGGCCTGCGGGAAATTCCCCACCTGCCGGCCGAGGCGCGCATCGTATTCCTCGCTCAGCAGTCCCACATCGTTGCGCAGGGACAGAAGATGCGAGAACTGGCGGCGCGCATCGCTCCAGCGCCGCTGCTTCATGTAGACGTCGGCGAGCCAGAAGCTGCAGGCGAGAAATGCGCCCTCGCCCTCGGGCAGTCCGTCGGCGGTCGTCTCGGTGCGGTAGCGCAGCACGAAGCCATCCGTGACCAGGCTGCTTTCGATGGCGCGAACGGTGCCGGCGATGCGCGGGTCGTCGATCGGCAGAAAGCCTATCATCGGCAGCAGCAGCAGCGTGGCGTCGAGTTCCTTCGAGCCGTAGGCCTGGACGAAACTGCCGAGTTCGGGATCGAACCCGCGCGTGCAGACGTCGTCGTGGATTTCGGCGCGCAGCGATCGCCAGCGGTCGATCGGGCCTTCAAGGCCGAACGTCTCCGCGCTCAGGATCGCGCGATCGAATGCGAGCCACGCCATCGCCTTGGAATAGGTGAAATGCTGCGGGTCGCCGCGCATCTCCCAGATGCCCTGATCGGGCTGTTTCCAGACCTTGGCGAGATGATCGAGCACGGCGACCTCCAGCGCCCAGCCCGAACTCGTGGCGGCGAGCCCGCAGGTGCGGCCGTGGTGAAACGTGCTGAGCAGTTCGCCGAACACGTCGAGCTGGAGCTGTTCATGGGCGGCATTGCCGATGCGCACCGGCCGCGAATTCTCGTAGCCGGGAAGCCACGGCGTCTCCCATTCGGTCAGGCGGCGCTCGCCGGCGATCCCGTACATGATCTGGAGCTGTTCCGGACTTCCCGCAACGGCGCGGAGCAGCCACTCGCGCCATGCCTGCGCTTCGCCGACATAGCCGGCGTTGGTCAGCGCGGTAAGCGTCAGCTTCGCATCCCGCACCCAGCAGAACCGATAGTCCCAGTTGCGCGGACCGCCGATCATTTCCGGCAACGATGTCGTCGGCGCGGCGACGATGCCGCCGGTCGGCGCATAGGTCAGCGCCTTGAGCGTGATCAACGAGCGCATCACCGCTTCCGACCATTCGCCGGCCGGCCGGCAGGTCTTCGCCCAATCGCGCCAGAAGGATTCCGTTTCCTGCAGCGCGGCTTTGGCGTCGAGGACGGGCGGGACCGGCCGGGTGGACGGCGAGTACCCGAGCACGAATGGAATCGTCTGGCCTTCCGCCACGATGAAATTGGCTGTCGTCGTGAAGTTTTCGCCGACCAGATTGACCGGCGTGCGCAGCGTGACCATGTCGGGACCCGCAATCGCCCGCCAGGTGCCGTCCTCGGTGCGCGACACCCAGGGCACGATCGCGCCATAGCCGAAGCGAAGGATCAGCTCCAGGCTCATCGGAACGCGACCGCGCTCCCCGATCAGCAGCCGCACCAGATCGGACTCATCGTTGCGCGGCGGCATGAAGTCGACGAGCGTGACCGCGCCTTCCGCGGTGTCGAAGCGCGTTTCCAGGATAAGCGTGTCGTTGCGATATTGGCGCGTCACGCGCGCCGGGCCGTTCGGCGCGATGCGCCAGCGTCCGTGCTTTGGCTCGCCGAGCAGGGCGGCGAAACAGGCGTCGGAATCGAAGCGCGGCCAGCACAGCCAGTCGACCGAGCCGTCGCGGCTGACGAGCGCTGCAGTTTCGCAGTCGCCAATCAGCGCATAGTCTTCGATACGAGAAGCCATGCCATGTCCTTCCGACCTGCGTCGGGGATCAACGGCGGCGAATGGCGCGCATCAGCGCGATCGGCAGCGCGCCGAACACCGCGCTCACATTGATCGGTCCGCGCGCCGGCGGTAGCGCTCCCCGGCCGAGATAATTTTCGCTCACCGTGTATCCGTCGAGCTTGAGCGCGGCGTCGATGCTGACGGACTGGTTCCACTGACGCCCGCCGTCGGTCAGCGGCGCAAAGCTCCGCGTCGCGACGACGATGATGGCGTCGCGGCGCAGCGTGCGCGCGAAGGCGATCACGTGGCGCGCCTGCGGACCCTCGACCTCGATCGGTTCGTAGTTCCCGCCGGTGAACAGCTCCCGCATCTCCGAGCGCAGCGCAAGGATGCGGCGGGTCAAGGCAAGCTTGATCAGTCCATTGGAATATTGCGACGCGAGTTCGCTCCAATCCGGATTTGCCGGAAGCGCGTCGAGCGCGGCCTGGCGCGCGGGAAAGTCGACCGGGCGGCGATTGTCGGGATCGACGAGGGACAGATCCCAATACTCGGTGCCTTGATAAAAATCGGGAACGCCGGGAATGGTCCCCTTGAGCAAGAGCTGCGAGAGGCTGTTGAGGGCGCCGATCAGGCGGGTGCGCCGCTCGAACTGCTCGAAGTCCTGCAGGAAAGTTGCCGAGCTTTCGCGGTCGAGCAGCTTGGCGATGAACGCCGTCGTCCCGTTCTCGTAGGCTTCATCGGGATTGTGCCAGCTCGATTCCTGCTTGCCTTCGCGCAGCGCCTTGATCGCATAAGCCTGCATGCGCTCGACGAAACCCGCGTCGGGGCCGTCGACGGGCCAGGCGCCGATCAGCGCCTGATAGATCATGTATTCATGCGCCGTGGTCGGGATGCGGCCGACGCTGCGGCGCGCGAGCGGCTCGTTCAGCGTCCGCCACCTCTGCACCGCGGCCGACCAGTCGTCGGCGAGTTCTGCGATCGCGAGAATGCGGGCGCGCGCGTCCTCGCCCCGCTTGGTGTCGTGGGTCGCCGTCGCGATCATCGCATAGGGCGACGCGGTCCGCGCGCGCATGCGCCGGTGAAATTCGCCGGCCGTTATCGCCGGCAAGGCCGGGTCGCCGCCGACTTCGTTGAGGGCCAAAAGCCGGTGGTAGCGGTAGAAGGCGGTGTCTTCGAGCGCCTTGGCCATGACCGGGCCGGTGAGCTGCTGCACCTTGCTGGTGAAGCGCTTGACCCGCGCGCTGCTGTAGCCGGTGCGCTCGGGTCCGATCAGGTCGAGCGTCAGCACCTCCAGCAGAAAATCGAAGATGTTGACGTCGGGGCCGTACCATCGCGCCCGCGCCCGGGCGATCGTCTGCGTGATCGTTTCGCGATCTTCGTCCGACACGGCGCCGCCGCTGATATAGGTGCGGTACACCGGAAAATGCACGATATAGGCGCGCAGGGCGGCGCGCAGACGTTCGAGCGTGAAATCCCGGCTGCGCCAATGGCCGGCCGCGATGCGGGACAACAGGCGGCAAAGCACGGTGAATTCGCTCGCGAGCATCGTTTCGAGCACGCGCGCCTTGGCGTCGCGCACGAGCTCGTCGAAATTCTCCCGCCGCCCGACGATGACGTCGCTGTAGAAGCTGTCGAGCTGCTGCAATCCGGATTCGTCGAGGAGCACGCGGGTGATGACGTTGAGCACGTCGTATCCCGTGGTGCCGGCGATGCCGGGCAGGTCCGGCATCGGTTCGCCGTCGGCCAGAATCTTTTCGACGACGATGTAGAAGGGGCGCGCACGCGCACGCGGATCGCGCGCCGCGCGAACGAGCCGCGACAGCCGGCGCGTATATTGCGCGGGATCGGCCAGTCCATCGATATGGTCGAGACGGATTCCATGCAGCTGGCCGCTCGCGATCAGCGCCATCACGCGGCGATGCGCCGCCGCGAAGGTCGGCAGATCTTCGACGCGGATGCCGGCGAGATCGTTGACGTCGAAGAAGCGGCGATAGTTGATTTCGGTGAAGGCGACGCGCCAGTGCGCGACGCGGTAATGCTGGCGCTCGAGCAGCCGGTGCAGCAGCAGGATGCGGTTCGGGTCGGCCTCGCTCGGCCGATAGGCGGCCAGTCCGCGCTCGATCACCTCGGCGCCGCCCTCGATGGCGGCGAGCTCGGCCTTGTAGGTCGGCGCCTGTTCGCGGCTGGGCGCATTGGGGTCGGGATAGCGTCCCGCGAAGGCGAGCAGGCGACGTCCGGCTTCTTCCTCGGTCGCGCCTGCCTCGGCGACGACATTCTTCAGGATTTCGCCGTAGCGGTTGGGACGGATCGGCAGCCGGTGCTCGTAGTACCAGGCCGAAAACGATCCCTCTTTCGCATCATATTTCAGCGCGAGGTCCCCTTCCTCGAGCGCGTCGCCGTAGGACTTGCCGAGAATCGGCAGAAGAATGCCGCCTTGCGGCCGATAGGGCAGCGTTTCCCAGTCGATGTCGAACGAGTTGGCGTGGGGCGAGCGCGGGCCCCATTCCAGCACGTCCAGCCACCACGCATTGTCGGCATAGGCGACGCCCATGTGGTTCGGCACGAAATCGAGAATGAGGCCGATGTCCGCGTCCGCGAGCGCCTTCGACAGTTTGGCGAAGCTCTCGTCGCCGGTGAATTCGGGATTGAGCGCGTTGTGGTCGACGATGTCGTAGCCGTGCGTGCTGCCGGCGCGCGCCTTCAGGAAAGGCGACGCATAGAGGTGGCTGACGCCGAGCTTGGCCAGATAGGGAACCAGCTCAGCGGCCGTGGCGAAGCCGAATTTTCCCGAGAGCTGCAGGCGATAGGTGGCAGTGGGAATGGTGTGCGGCATCAGACCTTGCTCCACGACCAATAGACGCTCCAGGGCGGCAGATTGGCGGGCGGCGGATCGCCCCAAATCGGAACGCCGGAAGGGTCGTGCGGTCGGGGGGCCGGGTCGGGCGACAGATTGGCGATGAGCGCCAACTCCCCGCCGCCCAGCGGCCAGTGCGCCTTCAGCACGGTGCCGACAAAGCTCGCTTCGCCGGGAGCGACGCTGCTGGCGAGGCGCGGAATGATCTGTTCGCGGCGCACGGCGAGCAGTTTGGTGACGAGGGCGAGCCGCTGGCTGTGAGGCGGCTTGCCGCGCGCCGTCCAGTCGAGCACGGCGGAGCGGAAGGTCTGCTCCGCAAGCGGATCGGGAATGGCGTCGACGTCGCCGCCGGCGATGTACTGCTCCTTGAATTCCCGGCGCCGCCCTTCGCGGACGGCATTGGCGAGATCGCCGGCGAAATCGCAGAAGAACGGAAAGGGTTGGCTGGCTCCCCACTCTTCGCCCATGAACATCAGCGGCGGCGAAGGGGCGAGCAGCATGACGGCGAGCGCCGCGTCGACTCCCTTTTGATCTTTCGCGAGCTGGTCCAGGCGTTCGCCGTACGCCCGGTTGCCGATCTGGTCATGGTTCTGCAGGAAGGACACGAACGCCGTCGGCGGCAAATGCGCGCTCGGCTCCCCGCGCGCCAGGCCGCCGCGGTGCGGCGACGCCTCGCCCTGATAGGCAAAGCCCGAGGCGAGCGTGCGCGCGACATGGCGCTGCGCGTCGATGTAATCGCGGTAGTAGGCTCTTTCCTCGCCGCTGAGCAGCACGTGCCAGGCGTGGTGATAGTCGTCGTTCCACTGCGCCCGATACTTGCCCGCCGCCGCCGGAGCCAGCGGGTCGAGCAGCCAGGAGGCGTTGTCGTCGTTTTCCAGGACGAGATGCACCAGACGGCCGTTCGCTTCGGCGAACGCCCCGACGGCGCGGCTCAGGTCGACAAGAACCGAGGGCGTGCCCGGTTTGACGATGGCGTGAACCGCGTCCAGCCGCAGGCCGTCGAAATGGTAGTTGCTGATCCAGTGCAGCGCGTTCTCGATGGCGAACTCGCGCACCTGCGGAACGTCGTAGTCGATCGCCGAGCCCCAGGGGGTGTGGACGGCGTCGGTGAAGAACTGCGGCGCGTAGCAGCCGAGATAGTTACCCTCCGGCCCGAAGTGATTGTAGACGACGTCGAGAAACACCATCAGGCCGCGCTGGTGGGCGGCGTCGATCAGCGCCTTGAGATCTTCCGGCCGGCCGTAGGTCGAGTCGGGGGCATAGAGCAGCACCCCGTCATAGCCCCAGTTGCGGCGGCCGTAGAAATCGGCGAGCGGCATCAGCTCGATGGCGGTGAATCCGGCGGCGACCACGTCATCGAGGCGTTCGATCGCGGCAAGGTAGGTGCCGGTCGCGGTGAAACTTCCGACATGGAGCTCGAGGATGACCGCCTCGTGCCAGGGCCGGCCGCGCCACTTTTGCGCCTTCCAGCCGAACGCGTGGTCGATGACCTCGCTCGGGCCGTTGACGTCGCGGGGCTGGAATGCGGACGCAGGGTCGGGAACTTCGAGTTTGCCGTCGATGCGAAACCGATACTGTGCGCCGGCGCCGATGCCGGGCACGCGCAGATCGAACCACCCATCGCCGCGGCGGCGCATGGGCCGCGCTTCGTCCATCACCAGATCGACCGATTTCGCCGCCGGCGCCCACAGTCGAAACGTCACGCCGTTCGAATCAAGAAGCGGTCCAAACTGTCGCGAACTGAAGGGAGGAGCGGCCGTCATGACGTCCCTGCGAAAACGGTGACAGACTGGGCTGGCGCCAGATGCTTGGTTCCGACCTTGAGCTTGGTATCCCCCGGGTCGTTATCGTCGACCGCCGTCGCCAGGATCAGGGTCCAGGCGCTGCAGCCCGGCCATTTTGGCAAGACGATCTCGGTAGCTTCCGGCGCCGCGTTCAGAATTATGTATAATGGTACACCCGAACTCTCGATCGGCGCCAGCACGTAAGCCAGAAAACGGGCTTCCGCTAACGCCCAATCCGCCTGGGTCATTTCCGTTCCCTGCACGGTCAGCCATTTGACGTCGTAGTGGCCGCCGCCGCGATGGCCGACGAGCCAGCGCTGCCCCTGCAATTGCGGGAACGAGCGGCGCATGGCGGAGAGCTGCGTGATCAGGCCGGTCAGGTCGTCGCCCGCGCGGCCGGCGCCCGACCAGTCCACCCAGCCGATCTCGTTGTCCTGGCAGTAGGCGTTGTTGTTGCCGTCCTGGCCGTTGCCGACCTCGTCGCCGGCGAGCATCAGCGGGACGCCGTTGGCAAGAAACAGCGAAGCGATCATGCCGCGCTTGGCGCGGCGGCGCGCCTCGAGGATCTCCTTGTCGTTGGTCGGGCCCTCGACGCCCCAATTGGTGCTCTGATTGTCGTCGGAGCCGTCGCGATTTTCCTCGCGATTGGCGATGTTGTGCTTGTGCGCGTAGCTGACGAGATCGGCCAGTGTGAAGCCGTCGTGGACGGTGATATGATTGATGCTGGTGCGCGGCTGCCGGCGCCGGTGGCGAAAGCGGTCCGCCGAGCCGGCCATGCGCGCGGCGAGTTCCCGCACCTGATTATGATCGCTCCGCCAGAACGACCGCAGCGTCCGGCGGAAGGCGTCATTCCATTCCGACCAGCCCTGCGGAAACGCCCCGAGCTGGTAGCCGCCCCAGCCGACATCCCACGGCTCGGCGATGAGTTTAACGCGTGAGAGCACCGGGTCCTGGCTGACCGCGCAAAAGAAACCGGCATTGGGGTCGAAGCCGTGCGAACCGCGCCCGAGCGTGGTGGCGAGGTCGAAGCGGAAACCGTCGACGTGGCATTTCTCGACCCAGTAGCGCAGCGAATCCGTGACCATCTGCAGCACGCGCGGATGGCTCATGTTGAGTGAATTGCCGCAACCGGTGAAGTCGTCGTAATAGCGCGGCGCGCTGGGCACGAGCCAATAGTAAGAGGCGTTGTCGATGCCGCGGAACGAGAACGTCGGACCGAGGTGATTGCCCTCGCAGGTGTGGTTGTAGACCACGTCGAGGATCACTTCGATCCCCGCCTGGTGCAACTGCGCCACCGTCGCCTTGAAATCCTCGAGCGCGGACTCGGGAGCGCCGAAATTGGGTTCGGGAGCGAAATAGCCGATCGAGCTGTAGCCCCAGTAGTTATGCAGCTCCTTGAGCGCCAGCATGTGCTCGTCGATATGCGCATGGATCGGCAACAGCTCGATCGCGGTCACGCCGAGGCGGTGCAGGTGCTCGACCATCTGCGGCGAACCGAGGCCGCGGAAATTGCCGCGCAGGGGGGCGGGGAGGTCCTTGCGCAGCATCGTCAGCCCGCGCACATGCGCCTCGTAGATGATCGTCTCCGTCCAGGGGATTTGCGGGCTGCGGTCGTCGCCCCAGGTGAAGGCGTCGTCGACGACGACGCACTTGTACATGCTGCGGGAATTGTCGCGCTTGTCGAACGACAGATCGACGCGCGCGCTCCGCGTCCGGTAGGCGAAGTGGGCGTCGCTCCAGACGAAGTTGCCGATCAGCCGTTTGGCGTAGGGGTCGAGCAGCAGCTTGTGGTGATTGAAGCGGTGGCCGCGCTCGGGCTCGTAGGGGCCGTAGACCCGGTAGCCATAGACCTGGCCGGGAACGACTTCCGGCAGAAAGACATGCCAGACATCATCAGTGACTTCCGGCAGCGCGATGCGCTCGATTTCGCGGCGGCCGGTGCGGTCGAACAGACAAAGCTCGATCTTCTCGGCGTTAGCCGAGAAGATCGCGAAATTCGTGCCATGTCCGTCCCAAGTCGCGCCGAGTGGATAGGGCGAGCCTGGTCTGATCTGCATTAAAACTCCGGCACGAGGATGACTCCGGCCAGCGGCGGAAGGGTCAAGCTGAGCACGCCGCCTGCTCCCGTATCTTCGGCTTGGAGCCGTCCGCCATTGCCGACATTGCCGCCCGCGTAGGCGGCCGCGTCGCTGTTGAACACTTCACGCCACCCGCCTGCGAACGGCACGCGGATACGATAATCATGGCGCACAACCGGGGTGAAGTTGAGTGCGACGACGCAGACCGAGCCATCGCGGGCGCGGCGCAGCCACGCAAACACGCTGTTCTCGGTGTCGTCGACGACCAGCCATTCGAAGCCGCCCGGTTCGGAATCGAGCTGATACAGGGCGGGCGTCGAGCGGTAAAGGTGGTTGAGGTCGCGAATGAGGTTCTGGATGCCCAGGTGCTCGGGATACTCGAGCAGATGCCAATCGAGGCTGTGGTCGTGGTGCCATTCGCGGCTCTGGGCGAATTCGCTGCCCATGAACAGGAGCTTCTTGCCCGGATGGCCGTACATGAAGGTGTAGTAGGCGCGCAGATTGGCGAAGCGCTGCCATTGATCGCCCGGCATCCGCCCGAAGATCGTGCCTTTGCCGTGCACCACCTCGTCATGCGACAGCGGCAGGACGAAATGCTCGTACCAGGCGTAGAGCATCGCGAAGGTGATGTCGTTGTGGTGATATCTGCGGTGGATCGGCTCCTTGGAGATGTACCGCAGGGTGTCGTGCATCCACCCCATGTTCCACTTGTAACCGAAGCCGAGCCCGCCGATGTCGGTCGGGCGCGACACGAGCGGCCAAGCCGTCGATTCCTCCGCCATGGTGGTGGTGTTGGGAAAGCGGCCGAACACCTCGGTATTGAACCGGCGCAGAAAGTCGATGGCTTCGAGGTTCTCGCGTCCGCCGAAGCGGTTGGGAATCCAGCCGCCCTCGGGCCGGCTGTAATCGAGATAAAGCATCGAGGCGACCGCATCGACGCGCAGGCCGTCGATCTGGAAGCGCTCGAGCCAAAACAGCGCATTGGCGAGCAGGAAATTCGCGACCTCGCGCCGCCCGTAATTGTAGATCAGCGTGTTCCAGTCGAGATGCCGCCCCTGCATCGCATTGGCGTGCTCGTAAACGGCGGTGCCGTCGAACTGAGCAAGGCCGTGGTCGTCATCGGGGAAGTGGCCGGGGACCCAGTCGAGCACGACCCCGACTCCCGCGCGGTGGAAGGCGTCGACCAGCAGGCAGAAATCCTGCGGGGTGCCGAACCGGCTGGTGGGCGCGTACAGGCCGGTCGGCTGGTAGCCCCAGGAGGCGTCGAACGGGTGCTCGGCGATCGGGAGCAGTTCGACATGGGTAAAGCCCATCGAGGCGACGTAGGCCGGCAGCTGGTCGGCAAGCTCCTTATAGGTCAACCAGGAGTTGTTCATGTGGGGGTTGCGCCGCCACGAGCCGAGATGGACCTCGTAGATCGACATCGGTCCGTCGTAACGGTTGATCCCCGGCGGCGACGGTGTGATCGGCGGGAAGGTGCTCGGGTCGACGATCACCGAAGCGGTGAGCGGGCGCACTTCCGAGGAAAAAGCGTACGGGTCCGACTTGATCCGCAGCCGCCCGTCGGAGCAGAGAATCTCGAACTTGTACTTGTCGCCGACGGGGACGTTGGGGAGGAATATTTCCCAGAATCCATTGCCGCGGACGCGCATGGCATGCAGGCGGCCGTCCCAATAGTTCCAATCGCCGACAACGCTGACGCGGCGAGCGTTTGGCGCGAACACGCCGAAGGCGACGCCCGGGACCCCCTCATGCACGATCGGATGGGCGCCGAGCTTGTCATAGACCTGAAGGTGATTGCCTTCGCCCATCAGATGCAGGTCGAGCTCGGACATCACCGGCGAGAACCGGTAGGGATCCTCGAACTCGATGAAATCGGGACCGTGGTAGCGGGCCTTCAGGAGATAGTCGCGGGCGCCGGTGGGAACCGGACCGACGAAGAGACCCGCGTCATGAATCCGGCGGAGTTGCACCTCCTGCCCGTCCCTGAAGCACACGAATGCGGCGCGCGCACCCGGCAGATAGGTGCGTACGATGTGCGTTCCATGTTCAAAATGGGAGCCGAGATAACGAAACGGGTCGGCGTGATAGCCGCCGATAATGGCGAGTGCTTCCGGAGATACATTATACATGGCTAGGTGCTTTCAACACATGGCTAGGTGCTTTCACCACTGAAGAGGGTCCGCCACAGCCCAGCGAGCGGCACATGGACCCAATCGGGACGATTGGCAAATTCATACCCCACCTCATAAACGGCCTTTTCCAAAACGAAGAATCGCAACAGGCGGTCGGCCAGGGCCGTGTCCTGCGGCCATAGCCGGTTCGCGCCGGCTATGTTGCGCATGCTCACAAGAAAAGCATCCGTTGCTGCATTGCGCCAAGAGTCAAGAGCCTGCAAGAGGCGTTGTGGCGCCTCCCCCGAACTTTCCGGAATACGGTGAAGCGCGGCGGTCGCCGCATAGTCGAGCGAGCGGATAAATCCGGCCGCGTCGCGGGCCGACGGTGCCTTGCGCCGCCGTTCATCGAAGGGACGCTCCGGCTCGCCCTCGAAGTCGACGATGATGGCATCGTCCTTCACGATCAGGATTTGCCCGAGATGGAAGTCACCGTGCTGCCGGATCTTGTCGGCGGCAATCGTCGGCGGCAGCATGTCCCGCATTCGTTCGACGGCTTCCCATCGACGCGCCAGCAGCGCGCGCGCTGTCGGCTTTGCGCGCGGCCCCAGCTGGTCGTAGCGACGGGCGAGTTCCTCGAACATCGCCTCCGCACTGCTGACGAGTCCGGCCGTCCACTCCGCAACATCCGCCGGAGAGACCGGCTCGGGAGCAAAAGCGGGGTCCGCAGCGCTGCTGGCGAGCGCAACGTGCAGTTCGCCGGTGCGGCGTCCGATCATGCGCATGCGATTGAGGTAGGCCGCGTGCGCATCGGCGGCGTCGGGAATTTCGGGCAGGACGCGCGCCTCTTCAAGGAACCGGTCGAGGTAGTTCCCCGCATGCGCCCAGGCGTCGCCCTGGTTGTCGATGAACTTGTGCAGCACAGCAATCGCCGAGCGCCGGTCGCCTTCGACAAGCTCGATCGTGCCCAGGAGCGG
>ERZ724513.469-NODE-469-length-19526-cov-8.298906_pt1 | contig 19526 bp, 15 predicted proteins | sample MGYA00376046_ERZ724513 | MGnify/ENA primary metagenome ERZ724513 (study PRJEB28724, sample SAMN07190883) | activated sludge metagenome | isolation source: activated sludge of sewage treatment plant in Hong Hong | place: Hong Kong | collected 2016-03-17 ...
AGTCCATTTCGACGCTGCCGCCGGGAAAGCCGGTCGCCTCGTTCACGTTGGAGTTCCAGTTGCCGACATAGATGCCGCTCTCGTGAAGGTAATCGACGCCACCCTGAATTGCCGGCTTGCCAAAGGTCTGGGAAATGCCGCGGAACCGGTAATCGGTTGCTATGGTCATGTTGCCGGTAAAGGTGTGCGGAGTGGCTTCCGCTTCGGCCGACGGTGCCTCCCCACGTTCCGACGAAGCCGTCTGGGCGAGGGCGGGAAGAGCAAAAGCGCCAGCCAGAGCAAGGGCAATCAGAGACTTGTTCATAATGTTTCTCCTGCTGTAAGAGTGAAAAGGAATTTGTGCAGTACAGCATTAGCACGACCCGTGCCAGAATTCCTATTTGATGAATATCAAGCGATTTTTGCCTGTCGCTGCCCGAGATCGCCACCTGATGCACCAATCTGGTGCGCACTGAATGGCCCGCGCACCACGGACAGGCAGGGCGCCCGGAATCGACGAGCGGGCGCTGTGTTACACTTTTCCGTCACGGAGGACTGCCATGCTCGACCCGAAAACACTTGAAGAAATCGGCAACAAGATGAACGCCCTGCTCGCCAATTCGCCGGCCAGGGATCTCGAGAAGAATGCCAGGGCGGCAGTGAGCGGGCTGCTCGCCAAGCTCGACGTCGTCACCCGCGAGGAATTCGATATCCAGTCGCAGGTGCTGGCGCGCACCCGCGAGAAGCTAAAGGAACTCGAGGCACGCGTCGAGGCGCTGGAAAAAGCGCGGTCGCCACAGTAAGCCACGATGGCGCTCGCCATCGCTCACAGCCGCGGGCTCGATGGTCTGAGCGCACCACCGGTAACGGTGGAAGTACATCTGGCGAGCGGCCTGCCGATCTTCACGCTGGTCGGCCTGCCGGATACCGAGGTCAAGGAGGCGCGCGACCGCGTGCGCGCCGCCATCGTCAATTCCGGCTTCGACTTCCCGAGCAAGCGCATCACCGTCAACCTTGCCCCGGCTGACCTGCCCAAGGAATCGGGCCGCTTCGACCTGCCGATCGCCCTCGGAATGCTCGCCGCCAGCGGCCAGATCCCCGCATCGGCGCTGAACGACTGCGAATTCGCCGGCGAACTCTCGCTGTCGGGTGAACTGCGCCCGATCCGGGGGGCGCTGGCCATGGCATTGCAAACCGCCGGGAGCGGCAAGACCTTCATCCTGCCAGAGGAAAGCGCGCGCGAAGCGGCGCTGATCGGTTCGGGAAACATCCTTGCCGCGCGCTCCCTTCTGGAAGTGTGCGCTCACATTTGTGGTCGGGCCATGTTGCCCGGACCTGCTCCGGTCGACAGCGAGAATCAGCCGATATTTCCCGACCTCAACGAGGTTCGCGGCCAGAGCCAGGCCAAGCGGGCGCTTGAGGTCGCCGCCGCCGGCGGTCATTCGCTGCTCATGATCGGCCCGCCGGGCTCGGGAAAATCCATGCTCGCCGCCCGCCTGCCGGGACTGATGCCGATGCTGGATGGCGAAGCGGCCAAGGCCTCGGCCGCAGTCCTTTCGCTGGTCGGGCAGTTCCGGCCCGAAGCCTTCGGCGTTCGCCCTTATCGCCAGCCTCATCACACCGCGTCGGCCGTTGCCCTGGTCGGCGGCGGCAACCCGCCGCGCCCGGGTGAAATCAGTCTGGCCCACCAAGGGGTGCTGTTTCTCGACGAGTTGCCCCAGTTCGACCGCAAGGTGCTGGAAACCCTGCGCGAGCCACTCGAATCCGGGCATATCCACATCGCCCGCGCCGCCCGGCATGCCAGATTTCCGGCGGAATTCCAGCTCGTCGCGGCAATGAACCCGTGCCCCTGCGGTTTCAGCGGGCACAGCAACGGCAAGTGCCGCTGCACCCCGGACCAGATTGCCCGCTACCGCGGCAAGCTTTCCGGCCCTTTCCTCGACCGGATCGACCTGCTGATCGAGGTTCCGGCGGTGCCGGTCGATGCCCTCGGCGGCGCGGGGGACGGCGAGTCATCGGCCAGCGTGCGCTGCCGGGTCGAGGCGGCACTGGCGAGGCAGCGGGAGCGCCAAGGCAGGGCGAATGCCCGCCTGACGGCGAAGGAGGTCGATACCCTTTGCCAGCCGGATGAAGCCGGCAGCCGACTGCTCAAGCAGGCGAGCGTGCAGCTGGACCTGTCGGCACGCGCCTGGCACCGCATTCTCAAGGTCGCCCGGACCGTCGCCGATCTCGCGGACAGCGCCTCGATTCGTGCCCACCATGTGGCCGAGGCGATCCAGTACCGGCGCCTGTCCGGTGGCTGAGCGGGAGCGTTCCACTCGCACCATCGCCTTCCTGCTGGCCGGCATGGCGGCGCTCGGTCCGTTTTCGATCGACACCTACCTGCCCTCGTTTCACGACATCGGTCAGAACCTAAAGGCCACACCGATCGAAGTCCAGCAGACGCTTTCGGTCTACCTGCTGGCCTTTGGCGTGATGACGCTGTGGCATGGCGCGCTGTCCGACCGCTTCGGCCGCCGCCGCGTGATTCTCGTTGCCCTTGCCCTGTTCGGCGCAGCGTCGGCCGGTTGTGCCTTCGCCACCTCGATCGAGCAGCTCTGGTTGTGGCGGGGGCTGCAGGGCATGACCGCCGGCGCCGGCATGGTGGTCACCCGCGCCATAGTACGCGATCTCTTCGACGGCCCCCCGGCGCAACGCCTGATTGCGCAGATCACGATGATGTTCGCGCTGGCCCCGGCGATCGCCCCGGTGATCGGCGGCTGGTTACAGACCTGGTTCGGCTGGCGTGCGGTTTTTGCCTTTCTCGTGCTGTCGACCGCAACACTCTGGATCGCCTGCTGGAAACTGCTGCCGGAAACATTGCCGCCGGAAAAGCGTCAGTCGCTCCACCCGGGATACCTTGGCCGGGCCTACTGGAACGTGCTGACCTCGCCGCCGTTCCTGCTCGCCAGCGGCGCACTGTCGCTGAATTTCGCCGGTTTCTTTGTCTACGTGCTGTCGGCGCCGGTGTTTCTGCTGGACCACCTCGGCGTCTCGGAGACCAGCTTCCTGTGGCTCTTCGGCCCGGCCATGGGCGGCTTGATGCTGGGTTCAGGGCTGGCCGGACGGCTCGCCGGAAGGCGCTCACCGGCGGCGACGGTGAAGCTGGGGCACGGTGTCATGGCCGTCGCCGCACTTTTCAATGTCGGCCTGAATCTGATCCTCCCGGCCAGCCTGCCGTGGAGCGTCGCGCCCCTGTTCCTGTACACGCTGGGCATGTCGCTGGCCATGCCCAACCTGACGCTGTTCGCCCTCGACCCCTTCCCCGACAACCGGGGGATGGCCGCTTCGTGTCAGACATTCATGCAATCCGGATTCAACAGCCTGGTCGCGGCAGCGATCGCTCCGGCGGTCTGGGGATCGACGCTGAGCCTTGCGCTCGCGATGACCGGGTTCCTCGTCCTCGGATCGGCGTCCGCCCTGCTCTACCGACGCTCAATTCTGCTGCCAGGGTAGTCCGTGAAAACGCCAGCCACCGAGCGTCCCGCGATGATAGTTGTCGTCAAGGGGGCCTTCGAAGCCTTCAGCGACGTTTATCACGTTGATGAAACCCGCAGCCTCAAGCGCTTCCCCGGCATCGCGTGAGCGAATTCCGCTGCGGCAGATAAGCAAGACCGGTCGCGACATGTCACCCACGAGGAGATGCCGGACCTTGTCCGCGAAATGCGGATCAATCTCCCAGTCCGGCGACTCCTGCCAGGCGATGTGTTCGGCGCCTTTCGGATGACCGACACACATGTATTCGACCTCGGTACGGCAATCGACCAGCAAGGCCTCGGAATTGGCTTGCAAGAAATTGTAGGCGGCAACCGGATCAAGGTTCTGCATTGGGTTTTCCGTGAATATGAAGTCACCGATATTATGAAGCCAGGGCGGGAAGAGGGTAAACTCTGACCGCATGAAGAAGACCAACTGGATTTCGGCTGCGCTCACGGCGATTACCGCCGCCATCCTGCCGGCATGTGACATCATCGTCCTGCCGGAGATCAAGCCGGGCATCACCACGGGCGTCGAGGTACGCGCCAAGATGGGCAACCCCGGCTTCGAGTTCCGGAATGAAGACGGCACGGTGACCTGGGAATACACCCGGCAGCCGGCAGGCGTTCATTGCTACATGATTACCCTGGGCGCCGACCAGGTTGTCCAGAAGCTTGAGCAGGTCCTGAACGACAGCAACTATGCCAAGGCCCGCGAGGGGATGACCCGAGACCAGATTCGCCGCCTTCTCGGGAAGCCTGCCAACAAGATGGTCTTCGACAACCTGCGCGAGGAAGTCTGGGAGTGGCATATCGAGGGCATGCCGCACAACGAGCTGACCTATTTCAATGTCTACTTCGATACTGGAAGCGGTCTGGTCAAGAAGGCCGGCAAGCGCGTCGAGGTCCGGGGCTGAGCGCAGCTCCTTGATATAATTCGAGGTTTTCCCGCTCACGGAAATTCCCGATGCAACCTGACCGCACTTCAGAACTTTCCGCCCTCCTTGCCAAACGCCTGCTGATCCTCGACGGCGCCATGGGCACCATGATCCAGCGCCACGGGTTGCAGGAAGCCGACTATCGCGGCGAACGCCTGAAGGATCACCCGCACGACCTCAAGGGCAACAACGACCTGCTGGTGCTCACCCAGCCCGGCATCATCGGCGGCATTCACCGCGCCTATCTGGAAGCCGGCGCCGACATCCTCGAGACCTGTACCTTCAACTCGACCTCGGTGTCGCAGGCCGACTACAACCTGACCGAACTGGTCTACGAGCTGAATTTCGAGGGCGCCCGCCTCGCCCGCGTGCTGTGCGACGAATTCACCGCCGCCAACCCGGCCAAGCCACGCTTCGTCGCCGGCGTCCTCGGCCCGACCAGCCGTACCGCCTCAATTTCGCCGGATGTGAACGACCCCGGCTACCGCAATGTCACTTTCGACGAACTGGTCGCCAACTATGTCGAAGCAATCACCGGCCTGGTCGAGGGCGGCGCCGACATCCTGCTCGTCGAAACGGTCTTCGACACGCTCAACGCCAAGGCCGCGCTGTTCGCCATCGAAACCTTCTTCGATCTCGCCAAGCGCCGCTGGCCAGTGATGATCTCGGGCACCATCACCGATGCCTCCGGCCGCACGCTGTCCGGGCAAACCGCCGAGGCCTTCTGGAATTCGCTGAACCATATCCGGCCGCTGTCCTTCGGCCTCAACTGCGCACTCGGCGCCAGGGAACTGCGCCAGTACGTCGAGGAACTGTCGCGCGTCTGCGACTGTTTCGTCTCGGCCCACCCCAACGCCGGCCTGCCTAACGCCTTCGGCGGCTACGACGAGACCGCCGAGATGCTGGCCGACGAAATCGAAAGCTGGGCGCGGGGCGGCATCGTCAATATCGTCGGCGGCTGCTGCGGCACCTCGCCGGAGCACATCGCGGCCATCGCGCAGCGGGTCGCTGCGGTCGACCCGCGAAAAGTGCCGAAAATCGACAAGAAGCTGCGCCTGTCCGGACTGGAACCGTTCAACGTCGGCCCGGACTCCCTGTACGTCAATGTCGGCGAACGCACCAACGTCACCGGCTCGAAGGCCTTTGCGCGGATGATTTTGGAGGGACGCTTCGACGACGCGCTGGCCGTCGCCCGCCAGCAGGTGGAGAACGGTGCCCAGATCATCGACATCAACATGGACGAGGCGATGCTCGATTCGCTGGCCGCCATCGACAAGTTCCTCAAGCTGATCGCCTCCGAGCCGGATATCTCGCGGGTGCCGATCATGATTGACTCGTCGAAGTGGGAAGTCATCGAAGTCGGCCTCAAGTGCATCCAGGGCAAGGGCATCGTCAATTCGATCTCGATGAAGGAGGGCGAGGCCAGGTTCCTCGAACAGGCCAAACTCGCCCGCCGCTACGGCGCCGCGGTGATCGTCATGGCCTTTGACGAAAAGGGCCAGGCCGACACCTACGCGCGCAAGATCGAAATCTGCGCCAAGGCCTACGAACTGCTGACCGGCATCGGTTTTCCGGCCGAGGACATCATCTTCGACCCGAACATCTTCGCCATCGCCACCGGCATCCCGGAACACGACAACTACGCCGTCGACTTCATCGAATCGGTGCGCTGGATCAAGCAGCATCTGCCGCACGCGCACGTTTCCGGCGGCGTGTCCAACGTCTCCTTCAGCTTCCGCGGCAACGACCCGGTGCGCGAGGCGATTCACACCGTCTTCCTCTACCATGCGATCCGTGCCGGCATGACCATGGGCATCGTCAATGCCGGCATGCTCGGCATCTATGACGACCTGGAGCCAACCCTGCGCCAGAAGGTCGAGGACGTGGTGCTCAACCGCCATCCGGAAGCCGGCGAGGCGCTGGTCGATTTCGCCCAGACGGTCAAGGAAGGCAAGGCCAGGGACAGCGGACCGGATTTGTCTTGGCGTGAGCAGTCCGTCGAAAAGCGCCTCGAGCACGCGCTGATCAAGGGCATCACCGATTTCGTCGTCGCCGACACCGAGGAAGTCCGCGCCCAGCTGGAAGCCGCAGGCAAGCCGCCGCTCGCCGTCATCGAAGGCCCGCTGATGGCCGGCATGAACCACGTCGGCGACCTCTTCGGCGCCGGCAAGATGTTCCTGCCGCAGGTGGTCAAATCGGCGCGCGTCATGAAACAGGCGGTCGCCCATCTGCTGCCCTACATCGAAGCCGAGAAATCGCGCACCGGCCTCGGCAGCAAGGGCAAGATCCTGATGGCGACGGTCAAGGGTGACGTGCACGACATCGGCAAGAACATCGTCGGCGTCGTCCTCGGCTGCAACGGCTACGACGTCATCGACCTCGGCGTCATGGTCTCCTGCGAGAACATTCTGCACGCGGCACGCGAACACGCGGTGGACATCATCGGCCTCTCCGGTCTGATCACCCCGTCGCTGGAGGAAATGTCGCATGTCGCCGGCGAAATGCAGCGCCAGGGCATGCAGCAGCCGCTGCTGATCGGCGGCGCAACGACCAGCCGTGCCCATACCGCGATCAAGATCGCCCCCAATTACCAGGGCGCCGTCGTCTATGTGCCGGACGCCTCGCGCGCCGTCGGCGTTGCCACCAAGCTGTTGTCAACCGACCAGCGCGCCGGCTACAAGAAAGAAATCGTCGCCGAATACGCCGCCGTGCGCGCCGAGCATGCTGGCCGCAAGGGCGCCACGCTGGTTTCGCTGGCCCAAGCGCGCGCCAACCGTTTCACGTGGAACCAGCCCTACGCCCCGGTCATCCCCAACCAGCTCGGGCTGCAGGTGATCACGCTTGAACTCGAGGACATCGCCCTCTTCATCGACTGGTCGCCCTTCTTCCAGAGCTGGGACCTGGTCGGCCGCTACCCGGCCATCCTGGAAAACGAGGTGGTCGGCGAAACGGCCCGCCAGCTCTACGCCGACGCCAAGGCCATGTTGGCCCGCATCGTCAGCGAAAACTGGCTGACCGCCCGTGCCGTTTTCGGTCTCTACCCGGCCCTCGGCAAGAATGAAGACATCGTCATCTACGCCGACGAGGAGCGCAGCCGCGAGCTGACCCGCTGGGTCGGCCTGCGCCAGCAGCACAAGCAGCCGAAGGGCCGTTTCAACGTCGCGCTGGCCGATTATGTCGGCGAACGCGATTACGTCGGTGCCTTCGCCGTCACTGCCGGCCTCGGCATCGAGGAGCGCGTCGCCGCCTTCGAGGCGGCCAACGATGATTACTCGGCGATCATGCTCAAATCGCTGGCCGACCGCCTGGCCGAAGCCGCCGCCGAATGGCTGCACTTGCGCGTGCGCACCCACTACTGGGGTTATGCCGGCGACGAAAGCCTCGACAACGAAGCGCTGATCGCCGAGCAATACAAGGGCATCCGCCCCGCTCCCGGCTATCCGGCCTGCCCCGACCACACCGCCAAGCGCGAACTGTTCGCGTTGCTCGACGCGCCGGCCAACGCCGGCATGGGGCTCACCGAATCCTGCGCCATGACCCCGGCCGCTTCCGTCTCGGGCTTCTACATCGGCCACCCGGCGGCGCAGTATTTCGCCATCCCCAAGATCGGCCATGACCAGTTGGCAGACTGGGCCGGGCGCAAGGGCATGAGTCTCAAGGACGCCGAATACTGGCTGGCGCCATTGCTGTGATCCTGCGGCACTGCGTCGATCTCGCGGCGCGCAATACTCTTGCCCTGGCGGGCCGGGCGGCGCGCTACGCCAGCATCGACGAAGCCGCGCAACTCACCGCCCCCGAACTGCGGGAAACGCCGCGCTTCGTCCTCGGCGGCGGCAGCAACCTGGTGCTGAACGGCGATTTCGAGGGACTGGTGGTGCACATGACCATTCCCGGCAAACGCCTGCTCACGGAGGATGCCGATGCCTGGTACGTCGCGGCCGGCGCCGGGGAGAACTGGCACGATTTCGTGCAATGGACGCTGGTGCAGGGCTGGCCGGGGCTGGAAAACCTGAGCCTGATTCCGGGCACGGTGGGCGCCGCGCCGATCCAGAACATCGGCGCCTACGGACTGGAGATCGCCGAACGATTCCATTCCCTGACCGCCTGGGATTTTGAAAAACAGGCATTTTTCACCGTCGACCGCGACGCATGCCGGTTCGCCTATCGCGACAGCATGTTCAAGCAGGAAGGCTGGCACCTCAACGGGCGTGTGGCGATCACCGCGGTCGTCTTCCGCCTGCCCAAATATTGGCAACCGAACATGCGTTACGCCGACGTCGCCCAGGAACTGGCTGCCCAAAACATTGCGGCGCCGACGCCGCAGGATGTCGCCGACGCGATCAGCGCCGTCCGCCACCGCAAGCTGCCGGACCCGGCGACGACGCCGAACGCCGGCAGCTTCTTCCACAACCCGGTGGTCGACGCCGCTCGGGCGGCCGCACTGGCCGCCTCGCATCCGGGCCTGCCGCGCTACCTGCAGCCCGATGGCCGGGTCAAGCTGGCTGCCGGCTGGCTGATCGAGCAGGCCGGCTGGAAGGGCAAGAACCTCGGCCCGGTCGGCATGTACGAAAAACAGGCGCTGGTGCTGGTCAATTGCGGCGGCGCGACCGGCGCCGATGTCCGGCGGACGATGGCGGCGGTGCAGGCAGCGGTGCGCGAGAAGTTCGCGGTCGACCTCACCCCCGAGCCGATTTTCCTCTGACCGCCAGGCAGGCGGCGATACCGGTCGCCACGGCATCGGCCATACGCGCCTGACGCTCGGGGTCGAGCAGTTCCAGTTCCTCCTCGCGATGCTTGATGACACCGGCCTCGAATAGCACGGCCGGGAACGTCGCCTTGTGCAGAACCACCAAATTGTCATAATACCAGACACCGTTGTCGGCATCGGCCGGCTGGTGCTTGCGACCATGCCACAGCGTCGGTGCGAAGCCGGCGCGGCGCAGCATGGCGCCGACCGCCGAGGCGCAGCGCAGGCTGCCGGCGAGGTCCGGGTTGCGCCGCGAAACGAACAGCCCGAAGCCGCGTTTCAGCATCGTATGGCTCATCTCCTCGCCATCCCAATCCCAGAACTGCAGGTATTCCTCGCTGATCGAGTCATGATGGACGGAAATGAAGAAATCGCTGCCGCGCGCCTGCGCCGGGCGCTCGGCCAGGCTGCCGATGGCGCCGGAAAAATTGACCTCACGTACCTTGACGTTCCGGGCACGCAAGGCCGCCGCCAGCGGCCCGACAAGTTCGCGGTTGAACTCGAACTCACCGCGTCCGCGCGCGCTGATCGCCCCCGGCTCGGCCAGGGTATGACCGACATCGACGGCGACCATCGGCGGTGTCCCCGCAGTTGCGGTCGACAGCAAGAAAAACACGAGAATGATCGGCAGAGAGAGTCGCATGCGCGCACAGCACGAGCCGGCAGTTGTCGCGGTCCGCCGGCACAACAGAGGCACTGCCTGGAAGAGCCGGCTAGAAATCCGCAGCCGCTTCCCAGACGATATTGGCGTGTGCATCACCCTTGCTGCTGCGCTCCAGCATGTCTATCAACGGCCAGGCCCGGGGGCCGAGCGCCACGGGAGATTCCTCGCCATCATCGTCATCATCCGCCTTGCCGGTGCTCGCCTCGCCGCGCGCCACGGCTTCGCGCAGCAGTTTCGCGGCCGGCAGCATTTCCTCGCGGGTGAACGTGCCACGCCGCCCGGTCTCCTTGCCGACAGCCCGCAACAGGGTAGACGCCATCTCGGCAAACATCATCAGTTCGCCGGTTTCACTGGATACGAATTTGACCAACATCTCAATGGCTCCTCGAATGTGTCCTTCCCGCCGGTTGTTAGACCGCCCGCGCTTCATGCAGAATGGGCGCAGGGGGAAAAAATGGACATGCCGACACATATTACCGCCAATCCTCTGGCGACAGGGAATGACGAACTCGAGTGCTATGCGCTCGAGGAGTGCCACGGGCGACGGCAGACTGGTCACCGTGCTTCGGTTCTTGTCATGCCAACAGGCAGGTGCGAAATGGCAATCAGGTATCCTGGTTGCGGTGCCGACGTTGTTGTCTGCGATTCACCGGGTAGCAGTCAGGACGTCGAGCGGCGCGGTCTCCGCAGCCTGCACTCGGAACTTGGGAAGGCGACGCTGATTTCGCTCAACGGGCCACGCAACGCCATGCCCCGCTGGCGCCGGCACTGGCCAAGAGATGGGAAATTTGCAGCACGGGGTGCCTTTGCAGCGAACAAACCTTCTTCATGCTGCTGGAAGCCGGTGCCGGCGTTCTGTGCACGATGACCACCATTCACGACAGCGTGAAGGGCGTGGCGGTTTGCGTGTGATTCGGTTACGCATCGGCGTCGACCTCGGCGGCACAAAGATCGAGATCGTCGCCCTCGCCGCCGATGGCCGAGAATTGTTGCGCCGCCGTGTTGCCACTCCGCAGGGAGATTATTCCGCGACACTGGGGGCAGTCGCCGCGCTGGTCGCGGCGGTCGAAAATGAGCTCGGCCGGCAGGGGACGGTCGGCGTCGGCATTCCCGGCGCCGAATCGCTAGCCAGCGGGCGAATCAAGAACGCCAACTCGACCTGTCTGATCGGCCAGCCGCTGCGCACCGACCTCGAAGCGCTCCTGCAGCGCGAAGTCCGCTTGGCCAACGATGCCAACTGCTTCGCGCTTTCCGAAGCAAGCGACGGCGCCGGCCGGCAAGCCGAGGTTGTTTTCGGGGTCATTCTCGGGACCGGGGTCGGTGGCGGAGTTGTCGTTCGCGGCCATGTCCTGAGCGGCGCCAATGCCATCGCCGGCGAATGGGGCCACAATCCTCTCCCGCTGCCCGGTCCTGCCGATCTCCCGCTGCCCTTGTGCTATTGCGGCCGCAGTGGCTGCATCGAAACCTACCTCAGCGGGCCGGCACTGATTCGCGACCATGCGCTGCACGCGGGGGATCAGCTTTCGCCGGCCGAGATCGACGCCCGTGCCGCCGGCGGTGATCCCGCTTGCGAGGCCACCCTGCGACGCTATGAGGCGCGCCTCGGAAGGGCACTCGCCGGCGTCGTCAATGTGCTCGACCCGCAGGTGATCGTCCTCGGCGGCGGGCTGTCAAACCTTGGACGCCTTTATCGCAATCTGCCGGCCTGTTGCGGTCCACATGTCTTTTCCGACATTTTTCGCACGCAAATCGTGCCGCCGGCACATGGGGATTCCTCGGGGGTGCGCGGTGCCGCGTGGCTGTGGGATTGATGGCACAATCTCGCCACCATGAGCCATGTTTCCCTCTTCATCGGCACAATCGCCCCCCTGCCTGAAAGCGGCCGGCCGACCGGCATGTTCAAGTACCCGGTCGACGGCTCCCTGCATCTCGGCAGCCAGGGTTTCGCCGGCGACGAGCAGGCTGACGGCAGGGTCCATGGCGGTCCGGACAAGGCCGTTCATCTTTATCCGGCGGTTCACTATCAGCGTCTTGCGCAAGCGTTTCCGGAGGCCGCCAGTCAGCTGAAACCAGGGAGCCTCGGCGAGAACATTTCGAGTCCGACGCTCGATGAGTCGCGGGTTCGCATCGGTGACGTGTTCGGGTTGGGTGAGGCCCGGCTGCAACTCTGCCAGCCACGCAGCCCGTGCTGGAAGATCGATGCGCGCTTCGGCGTCGACGGCATGGCAGCCTACATCGCCGAACACCATCTGGCCGGCTGGTATTTCCGCGTGCTGCTGCCGGGCATCGTTGCCCCGGGCGATACGCTAGATATTGTCGAGCCCGGGGATGACAGGCTCAGCCTGGCGCAAGCGCTGCAGCTCTGGCATTCGCATCGCCCAACCCCGCTGGCGCTGCGGCAACTTGCAGCCACAACCGGTATCGCCGCGGACTGGCAGCGCAAAATCATTGAACGTTCTGACTGGCTGGAAAGGCACGCTGGGCGGCCGTCCCCGCCGCCTGCGTTCCACGTGAAACCGGAGCGGAATTGATGGCGACCGACTCCCGCCAGTTGTGGCTGCGCCTGTTTCTGCCCTTCGCTGCCGGCTATTTTTTATCCTATGTCTTCAGGACGGCGAACGCCGTCATCGGCCCGGTTCTGGCGCGCGACCTCAATCTCGGCGACAACGCGCTCGGGCTGCTGACCAGCACCTACTTCCTCGCCTTCGGCGCCGCCCAGTTGCCGCTCGGCATACTGCTCGACCGCTTCGGCCCGCGGCGGGTCGAGGCTGCGCTGCTGCTCATCGCCGCCGCCGGAGCAGCCGCCTTCGCCATGTCCGATTCGCTCCACGGACTGGCCATCGGACGCGCCCTGATCGGCCTCGGGGTCTCGGCCTGCCTGATGGCTTCGTTCAAGGCCTTCTCGCAGTGGTTTCCGCCCGAACGCCAGGCATCGCTGACCGGCTGGATAATGGCCTCCGGCGGACTTGGCGCACTGGCAGCCGCAAAGCCGCTCGAGCTGGCACTCACCATCACCGGCTGGCGCGGGATCGTCCTTGCCCTCGCCGCCACCACACTGGCAGTTGCCGCCGTCATTTGGTGGTTGGTACCCGACAGGCCAGTTGTCGAAAGGGGTGCCAGCCTTGCCGAGCAGTTCAGCGGCGTCAAACAAATATTCCTCAGCCGCCATTTCTGGCGCTATGGGCCGCTGGCTTTCTGGCTGACCGGCGGCTTCATGGCGGTTCAGGGACTATGGGCGACGCGCTGGATGAACGTCATCGAGCACATGGGCAGCGCCGCCATCGCCGCCCGCCTGACCTGGATCAGCGGCGCCATGCTGGCCGGCTTCCTGTTCATGGGCTTTTTCGCCACCGGACTGGTGCGACGCGGCGTCAGGCTCGAAAATGTCTATCTGGCGGCGATGCTGACGGCAATCGCCGGGCTCGCCTCGCTGACCTCTTTCCCTGCGATCGGCGGCGACCTGCTGTGGCCGTTGCTCGGCGTCTGCTTCTCGCTGTCGAACATCGCTTACTCGCTGGTCGCCCAGTCCTTTGCGCCGGCCCTGTCCGGACGCGTCAACACCGCGCTCAACCTGCTCGTCTTCGCCGGCGCATTCGGCCTGCAATGGGGTCTCGGCATCCTTGTCGATCTGCTTCAACCTGCCGGCTGGACAGCCGAGACCGCGTATCGCGCCGCATTCCTCGCCCTGCTTGCCGGGCAGGCCACGGCCTTCGTCTGGCTGGTTGCGTCCCGCAAGAAGAACTGAGTCCCTGGCTCAGAACTCCAGCGGGTCAACCTCGAGGTGCCAGCGCAGCTTCGCCGGGGCCTTAATCGCTTCGATGCCTTCCCGCCAGCGCGGCAGGAAGGCTTGGAGGGCCGGACGCGATTGAGATTCAACAAGCAACTGCCCGCGCTCCAGATTGGCCAGCCGCGACAGTTTCATCGGAACCGGATCGTAAAGAACAACGCCGCAGTGATCACGCACGACCGGCAAGGCGCAGGCGGTGGTCAGGAAGGCGATGGCAGTAGCCATCTCCGGCGCCTCGGCGCGCAACATGGCCTGAAAGGCGTAGGGCGGGAATCCCGCCTGCTCGCGCTCGCGCAGGAGCGCAGCGGCAAAGCCCGGATAATTGTGGGCCACCAGAGCGGTATAGAGCGGATGATCGGGATACTGGGTCTGGATCAGTACCTCACCCATGAGTTCGGCACGCCCTGCCCGCCCCGCCACCTGCATCAATTGGGCAAACAGACGTTCGGGCGCCCGCCAGTCGGCGGCGAACAGGGCGGCGTCGGACCCGAGCACGCCGACCACGGTCAGCTTCGGAAAGTCGTGGCCCTTGGCCAGCATTTGCGTGCCGACCAGAATGTCGGCATCCCCGCCGTGGATGCGGTCGAGCATCGTCTCCCACTGCTTGCGGCTCTTGACCGAATCGCGGTCCACGCGCAGGATGCGGGCGTCCGGGAAATACTCCTGCAACCACACTTCAAGCCGCTGCGTGCCACGGCCGAAGGGATGGATGTCCTGATTGCCGCAGGTCGGGCAGGATTTCGGTACGCGTGCTTCGAATCCGCAGTGATGGCAGCGCAGGCGCCGGTCAGCCAGGTGCAGGACGAGATTGGCGGCACAACGCCGGCAGCGCGACACCCAGCCGCACGCCGCACAAGCCAGAACCGGCGCATAGCCGCGGCGATTGAGAAATACCAGGCTTTGCTCGCCGCGCTCAAGCCGTGCGCCGATCGCGGCGATCAGGGGTTCACTGACGCCATCGCGCAGGACCATCTTTCGGGTGTCGAGCAGGTGGACCACTGGCAGCTTCGCTTCCGGATTGGCTCGCTCGTGCAGTGTCAGCAGACCGTATCGCCGACCCTGGGCATTGGCCCAGGATTCCAGCGACGGCGTTGCCGAGCCAAGCAGGATTGGAATGCCCCGCTGGTGCGCGCGAAAGACCGCAACGTCGCGCGCCGAATAGCGCATGCCATCCTGCTGCTTGAACGAAGAGTCATGCTCCTCGTCGACCACGATCAGGCCAAGCCGCGGCATCGGCGTGAAGACCGCCAGTCGCGTACCGAGAACGATGTCCGCCTCACCGGCAAATGCCGCCCGCCAGTTGCGCTCGCGAGCGGCTTCCGCCAGTTCGCTGTGCAGCGAAACGACAACCCTTTCCGGGAACCGCGCCCGGACCCGTCCCTCGAGCTGCGGCGTCAGGTTGATTTCGGGCACCAGCAGCAGGACCTGCTCGCCGTTTGCCAGCGTCCGCTCGATCAGGCGTAGATACACTTCAGTCTTGCCGCTGCCGGTCACGCCATATAGCAGATGCGCGGAAAATCCGGCCTGCAGGTCGATGGCACCGAGGATTGCGGACTGCTCCGCAGTCAGTTCCGGGGCGGGCGCGGCCGGTGCCGGCCGCTTCGCTGTCCGCCCGTCGCGCCGGGCGGGCGGGGCGATCCGCTTGAGCCCGGCGGGAAGCGCCTGCATCAGTACCTCGCCGAAAGCCGCCTGATAGTAAGCGCTGGCGAACTCGCAGAGCGCCAGAAAATCGCCGGGGAGCGGCGGCAGATCGCGCAGAATATCGCCCGCTACCTTCAACTGCGCCAGCGGCCAGGCGCTGGCATCGACGACCTCCACGATGACGCCGACCCGTTCCCCCTTCGCGAAAGGCACGCGAACCAAGCACCCGACATCGGCAGGCGATGCCGAATCAACCAAATAGTCGAACAGTCGATGCAGCGGCAGGTCAAGTGCGACACGTAGGACTGGCATGGCCGACTTCCCCGAGTGATCGATGAACCCGTTGGTAATCCGGGACTGATGTCTGGCCCGGCAAACCTGTGGATAACTCTGTGGGTTGCTTTCGGATGATCGCGCTAAGTGGCGAAATCTTAAGGACTTTTGTGCCTTGCTGAAAAAACGGGCAATTTAACTAATTGCATGAATTCAATAAGTTACGAAAATTCGCTGATGTCAAGAGAATTCCGCAAAGGTCGGCGTGAAATTGCGTACTCTGTGCATAAGTAAATCATTGCAGTCTCGGCCAGCGACGCTAGGCGCGCAATGACCGGCTATGGGAATGCACGGCTTCCACCAGGGCGGTGACGCTCTCCGGCGGTGTGTATTGAGAAATTCCATGGCCGAGATTGAAGACGTGACCGGTATTGGCGTGTCCGAAGGCGTCGAGGACCTTCCTCGCCTCGGTAGAAATGACTTCCGGAGCGGCGAACAGGACGTTCGGATCAAGGTTGCCCTGCAGGGTGACCTTGTCACCGACACGGCGGCGTGCCTCGCCGATGTCGATGGTCCAGTCGAGGCCGACGGCATCACAGCCAATGGCGGCGATTCTTTCCAGCCACAAACCACCATTCTTGGTAAATACGATGCTCGGGACGCGCTGACCGTCCTTTTCCCTCTTCAGCCCGGCGACGATGCGCTCCATGTAATGCAGCGAGAACTCAGGATAAGCAGCGGCCGAAAGCGAGCCTCCCCACGTGTCGAAGATCATCACCGCCTGGGCACCGCTGTCGATCTGGGCATTAAGGTAGGACGTTACCGAATCGGCGGTCACCGACAGGATGCGATGCAGGAGGTCCGGGCGCTTGTAGAGCATGCCCTTGATATGCCGGAAGTCGCTCGAACCCTGCCCCTCGACCATGTAGCAGGCAAGCGTATACGGGCTGCCGGAGAAGCCGATCAGCGGCACCGAGTTGTCCAGCGCGCGACGGATCTCGGAAACGCCATCCATGACGTAGCGCAGATGGTCGTAGGGATCGGGAGCGGTCAGGTCATTGATCTCCCATTCGTCGCGCAACGGCCGCTCGAACCTAGGGCCCTCGCCGTCCTCGAAATAGAGGCCAAGCCCCATCGCGTCGGGCACGGTCAGGATGTCGGAAAACAGGATGGCAGCGTCGAGATCGTAGCGGGCCAGTGGTTGCAGCGTGACTTCACAGGCCAACGATGGCGTCTTGCACAGGTTCAGGAAGTTGCCGGCGCGCTTGCGCGTTTCGCAGTATTCCGGCAGATAACGACCGGCCTGGCGCATCAGCCACAGCGGCGTGTATTCGGTCGGCTCCTTGAGCAGGGCGCGCAGGAAAGTGTCGTTCTTGGGTCGGCTCACGGAGGACTCCGCCGGAAAATCGCAAAGACGGAATTATCCGCCTTTCCGGCCTCCCGGTCACTGACGCCAGAACGCGGGTGTCAGGACGACCAGCACGGTGAAGATCTCGAGCCGGCCGAGCAGCATGGCAAAGGTGCATACCCAGGTCTGGAAATCGTTCAGTACTTCGTAGGTCGTCGACGGCCCAACGACGCCAAGGCCAGGACCGGTATTGTTGATACTGGCAACTACCGCCGTGAAGGCGGAGAGGATATCCAGGCCGGTAAAGGCCAGAATCAGCGTCATCGAAACAACACTGACCATGTACATGAAGCCGAAGGCGAGCACCGCGAACAGTATCGGTTGCGGCGCGACGTGTCCGCCAATGCGGACGTTATAGACCGCATTCGGGTGAATCGCACGAACCAGTTCGCGATAGACCTGCTTGTACAGCAACAGGGCACGCATCATCTTGATGCCGCCGCCGGTCGACCCGGCGCTGGTGACAAAACTGGACAGGAACAGCATCCACAGCGGCGCAAAGATCGGCCACAAGGCGTAATCGACGCTGGCATAGCCGGTCGTGGTGGCGATCGACACGACATTGAACGCCGAGTGGCGCAGCGCCGTAAGGAACTCCGGGTAGACTCCGTCAGCCCAGATATAGACGGCAACCAGAACGATGCTGAACAGCGTGACCCCTAGAAACCAGCCCGCTTCCGGATCCAGCAGGTACGGACGCAGCGAGCGGCCAGTCACCGCCAGGAAGAGCGTACCGAAGTTCATGCCAGCGATCAGCATGAAAACAATCGCGGCAAACTCGATTTCCGGCGAATCGAAAAAGCCAAAGCTGGCATCATGCGTCGAGAAGCCGCCCAGCCCCATGGTCGACCCCATATGGCAGAAAGCGTCGAACCAGCTCATCCCCGCCCAATGGAAGCAAAGGACGCACGCCGTGGAAACGCCAACGTACACCAGCCACAAGCCCTTGGCCGTCTCGGCGATGCGCGGCGTCATCTTGTCATCCTTCATCGGCCCCGGCGTCTCGGCCTTGAACATCTGGCGACCGCCGATACCGAGCAGTGGCAGGATGGCGATGGCCAGCACGATCAGGCCCATGCCGCCGACCCATACCAGTTGGTGGCGCCAGAGGTTGATCGACATCGGCAGGGTGTCGAGATTGGAAAGGACCGTCGAACCGGTCGTCGTCAGGCCGGACATGGTCTCGAAATAGGCATCGGTGAAGCTGATGCCAAGGTGGAGCATCAACGGAATCGTCGCGAAAGCGGCTAGACTGGTCCACACTAGGACCACCATCAGGAAGCCGTCACGGATGCTCAGTTCGCGCGTACATTTGCGGTAGCGCACCCAGAGGAAGGCGCCGCACAGCATGGTCAGCGCGAAGCCTTCGTCATAGGCGGACTGGGCGCCGTCATCAGTGACATACGAAACAATCAGCGGCGCCAGCATGGTCAGCCCGAAAAGCATGATGATCATGCCCAGCGCGCGGTAAACGGCAGCAAAGCGGGTCATCGTCGGCCTCTCAGAAGAAATGGAAGCCGACCTGGAACAGCTTCTCGACCTTCCTGACCACCGTCTTTTGGGTGCAGAAGACGATCACATGATCGTCCGGCTTGATCACCGTATCGTGGTGCGGAATCACCACCTCGCCCTTTTGCGTAACCGCGGTCCAGTTTTCGCTCTGGCCGACAGTCACGATCTTGTCGAGGTTGCGCACCAGCGCTGCTACCGTCACCCCCGCCGGCCAGTCGATCTGGTCGATCCGCTTGCCGACCACCTTGGAGGTCTTGGCATCGCCATGCGCGACGATCTCCAGAGCCTCCGCTGCGCCGCGGCGCAGCGAGTGCACCTCGGCGACGTCGCCCTGCCGGACATGGGCCAGCAAGCTGCCGATCGAGACGTGGGCCGGGGATATCCCGATATCTATCGGCCCGCCCTCGATCATCTCGGCATAGGCGCGACGGTTGATCAGCGCCACCACACGCTTGCAGCCCAGGCGCTTGGCCAGACTCCCCGACATGATGTTGTCTTCCTCGTCGTTGGTCACGGCGATGAAGAGGTCCATGTCGGAAATGTTTTCCTGAACCAGCAGGTCCTCGTCTGTCGCATCACCGAGCAGGACCAGTGTCTTGTGGAGCTCGCCGGCAACCAGTTCGGCGCGCCGCGGGTTATTGTCGATGACCTTGACGTCGTAGCGCTTTTCCAGTGACTTGGCCACGCGCAAGCCGATGTTGCCGCCGCCGGCGATCATGATCCGCCGCACCGGGGTAACCATCCGCCGCAACTGATGCAGTACGGGGCGGATATGTTCGGTAGCGGCAAGGACGAAAACCTCGTCCCCGGCCTCGACCACCGTGCCACCTTCCGGCACCACGGGCTGATCGCGGCGGAAGATTGCCGCAATCCGGGCATCCATCTCCAGCGGCAGGAGCTTGCGCAAGTCCTTGATCGGCTTGCCGACCAGCGCGCCGCCCTCGAGGGCACGCACGGCAACGAGACTGACACGTCCGGAGGCAAAGGTGAGAACCTGCAGCGCCTCAGGGAATTCGATCAGGCGCCCGATATAGTCCGTAATCACCTGTTCCGGGCAAAGCG
>ERZ724513.471-NODE-471-length-19484-cov-7.409903_pt1 | contig 19484 bp, 16 predicted proteins | sample MGYA00376046_ERZ724513 | MGnify/ENA primary metagenome ERZ724513 (study PRJEB28724, sample SAMN07190883) | activated sludge metagenome | isolation source: activated sludge of sewage treatment plant in Hong Hong | place: Hong Kong | collected 2016-03-17 ...
CGATCACCTGGTGCAGCAGCGCCGTATCGAGCACGGTGCGTCCACACGGGCCGGGCTGGTCGAGGCTGGAGGCCATCGCGATCACGCCGTAGCGCGACGTGCCGCCGTAGGTGGGCTTGACGCCCACGGTTCCGGTCACCGAGGCCGGCTGCCGAATCGAGCCGCCCGTGTCGGTGCCCAGCGCCAACGGCGCTTCGAACGACGCCAGGGCCGCCGCCGACCCGCCGCCCGAACCGCCCGGAATGCGGTCGAGATTCCACGGATTGTGCGTGGTGAAGTAGCCCGAGTTCTCCGTCGACGACCCCATCGCGAACTCGTCGAGGTTGGTCTTGCCGAGCACCACCAGGTCGGCGTCGAGCACGCGCTGGGTGACGGTCGCGTTGTAGGGCGGATGCCACCCTTCGAGAATGCGTGAGCCGGCCGTGGTGGGTGCCCCGGTCAGGCAGAAGATGTCTTTGATCGCCAGCGGCACACCGGCCAGCGGGCCCAGCGGCTCACCGGCCGCGCGCTTGCCGTCCACGGCGTCGGCGGCGGCGAGTGCGCGCTCACCGTCGACGTGCAGAAAGGCACGCACCGAGCCGTCCACGGCGTCGATGCGGTCGAGGTGCGCCTGGGTGACCTCGCGTGAACTCGCCTGCCCCGACGCGATCAGTGCGGCCAGGTCTGCGGCCGACGAGTGCAGCAACTCGGTCACTGCTCCTCCCCCAGAATGCGGGGCACCCGAAACCGGTCGTCCTCGACCGCGGGCGCAGCCGCCAGCACGGCCTCGGCCGGCAGCGACGGCCGAACCTCGTCGGCCCGGAACACGTTGGTCAATGGCAGCGCGTGCGACATGGGCGGCACGTCGTCGCCGGCCACCTCGGTCACCTGGGCGACCGCGTCGAGAATCACGTCGAGCTGGGGAGCCAGCTTCGCCGCCTCGTCGGGCGACAATGCGATTCGCGCCAACGCCGCCAGGCGTGCCACGTCGGTCGTGGTCAGAGCCACAGGTGTACCTCGCTCTCGTTCGACCGCCCATCCTAAGGCGTAGCCGAGAATCGTCCCGACTGGTCGTGGCGTGCGAACGGCTGTAACAAATCTGCGAAAGACTGTCACGATGTTTCTGCTGCGCGTCGCCCTGCCCGATCGGCCCGGTTCGCTGGGCGCCGTGGCCACCGCACTGGGCACTGCGGGCGCCGACATTCAGGCTGTCGAGATCGTCGAAAAGTACGAGGGTTTCGCGGTCGACGACTTCATGGTCGAGGTGCCGCACGGCACTCTGCCCGACGCGATGATCACCTCGTGCACCAACCTCGACGGCGTCGAGGTGCTGTGGTTCTCGCACTACCCCGAGGGCTGGGGGCTGCACGCCGACGTGGCGGTGCTCGACGACATGACCGAGTCGCCCGAGCGGGCCGATCAGATTCTCACCGAGGCTGCGCCCGTCGTTTTCCGGGTGAACTGGGCCGCCCAGATCGACCAGTCGACCGGACGCATTCTGGCCCGCACCGGCATGGCGCCGGCGGTCGATGCCCTGCCGCTGGACGCGCTGGGTCAACTCGATCAGGCCCGTGCCGCCGAACTGCCGGACGAATGGCTGCCGGGCTGGCCCGAGTTGCTGGTGGCGATGGCGCCGTTCAAGCAGGGCACGTCGCTGCTGCTGGCCCGCAAAGGTGGGCCACCGTTCATCAAGTCCGAACTGGCGCGGCTGCGGCACTTGGCCTCGCTGGCCAACTGAGCCGGGGTCAGCCGCCGCCTGCGGCCTGCATCATCGTGAAGATGTACCAGCCGTAGAGAAACAACACCACCGCGGCAGCCACGAACCCGAGCGCCACGAACCAGCGCATGCGCTTCTTCTGCCGGGTGGACGGCACGTTGACCGGCCCCCACTCGCCCAGCTTGGGCCACACCCGCGGCGGCGCGCCGGCGTTCAGGTTCAGCTTGCTGTTGAGGCCCTCCACGTCGGCCAGTTTAGTGGCCGCATACGAACAGCGGCGCTCTGGATGCGCTGATCTTCGTTGGTCGGGCTGGTTGAGACCTGTCGCGGCTAGGGGTTTCGACAGGCTCAACCTGTTGATGCGCATCGCGGGCCCCTTGTATGACGGCCTACTCGTAATACAGGGCATCACTGGGCGTCACGTGAGCTCACGGAGCCTGGCAGCGATGTGCCGGCGCTCCGGGCCGTTTGGGGCTGCGGCCAGGGCCGCCGTGAGCGCCAGCCGCGCCTCGGCGTCGCGTCCGTCACGCAGCAGCAGTTCGGCCCGCACCAGTTCGACCCGGTGGTGGCCCGGCAATCGCTCCCCTACGGCCCGCAGCACCGCCAGCCCGGCCATGGCGCCGTGGGCCTCGCCTTCGGCCACGGCCCGATTGAGCCGGACGATCGGTGACCCGGTGAGCGCTTCGAGCCGCCGGTAGGCGCGTGCGATGCCGGCCCATTCGGTGTCGCCCGCAGTCACTGCCGTATTGTGAAACGCGGCGATCAGGGCCTGCAGTCGCAACTCTTCGACGTAACCGTCGGTGGGCGCCAGGGCGGTCAGCCGCCGAAGTGCTGTAGCGGTCTCGTCGGCTCGCCAGCGGGTGCGGTCTTGCTGCGCCAGCAGCACCGGCACGTCGTCGTCGGCGAAGCGGGCGTCGCGACGCGCGTGATGCAGTTGCACCAGGGCGGCCAGCGCCTGCAGCACGTCGCTGGACGGCATCAGGTCGGCGGCCAGCACCGCCAGCCGCACGACCTCGGCGGCGTCGGCGAGCCGGCGGGCAGCATCATCACCAGGTACGTATACCGCCGTGAAGGCCAGGTAGAGCGCCCGGGCCACGTCGTCCACTCGATCGGGCCAGGCGGCTACGTCAGGCACTCGGAATGCTGCTCCCACGTCGGCCAGCCGGCGTTTGGCGCGGGTCAGCCGGGCAGCCATCGTGGCGGTCGGCACCAGGAAGAGCGTCGCGATCGACTCGGTGGGCACACCGAGTACGAACCGGAGTGCCAGCGCCGGGCGCACCTCGTCGGCCAGTGCTGGGTGGGTGGCCATGAACAGCAGCGCGAGCCGGTCGTCCACGTCGTCGCCGGGCAACGACGGCCGATCTGGCGGGGGCGCCGCGGCTGCGACCACTGCCGATCGAAACTGCGGCGCCCGACGCCGAATCTCGCTGCGCTGAGCGTCGACGAGCCGGCGCTGGGCGGTGGCCGCCAACCAGCCGGCCGGGTTGGCGGGCGGGTCGGTGGGCCACTGCGCAGCGGCCTGGGCGAACGCCTCGGCGAGTGCGTCCTCGGCCAGATCGGGACGCCCCGACGTGCGGATCAGCCTGCCCAGCAGGCGGCCCCATTCGTCGCGGTGAACCTGGCCGAGGACGTCGCCGGTCATTGACCACCGATCACTCGTAGGGGTCGACCGCCGGCTGAATCTGCATGTCGTAGGCGGGCAGAATCGCCAGCAGTTCGAGCAGGGTGTCGAGGTCGGGCGACTCGACGAGGTAGAAACCGCCCAAACCCTCGATGACCTCGGCGTAGGGGCCTTCGGTGACCGACAGCTTGCCGCCCCGGGTGCGCAGGGTCGTGGTGCTCGACGGGCCGCTCAACGCCTCGCCCGCCTCGATCTTCACCCCGTCGCGCTCGCGACAAGCCGCGTCGAACTGCTCGAACTGCTGCATGACTGCGGCCTGCTCGTCGGGCGTCATCGTGTTCCAGTTGGGCAGCTCGCCGTCACCGATCAACAGCACCAGGTACTTCATGGTCGCATTCCTTTCGTCAACCGACGGCACCGCGCCGTCACGCCCTTGTCGTTCGGGCCGACGCGAAATCGACAACCTGCGACTACGAATCTCGTGCAACTTCTCGGGCGGCGTCGGGCCCGTCGTTCAGCAGCACCTCGAAGCCCTCGGCGTCGAGAATCGGACGCTTCAGGGCCACCGCCTTGTCGTACTTGCTGCCCGCGTTGTCGCCGACCACCACGAAGTCGGTTTTGGCCGACACCGAACCCGACGACTTGCCGCCGCGCGACGTGATGGCCTCACCGGCGCCGTCGCGGGTGTAGCCGGGAATCGAGCCTGTGACCACCACGGTGAGCCCGGCCAGAGTTTGCGGCAGGCCCTCGGTGACTTCGGCCGGCTCGTCGGCCAGCACCGCACCCGCCGCCTGCCACTTGCGCACGATCTCGCGGTGCCAATCGACGGTGAACCACTCCTGAATGGCGGCCACCAGGGTGGGGCCGATGCCCTCGACGGCCGCGAGTTCGTCGGCGGTCGCCGTCTGCAGGGCCTCGATGCTGGGAAAGGCCGCAGCCACGTCGGGAGCGACGCCCTTGCCGATGTGCCTGATCGACAACGCCACCAAGAACCGCGCGAACGGCCGGTGCTTGGCCTCTTGCAGGTTGGCCAGCAGCTTCTCGCCGTTGGCCGACAGGTAGCGGCCCTCGGGGTCTTCACCCTTGCGGGCACCGCGGGTGAACAGCGGAATCGCCGCCAACCGTTCGGCGGTCAGGTCGAACAGGTCGCCCTCGTCGGTCAGTGCGCCGGCCGACAGCAGGGCGTCGGCGGCCTGCCACCCCAGCACCTCGATGTCGAGGCCCTGACGCGAGGCCAGGTGAAACAGCCGCTCGCGCAACTGGGCCGGGCATGAACGGGTGTTGGGGCAGCGCAGGTCGGCGTCGCCCTCTTTTTCGGGCGCCAGTTCACTGCCGCACGCCGCGCAGTGGGTGGGCATCACCCACTCGACCTCGGTGCCGTCGCGCAGCGCCACCACCGGCCCGACGATCTCGGGAATCACGTCGCCCGCCTTGCGCAGCACCACCGTGTCGCCGATCAGCACCCCCTTGCGCTTCACCTCGGACGCGTTGTGCAGGGTGGCGTTCTCGACCGTCGAGCCCGACACGAAGACGGGTTCCATCACGCCGTAGGGGGTGACCCGGCCGGTGCGTCCGGTGTTCACCCGAATGTCGAGCAGCTTGGTGGTGACCTCTTCGGGCGGGTACTTGTAGGCGATCGCCCAGCGCGGGGCGCGCGACGTGCTGCCCAACTGGTCTTGCTGCGCGCGGTCGTCGACCTTGATCACCGCGCCGTCGATTTCGTGTTCGACCGCGTGCCGATGCTCACCGGTGTGCTCGATGAACGCCCACGCCTCGGCCACCGTGGGCACCACCCGGTAGTGACTCGAGGTGGGCAGCCCCCAGCCCTTCAGCAGTTCGTAGCCGTGCGACTGGCTGTCGATGGTGACCCCCGACACCTCGCCCAGGCCGTGGCACAGAAACTGCAGGTTGCGTGACGCGGTGACCCGCGGGTCTTTCTGCCGCAACGAACCGGCGGCCGAGTTACGGGGGTTCGCGAACGGTGCCTTGCCGGCCGCCACCAGCCCCTCGTTGAGCGCGGCGAAGTCTTCGGGCCGCATGAACACCTCGCCCCTGGCCTCGACGATCGCGGGCACGTCGTCACCGTGCAGCCGGTCGGGAATCGACGCGATGGTGCGCACGTTCGCCGTGACGTCTTCACCCACGCGGCCGTCGCCGCGCGTGGCCGCGCTGGCCAGCCGTCCGTCGCGGTACACCAGGTCGAGCGCCAGGCCGTCGATCTTGAGTTCGCACAGCCAAGCGGTCACCTCGGTGTCGCGGGTGACGCGGGCCGCCCACTTCTCGAACTCTTCGCGCGAGAACACGTTGTCGAGGCTCATCAGGGGGCGCAGGTGGGTGACCGCCGCAAACGTGGCGGACGGCGCACCGCCCACCTTCTGCGTCGGCGAGTCGGGGGTGCGCAGGTCGGGGTGCTCGGCCTCGATGGCTTCGAGCTCGCGCATCAGGGCGTCGAAGTCGCCGTCGCTGATCGTGGGGGCATCGCTGACGTAGTAGCGAAAGCGATGGTCTTCGATCTGCTGGGCCACCTCGGCGTGCCGGGCCCGGTAGTCGTCGGTGCTCACCCGGGTGAGCCTACTGATCGGCCCCGACAGTTACCTGCATCGCCGAACTCAGTGCCGCAGCAGCGAGCTCACGATGGCGATCAGCCCGGCCGCCCCCATTGCGAAACCGATGTACTGCATGGGAATGAAGAACAGCGAATGCCGGTTGGTGAGCGCAGCCTTCAGCTTGGCGCCCTCTTGCTGCAGCACGTATTCGCCCATCGCCCACGGGTCGGCCGACTGGCCCGGACGCTGCGGGTCGGGCACGTTCGCGTAGGCGCCGCCGCGCACCATCTGCGCCACTTCTTCACGGCGCTGGGCGAACCACTCGTCGTAGCGCTGCACCGGCTTGATCTGGTTGAACCATTGCCCCAGAAACCAGGTGCCCACGCCGCCGCCGATGAGCGCCAACCCGGCGAACACGCCGAACAGGCCCTTGTTTAAGGTCGACATGAGGCCGCCCAGGCCAATACACAGGGCCGCGATCACGATCGGTAACGCGCCCCAGCCTCGCCAGATGATCATGCGTCGAAATCTAGCCGCAGGGAGGATCGAAACGCGTCGTCGCCCACGTTCAGCGCAGGTGGTGGCCCGGCCTCCGCCGCGCTGGCGTCGTCGCCCAGCAAGGCGCGGGTGAGTCGAGCGCGGTCGGCGAAGAAGTCGTCCAGGCACGCTGCCAGCACCCGGGTGGTGATGGTGGTGCCGCCGCCGTCCAGGGCCGCCAGCACCGCGCGGCGCATGAGTTCTTTGATGGCCGAGGCGGTGACGCCTTCGGTGCGTGCCACCGCGTCGGTCAGGTCGGCCTCAAGCGTGGCGTCACGGGCGTAGAGGCGCAACAGGCGTTCGCGGCCGGCCGCGTCGGGGCGTGGAATCTCGACGGCCAGATCGACCCGTCCAGGGCGTTGCACCAGGGCGTCCTCCAGCACGGCGGTGCGGTTGGTGGTGAGCAGAAAGGTGACGTCGGCGTCGGCGGCCACGCCGTCCATGGCGTCGAGCAGCGAGAACAGCAGCGGGTTGCCGGTGGGGCTGTAGTCGCGGTCTTGCGCGATCAGGTCGACGTCTTCGACCACCACGATGGACGGCGTGAGCCGGCGGGCCAGGGTGGTGGCAGGTTCGATCATCGCAAGACCCTCCCCCGACAGCACGATGACGGTGGCCTCGACGGCCTGGGCGATCAGGTGCCGCACGGTGTGGGTCTTGCCGGTACCCGGCGGCCCGTACAGCAACAGACCCCGCTTGAGGTGAAAGCCGAGTTCGGTCAACTGCGCCGCGCGATCGCCGATGCCCAGCACATGATGGCTCAGTTGCTCCAAGATTCCGGCGGGCAGCACCACGTCGTCGGGCCCGACATCGGGCCGCGGCAGAAAGCTTACGATGTGGTTGCCGTAGTGCTCGCTGGGGCCGAAGGTCACCACCTGGCCGCGCAGCACGTCGTGCTCGTCGACGAGTTCTCTGAGCCGTTGCAGCACGGGCGCGCCGGCCTTCGGGTCGCTGAGCACCAGTTCAATCGCCACCTGCGGCGGCCCGTGTTCGTCGGAGCGACGCAGGCACAGCACCACCGGTGAGCCGTCGTCAGTGGCGAGGCGACAGAGCGCGACCCGAAAGGCGTCGGCCATAGTGTCGGGCCCGGTCGCCACCTCGATCAACTGCGGTTGCGCGAGCGTCTGCCCCATACCCGGCTCGTGCATCAGCAGGTCGATCAACGCCATGTGTTCGACGTGCCGCGACCGCAGCCCGATCCACTCGACGCCGGGTGGCAGGTAGGCCTCGACGCCGCTTTGCACCGACGCGTGTCGCCAGGCCGGCCATTCGGTGGTCACGGTGGTCAGCTCACCCAGCGGTGCGCCCAGGTGCGACTCGATCCAGTCGACCGTGGCCGACTTGGTGCGGGGTTGAGCCCGTCCGGCCATCTCGAGAACGTCGCGCAAGGCGCGTGCGAGACCCTCGGCAACGTCGAGGTCGAGCGACGGGCCGTCAGGGGGGCCGGGCTCGTCCGGCTGCGGCTCACCGGGGGCGTATGCGAACCATCCATTCATGCAGTCACCCTAGTGGCGACGACGTTCAGGCCCTGATCGTGCGGCGTGGTTCACGCGGGGTCGCAGAGCCAGGTGCGTGACGTTCCTCCGAGTGGGCAGAACGGATCGCATGACTGGCGAACTAAGACACGCCTCAAAGATAGCCCGAGGTAGATTCTGATTACACGCATCGCACTCATAGTCGTTTCGTATTGCATTTCTTTACTGGACTTGATCGTACCCTGGCCAACCCGGCGGCGGGGCCATCGGCGGACCATCAAGCGTGTCGGTGATGCGGCCGCTCCCTATAACGCGATCGCCATAGACAAGTACAAATGATGCGCCTGCCAATGCTAGTTCGCGGGCAATCGGCGCCCAGAAACGGAGATAAATTGACCTTGTTGATTCACCAGGATTCAACGGAGCGTCGTTCGCCGTGTACATGTCTGCCCCGAGTTGGATACCGTCAAATATATAGAAAAAGGACGGAGTGGGCGCCTCCCAGCTGCGCCGGAGCCCTCCTTCTGCAGTCGTTAATAAATCGATATTTCCAGCGACCCATGTTGACACGTACTCACTCATAGATTCCCTGATCGTCACTTTGGAGCCGTTAATACACAAACCACGCTGCAGATCTGTGGCAAGATTCCGTCGCCTTCGCGGGTGACCCAACCAGGGCCCTCGCCCGCCGATACATGTCTCCGCGCTTGATTGATCACGTGACGGGGAACAAGACCGCGAGTAAGAACTTGTGGCCAGTCATTCGTCCCCCTAATCTTGTCTTCCATCATTTTGAGCGCATCCTCCATATTTTCGAAGAGATGTTTAACCTCGGTGGGCCCGTATTGATAGAAGCCGTTCTTACGAATGTCCTCCGCTTCTTTAAATCCGACGGTGCGCCAAACCTCAACTATGTCGTCTCCAATAGGCGTGCGCGTGATGGCTTCAACGCCCTTCTTGATTACCTTGCCGCTGAGTTTACCCCATTTGTGCGCGTGCGGTGGCGAAACTCATGTGGGAGTGGTGAGCCGGGAGTCGATGCAGGCACCTCGCAGCGGCTCGAGGTGTTTGGTGTTGCGGGTCGTCGCCCAGCACCACTTTGGTGTCAAGCAGAAGCTCACACGTCGACTGGGCTTTGGGTGAGTGCGAGACGCTGCGGATCGAAGTCGATCTCTGCACCCTCGTCGGTAGTCAGGAGGTCGACGATAGTGGCCGGATCACGGTGCAAAGCCTGGGTGAGAAGGTCGCGCGCGGCAGCCTCGACGGATTGGTCGTGCCGCTTGGCGTGGGCGCGCAAGGCGGCCTTGGTGCCCGGTGGCAGGTGCCGGATGAGTATCTGCTCCATAAGGGAACCTCCGATACCAACCGACGATATCTCGCGCACTCGGGCTTCAGCTGACATTGCCGATGTGACGCGGCACGCACGACCCATCGAGCTTGGCGCCCTCATGCCCTGCGGTCGCAGTGATCTGGGCTGGCCACCGCCAGTCATCGACAGGCACGGCTGGGAGGCCTACCGTGACTGAATGCACACGCCCCCGGGTGCTGCCGCCGATTCCCGCTGGTGCTCGCGATCATGAGTAACGGTGCGCTTGACGGTGCGCGCAGCCTCGACCGGCTGCGTGCCGAGGGGTTTGTCGGCCGAAGTAGCACGTTGGCTGCGATTACGGCTTCGCTGCAGGGGGCTGCGCCGCAGCGGGTGCATCTGGTGCATGGCCCGGGTGGAATCGGCAAGACCACGCTGTTGGACGCTGCCGATCGGGTCGGGCGGGCAGCGCAGCGTGCCGTGCACCGGCTGGACGGGCGTGACGTGGTGGGGTCGCCGGGCGCGGTCAGCGAGTGGTACGGCTCGGTGGCCGACGTCACCGCGCCCGGATTGTTGTTGATCGACGGTTACGAGCTGCTGGCTCCATTGGACGAGTGGTTCCGGGCAGCGTTCCTGCCCTCGTTGCCGACGGAGACCGTGACCGTGCTGGCCGGTCGCTCGGCGCCGTCCGATGCGTGGTGGCTGGACGCCGGTTGGCGCGCCCTGTCGACGGCGCACGAGCTCGAACCCTTGAGTGGCGCCGAGAGCGACCAGTTGCTCGAGCAGCTGGGCGTCCCCGATGACCGCCGTGCCGACCTGGCGCGGTTGGCGGGCGGCCACCCACTGGTGTTGGCGCTGCTGGCCGAGGCGAGCCGTCGTCGTCCGGGCCTGGCCGAGCTCGACGATGCACCCGACGTGGTCAGTCGGCTGTGCGTGCGGATCATGGACGACGTGCCCAGCCCCGCCCATCGGCTCGGCCTGGCCACCTGCGCCCACGCCGCGCAGGCCACCCAGGACCTGTTGGCGCGCACCGTTGGCGACCGGGCCGACGAGGTCTGGGACTGGCTGGCCGAGCGTCCCTACGTGCGGCACGGGCCCAACGGGTTGTACCTGCACGACGTGGTCAGCGAGCTCTTCGAGGCCGAGTTCCGGCACCGCTCGCCCGAGGGCTACGTGGCCCTGCACCGGGCGGTGCGGACCTACTTCCTGCAACGCGTGGACGACCCTCGCGAGGCCCACCCTGAGCGCGCCGCCAACGAGTTGCTGCTGCTGCACCGGGGCGGTCCGCTGACCGCGCGGATGGCCGGCGTGCCCGCCGCGACCCTGCCAACGCTGCACCGGGCGACACCCGCCGACCACGGCTGGATGCTGGAGCTGATCGAGCGTGACGAGGGCGCCCGCGCGGCCCGGATCGCCCGGCGTTGGCTGGCGCTGCCGACCAGCAGGCCGTACCGCATCAGGGTGGACGGCGGCCCGGCGGCCTTGACCCTGCACGGCTACCTGACCGCGCCGCCCGACGACCTGGACGATCCCGTCGCCACGACGATCTGGAGCCTGGTGGCGCGGCACGGGCCGTTGCGGCAGGGGGAACGCATCGACGTCTGCCGGTTCGGCGCCGCCACGGGCGGCTGGGGGGATCCGCTGCTGCTGCTGGTCAACGGTGCCGCCTGCGTGCTCGAGTGGCGGCTGCGCGCCTCGGCCTGGAGATTCATCGTGACCCCCGACCCCGAAGGCTACGGACCGTACTTCGAGTACCTGGGCATGGAGCGCATGTTCACCGTCGACCTGGGGGACGGACCGGTCGGCGGGTGGGGCTGGGACCGGCGTCGACTGGACGTACCGGCCTTCGACGACATGATGGCCACGCGGGAACTGACCGGTGAGATGGGTCCACCGCCGGAGCACCTGCTGCGCCCCGCACCGCTGGGCCGCGACGAGTTCGATCAGGCCGTCCGCATGGCGCTGTCGGTTCTGCGCCGGCCGGACCGGTTGGCCGACTCCCCACTGCTGGGCTCGGGGCTGGTGCAGCGTCCGGACGCCGGCGAGCTGGCCGCTGTGCTCACCGGCACCATCGAGCGGCTGGCGGACGAACCCAAGGGCGCCGAGCACCGCCGGGTGCTGGAGCGCACCTACCTGCACGGCGCCCCGTCGCAGGAGGTTGCCGCCGACCTGCTCGACCTGCCGTTCAGCACCTACCGCCGGCACCTCGCCCTGGCCGTGCAACGGCTGTGCGACGTGCTGTGGGCGGTCGAGACCGGCGTGGTCACACCCCAGACTGAGCAGAAAGTGAGCAGCGACCGGCCTGGAGAGTGAGCAATCGGGCGAGGCACCGTATGGGCAGCAACCAGGAGGCCCACCATGACCCACCGAACCCTCGACATCGCCGTGATCGGCGCCGGCCCGACCGGGCTGACCGCGGCGCTGCTGCTGGCCCGGGACGGCCACCGGGTCGTGGTCTGCGAACCGGACCCGCTCCCCCGCACCGCCGACCCGCGCCCTGGTGAGCGGCCCGGGGTCAGCCAGTTTCGCCTGCCGCACGTCGTGATGCCGCGTTGGCTCCAGGATCTCGGGCGCGCGCTGCCCGACGTGTCGGACGCGCTGATCGACGCCGGAGCCGAGCCGTTCAACCTGTTGCACCAGCCGGACGACAGGATCACCGGAGGCACCCAGCACGGCGACGACGCGTTCGCCACCCTGGCGCTGAGCCGCGCGCTGCTCGAGCAGGTGCTCTCCGGTCTCGCCGCCCGCGAGCCGAACCTGGACCTGCGCCGAGAGACTCGTGCCGTCGGACTGCTGCCGGGCACGCACGGCCGGCTCGCGGTCGGCGGGCTGCGCACCGAACAGGGCGCATTGCCTGCCCATCTGGTGGTCGACGCGGCCGGCCGACAAAGCCCGGTGCCGGGCTGGCTGACGCCCGAGCAGGGCACCGTGACCGAGCAGCGCTCCGGGCAGCGGCTCACCTTCTATTGCCGGCACTTCGAGTCGCCGGACGGCCGGCTGCCGCGCCTCGGGCCGATCCTCACCCACCACCCCTCCTGGTCGCTGCTCACACTGCCGGCCGAGCGGCACCACTACGCGCTCGTGCTCGCCGTCGATGCCGGCGATCGCCGCCTGCTGCCCCTGCGGCAGCCTGAAGTGTGGGACCGGGCGGTGCGATGCAGCCCGATCGGCGCGGCGTGGCGCGACCACGGCCGTCCGGTCAGCGACGTGCTGGTGCACGCCGGCACAGACCTGCTGCGCGACACCGAGCCGGGGCCGATCGACGGACTGGTGACTCTGGGCGACGCCCGTGCGGTGACCAACCCGCTGCTGGGTCGCGGCCTCACCATCGGTGCGCTCAGCGCCCTGGCGCTGCGCGACGTGCTGCGCGAGCCCTGGGCGAGAGCGGCTGCCCGCTACGCCGACCGCTACGCCGAACGGGTCGGCGGCTGGGTGGATGCCACGATGTGGCTCGCCCGGCACCGGGCCGGCGAGTTGCTGGCCGAGTGCCGCGGCGTCGACTACCGGTCGGACGAACCGGGCTGGGCGATGACCGTCGCCCTGCGCACCGGCGCGCTGCACGACCCCCTGCTGGCTCGCGCCTCGAGCCGGATCGGCGGCATGATCGCCACCCCCGCCGAGCTGTTCGCCGACGCCGAGGTGCGCGCACGGACCGTCCGCTACCTGGGCGAACCGGCGCACCCCGTCGCCGGCCCGAACCGGGCCGCGCTGCTGGCGGCCATCGCCGGCACCCCACAGACTTCCCCGACCGGGGAGGAACCAACCACCACCCAAGGAGTCCACCATGTCCACCTCAGTGTCTGAGCGGGAGGCCGTCGCAACGACCACCGACCCGTTCCCACTGCCCAACGGGTCGTTCCAGCTGGCCGACCTGCCCCAACTGACCTCCGACTACCTGCATTCGATCCAGGTGAGGGTCACCCGGGTCACCGACAACCTCGTCTCACCCCAGGAGGGCTCCTTCTCGGTGCGCGTCACGAACGGGGCCGTGCGAGTCACCGGCTGGACCCTGCACCTGACGTCCACGAATCCTGATGTCGCAAAGATCAAGGCGTCCGGCACCCCGCTCATCATCTTCCGTGAGGGCGGCAGCAGCAGCGACCCGGTGGTGCCGAGCGGCACCACCGCCGAGACCATGTACGCGTTCTTCGGGGGCGATTCGACCGGTGACGAGCCGGACTCGGTGCTGGAGGCAGGCGAAGTCCGCGACTTCCGGTTCACCTACAAGGCGATTGCAGCAGGCAACGGCACGTTCGAGGCCCATATCCACGGCACCGTCGACGTCGAATCCCTGTTCCCCCGAGGCCGCGGCACCGATGGGGAAGCGGACGTGGAGGTGAAGGAGGACTCGCCGAACTGATGCTGGTCGAGCCTGTCGAGACCCTCATTCGGCAGGTTCGCGATCTCGGGATCGCTGGAGCCTTTCGCCCAAGCCGCTCGATTTCGTGCTGCAACACGAAAGTGAACGGTCAACCCGAAGGCGTGCAACGATCTCGAGATCGCGGGGTGCGCCGAGGTGACGGTGCAGGTGAGATCGGATCTCGACAAGTTCGATCAACAGTCTGAGCCGCTCAGGTGCGCAAGTGCTCGTCAACCAGCGGTGCCGCGCCAAGCAGCGTCTTCGTTGCCGCCGACACCCCGGCCGCCGACCACGCCGCCAATCCGCACGCGGGGGTGAGCATCAGGTTGTCGGCCAGGGCGGAGCCCAGCTCCAAGGGCCGCAGCACTTTCAATGCCCGCCGCACCACCTGGTCGACACTCCAGGCCCGCTCGGACGCGGTGGGCAGGCACCCCAGGTACAGCGAGCCACCGTGGTCCACGAACTCGGCGACGGCGTCCCAGCCGGTGATTTGATCCTGGTCGAGCGACATCGCGCCGAAACCCGACTGGGCCACCAGCGACGGCAGAAGCCCCGAGGCGCAGCAGTGCAGCACGGCCCCCGGTGTGAGGGCACTGAGCAGCTTGAGCGACTCTGCCGCTTCGGGCAGGTCGATGCTGCGGTGCCGAAAGTAGCCACCCTCGGTGGGCACCGACCCACTCAGCACGGCCGGTAGCGCCGGCTCGTCCACCTGCAGCACCAGCTCGGCCCCGGGCAGTTTCGCTGCGATCTCGGCCAGCAGGTCGGACGTTCCCTGCGCCAATGACTGCGCCAGGTCGCGTCGCGCTCCGCGGTCGGCGAGCACGCGGCCGCCCAGCGGTCGGAACACTGATGCCGCCAGCGTCCACGGGCCGGTGACCTGCACCTTGAACCGGCCGGCGTACTCGTGCGCCTGCTCCTGCAGCATGTCGAGGTCGTCGCGCAGCGTGGCCCGGGCCCGGCGGCCGTCGATGCCGGTGGCGTCCGAGAGCCGCCACACGCCGGCGTCGAAACTGACCGGCAGGTCGACCAGCAGCCCGCAGGCGCGGCCGATCAACCCCGCCCACGGCCCCCGCGCGGGCAGTTCGGGTAGGTGTGGCAGTCCGTTGTCGACGGACCCAAGGGTGTCGAACACCAGCCGCACGGCCGCCGGGTAGTCGGTGCCGGGCAGCGACCCGACCCCAGTGACGCCGACCATCAGCGGGCCGTGGCGGCGATGGTGGCCGAGCCGACCACCCGGTCGCCGTCGTAACACACCACGGCCTGACCAGGGGCGATGCCGTGGGTGGCGTCGTCGAGCAGCACCGTGATCGATTCGGTGCGGCCCTCGATCCACGCCGGCAGCGCCGCCCCGTGCGCACGCACCTGCACCAGCCCGCGCCACGAGCCGAGCACCTCGGCCTCGGCCCAGGTGGGCCGAATGCCGTCGATACGGCGCACCGCCAGCGCTTCGTGCGGGCCGACGGTGACGGTGTTGGTGGTCGGCTCGATGCCCAGCACGTAGCGCGGACGGCCGTCGTCGGCGGGCACCCCCAGGTGCAGGCCTCGGCGCTGGCCGACGGTGAACGCGTGCGAGCCCGCGTGCGAACCGACCACGACGCCCTGCTCGTCGACGAAGTCCCCCGCGCTCGACCCCAGGTGCTTGGCCAGAAAGCCGGCGGTGTCGCCGGAGGGAATGAAGCAGATGTCGTGGCTGTCGGGCTTCTTGGCGAGGTAGAGGCCGCGAGCGGACGCCTCGGCGCGCACGTCGGCCTTGGCGGTGTCGGGCCCGAGCGGAAACAGGCAACGGCTGAGCTGGGCCTGGTTGAGCACACCGAGCACGTAGCTCTGGTCCTTGGCCTGCTCGGCCGAGCGCCACAACTGGGTGCGGCCGTCCACCTCGCGAAGCACCGCGTAGTGCCCGGTGGCGATGGCGTCGAAGCCCAGTGCGATGCCCCGGTCGAGCACGGCGGCGAACTTGATCTTCTCGTTGCAGCGCAGGCACGGGTTGGGGGTGCGGCCCGCGGCGTACTCGGCCACGAAGTCGTCGACCACGTCTGCGGCGAAGCGGTCGCTGAAGTCCCAGACGTAGAACGGAATGCCCAGCACGTCGGCGGCTCGCCGGGCGTCGTGGCTGTCTTCGAGCGAACAGCAGCCCCGGGCGCCCGACCGATACGTCTGCGGGTTCTTCGACAGGGCCAGATGCACGCCGGTGACGTCGTGCCCTGCGTCGACCATGCGGGCGGCCGCCACCGCCGAATCGACCCCGCCACTCATGGCCGCCAGAACTCGCACCCGCCGATTCTACAAAGCGGCCGCCCGTGCCCGCGCCACCGCCTGGGGCAGCGCCGCCATCAGCCGGTCGATCGCCGCGTCGTCGGTCGTGGGTCCGAACGAGAACCGCAGGGACGAACTCGCCTCGGCCTCGCTGCGACCCATCGCCAGCAGCACCTCGCTGGGCTGATGGACGCCCGCGGTGCAGGCCGAGCCGGTCGAACAATCGAGCCCCGCAGCGTCGAGCATCAGCAGCAGGTCGTCAGCCCGGCAGCCGGTGAACGTGACGTTGAGAACGGCCGGGCTGACCGGGGCGGTGCCGTTGACCATGACGTCAACGATGCTGTCGGTGATGCCCGCCGCCAGCCGCTCGCGCAGCACGCCGAGCCGGGCCGCCTCGGTCTCGCGATCACCGACTGCTGCCCGCGCTGCCGCGGCGAACCCCACCGCCAATGCCACCATGGCGGTGCCCGAACGCACTTTGCGTTCCTGCCCGCCGCCGAAACCCGGTGCGGCCAGGGCCAGATCACGGCGCACCACCAACGCACCGATGCCCACCGGCCCGCCCAGCTTGTGTGCGGTGACCGTCATGGCGTCGACGCCGAGGTCGGCGAAGTCGAGTGGCAGGTGACCGAAGGCCTGCACGGCGTCGGTGTGCGTCCAGGCATCCGCCGCACGAGCCGCTGCCAGCACCTGTTCCAGCGGCTGCGCCACCCCGGTCTCGTTGTTGACCAGCATGGTCGAGACGAGCGCCGTTCGTTCGGTGATCACGTCCAACCCGCTGGTCTGCAGCCGGCCGTCTCGATCGACCGCCAACACGTCCACCCGCCCCGGCAGCCGCTCGATCACGCCCGTCACTGACGGGTGTTCGGTGGCCCCGATCGCCAGCCGCGGCCGCCCCGGCCGCGACGACGCGCCCAACAGGGCCAGGTTGTTGGCCTCGGTGCCGCCCGAGGTGAACACGATCTCGGTGGGGTGCGCGCCCAGGCAGCCCGCCAACGTCTCGCGGCTCTCTTCGAGCAGGCGGCGCGCGGAGCGTCCCGCCGTGTGCAAGGACGAGGGGTTGCCGGGTAGCCGCCACACGGCGTCCATCGCGGCGCGGGCCACCTCGACCAGCGGCGCGCCGGCCGCGTGGTCGAAGTAGTCGCGCTCGCTCACCGTTGCCATATCTCCACCCGTGTGAATTACCTGATCTGGTCGCCTAGCTGCTTGAATGCTTGTCTCGTCACCTACATACGGCACTATATGAAGCCGGTGCCCCAGCAGGGTGGGTGACCGTTCGCTGTCGGGGGGCATCGAATGAGTTCGACAGAAGGCAGCCTATGACCGAGCCAGTGCACAGCGCTCCGGCCACCACCATTCCGCTCGGCGCGCACCTGCGCGACGGCGGTACCGAGTTCGCGCTGTGGGCTCCGCGCGCCGTCCGCGTCGAGCTGGCCCTGGTGGACGACGCCGACAACCAGACCAACGTCGACCTCGCGTTGAACCCCGACGAGGGCATCTGGAGTGCCTTCGTGCCCGGCGTCGGGGCCGGCCAGCGGTACGGCTACCGGGTGCACGGCGACTGGAAACCCGAGGACGGGCAGCGGTTCAACCCTGCCAAGCTGCTGCTCGATCCGTACGCCAGGGCCATCACCGGGTACGTCGACTACCGCGGCCCGATCAGTGACCACACCGCCGAGTCGAACTTCACCCGTGACACCACCGACAGCTTCGGCGCGGTGCCGCTGAGCGTGGTGGTCGCACCCAGCCCACCCCCAACGCCGCTGGCCGTCACGGTGCCGCTGAGCGAGATGGTGATCTACGAGACCCACCTCAAGGGTTACACGCAGCGCCACCCCGAGGTGCCGGAGGGCCTGCGCGGTACCTACGCCGGTTTCGCCGACGACGCGGTGATCAAGCACCTGACAGACACCGGCATCAACGCGGTCGAGTTTCTACCCCTGCATCACTTCGTGTCAGAACCCTTCATCGTCGGGCGCGGCCTGGTGAACTACTGGGGCTACAACACCCTCGGCTTCTTCGCGCCGCACGCCCCCTACGCCAGCGCCAAGGCCGGCACCCTGGGCGGCCAGGTGGCGGAGTTCAAGCACCTGGTCGGCAAGCTGCACGAAGCCGGCATCGCGGTGATTCTCGACGTGGTCTACAACCACACCGGCGAGGGCGGCCACGAGGGCCCCACCCTGTCGTTTCGGGGCATCGACCACGGCGGCTACTACCGGCTGACCAGCGACAACCGCAACGACTACGACGTCACCGGCTGCGGCAACGCCGTCGACACCAGCCACCCGCGGGTGCTGCAGATGGTGCTCGACTCGCTGCGCTACTGGGCCACCGACATGGGCGTGGACGGGTTTCGCTTCGACCTGTGCACCACGCTGATCCGCGATACCAATCATCACGTCGACCAGAACCACGCGTTCAAGCAAGCGATCGCCGCGGACCCCGTGCTGGCCGACAAGGTGATGATCTCTGAACCGTGGGATCTCGGTCCCTACGGCTACCAGGTCGGGCGCTGGGGTAAGGGTTGGTCGGAATGGAACGACCACTTTCGCGGCTACGTGCGTGACTTCTGGCGCGGCGCCACCAACGGCGTACAAGAGTTGGCGACGCGGCTGTCGGGATCGTCCGACACCTTCGACCACGGCGGGCGTCCGGCCACCAGTTCGATCAACTTCGTCACCGCCCACGACGGTTTCACGCTGCGCGACGTGGTCACCTATGACCTCAAGCACAACGAGGCCAACTCAGAACGTAACCGTGACGGCACCGACGACAACCGGTCGTGGAACCACGGTTATGAGGGCGAGACCGACGACGCGGCGGTGAACGCGGCCCGGCAGCGCACCGCACGCAACATGATGGCCACCCTGCTGCTGTCGGCCGGCGTGCCGATGATCACCGCCGGCGACGAGATGGGTCGCACCCAGGGTGGCAACAACAACGCGTACTGTCAGGACTCCCCCACCTCGTGGGTCGACTGGCACACCGCCGACGAGTGGGCCGCCCAACTCGACCTCACTCGTGAACTGTTGACCCTGCGCGCCGAGCACCCGCTGTTGCGTAACCCGCAGTTCCGCTCGCACCGCGAGGTGGTCGACGACGACGGCGACGGACTGGGCCGCTCAGAGGTCGCCTGGTTCAGCGAGCACGGCACAGAGATGACCATCGACCAGTGGCACGAGCAGGGCCGCCGCACGCTCGGGCAGTACGTGTCAGACCCCAACGAGGCGTTTCTGATCTTCGTGCACGCGGGCTTCGAGCCCATCGTGCTCACATTGCCCGGGCAACCGTGGGCCGGTGAGTGGACCATCGCCGCCCATACCGGGCTCGACAAGGAGCTACCGCACCGACCCATGTCGGCCGGCTCGACGGTGACGGTGCCGGCGCGAACGGTGGTGGTGTTACACGGCGACGTGCTGGCCCACCTGCCCACGGTGATTCCGTCGCCCCCGACACCCGACGAGCCCGTCGACGAACCGACGACGGTCGACGTGGACCCCGACCCGGTCATCTGACGCGGCTGTAGAGATCCCGGCGTTCGCCGGGATGACGTGGTTCAGCGCCTCGTGGGGGTTACGTCATCCCGGGCTTGCCCCGGGATCTCCCAATCCGAGCACGTAGCGGCCCGTCAGATTACGTCCGATTCGACACCGATCCTCGCTCAGTGAGGCGAGACGCGTCCCAGATCGGACG
>ERZ724513.472-NODE-472-length-19470-cov-7.755756_pt1 | contig 19470 bp, 12 predicted proteins | sample MGYA00376046_ERZ724513 | MGnify/ENA primary metagenome ERZ724513 (study PRJEB28724, sample SAMN07190883) | activated sludge metagenome | isolation source: activated sludge of sewage treatment plant in Hong Hong | place: Hong Kong | collected 2016-03-17 ...
GGGCCGAATTCGAGGCGAGCGAATCGATGACGCGGGGCGCCCAGCCGGTGACCGTCGGCACGCCAGCCATCCTGACCTTCATGTTGCGCCGGGGCGGCAACTCCCAGGAACTCAAGGTCCAGTGCCGTGTCCGCTTCGTTTCAGCCAACATCGCCGGCCTCGAATACACTTCGTCGCTGCCGACGCCACGGGAGCGCGAAGCAATGGAGATGATGCTGGAGACCCGTTCCAACCGCATCGATTGAGCCCGCCCCAGGCAACTGGCAGCGGCGGGCGGGGCGAACGGGTCAGGACGCTAGGCGACGTCGACCGCCTGGCCAGCCATCGAGAAACGCAGCGAGTTATCCGCGAGCCGCGCGAACCTGAACAGCAGGATGTCCTTGAAATAGTTCTGGTAGAGCTTCCACGGCTTCTTTGAGCCAGAATTGGATCAGGTGCGCCTCCCGATAATCCTGTTCGCAAGCAGATTTCTTCAGCGCGAACCAGAGCGCGAAGTGAGGTGCATGGCCGAAGGTGGATGTTTTTTTTTATGCCGATTGTTACAATGCTTAAGATAGCCTTCCGCCAGCGTCGGCCAGAAACCCACGGGTTGATTGGCCGTTTCCATTTTTCATACATTCGAGATCAAGATGCAACCTACGGTCAAACCCAACAATCCCAATTTCTCCTCCGGTCCATGCAGCAAGCGCCCGGGCTACAACGTCGCGAGCCTGCAACTCGATACTTTGGGGCGTTCGCATCGCTCGGCACTGGGCAAGAAAGCGCTGGGTCTGGCGTGCTCCGAGACCGCGCGCATTCTGGGCTTGCCAGAGGGCTACCGGGTGGCCGTCGTCCCGGCCTCGGACACGGGCGCGGTGGAGATGGCGCTGTGGTCTCTCCTTGGGTCCCGCGGCGTTGATGTGCTGGCTTGGGAATCCTTCGGTTCGGGCTGGGTCACGGACATCGTCAAGCAACTCAAGTTGCCCAATGTCAACAAGCTCGAAGCCGCTTACGGCGAGATCGTTGACCTCTCGCGCGTAGACTTCAACAACGACGTGGTGTTTACCTGGAACGGTACTACATCGGGCGTCAAAGTTCCCAATGGCGACTGGATTGCAGACGATCGCGCCGGCCTGACCATTTGTGATGCGACCTCTGCCGTGTTTGCCATGGAACTGCCCTGGGACAAGCTCGACGTGGCGACCTACTCGTGGCAGAAGGTGCTGGGCGGCGAAGGCGCCCACGGCATGCTGATCCTGAGCCCGCGCGCCGTCGCGCGGCTCGAGAGCTATTCACCGCCGTGGCCTTTGCCCAAGATTTTCCGCATGACCTCGGCGGGCAAACTGACCGAGGGGCTGTTCAGGGGCGAAACCATCAACACGCCCTCGATGTTGTGCGTGGCCGACTATCTCGACGCCCTGGCATGGGTCGACAGCATCGGCGGCGTGCCGGCCACGATGGCGCGCAGCGAAGCCAACCTGAAAGTCATCGCCGACTTTGTCGCCGCCAACGACTGGATTTCCTTCCTCGCCAAGGATCCGGCCACCCGCTCCAACACCAGCGTCTGCCTGACCCTCGATGCCAGCGCGGAGCAGGTCAAGCAAGTGGTGAAGTTGCTCGAGACTCACGGCGCGGCTTATGACATCGGCGCATACAAGGACGCCCCCGCAGGTATTCGCATCTGGTGCGGCGCCACCGTGCAGACCGAGGACCTGCAGGCATTGCTGCCTTGGTTGAGTTGGGCTTACACCCAAGTCAAAGCCTGAGCCAAGACAGAACTGCCCGCTCCACCACTTACACTATCCAGGAAGACCCATACCATGTTCAAAGTCCGTACCTACAACAAGATTTCAATCAAGGGACTGGAGCGGTTTTCACGCCAGAGCTATGAAGTGGGCAGCGACATCGGCCACCCCGATGCCTTCCTGCTGCGCAGCCAGAAGCTGCAGGGCGTCGAAATCCCCGAGACACTGTTGGCGGTGGCTCGCGCCGGCGCCGGGGTGAACAACGTCCCGGTTGCCGAGTACAGCAAGCATGGCATTGTCGTGTTCAATACGCCGGGAGCCAACGCCAATGCGGTCAAGGAACTGGTGATGGCGGGCATGCTGCTGGCCACGCGCGGCATTCTTTCCGGCATGGCTTATGTGCAGTCGCTCACCAGCATGACCGATGCGGCCGAAATGGCACAGTTGCTGGAGAAGGAAAAAGCCCGCTTTGCGGGTGGCGAGATCAAGGGCAAGACACTGGGTATTGTCGGCCTGGGGGCGATTGGCTCGATGGTTGCCGAGATGGGGCTGGCCATGGGCATGAACGTGGTGGGATTCGATCCGGCGCTGTCAATCGATGCCGCCTGGCGCCTTTCCAATGCGGTCACCCGCATGGAAAACCTGTCAGCCTTGCTGGCACGCTCGGACTACGTCTCGCTGCATGTGCCGGCCCTTGATGCGACGCGCCACATGATCAACGAGGATGCGCTGGCCTCGATCAAGCAAGGCGCCGTCCTTCTGAACTTTGCCCGCGAAACCATCGTTGATCCGGCAGCTGTCCTGCGCAGTCTGGATCAGGACAAGCTGGGCACCTATGTGTGCGATTTTCCCGAGCCGGCGATGCTCGGCCGGGCGGATGTGATTGCCATGCCGCACATTGGCGCCAGCACCGAAGAGTCCGAGGAAAACTGCGCCGTGATGGCGGCCAATCAGATCATGGATTACCTGGAGAACGGCAACATCACCAATTCGGTCAACTTCCCCGCTGTGAGCATGCCGCGTTCGGCGGGTACCTCGCGCATCACCTTCGCCAACGACAACGTCTCGGGAGTGCTCGGTCATGTGCTTTCGATCCTTGCCGAGCACAAGGTCAATGTTATCGACATGGTGAACAAGAGCAAGGCCGAATTGGCCTTCAATATCATTGATGTGGAGCGCTGCCCTGATGCCGAAGTGATCTCAGCCATTCAGGCAACGCCGCACGTGATTCGTGTGCGGGTTCTTGGTGCATGACAAGGCAGACGAAATAGCGGGGTAATTTCAAGAGGAGCCCGGCGGTAGTCGCCGAATCACGCTAGTTGCGAGCGAACGTGATCACCGGAACGATGCGTAAGGATAGAACATCCGGCGCCGTCACTGTCCGGTCCGGGTCGAGGACCTTGAAGGGTGCGACTTCCTCGCCGTGCGGTAACTCGACGCTGTGGTCGGGATAGGTCACGACGGTCACGGTTTCTCCGCGTAGCGCATGGCGCGGTTGACCGCGCGTCTGGACGATGCAACGCTGCCGGTTGAACGACAGCACCAAATCCTCAGAGAGTCACGGAGAGTCACGGCGGTGGTGAAGGGTGCGGCTCGGCGCCCGGCCGTTCACCTCTCCAGGTCGCCAACGTCAGACAGCCGCAAGGCCTTGACCGGACGGTCCTGCAGGGCCTGGAACAGACGTTGCGCTCGCCCCTTGGCCACGTGCTAAAGCCCGCCTTCGATCAGCTAGCCGCAAAGCGTCTCTTCCGCAATCTGAACCCTTCTCCGCGCAAGCACGCCACTGCCAGGGTCGGACCAAAATCCCGGTAGCGTGCACGTACCCGAGGCAGAATCCGGCACTTGATCGATTCGCCAAGGCACCGTTTCGATGCCTTGCCGCGCCGTCGGCTGACGACCCCCTCCGCCACCTGCCGCATCGCTTCCGGCTGCCTTGCATCTTACCCGTCCACCTTTATCCGTTCCGGCAACGAACCGTCCGCTTTTCATGACAGCGGACATTTCCAACTTGCCAGAACCGGATATTATCGAACTGCTCTTGCACCAAAACATCTGACAATTGACTCCGGGAGCGCCGCCAAGGATACTTCGTCTGCGTGGTTGAAACGCCTTCCCTCATGTTCCATTTTCTTGACACAGTGGCTAAATGGGTGGGCGGTTGAGGAGCCACTTTGTAGCCAGAACGGAGACACCATGCCATTTTTCATCCTGATTCCAGATCTTTTCAACACCAACTTACTGTCGAGGAAGTCATGCCCAAACTGTTCATCGAAGATCTCGCCCTCGAAGGCAAGCGCGCCCTGATTCGCGTCGATTTCAACGTTCCTCAGGACAAAGCCACCGGTGCCATCACCAACACCAAGCGCATCGAAGCGGCCTTGCCGACGATCAAATATGCGCTCGACCAGGGTGCCGCCGTGATCCTGATGTCCCATCTCGGTCGTCCCGACGGGAAGGTCATGCCACAATACAGTCTCGCGCCGGTAGCCACCGCGCTCGAGGGTCTGCTCGGACGACCAGTGAAATTCCTCGGTGACTGCGTCGGTCCGGAAGTTGAAGCAGCCTGTGCGCAGATCAAACCGGGCGAAGTCATCCTGCTCGAAAACCTCCGCTTCCACATTGAAGAAGAAGGCAAGGGAACGGTCACCAGCGCCGACGGCACGGTCACCAAGATCAAGGCCAATCCGGAGGATGTGAAAGCGTTCCGCGCTTCGCTGACCAAACTCGCCGACGTCTACATCAACGATGCCTTTGGCACCGCCCACCGCGACCACTCGTCGATGACCGGTGTGCAGTTGCCCGAACGTGCCGCCGGCTACCTGATGAACAAGGAACTGGCGGCGTTCTCGGCTGTTCTGGAGTCGCCGCAGCGTCCGCTGCTGGCCATCCTCGGTGGCGCCAAGGTGGCCGACAAGATTCAGCTGATCAACAACCTGCTCGATAAGGCCGACCAGATTATCATCGGCGGCGGCATGGCCTTCACCTTCAAGAAGGTCCTTTCGGGAATGCCAATCGGCAACTCGCTGTTCGACGAAGAGGGTGCCAAGCTCGTCCCTGGCCTGATGGAGAAGGCAAGGGAGAAGGGCAAGGAGATCCTGCTGCCGGTCGATTTCATCATTGGCGACAGATTCGACGCCGGCGCCAACACTGGTTCTGCCAACGACGTCGATGGGGTTCCCGATGGCTGGCTGGGGCTTGATTGCGGTCCGGAATCGACCAAGATTTTCAGCGACGCGATTCTCAAGGCCAAGACCATCATCTGGAACGGTCCAGCCGGCGTCTTCGAGTTCGACAAGTTCGAGGCCGGCACCAGAGCGATGGCTGATGCGGTTGTTCAGGCTACTGCTGGCGGGGCGATCACCGTCATCGGTGGTGGTGACACGGCCACGGCGGCGAAGAAGTACGGTGCGGACAAGAAGGTCACGCACAGCTCGACTGGCGGTGGCGCTTCGCTTGAGTACCTTGAAGGGAAAATCCTTCCGGGCGTCGCTGCCCTGTCGGAAAAGTAGGAAGACACAGCGGCCCCGACCGGGGCCGCTGCCTCGCCAAGTCACCCCAGTACCACCACCATGAGGAATACCATGCGCAAGATCGTAATCGCCGGCAACTGGAAAATGAACAAGACCGTTGCCGAATCAGTCAAGCTCGCTGCCGACGTGGTCGCCGCCGCCAAGGACATCAAGAGCGTCGTCGTGGCCATCGCCCCGACCTACCTGGCGCTCGCCAAGGTGGCCGAAGTGGTCAAGGGAACGAAAGTCAGGCTTGCCGCTCAGGATGTGCACTGGGAGAACCAGGGTGCTTATACCGGCAAGGTCAGCGCAGACATGCTCAAGGAAATCGGTGTCGACTTCGTGATCATCGGCCACTCCGAGCAGCGTACCTACTTTGGCGAGACCGATGAAACGGTCAACAAGAAGGTCAAGAAGGTTCAGTCTCTCGGCATGACGCCGATCATCTGTATTGGTGAGACCCTTGCCGAACGTAAGGATGGGCGGCTGGAAGCGGTGCTGACCACGCAGGTGAACGGCGCCTACGCCGGTTTGTCGGCTGACGAGGCACTGCGCACGGTCATCGCCTACGAGCCGGTCTGGGCCATCGGCACCGGTGTCACGGCCAGCGACGACGAAGCGCAGGGGGCGCATGCTTTCGTGCGCGGCTTGCTCGCCAAGCTCTACGGCGACAACGTCGCCCAGTCGATCTCGATCCAGTACGGCGGCTCGATGAAACCCGAGAATGCTGCAGGTCTGCTGGCTCAGAAAGACATCGACGGAGGCCTGATCGGTGGCGCGGCGCTGAAGGCTGACAGCTTCCTGGGTATTGTTACCCCGGGCGAGTCGATCACCAAGTAGTCTGGTTGAACGCGGTGCCGCGACGGGCGACAGGCTCGCGCCGTCTGCGGCTGCGATCCGCGCTGGGGCGCTGAGGCCCTCGCCATTGGGCCAGCGCGCCTCAACCCTCGATGCGTGCCCGGATCGTCCGGCGAACTCGTGGCCGAGGGCTTGCGCGCATCGAACTGCGCCCGGCGGCACCTGGTTCCACCGAATGCCGCGCCTTGCCTGAGCGCGCGCGGCGTGCAAAGTCCCGTGACGACAAGCAGATTCGCCAAGACATGGATCAACACGAGAACATTACATTAGTCAGCACGCCAAGTGACGAAAAATCCGGTCTGGCCGCTACCGCACTGGCAGCGATGGGGGTGGTTTTTGGCGACATCGGTACCAGCCCGCTCTATACAGTCAGGGAGATCTTTGGCAGGCACCATGCGGTTCCGGTGACCGTCGGCAACGTGCTCGGCATCCTGTCGCTCGTCTTCTGGGCGATGACCATCACCGTCTCGCTCAAATACGTCCTCTTCATCACCCGCGCCGACAATAGAGGCGAGGGCGGCATCATGGCCTTGACGGCGCTGGCCTTACGCACGGCCAACGCGTCGCCGCGGCTGCTCTGGCTGCTCTCAGTACTCGGCATTTTCGGCGCCGCGCTGTTTTATGGCGATGCCGTGATCACCCCGGCGATGTCGGTACTGGGGGCCGTCGAAGGGCTCAAGGTGGTCACGCCGCTACTCGAACCCTACATTCTGCCGATTGCCGTCGTCATTTTGGCCCTCCTTTTCCTGTTTCAGCGGCGCGGCACTGCGGCCGTCGGGGCACTGTTCGGTCCGGTGATGCTGCTCTGGTTCGTCACGCTCGGGGCGCTCGGACTGTTTCAGGTGATTGCTCACCCGGCCGTGCTGCGGGCTATTCATCCCTGGTATGCGATTGCCTTTGTCGCTGAACACAGGGGCCTGGCGTTTCTCGCACTGGGATCGGTGGTACTGGCGATCACCGGTGGCGAGGCGCTGTACGCCGACATGGGTCATTTCGGTCGACGCGCAATCAAGTGGGCCTGGTTCGTTGCGGTCTTTCCTCTGCTGTACCTCAACTACCTTGGCCAGGGGGCGCTGATCCTCCGCAATCCAAAGGCGCTCGATAACCCGTTTTTTCTGATGATGCCGAGCGAGAACCTGCTGCTTCCGCTGGTCGTCCTGGCCACCGCAGCAACGGTGATTGCCTCGCAGGCGGTGATCTCGGGCGCGTTTTCGCTCACCAGCCAGGCCATGCAGCTCGGCTATTGCCCACGCATTCAGGTGAAGTTCACTTCGGAGCGCGAAAAGGGCCAGATCTATGTTCCGAACATCAACTGGCTGCTCCTGCTGGCGGTGATCGTCGTCGTCATGGGCTTTCGCTCGTCGTCGAATCTGGCGTCGGCCTACGGTATTGCCGTGACCCTGACCATGATGATCGACACCGTCCTGGCCTTCGTGGTGGTCCGTTCGCTATGGAAATGGAACTGGACCTATGCCGCGCTCTTCCTGGTGTTCTTTGTTGTCGTCGACCTTGCCTTCTTCCTCGCCAACGTTACCAAGATTCCCGACGGCGGCTGGTTCCCTCTGGCTCTGGGGGTTTCCGTTTTCGTGTTGCTGTCGACCTGGCGGCTGGGTCGCCGGCTGCTGACGGAACGACAGAAGGAGCAGTCGATACCGCTCGACACTTTCATCGCGAGTCTGGCCGCGGACGGACCGCAACGCGTCGATGGGACAGGCGTCTTCCTCACCGCAAATCCGCAAGGAGTGCCGCGGGCCATGCTGCACAACCTCAATCACAACAAGGTCCTGCACCGGCGCGTCGTGGTGCTGAACGTTATCACCGAAGACGTTCCTCATGTTCCCGAGCGCGAGCGCGTGCGTGCCGAAGCGCTTCCCGGCGGATTTCATCGCATCTTCGTCCGCTACGGCTTCAAGGACGATCCCGACCTGCCGCGCGCACTGGAACTGTGCGGGGACCTCGGCCTGCGTTTTGACCTGATGGAGACTTCTTTCTTTCTCGGCCGCGAGACAGTTGTTGGACTGCCCCTCGCGCAGCATTCGCGGATGGCGCACTGGCGGCAAGTCCTGTTCAACTGGATGTTTCGCAACGCAGACACGGCGACGGCATTCTTCAAAATTCCTCCAAACCGCGTCGTCGAGCTTGGGGCGCAGGTTGAGCTTTGATTCCTGCTGGCAAGAGGTCCATGGTGAGCGATTATCGCCGCAGGGACCACACTGCGGACGTTTCTGATTTGCCAGAACCGGACATTACTAATTTGCTCCTACATTGCTCGTACACCGCATTGACAGCAACTCTCCGGCACGGGATACTTCTTCAAAGCCCATTGAATTTCCCATCGTCTGAATTGTTCCCGATACACTTGCCGTGATCTGACCAGCGTGCGTGCCTGGCTCGGTCACAAGGGGGATCGTATGTTCCAGATTCGTATTCACGGACGCGGCGGCCAAGGTGTCGTCACTGCTGCTGAAATGTTGTCCATTGCGGCATTTGAAGAGGGGCGCCATGCCCAGGCTTTTCCCAGTTTTGGCTCCGAACGCACTGGTGCTCCGGTGGTTGCGTTTTGCCGGATTGCCGACCAAGAAATCCGATTGCGTGAACCGATCATGGCACCCGACGCACTGGTCATTCAAGATCCCACCTTGCTGTATCAGGTCGACGTATTTGCCGGCCTGAAAAAGGGCGGCTACATCCTGATCAATACCAACAAGAGTTTCGAGGAACTCGGCTTGGCTGACTATGTACGCGACTGGCCGGCTGACCGGTTACTCACCGTCTCAGCCACTGACATTGCGAGGAAGCATGTCGGGCGACCTGTTCCCAACGTACCGCTGCTCGGCGGCTTCGCTGCGGCCTCCGGACTGATCCAACTCGAATCGGTGATAAAGGCCATCCACAGGAAATTCGGTGGCAAGGTTGCTGAAGGCAACATCGCCGCCGCCACTGAAGCCTTCAACACTGTGCGCGCGGAAATCGACGAAGCAAAGCGAAAGGAAAACGCCCATGCTTAAGCAAACCGAAGGCTCCCACGCGGTTGCCGAAGCCGTTGCCCTTTGCCGGCCGGAGGTGATCTGCGCCTATCCGATCTCGCCACAAACCCACATCGTCGAAGGCATCGGCGAAATGGTCAAGTCGGGCGAACTGAAAGACTGCGAATTCATCAATGTCGAATCCGAATTCGCCGCAATGTCAGTCGCCATTGGCGCGTCCGCCGGCGGTGCGCGCACCTACACCGCCACGGCCTCGCAGGGATTGCTCTTCATGGTCGAGGCCGTTTACAACGCGTCCGGCCTGGGGCTGCCGATCGTGATGACGGTGGCCAACCGCGCCATCGGGGCACCGATCAATATCTGGAACGACCATTCCGATTCACTCTCGCAGCGCGATTGCGGCTGGATTCAACTCTTCGCGGAAACCAATCAGGAAGCACTTGACCTGCACATTCAGGCGTTCAAGCTGGCCGAAGAACTTTCCATGCCGGTGATGGTGTGCATGGATGGCTTCATCCTGACCCATGCCTACGAGCGGGTGGATATCCCCACGCAGGCGCAGGTCGATGGATTCCTGCCACCCTACGAGCCCCGCCAGGTGCTCGACCCGGCTGAACCGGTGTCGATCGGTGCCATGGTTGGTCCCGAGGCGTTCATGGAAGTCCGCTACCTTGCACATGCCAAGCAAATGCAGGCGCTCGAACGCATCCCGCAATTGGCCAAGGAATTCGAGGCGGGCTTCGGACGCGACTCCGGAGGACTGATCCGCGGCTACAAGACCGAAGACGCGGAAACCATAGTTATCGCCATGGGTTCGGTACTTGGCACCATCAAGGACACGGTAGACGCCATGCGTGAAGCTGAACATGGCGGGCACAAGGTCGGTGTGCTCGGCATCACCAGCTACCGTCCCTTCCCCTTGGCGGCTGTTGCCACGGCGCTGAAAAACTGCAAGCGTTTCGTCGTGCTGGAAAAAAGCCTCGCCGTCGGAATTGGCGGAATTGTCGCGACCGACGTGCGCATGGCCGTTACCGGCATGGGGCTGAAGGGCTACACGGTAATCGCCGGCCTCGGTGGCCGCGCCATTACCGTCAAGTCGCTGACCACATTGTTTGAGAAAGCTTGCCGCGAAGAACTTGATCCGGTGACTTTTCTTGACCTCGACTGGAAGGTGGTCAACAAGCAACTCGAACGGGAGCGTACGACGCGCCGTTCGGGTCCGGCAGCCGAAAGCATGCTGCGTGACGTCGGCGTCATTGCCGCCCGTATTGGTTGAGGACATTTGCGATGAGCTTTCAACCGCTCCATTTCTACCAGACCGGCACCTTCACCATCGGCAACCGTCTGCTCGGCCAAGAAGACCGGACCGTGCAGGCTGACATCCGCCGCACCAATTCGCTCAACTCGGGACACCGCGCCTGCCAGGGCTGCGGGGAAGCACTCGGCGCACGATTCGCCATCGATGCGGCAATGAATGCCGCCCGTGGCCGCCTGATTGCCGCCAACGCCACGGGTTGCCTCGAGGTCTTCTCGACACCCTACCCTGAGACCTCGTGGCAGATCCCGTGGATTCACTCCTTGTTCGGCAACACCGCCGCAGTCGCCACCGGCATCGCTGCGGCGATCAAGGTTAAGAAACAGAAAGGCGAGATCGGCGATCTCCGCGTGGTTGCCCAGGGTGGTGACGGCGGTACCACCGACATCGGCTTCGGCTGTCTGTCTGGGATGTTCGAGCGTAACGACGACGTCCTGTACATCTGCTACGACAACGGCGGCTACATGAACACTGGCGTTCAGCGCAGTTCGGCCACCCCACCGGCAGCCCGAACGGCGACCACCATGCCGGTCGGCCCGGAACCCGGAAATGCGTTCGGCCAGGGCAAGTTCGTCCCGGCAATTGCCATGGCGCACGAGATTTCCTATGTCGCGACGGCCACCGTCGCGGGCCTGCACGACCTCGAATACAAGGTTACCAAGGCCATGGGCATGCGAGGCGCACGCTACATCCAGATATTGGTTCCCTGCCCGCTCGGCTGGGGTGCGGCGTCGCAGGATACCATCCGACTGGCGCGCCTGGCCAAGGAGACCGGCATCTTTCCCGTTTTCGAAGCTGAACATGGCGAAGTTACCGGCGTCCTGAAAATTCGCCGGCAGCAGCCGGTCGAGGAGTATTTGCGACTGCAGAAGCGTTATGCCCACCTGTTTGGCAAGACGCCGGCAGTGGCAACGATCGCCCGTCTGCAAGCGGCGGCCGACAAGAACATTCGCAAGTACGGACTGCTTGACCAGGAGGCGAACTAATGGAAAAGCCCTTTGCCATAACCCTGGACCCGGGTTCTTCGCTGGCCAACCACACCGGCTCGTGGCGCACATCACGGCCGGTGTATGTTGACCGCCTGCCGCCGTGCAACAAGCAGTGCCCGGCCGGAGAGGACATCCAGGGCTGGTTGTTCCACGCCGAATCCGGTGACTACGAAAGTGCCTGGCGGCACCTGACGAAGGACAACCCCTTCCCGGCCATCATGGGGCGCGTCTGCTACCACACTTGTGAGGGTGCCTGCAATCGTGGCAAGGTTGACGAATCCGTCGGCATCAATTCGGTGGAGCACTTTCTTGGCGATGAGGCGCTCAAGCACGGCTGGAAACTGACGGCCCCGGCAAGCGAGTCAGGCAAACATGTTCTGGTGGTCGGCGCCGGCCCCTCGGGCATGTCGGCAGCCTATCATCTGCGCCGGCTCGGTCACCGCGTCACCGTCCATGAGGCGGGTCCGCTGCTCGGTGGCATGATGCGCTTCGGCATCCCCAAGTACCGCCTGCCGCGTGACATCCTCGAAGCGGAAATGCAGCGTGTCGTCGACCTCGGTGTGCATGTGGAATTGAACAGCAAGGTCGAGAACATCCTGGAGACCATGCAGGCCGGCAAGTTCGACGCGGCCTTCCTGGCCGTCGGCGCGCACATCGGCAAGCGCGCGATGATTCCGGCGGGTGACGCTGCCAAAGTCATCGACGCGGTCTCGCTGCTGCGCAGCATGGAGGGCGAAGAAAGGCCCATGCTCGGCCGTCGCGTCGTCGTCTATGGCGGCGGCAATACGGCCATCGACGTCGCCCGGACCGCCAAGCGCATGGGCGCCGAACCGCTGATCGTCTATCGCCGCACGCGGGACAAGATGCCGGCGCACGATTTTGAGGTCGAAGAGGCCATGCAGGAAGGCATCATGGTCAAGTGGCTGTCGACCATCAAGCAGGCCGACGAATCGTCACTGACCATCGAAAAGATGGCCCTCGACAGCAAGGGCTTTCCCCAGCCGACCGGCGAATTCGAGACCATCGAAGCCGACTCGCTGGTGCTCGCGCTCGGGCAGGATGTCGATCTCGGCCTCCTCGAAGGTGTTCCCGGCTTGCTGGTAAGTGACGGGGTAGTAAAGGTTGCAGCCAACATGATGACCGGCCATCCGGGGATCTTCGCCGGCGGCGACATGGTCCCGGCCGAACGCAATGTCACGGTCGGCATCGGTCATGGCAAGAAGGCGGCACGCCATATCGATGCCTGGCTGCGCGGCGAGGAGCACGTGCCAGCGCCACAACGCGAGGTCGCGACTTTCGAGAACCTCAACACCTGGTACTACACCGATGCGCCAAAAACCGTACGCCCGATGCTGGACGTCATTCGCCGTCAGTCAACCTTCGACGAAGTCCAGGGCGGACTCGACGAGACCAATGCCCTGTTTGAAGCCCGCCGCTGCCTGTCCTGCGGCAACTGCTTCGAATGCGACAACTGCTATGGTGTCTGTCCGGACAACGCGGTGATCAAACTCGGTCCCGGCAAGCGCTTCAAGTTCAATTACGACTATTGCAAGGGTTGCGGCATGTGTGCCGCCGAATGTCCCTGTGGGGCCATCAGAATGGAGACAGAAGAGATCTGATCGCTGTGCAGCAGGCTCCGGCGCCCCTGATTTTTCCTCGGCGCAAACAACACGTGACCCGGCGCAGTTGGCCGGGTCACCAAATCTGGGGGCACTTCGAACGTGCTGTTCGAGGTGTCCTTTCCTTGTTTCCTCATCCGCGAGGTATGTATGTCAACTGAAGCAAAGAACGTTTATGTATTTGGTGCCGCCCGAACCGACGGCGACGCCAAGATGAAGAATCTGCTCGGAGGCAAGGGCGCCAACCTGGCCGAAATGTGCCGTCTGGGGATTCTGGTGCCGCCCGGTTTCACGATCACCACCGAAGTCTGCGCGGTCTACAGCGAACAAGGCCAGGACGGGGTGGTGAACCTGATCAAGGCCGACGTCCTGCAGGGCGTCGCTTTCGTTGAACAGGAAATGGGCAAGAAATTCGGCGACGCGACGGATCCGTTGCTGCTGTCGGTGCGCTCGGGCTCGCGCGCGTCGATGCCGGGCATGATGGACACCATTCTCAATCTTGGTCTCAACGACGAGGCAGTGGTTGGTCTGGCACGCAAGGCCAACAACGAGCGCTTTGCCTGGGACTCGTACCGCCGCTTCGTGCAGATGTACGGCGACGTGGTCATGGGCCTCAAACCGGTCTCGAAAGAAGAGCATGATCCCTTCGAGGTGGTCATCGACATGGTCAAGGAGAAGAAGGGCGTGCAACTCGACACCGAGCTCGACACCGAGGATCTCAAGGAACTCGTTCTGCGTTTCAAGGGGCTGATTCGTGCTCGCGTCGGCCGCGAGTTCCCGACCGACCCCTGGGAACAGCTCTGGGGTGCGGTGATGGCGGTCTTCCAGAGCTGGAACAACGACCGCGCCAAGGTTTATCGGGAGCTGAACGACATCCCCGACTCCTGGGGTACGGCAGTAAACGTCCAGGCGATGGTCTTCGGCAACCTTGGCGACCATAGCGGCACCGGCGTTGCTTTTACGCGCGACGCGGGTACCGGCGAAGATCTTTTCAACGGCGAATTCCTCATCAACGCGCAAGGCGAAGATGTGGTCGCCGGCATCCGCACGCCGCAACAAGTCACTCTCGAAGGCTCGCGGCGCTGGGCACAACTGGCATTGATCAGCGAAGAAGAGCGCCGCAGCAAGTTCCCGTCGCTCGAAGAACTGATGCCGGAGATTTACCAGCAGCTCCTGCAGGCCGAGACCAAGCTCGAGAATCACTACAGGGACATGCAGGACGTCGAGTTCACGATCCAGGAAGGCCGCCTGTGGATGCTGCAGACGCGCAACGGCAAGCGTACCGGCGCGGCCATGGTGCGCATCGCCATGCAGATGCTCAAGCAGGGCATGATCGACGAGAAGGAGGCGCTGCGGCGGGTGGACCCCGAGCGTTTGAACGAACTCCTGCACCCCGTCTTCGACCCGGCGGCGATCAAGAAGGCACGTTCGATTGCGCACGGCCTGCCGGCATCGCCGGGCGCAGCCAGCGGCCAGATCGTCTTCTTTGCCGACGAAGCCGAGGAATGGGTCAGAAAGGGCAAGGCCGTGATCTTGGTGCGCCAGGAGACCTCGCCCGAAGACCTGCGCGGCATGAGCGTCGCCAAGGGGATTCTCACCGCCCGCGGTGGCATGACCTCGCACGCGGCAGTTGTCGCGCGTGGCATGGGCAAGTGCTGCATCTCGGGTGCCGGTGCGGTGCGTGTCGACTACCATGCGCGCACGATGACGATCGGCGAACAGGTCTATCAGGAAGGTGACTGGATTTCGCTCGACGGCTCGACCGGTGAAGTCTACGAGGGCCAGGTGCCGACCAAGGAAGCCGAACTCACCGGCGACTTCGGTGCGCTGATGGAACTGACCGACCGCTACAAGCGCCTTGGCGTTCGCGCCAATGCCGACACTCCGGATGACGCCAGGGCGGCGCGCAATTTTGGCGCCAAGGGCATCGGCCTGTGCCGCACCGAGCACATGTTCTTCGAAGGCGACCGCATCAAGGCGGTTCGCGAGATGATTCTCGCCGAGGATGAAGCCGGCCGTCGCCGCGCGCTCGCCAAGCTGCTGCCGATGCAGCGCGGTGACTTCGAAGGCCTGTTCCGCGAGATGAACGGCCTGCCGGTCACCATCCGCCTGCTCGACCCACCGCTGCACGAATTCGTCCCGCACGACGAAGCCAACCAGAAGATCATGGCACACGAGATGAACGTGCCGCTGGGCGTGATCAAGATGCGTGTCGACGATCTGCACGAGTTCAACCCGATGATGGGCCATCGCGGCTGCCGCCTCGGCATCACCTACCCGGAAATCACCGAAATGCAGACCCGCGCGATCATCGAGGCGGGCCTCAACATGAAGGCCAAGGGTTTCGACGTCAAGGCGGAAATCATGATCCCGCTGGTGGGAACCGTGCGTGAATTCAACGCCCAGGCCAAGGTCATCCGTCAGACAGCGGCGTCGGTCTTTGCCGAGCGCCGTGAGAAACTCGACTACATGCTCGGCACGATGATCGAAACTCCGCGCGCCGCCCTGATCGCCGACAGCATCGGCCAGCAGGCCGAGTTCTTCTCCTTTGGCACCAACGACCTGACGCAGATGACCATGGGCTTCTCGCGTGACGACGCAGGCAAGTTCCTGCCAAGTTACCTGAAGGACGGCATGTACGAGCATGATCCCTTCCAGTCGATCGACCAGAAGGGCGTCGGACTGCTGGTGCAGATGGCCGTCGAAAAGGGTCGTTCGGTCCGTCCGGGCATAAAGCTGGGCGTCTGCGGGGAGCACGGTGGTGACCCGGCTTCGGTCGGATTCTTCCATCGTAGCGGGCTCGATTATGTCAGCTGCTCGCCGTTCCGGGTGCCGCTTGCCCGCCTGGCGGCTGCGCAAGCGGCTATTGAAGAGAGCGTCTGAGCGGAGCGGATCAAGCTTCTGTTGATCGGCGCGCGGCCGCGCTGCTCGGTGCCGACCCTCGGCATGTGGAGCAGCGGCGACCGCAACCTGACCGAAGCACGGACACAGGCTTCGGGGAAGCTGGTCGACGCCGCGTGGGAATATCGTCGCATCGACGATGGCCGGCGCGGTGGTGGAGCCATTGTCGAAGACGTTCGCTTGGCGCGCCAGCTTGCCGGCGCCGGCACCTGTTGCGGTCGACGGCGAAAATGCGGCCGATTTGCCCGTGCTCAGAAGGCCAGCGACAGACCCTTGGGGTGGAATGCACGGTAGCCACGGGCGCTCTGGTCGGCTTCGCTGCTCCAAGCCTCGGTGGAAGGGACAAGATAATTGAAGTGCAGCCGGGGTTTGCCGGGGCCGCCGTGGGCCTTGAGCAATAGTTCGACACAACGGGCATGCGGATGCCTGAAGATCGCGCCGTTGGTCGAGATCAGATAGTTGGCGCATTGCAGCCGGGCGAGCAGGGCTTCGCTGATGTTGGCGACGCTGCCGTGGTGGGCCAGCTTGAAGCCGTCGACGGCGAGGCGCGCGCCGGGCGCCAGCAGGCGGTCGAGCGAGGCTTCGAGGACCGGCGCCCAGGCGTCCCCGGTGAGCAGGAAGCGTACTTCCGGCTGGCTCGCCGGGTATTCGAGCAGCAGCGCGATGCTGCTGCCGTTGGCGCGGCTGGTGTCGCCGCCGAACGGGGCATCGGCCCTGGGTTCGCCGCTGCCGCCGCCGAGCGTGTCGGCGAGGTCGGCATCCGCTTCGTCGCTGTCGGATGCCTCGCTGTCGAGGCCGTCCTCGGCGCCCAGCACGTCGCCCAGCGGACGCAGGCTGCGGCTGGCGGCGAGCCGTTCGCGCAGCTTCGCGACATCGCCGGAGGGCACCCTGGCCGCCTTGAGTTCCCTGGCCCAGTTGTCCTTCAGGTCGAGCAGGCGCTCGTGATCGGGTGAGAGCATGGTGAGCCGGCAGGCGCCGGGGAGTTCCACCGCCGGCAGGGCGGGTTTGCTCCGGTCGATGGCGGCAAGCGCCTGGTCGAAGCCGAGGTTCCAGACCTTCGTCGCGGTGCGTTGCTCGTAGTCGGCGATCAACATGCCGAGAATTTCACCCTGGACGCCGCCGAGAGGTTCGCCGGCGGGGTCGGGGACGGCATTGATCTGGTCGCGGCCATTGAACCAGATGCGTTCGAAGCGGCAATCGAGGGCTTCGGCGTCGAGCAGCAGGCGGATGATGCCTTCGATGTGGTCGGCATCGATGTGGGTGATCACGAGCAGGTCGAAGTGGCGCTCGTCGGCGGGCAGGTGCAGGATGCGCTCGCGCAGGGCCGGGTAGGCATGGGCCGGGCCGCCGTCGATCAGGATGCGATGGATTTCGCGGCCGTTGCCGTATTCGAGCCACAGGCAGTCGCCGTGGGCAGCGGGGAGCATCTCGATGCGAAACATGGGCTGGGCCTTTCAGGTCGCGGGCGGCTAAGGCAACGGTGCACCGGCGGCTGGCCGGGGTGCTGGTGCCAGCCGCCACTCGGCGTCGCCGAGGGCGACGAGACAGAGGGCGAGGAGGTAGCCGCGGGCGAGCATGCGGCGGCGGACGCGGCGCATCAGCGTGCCGAAGTCGGCCTCCGGCTCGTTGACCGCGATCAGTTGCGTCACCAGTTCGCGGGCGAGCGGCGCCGCATGGCGGCCGAGGATCTGGGCCAGCGTGCCAAGGACGATCGCGGTCTTGAGCTTCTGGAACTCGCGCACGAGTTGCACGTAGCCGAGTTCGGATTCGGCGGCCGTGTCACAGCCAAGCAGCAACAGGATCGGGCCGGGGTCGCGGCCGTCGGGGTTCACGTACTCGGGGCGAATCTGCCCGCGCCGCAGCCGGGCAAGGTCGCGGCCCAGGGTCTCGTCGCCGATTTCGAGAAAGTCTTCGAGATTCTCCTCGCCATGATGCAGCAGCGCGATCAGCAGTTGCGGGTGCTGCTTGACCGCCTCGTACCATTCGTCCCAATGGTGGGCGAGGGTGGCGTTCCCGATGCGCTCGTGGATGGTCGTCCATGTGGCTGTCCGCTCATCCTCCGGGACCTTGTCGCTGCTGGCAAAGACGGCCGAGTCGATGGGCGGCAGACTGCGCCGGTTCGGCCTGGGCGCCGAGGCGGCGGCAGCGCCTGCGGGACTCATGCGTTCGATGACCTTACGCAGCGACCAGAAACCAAGGGGACAGATGGTCGGGGCGTGGCGGCGGGCATCGGCGTCGACCGGAGCCCCGCCGCAGGCCGGGCAGGCCCTGGCATCCGGCGCCAGCGCGGCCTGCCAGCCATCACAGAGGCGCGCCGCCTCGACCGGAAACCCGCGGTCATAAACGAATTCGAGCGGCAGGACCGTGTCGGGTTCGAGACTCAGTAACTGGATGCGGTCGCCGGCGTCATTGAAGCCCTGCAGTTCGAGCTGGTTGAAGAGGCCGGCGCCGAAGCGCGCCATGTCGCGCAGCAGCACGCGGACTTCCTCGTCGTCGGCATCAAGCAGCGCTTCCGCGCCGGGTGTGGCGGCGAAACGGCGGACAAGCGACTTTTCCGTGGAGAAGAGGATGGTGTTGAGGGCCTCGATGGCCTTGCCGGGGGATTTGAGCGTGTAATTTCGTCCACCGCTGCCGTCGAACACCCGCAGCGTCGGCTGGCCGCCCGGCGTGCCGGCAGCTTCGGCCGGCTTCTCGCTGCCGAACACCAGCGTCGAGGCGCACGGCTGGGCATCGTCGATCGCGATCACCTCGCGGCGGCTGAGTTGCACCCGCACGCGCAGCGCGTCGCGCGGATTTTCCGTTTCACCCGGGGCGAGCGCCGCCGCCTCGATCCTGACCGCCTCGAAGCAGCGTCCGCGATAGCGGAACATGATTTCGGCACTGACGTAGCGCTCGTCGGCCGGGACATCAATATGCAGGTCGCAGTCGCCGCTGCGGGCGGAGCGCGAGGCCGGGAGCAGCAGCGTGGTGCTGTCGCGCTGGTCGCCCCAGCACAACTCGACGGTCAACAGAAGGCCTTCCTGCGGGATGGCGACGGTGGGGATGGCGCTATCGGCCGTCGCCGCGCCATCGTCCTCGGGCAGGCCGATCCAGCAGCGGATGACGTTTGCGGCGCCGGCGACGAAAGTGCTGCGGAGTTTGCCGTCATGGCGGACCCAGGCACGGACGCGTCTTGCATCACTCTCCTGTGGCGCAGCGGCTGCTGCGATCAGGTCGTCCTCGGGTGGGGCGGCCCCGGCCGATGCCGGCGCTGCGAAGGAACGGTCAGCAACGTCGGGGCGAGTCGCCGGCGCGCCGCGCGCCAGGGATGCGGGCGCGGGGGGCGGCGGCATCGCCGGAGGACGGGCGCTGCTGCGCATCCTGTCGTCGATCAGGTCGCGCCGGAGCGTGTGAGTCGGGCCGCTTCCCGCCCCGCGGAAAGGCGTGGGGGCGCAGCCGGCCTGGCAGTCGGCTGCCTGACCGAGGATGTCGAGCAGGCGCGCCCGCGCCGCCGGCGCCCAGTCGCGGCGGACCAGCGCGACGACCTCGCGGATCAGGCGGTCGCCGGGCGTATCGGCGATCATCCAGG
>ERZ724513.473-NODE-473-length-19463-cov-7.896950_pt1 | contig 19463 bp, 15 predicted proteins | sample MGYA00376046_ERZ724513 | MGnify/ENA primary metagenome ERZ724513 (study PRJEB28724, sample SAMN07190883) | activated sludge metagenome | isolation source: activated sludge of sewage treatment plant in Hong Hong | place: Hong Kong | collected 2016-03-17 ...
CACCTGCAGCTTGCCGTTCGGGCCGATCAGCGGCGGGCCGTAGGTCGGCTCGGGCTTGGGCGCGGGCGGCGGCGGGTCGACCGGCGGCAGATCGGACGGCACGCGGGTGTCAGACCCCGTCCAGGCCGGCCGCTTGGGGTGCCGCTGCAGGGCCTCGAAGATCTTGGCCACCTGCTCTTTGTCGAGCGTCTCCTTCTCGAACAACTGGCGCACCAACTCATCGAGCACCTCGCGGTTGGTGACCAGGCAGTCGAACGCCTCTTGATGCGCGGTGTTGATCAGGTTGGCAACCTCTTCATCGATCGCCGCAGCGATGGCGTCGGAGTAGTCACGGTGGCCGCTGCCCATGCCGGCCTGCATGCCCAGGAACGGCTCGTCGGAGTCGCTGCCCAGCTTCACCGCGCCCAGCCGTTCGGTCATGCCGTACTTGGTGACCATGCTGCGCGCCACGTTGGTGGCCTTCTCGATGTCGTTGGCCGCACCCGTGGTCGGGTCGTGAAAGACCAGCTCTTCGGCCGCCCGTCCGCCCAGCATGTAGGCGAGCTGGTCGAGCAGTTCGCCGCGGGTCTTGGAGTACTTGTCGTCATCAGGCATCACCATCGTGTAGCCGAGTGCCCGGCCGCGCGGCAGAATCGTCACCTTCTGTACCGGGTCGGTGCCCGGCATCGCGGCCGCCACCAGGGCGTGCCCGCCCTCGTGGTAGGCGGTGATCAGCAGCTCGCGCTGATTCATCAGCCGGCTGCGCTTCTGCGGGCCGGCGATCACGCGGTCGATCGCCTCGTCGAGGTGCTCTTTGGTGATGTAGCGCTGGTTCTGCCGGGCGCACAGCAGGGCGGCCTCGTTGAGCACGTTGGCCAGGTCGGCGCCGGTGAATCCCGGGGTGCGCTTGGCGACTGCTTCGAGGTTGGCGTCGGGTGCCATCGGCTTGTTGGCGGCATGGACGCGCAGGATCTGCAGCCGGCCCTTCATGTCGGGTGCCTCGACCGGAATCTGCCGGTCGAACCGGCCGGGCCGCAGCAGAGCCGGGTCGAGCACGTCCGGACGGTTGGTGGCCGCGATCAGCACCACGCCGCCGCGCACGTCGAAGCCGTCCATTTCGACCAGCAACTGGTTCAGGGTCTGCTCGCGCTCGTCGTGGCCGCCGCCCATGCCGGCGCCGCGGTGGCGTCCGACCGCGTCGATCTCGTCGATGAAGACGATGGCCGGCGCGGCCTCTTTGGCCTGCTCGAACAGGTCGCGCACGCGGGACGCACCGACGCCGACGAACATCTCGACGAAGTCCGAACCCGAGATCGAGAAGAACGGCACGCCCGCCTCGCCCGCGACCGCGCGGGCCAGCAGCGTCTTGCCGGTGCCGGGCGGGCCGTACAGCAGCACGCCCTTGGGAATCTTGGCCCCGACGGCCTGGAACTTGGCCGGCTCGGAGAGAAACTCGCGAATCTCTTGCAGCTCTTCGATGGCCTCTTCGCAACCGGCGACGTCAGAGAACGTGGTGCGCGGGGTGTCTTTGGTGGCCAGCTTCGCCTTCGATTTGCCGAAGCCCATCACCCGGTTGCCGCCGCCCTGCATCTGGTTCATCAGGAAGAAGAAGATCAACCCGATCACCACGAACGGCAGGATCGTGAACAGCAGCGTGGTCCAGATGCCCTGCTGCGGCACCTCACCGCGCCAACTGTCGAGGGTGCCGCCGGCGACCCGCTGGTTGAGCCGGCTGATGATCGCCTGGCTCTGGTCGCCGATCCACTTGGCCTGAATCTTGGGGGCTGCGGCGTCCTTCTGCTCGACCCTGATGGTCTGCTCGCCCTCGACCAGCACCACCTCTTTGAGCGGGGTGTCGCTGTTGATCAGGGCGACCACCTCAGAGGTCGGCTTCTGCTGAAACCCGTTGGCGCCGTTGATGTAGTCGATCAGCAGCGCGATGCCGAGAAACGCGAGAATGATCCACAGAATCGGTCCACGGAACAGTCGTTGAGCCTTCATTACCCACCTTTGATGTGCGCGGCGACGCCGCCCGACCCCCAAGAATAGACGGGTGCGACGCCGTTACCGCACGTCCCAGGTTCGCTCACAGATGACTGGGGCCGGGCGAGCACCCACCCACCTGACCGAGCGCTCAGGAATAGACGTGAGGCGCCAGCGTGCCCAGGTCGCGCAGGTTGCGGTACCGACCGGCGTAGTCGAGGCCGTACCCCACGACGAACTCGTTGGGCAGGTCGTAACCGATGTACTTCACCTCGACCGGGCTGCGCAGCGCCTCGGGTTTGCGAAACATCGCCATCACCCCGATCGAGGCCGGGTTGCGCGACTTGAGGTTCTGAATCAGGTAGGCGAGCGTGAGGCCGGTGTCGACGATGTCTTCGACCACCAGCACGTGCCTGCCTGACAAGTCGGTGTTGAGGTCTTTGAGAATGCGTACAACGCCCGAGCTCTGCGTACCCGAGCCGTACGACGAGATCGCCATCCAGTCCATCTCGCAATGTCTCTTGAGGCTGCGCGACAGGTCGGCCATCACCATGATCGCGCCGTTCAGCACCCCGACCAGCAGCAGGTCGCGGCCCGCGTAATCGGCCTCGATCTCAGCAGCCAGCTCGTTCAGCCGATTCTGTATCTGGTCGGCGGTGTACAGCACGTCGGAAAGGTCGGACTGAATGTCGCTGGCGTCCACAGCCGAACCTTACCGAAACTCGGCCGGGTACGTTCACGGCGTTCTGTTCACCGGTCGGCCACCGCCGGCCGGTGCGGCTCGACGACCAACACCCCCGCTCGACGCAGCACCCGCAGCCCGGGCACCTCGACCCAGCGCTGCCCGTGCCAGTCGGTGACCAGCGCCGCCACAGCCAGCACGTGCCGCTGGTTCACCTCGTGCGCACCCTGCGCGAGCAGCCACGCGCGCAACACCCGGTGCCGGACGGCCGGCGCCAGCCCGGCCAGTACGGTGCAGTCGGGTGGGGCCCCGGTCGGAGTGAGCGCGTCGAGGGCGTCGGCGTCGTAGCGGGCGAGGTCGGCGGTGCGGGCCAACGCCTCGGCGACCCCGGGGCCCAGTTCGGCCTCGAGCACCGGCAGCACGCTCTGCCGTACCCGTACCCGAGCGAACCGGTCGTCGTCGTTGTGCGGATCGTCCCACCAGCTGACGCCCTGCTCTCGGCAGGCTTGCCGGGTGACGCTGCGGCGCAGTCCCAGCAGTGGCCGGACGAACCGGTCGCGAACCGCGGGCATACCGGCGATCGACCGCAGCCCCGAGCCGCGAGCCAGGCCCAAGAGCACGGTTTCGGCCTGATCGTCGAGGGTGTGGCCGAGGTAGCAGCGCTCCCCCGCCCCGAACGCGGCGGCCAGGGCGTCGTAGCGGGCGTCGCGGGCCGCGGCCTCGGGGCCTTGACCGCCGGCCGTCACGGTGACCGTCGCCACCTCAGCGGGCAGCCCCAGCTCGCGCACCTGCTCGGCCACCCGCTCGCTGTGCTCTGCCGAGCCGGGTTGCAGGCCGTGGTCGACCACGACCGCGCGAGCCGCGCATCCGGTGCGCGACGCCAGCACCGTGACGGCAACAGCCAGTGCCAGCGAGTCGGCGCCGCCCGAACAGGCCACCAGCACCGGCTCGCCCTCGTGGGCGGCCTCGACCGCCTGCACCACGGCCAACGTGGCCGGGCCGAGGGCTCGACGCGCCATCAGCCCACCCGCGCCGGCACGCGCCGCAGCCAGCGATCGGGGTCGTGCAGCTCGGCCGGGTCGGGCAGCAGGTCGGGTGCTGCGAAGGCCAGGTTGAGCGCGTCCACGCCGGCCGCGTCGAGCACGGCGCGGCAGAACCGTGCGCCGTCGCGGTACTGCTCGCGTTTCGCGGTCAGCCCGAGCACCCGAAAGATCAGTTGCACCAGGCCGGGTGCGTCACGTCTGGCCTCCATCGAGCGGCGCAGCAGGTCGACCTGCGGCACCAGGCCGGGAGCGGCGCGGTCCATCATCACGTCGGCGTGCCCCTCGAGCAGTGACATCACCGCCGTGATGCTGTCGAAGGTGGCGCCCTGGCCGGCCGACAGCAGGCCGACGTGCGGCTCGTCGTCGGTGAACATGCGCCGCATCAGGCCCAACAGGTGGTCCGGCAGCCAGGGTGCGGCGTCGAACTGTGCCCGGTGGGTCTGCTCGTGCAGGCACACCCACTGCCGAAAGCCGTGCGGTTCGAGGGCCATCGCCCGCTCGGCGGCAACGATGTTGGGGGCCACCAGCAGCAGCCGTCCGGGCGGTGAGTAGGGGTCGAACTGGCCGAGAATGCGGGTGGCCACGAAGGCGAGCGCCGCCCCGAGCTGTGCGCCGGCCAGCCGGGCGGCGACCTTGTCGCCCAGGGTCGCGGGCGGTTGCTGCCCGGTGGCCGCCAGCATGGTCTGCGACATCGCAACTGCGGCCCGTACCCAGGCCACCCGGTCGACCACGAGCACCTCGTTGGCCCGCGGGACCGGCAGTGCCGACGCCTCGGCAACCGCTTCGACCGCACGCGCGGCGGCGGCGTGCAGGTCGGCGACCGCCTCGGCGGCCTGCTCGCGCCCGACCTCGACGCCGGGCGGCACCAGAAAACCGCCCACTTGTATGCTGACCCCCCAGTCGACGCAGGGCACCGCGCTCATGCGGCGCAGTCTAGTGGCGCTCACGTGACTGGCTGTCTGGCGGTGGCTGAGGGCGTGCATCGCAAGGCCGACCAGAGAGGTGTACCGGGTCGTCCATCGACCGAGGAGTGGCGACGCCGTGGTCGGCTTCACCACCATCGTGGCGGTCGATCCGACGAGCACGACCGTCGCGGCTCAGGCACCTCGAAGCGGCAAGGGACTTGGGCGACACGTCGCTAGGTGGTCGGCTCGGCGGGCAGCCGGTAGACCGTGACGTGCGAGGGCGACTCTGCGGTGAAGGCGGCGCCGGTGAAATCTGCCCACCGCGACTCGCGGACGAACCCCGCCAGTTGCGCCATCAGGTCGAGTTCGGCCGGGTCGATCACGTCGGCGGCGAAGGCCCCCTTGCCTGGAGTGTCGTAGCCGGCAGCGGTTTCGGCGTTCCACAGATCGTTGGAGTGCATGCCTGCACCCTGGTGTCAGCGAGTTGGCGACGCAAGACCGCCCAGCAGTTCGCCGGCTAAGACCCTGCTGAACAGGCGCTTCTTAGGGGTCGGTGTTGTAGTGGGCGGCGGGCGGGCCACCACCAAGGCCGTCTGTGCGGCATGCAGGTCAGAACCCTGGGGTGCGACAACGGGGTCGTTCCGGCCGTCTGTGGCCGGTGTGAACCCGTTCGGGCGGGTGTTCAAGCACGTCTTGAGCGAGGACGTGCCCGGAGCGGCCGATCGCAAGGCGGAAGACGAGTCGCTAGTGGGCCCTTTCGCCGAGGATGACAACGCAGCGAGCGGTCGTTACGGATGCGCCGCAGCGTGGTCAGGGTTCTGCGAGACGCCCTAACAGCCGCAGGCCGCCCACGCGGCGGTTGTGCGGTCGATCCAGTCGCGCGTCGCGAACGGACGCACCACCTGGTTGGCCATGATCGCGAACACCAGCGGCGCGCCGTCGGCGGTGATCAGGTAGCCGGCCAGCGTGCTCACGTCGCGCAGGCTGCCGGTCTTGGCCCGCACGACCCCTCGTCCGGCACGTTCGGCCTTGTCGTCGAACCGGTCGTACAGGGTGCCCGACACGCCCCCGACCGGCAGACCCAGCAGCAGCGAGCGGAACCTCGGCTCGTTCACCACGAGCTTCATGGCCTTGGCCAGCGCTGCGGGCGACACCCGGTTCTCGCGGCTGAGGCCGCTGTTGTCGTCGATCACCATGCCCGACGTCCAAAGGTCGAGAGACTTCAGCATGGCCCGAACCGCAGCCTCGGCGTCGGCGAAGCTGCCGCCGCGGTCGGTGGCCAGACCCACCTGGCGCGCCAGGGTTTCGGCCGCCACGTTGTCGCTGTAGCGCAGGGTGTGCTCGATCAGTTGCTGGATCGGTGGGCTCTGCATGGAGGTCAGCACCGGGTCGTCGGCCGCCGCGGTCGCTCGCTTGGTGCTCGTCACCGTGATGCCCGCCTTGGCCAAGCGGGTGGCGAACCGCTTGGCGGCGGTGGCGGCCGGGTCTTTCTCGGCCAGTCCGGTGGTGGGGTGGAAGCCCGAGTCGACCATCAGGGCACTGATCGGGGCCACCGAGTAGCGGTAGTTGTCGGTCCAGTGCCGGTGCCAGGCGGCAGCCTCGAACAGGGTGGCGTCGTAGCCGAGGGTCACCTTCGTCACCCCGGTCTTGCGCAGCGCGGCGGCGGTGTCGGCGGCGAGTTGCTGCAGCGAGGCGCGTCCGGTGGTTCGGGCATCGTGCAGCAGCGGGTCACCACCGCCGCGCAGCACGATCACCCCGCTCTTCGGGCTGACCACCGACGTGGTGAACGTGCGGTCGTTACCGAGCGTTTCCAGCGCCACGAGGCAGGTGAGCAGTTTCATCGTCGAGGCCGGAATCAGCGCCCGGCCGGCGCGCGAGATCAACGTCTTGCCCGTCACCGGGTCGATCACCACCAGCCCGGGCGTACCCGCGGCCGCCTTGTCGAGGGTCGGAATGCGCGCCAGCAGCGCCTTTGCCGCAGGGGCGGGGGCCGGGTCGAGGCCGTCCAGGGGCAGGGCGGGCGGGGACGCGGTCTGGGGCGCCTGCCAACCCGGCGGAGCCGAGGCGGTGTGGGTGACGGTGCCGGACGGCAGCACGGCCGCACGCCATTGCGGCACCATCAGCAGAACGCCGGCGGCGACGACGACCAGCGCCAGCAGACCCAACACCAGGTTGCGCACCACGCGGGCGCCGGCACGGGCCCATGACGAGGCGGCCACGTCAATCACCCTTTCGAGGCACCGGCCGTACGGCGGTCGGCCATGTTGCCCCCGGCTCGGTTGGCGATAGTCTCAACTGTGGCATCGCCGCCATCATGACAGCCATCGAAAGGGAATGCCCGTGGCCGACTACAGCCGCCCCAAGATCCAGCCGAGTCTGCACTTCGACGTCACGATCGAGATTCCCAAGGGCACCAAGAACAAGTACGAGATGGACCACCACACCGGTCGTATCAGGCTCGACCGCACCCTGTTCACCTCGACTCAGTACCCGAACGACTACGGCTTCATCGAAGGCACCCTGGGCCAGGACGGCGATCCGCTCGACGCCATGGTGCTGGTACCCGAGGCGACCTTTCCCGGCGCGCTGATCGAGTGCCGCGCCATCGGCATGTTTCGCATGACCGACGAGATGGGCGGCGACGACAAGGTGCTGTGCATTCCGGTCGCCGATCAGCGGCAGGACTACCTGACCGAACTCAAGGACCTGCCGCAGCTCACCCTGCTCGAGATCGAGCATTTCTTCGCCGTGTACAAAGACCTCGAGCCGGGCAAGTCGGTCGAGGGCGCCGTGTGGGTGGGCCGTACCGAGGCCGAGAAAGAGATCTACGAGAGCTGGAAGCGCGCCAGCGGCACAGACTTCGAGAACGAATTCACCCGCACCGAGTGAGAACCCTGCACTTGATGCGGCACGCCGAGGCCCAATGGCAATCGCCCGGGCCCGACGGCGATCATCTGCGCCCATTGAGTTCTCGCGGCGTGCAGCAGGCACGATCGGTGGGTGCGTACCTGCGCCCGGCGGGCATCGACCTGATACTCAGCTCGTCGGCGACCCGCACGCTGCAGACCGCGGAGGCACTCGGCCTCGGGGTGCCGGTCTGGTCACGCGACGAGATCTACAACGCCGGTGCACAGCAGATTCTGCGTGAGGTGCTCATGGTGCCCGAGGGCTACAACGCAGTGCTGGTGATCGGCCATGCGCCGGGCATTCCGGCGCTGGCGCACCTGCTGGCCGACGCGTCGTCTGAGCCGTCCGCCCGCTCGGTCATCGCGTACCGCTACCCGCCGGCCACCGTGGCCGGTCTCACTGTGCACGGATCGTGGGCGAAGCTGCGCACGGCCACCCTGACCAGCGCGCGAATCCAGGCGGAGCCCAGCTGATCACTGCGGTCGCACGAAGACCGTCACGTCGCCGGTCTTGCATTCGATCCAGCCCTTGACCGAGCACACCAAGGTGACGTTCTTGTTGGTCTGCGGGTCGGTGACGGTCACCCGAAAGGTGGGCGGCACGTCGGTGCCCAGCGTGCGAACAGCCGCCAGCACCCGGCGAGCGAGCGTGCAGTTGGTGGTGTCGCTGCGCACCACCTCGGGCGAGCACACCGTGGTGTTGCGCGGCAGCGCGGTGCTCAGCTTGCTGGCCGTGGGCGAGGACGCGGCGGTGGCCCTGGGCGCGGACGGACCGATGGCCACGGTCTGCCCGATCAGCCAGGCCAGGCTGGCCACGGAGGCGATCAGGGCGACGGCGAGCATCACCAGGGCGGCGTTGTTCTTGGCCTTGCTGTGGCTGGCGTAGATGGGGGCGAAGCGCGTGGTGGCGTCTGGATCGTAGTCGGGGCTGCCCGGCGACGACGGCTCGTCGGGGCTCACGGCCGAGGCAGGCGTGACCGGCGTGACGGGAGCCGTTGGCCGGGCCCGGCCCTCGAACTCGTACGAGACCGGCCCCGGATTGCCCGCTATCGAAACCCGACTGAGGTGACCGGCACCCGCCGCTACCGCCAGCGGGTGCCCGCAGCGCGTGCAGTGGGTTGCGGGTTCCGCGAACGGTTGGCCGCAGGCCTCGCACTGGCGCATGGGGTTCCGATCGGGGGCTGGACTAGTTGCACGCTCGATTCTGGCACAGCCCGTGAAACGCCCCCGAAAGGGTCCGCACCGTACGAGTAGCCTCGACGGATGCGGTTGGCGACCTGGAACGTGAACTCGGTCAAGCAGCGGGTGCCACGGTTGTTGCCCTGGCTCGACGAGCGTCGCCCCGATGTGGTGTGCCTGCAAGAGACCAAGCTCACCGACGACGCGTTCGCCGACCTGCTGGGCGAGGCCCTCACCGAGCGCGGGTACGCGTTCGCCAGCAACGGCCAGGGCCAGTGGAACGGCGTGGCGCTGCTGTCGAAGGTTGGGCTGCACGACGTGCAGCGCGGGTTCGCCGACATGCCCGGGTTTCCCGACGCCGAGGCTCGGGCGATCAGTGCCACCTGCGCCGGCCTGCGCGTGCACAGCCTGTACGTGCCCAACGGCCGAGTACCCGACTCGGATCACTACCGCTACAAGCTGGCATGGCTCGAGGCGCTGCGTGCCAGCGTGGCCGGTGGGCCCGAACGGGTCGCGCTGTGCGGTGACGCGAACATCGCACCCACCGATGCCGACGTGTTCGATCCGGTCGCCTACCAGGGGCACACCCACGTGACGGTGCCCGAGCGGGCAGCCCTGAAGAGCCTGACCGACCTGGGCCTGCACGACGTGGTGCGCGAACGGTGGCCCGACGAGCGGGTGTTCAGCTACTGGGACTACCGGGCCGGCATGTTTCACCAGAACCTCGGCATGCGCATCGACCTGGTGCTGGCCGACGCGGTGACAGCGGGCCGGGTGCGGGCGGCGTGGGTCGACCGCCAGGCGCGCAAGGGCACCGGCCCCAGCGACCACGCCCCGGTGATGGTCGATCTGGACGAGGCGCCCGACGGCGACATCGGCCCGATGGTGCCGCCCCCGTCTGCCGGCGGCTACCGGCGGGGCAGCAAGAAGCTGCCGCAGTCGAAGTAGGCCGCCACGTTGTGGTTGAAATGGCGGCCAGCAGCGGCTCTACGGCGTGCACCCGCCACTTTATGGTTGAAATAGATACCTCGGGCGGGTATCTATTCCAACCACAAGTCGGCGGATGCCTGAACCGGGGAACGCGGCGGCTTTCTTTTCAACCACAAAGTGGCGGCTACTACAGTGCGGGCGGGGGGTGGCGATGCGGAACGGTCGGATGGACGCGCACCCGCTGACCAGACTGCCCTTCTCGTCTCCGGTGACACCGGGCACGGGCTGGCCGGGCGACCCGGCCACGACGGCGACTCCGGCGGCCGCGAACTCGGAAGCCGTGCACGCCCTGGCGACCTCATCGCCCGATCTGCCGACCCTGGACGCCCGGGTTTCGGTCTGCCGGGCCTGCCCCCGGCTGGTGGCGTGGCGCGAGCAGGTGGCCACCGAGCGCCGTGCGTCGTTCGCCGACCAGCCGTACTGGGGGCGCGCGGCACCCTCGTTCGGCGACGAGCACCCGCGGGTGCTGATCGTGGGGCTGGCACCGGCCGCGCACGGCGCCAACCGAACCGGTCGGGTGTTCACCGGCGACCGGTCGGGTGACTGGCTGTTCGCCGCTCTGTACCGCGCCGGCTACGCCAACCAACCCACCTCGACCCATGCCGGCGACGGGCTGGCGCTGACCGGCGTGCGCATCGTGCCGGCCGTGCACTGCGCGCCGCCGGACAACAAGCCGACCCCCGCCGAACGCAGCGCCTGCGCGCCCTGGCTCGACCGCGAACTGGAACTGACCGTCGGCGGACTGCGGTCGATCATGGCGCTGGGATCGATCGCCTGGGACGCCACGCTGGCAGCGGCGCGCCGGTTGGGTTGGACGGTTCCGCGGCCGAAACCGCGATTCGGTCACGGCGCAGAGGCCGACCTCGGTGCCGACAGCGCGACGATCCGCCTGATCGGCAGCTACCACGTGAGCCAGCAGAACACGTTCACCGGCAAGCTCACCGAGGCGATGCTCGACGACGTGATGGCCCGGCTGTGACACCGAAACTGTCGGTGCCGGCCGACAGGCTGGGTTCATGATCGATCACTACGGCATCAACGTGACAGACCTGGCTGCCACCGCACGTTTCTACGACGCGGTGCTGGGGGTACTGGGCTTCACCCGTCAGATGGACTTCGGCGAGGCCATCGGCTACGGCACCGACGGCCACCCCGACTTCTGGATCAGCGCGTCCGCACAAGGCGCATCGAACCGCGAAGCGCACATCGCGTTCACGGCGCAGAACCGGGCCGCGGTCGAAGCGTTCTTCAAGACCGCCACCCAGTTGGGTGCGCCGATTCTGCACGCGCCCCGCGAGTGGCCCGAATACCACGACGGCTACTACGCGGCCTTCGTGCGCGACCCCGACGGCAACAACGTCGAGGCGGTCGTGCACCACTGAGGAAGCGCTGATCAACGCGCGGGTCGCTGGTTGAGCTGTGTCGAAACCCGTAGCCAGACGAGGTCTCGACAAGCTCGAACAACAGAAAGTCAACGATTCCTGGCCACAGGCGCTACGGTCGTGCCGGCGAACGCCGGGATCTCGTCTGGAGAACTCAGCGACCCGACGCCATGGCAGGACGATCCTGGTATCGGCGCACGAACACCGGTTGCTGCGTCGTCGAGGTGGCCGGGTCGTAGCGGTAGCCGCCCTCAGCGAACTTCTTCAGCGCACGTGGCGTACGCACCCGCTCGCGCACCAGCCAGCCGGCCATCGCACCACGGGCGCGCTTGGCGAAGAACGACACCACCTGGCGCGCACCGGCGGCGTTGGTGTCTTCGAACCGGGGGGCGATCACCGGGTTCTCGAAGTCGGCGAAGTGAACCGAGCGGGCGTATTCGTCCGAGGCCAGGTTGATCAACGCCTTGGTGCCGGGCGCCTCGTTCAGGTCGGCCTGCAGCAGTCGCGTGATGCGATCACCCCAGAACTGGTACAGGTTGCTGCCGCGATCGGTCGCCACGGGCAGGCCCATCTCGAGCCGGTACGGCTGCATCAGGTCCAGCGGCCTCAGCACCCCGTACAGGCCCGAGAGAATGCGCACCGTCTTCTGCGCCTCGGTGAAGTCGCGCGCGTCCCAGAGCTGCCGCACCGCGAGACCTTGATAGACGTCGCCCGCGAAAGCCAGGATCGCCGCCCGAGCATTGCGAGTGGTGAACGGTGGGTCGAAGTCGAGGTAGCGCTGGGCGTTGAGCGCGGCGAGTTCGTCGGAGATGTGCATCAGGCCGGCCAGCTCAGAGGCGGGCTTGTCGCGCATCACCTCGATCAGCCGCTCCGATTCGTCCAGCAACCGCGGCTCAGTGTGCTTGCGGGTGGCAAGGGGCGATTCGAAGTCCAGCGACTTCGCGGGCGACAGCAGAATCAGCACCGTGCAACGGTAGCCAACAACGCCGCTCGAGCGCTCGCGGTCAGCCGGCGGCCACCGTGATGTCGACCACCAACTCGGTGGCCAGCCGTTCGAGATCGGCCTGCAGGGCCCCGAGGTCCTGACCCACCGGCACGCCTGCGGTGAGGTGCGCCTCGAACAACAGGCCACCCGCCATCGGGGCTTCGCGGGTCTCGGTGATCAACCGGTCGATGCTGACGCCGTGCCGGGCCAGCACCCCTGACACGTCGCGCACGATGCCCGGGTGGTCGTTGCCGATCAGGTCGACCTGCACCTGGGTGTCGGCCGGCGCCGCGTCTGTGCTGGCGCCCGGGTGCACCGACACCTCGAGCAGGCCGGCGAGCGGCTGCAGGGCCGCACTCAGTTCGTCCGCTCGCTCGTCGGGCACGCTGACCAGCACGATGCCCGCGAACTTGCCGGCGAGTTCGGCCAGTTGGCTTCGTTCCCAGTTGCCGCCGTGGGCGCTGACCGCGTCGGCGAGCGCGTTGACGAGTCCGGCGCGGTCGTCGCCGATGACGGTGAGCACAAGCGTGGCCATGCCCGGATCGTAGTGGACGACGCCCCCGCGCCGCGCCACGGGCTACCCGACGATCAGCCCTGCCGCGAGGTTGCTGATCGCGTGGACGGTGGCGGCGGGAACGAAGCTGCCGGCCCGGTTGCGAAGCCAGCCAAGCAGCCATCCCGCCGCGAACTGCACAGGAAGGATCGGCCAGGTGCGCACATCGATCAGAAGCAGCGGCAGGTGCGGGACGAGAAACGTGGTCGCCTGCAGCAGATTGCCCCACGCGAAGCCAAGACGGCGCATGAACACCCCGCCGAGCAGACCACGGAAGAACAACTCCTCGCCGAACGCACGCAACACGATGCCGATGCCGACGCTGATCGACGTCAGCCGCGCGACCGACACACCCGGGGTGTCGAGTACTGCGGTGGGGATCAGGACGATCGCCAGCCACCCGGCCAGAACCAGCGGAACCAGCAACACCGCCGCCCAGCCGTAGTCGACGGCCGAGCCCCAGGCGACCCCGAGTCGCTGCCGGGCGAGCCGGACGGTGACGTCCTGCCTGCGCGCCTGCACGATCACGTAGACGAGAGCGGGCACGCAGTACAGAACGAACTCGAGCATGCCAGCAACCTATCGACGCCACAGTGACGAGCAGTCACTCCAGCCCGCCTGCGAACATGCCGGGTTAGCGGGCCCGGTACGCCTCGATGGCCGCGACGATCTCAGGACGCAGTGCGGCCGGGCTGATCACCTTGTCGACCGAACCGACGGCGACGGCGCGGTGAATGTTGTGCACCCCGTCGAACTCGGCCGCCACCTCACTGATCTTCTCGGCGCGCACCGCTGCTCGCACCTCGGCCAACTCGGCCTGCAGCCCCGGCCGCTCCGCGGGCCCGGCCGAGCGCAGCCGGGCGTCCAGGTCGGCCACCCTGGGGTCAGCCCCCGTTCGCTTACCCACCTCGCCGGCGAACACCACGGCCGCTGCCGGTGCGCCGCCGATCACCGAGGCGAACGAACCCTGCAGCGCCAGCACCGTCATGTTTTCGTTCAAGGTCTTGCTGAACACCACGAACGCGCCGCCGTGGTAGCGCGAGATCACCACGAAGACGATCGGGCCGTCGAAGTTGACCACCGCCCGGCCGATCTCGGCGCCGTATTCGAGTTGCAGCTTGCGCATCGATTCGGGTGAGCCGTCGAAGCCCGACAGGTTGGCCAGCACCACCAGCGGCCGGTTGCCCGAGGCCGCGTTGATGGCCCGCGCCACCTTTTTGCTCGACTGCGGGAACAGCGTGCCCGCGGTGTAGGTGTCGGGGCCGTCGGTGGGCGGAAAACCGGCCCTGGCCACGGGTTTCGATTCGATGCCAACCAGGCACACCGGGTAGCCGCCGATGCGGGTTTCCATCACCACGGCCGTCTCGGCGTCGGCCATGCCGGCCCAGCGTTCCAGCCGCGGGCCGTCGGCGTCGGCCACCGCGTCCATCACCGTGCGAATATCGAACGGCTTCTTGCGGTCGGGGTTGGCGGTGAAGATGTCGCCCACGGTGGCGAACTCGCCGCCGTGCGGGTGCGACGAGATGTCGCGGTCGACCGGATCGACGCTGGGCGCACGCCGCGGGCCGGATTCGCCCGGCACCACGTAGGTCTGCAGGTAGTGGCCCATCAGAATGCGGAACGCGCGGGGCAGGTCGGGCGCCCAGTACTGCGCCTGCCCGTTGGGGCCCATCACCCGGTCGTAGCCTCCGATGCCGAAGTTGTCTTCGGCCGACACGCCGCCGGAGAAGTCGAGCGACTGCTTGCCCGTGAGCACCATCGCCGAATCAGGCGTCATCACCAAGATGCCCTTGGTGTGCATCAGCATGGTGGCCTCGGCGTTCCAGTAGGGCTGCGCGCCCACGTTGATGCCGGCCACCACGATGTTGATCTCGCCACCGGCCTGGGTGAACTCGATGATGCGCCGCAGTGCCGCACCCACCCAGTCCATGTTCTCGGTGCCCGAGTCCATCGAGATGCGCGCGCCCGAGCTGAGGGTGAACCACTCAACCGGTACCTGCATCTGTTCGGCCAGGTCGAGGGCGGCGATGATGCGCCGGCATTCGGGCTCGGCCACCGCGCCCAGGCCGCGGGTCGGGTCGCCCGACAGCACCACGCGGGTGATGCCTTCGGGGTACAAGGGGGTGCGGGTGGTGACCAGCGCGCAGATGATGCCTGCGGTGTTGAGGCCGGGCTGCCGCTCGACCGGCACCAGTCGTCCGTTCTCGTCGAGGTCGAGTTCGGTGAGCGTGCCGCCCGGGCCTGCCAGCGCCTCGCTCAGTTCATAGGGGTAGACGAGCCCGCGCCGCCGGGCGCGCAGCACCCGGCCGGCGTAGTCGTCCAGAGGCTTGAGCGGTTCGCTGGGCGGGGGCTCGACCGCCGTGGTGACCCCGGCGCCGGGACGGTAGTGAAACCGGATCGCCAGCGGAATGACGCCCTTTCCGGGCTGGTCGAAGCGGCCGTGGGCGAGCACTTCCTCGATGCCGGCGCCCTCGCCCAGCGGGGTGATCTTCGCCTGCAGCAGCGCGACGTCCTTCAGGTCGAGTTCGATCACCGGCCAGACGTGCACCCACACGTGGTTCATGTCGAGCTTGTTGCCCTCGCTGCCCCGGGCCGCCCGGGTGCGCCGAATCGCTTCGAGGCAGTTCTCGACGGCACGCTCGGCGTGCGGCAGGCCGACCAGCCGTCCGTTCTCGTCACGGACGGGCGCCAACTGGCGCACCTGCGCCATCGCGACCAGGCGCCGGTCGGCCGGGTTGGACTTGGCCACGCAGTCGAACAGCAGCACGTCCTCGGGGGCGGGCAGCCGGGTGGTGTGGAACTCGCGCAGCCGCCACAGGTCGAGCCGCCGCCCCACCATGGGGTGGACGCCGCGAATGCGCGCGTCTTCGGCGATCTCGCCGTCGGTGGTCCAGCGGAAGGTGAGGTAGTGCGGGTCGCGCCGGTGGTCGCAGACGGCCACCACGATGCGCCGGACGTGCTCGCCCAATGACCACTGCGCCAGCAGGGCTTCGAGTATCGCGCCGGCCCGGTCGATGTCGGGCGCGTCGGGCCACGACACGTACAGCTCGACCACGGCCTCGTCACCTTCGGTGCGTTCGTCGAGCAACGTGCGCACCACGGCACAGACCGGCCCGTCGCCGGCCAGTTCGTCGAAGCGGCCCACCGTCGAGACAACACGGGTCGGACGCCCTTCGAGCCGGTAGTCGCCGGTGGCTGCGGCCCGTCCGTCGACCGTGCGGCCGTGCAGGTCGTGCAGGTCGTAGTCGGTGTACTGCTTGCGGATCAGCACCTCGAGCATCGGCTCTTCTGCCGGAACCTCCACCTCGAGCCGTTCGGCCAGAAAGCCCACGGTCTGCTCGGGAATCTGGGCCAACGCCTCGATGCGCTGCTCGCGGTCGGCGGCCCGCGGGTCGGCGGCCAGCGCCTGAACCTCGGCCCGGACGCCCGCCAGCACCTGGTCGCGGTCGCTGTCGACCTGGGGCTGGTCGAACCAGCGGAACCTGATGCTGCGAGCCAGATCACCCACCACCGGCAACCTTCGCTGCGTGGCCCGCACCAGGCGTTCGAGCTCGGCCCGGGCCACGGTGGCCACCTCGGCCGACGGGGCCGGCTCGGTGATCCAGCGCTCCAGCAGGGCGGTGATCACGTTGAGGTCGGAGCTGAACCGCTGCTGGGCCAGGAAAATGCGGAACACGGCCTGTTCGAGCGCGGGCGTGCGGGTGAGGTCGTCCACCCAGTAGTGGGCCAGCACCTTGGCCAGTCGCGCGGTGAACTGGGCCGGCAGCCCGGCGCGTTCGGCGTCGAGGCTCTGCAGGTAGCGGTGGAAGTGCTCGCGGTCGCTGTGCACCCGCAGCTCGGTGCTGTCGTCTTCACCGGCCGGCCTGTTGCGGCTCAGCTCGGCGACGTCGGCGAACATGCCGATCAGCGGGATCTCGTCGGCCATCACGTCGACCCCCGCCGCCTGCAACTCGGCACGGTCGGCCAGGTACTGCGCCAGCGGCCGGTATCCGGGGTCGGCGTCGAAACCCATCACCAGCGCCGACAGGTCGGCCAGCAGTTGGTGCGCGCGCTTGGCCGGGTCGGTCACCGGGTCGCAGTGCGGCAGTTCGAGGCCCGGCCCAGCCTCGGCCGAGGTCTCCTCGGCCGGGGCGTCGTCCTCGGCCACCGGTTCGAGCCTCACCAGTGGGGCCATCGTTTCGACCTGACTGCCGGTCATCACGAGCAACTCTTTGACCCGGCAGGCGAACGGTGCGACCAGAACCGTTTCCATCTTCATCGATTCGAGCACCAGCACCGGGGCACCCGCCGCCACCTGCTCGCCGACCCCGACCGGCGTGGCCACCACGAGAGCCGGTGCCGGTGAGCGCAGCACGCCGCCCTCGTCGCGGCTGACCCGGTGGGTGACGCCGTTGACCTCGACCAGGCTGACCGGCCCGTGGGTGGCCGACACCAGCCGGAACCGTTCGCACCCCACGGTGAGCCGGCTGTGAAAGTCGTCCAGTCGTTCCACGGACGCCTCGACCACGGTCGAGGCGTCGCCCTGCGCGACGCGCACCCGGTAGCGATCGGGGCCGATGCGAAAAGCCGTGACCTGGTAGGTGATGCCGCGCAGCTTGAGGTCGACGGGCCGTCCGACCGAATGCTGCACCTGCGGACGTCCGCCGTGTGCGGTTTCGAGCAGACGGGCGATCTCGACGGCTTCGGCGTCGAGGTAGGCCTGAATCGCCGACGCGACCAGCGCGACGCCCGAGTGGGCGTCGCTGACCAGCCGGCCCTCTCCGCGCACCCGGTCGATCCAGCCGGTGTCGGCCCACTCGACGCCGTCGGCGCCGACCACCTCGGGCTGGTCGAGCAGCTCGAGCACGAAGCTCTTGTTGGTGGCGCCGCCGTCGATCACCACCGTGGTCTCGTTCATCGCTCGCCGCAGTCGGCCGAGCGCCTCGGTGCGGTTGCGGCCGTAGGCGATGATCTTGGCGATCATCGAGTCGAAGTCGGCCGGAATGCGGTCGCCCTCGGCCACGCCGGTGTCGACGCGGATGCCAGGGCCTGCGGGTAGGTCGAGTCGGGTGATCAGGCCCGGGGCGGGGGCGAAGTCGCGGTCGGGGTCTTCGGCGTTCAGCCGCGCCTCGACGGCGTGGCCGAACTCGGTCGGACGATCGGTGAGCCGGTTGCCCGCCGCCACGTGAATCTGGGCCTTCACCAGGTCGAAGTCGTTGGTGACCTCGGTGATCGGGTGCTCGACCTGCAGCCGGGTGTTGACCTCCAGAAACGCAAAGGCGCGGTCTTGCGGGTGGTACAGAAACTCGACCGTTCCGGCGCCGCTGTAGCCGACGGCCAGCGCCAGCCGCTCAGCGGCGGCCTTGAGTTCGTCGGTCTGCTCGCGGTCGAGAAGGGGCGAGGCCGATTCTTCGATGATCTTCTGGTTGCGCCGCTGCACCGAGCAGTCGCGCACGCCCAGCGCCCACGCCGTGCCCTGGCCGTCGGCGATCACCTGCACCTCGACGTGCCGCGCGCCGGTGACCAGCTTCTCGAGAAACACCACACCCGACCCGAAGGCCCGTTCGGCCTCGTCGCGGGTGCGCTGGTAGGCGTCGACCAGATCGTCTGGGCCTTCGACCTTGCGAATGCCGCGCCCGCCGCCGCCCGCGGTGGCCTTGAGCATCAGCGGGTAGCCGATGCGTTCGGCCGCAGCCAGCGCGTCGTCCAAGGTGTCGACGCCGCCGCGCGACCAGGGCGCCACCGGCACCCCGACCTCTTCGGCGATCAGCTTCGAGCCGATCTTGTCGCCGAGCTTGCGCATCGCCTCGCCCGAGGGGCCGATGAAGGTGATGCCCAGCGACTCGACCAGGTCGGCGAAACCTGCGTCTTCGGCGACGAAGCCCCAACCGACCCAGACCGCGTCGGCCCGCGCGTCGGTGAGCACGTCGGCCAGCAGTTGGTGGTTCAGGTACGGACGATCCGCGGCCGGGCCCAGCGGGTAGGCCTCGTCGGCTTCGCGGGCGAACATGGCGGTGCGTTCGGCGTCGGTGTAGAGGGCGATCACGGTGATCGGATCGGCGTCGGGGTGCTCGGCGTTGAGGTCACGGACGGCGTGGATCAGCCGCATGGCCGCCTCGCCCCTGTTGACGATCGCGATGCGCTTGAACACCCGGATGCCTCCTCACGTGCGCGCCCGCGTGGCCCAGGTGATCACCTGGGGGTGCGGGTCGCAGCCCTGCCCATGAAATCTTCCATGTCTGGGCGTTGATGGCGAGACGACCCGAGCCAGAACCATCAGATTGCCGGTCGTGGTTGCGGCGCGACTGTGTGGATGCGCCAAGTGACAACGCTCAGGTTTGGCGGATTCTCACAAGTGGCCAGTCAGCGCCCTCACGGGTCTCGACAAGCTCGACCAACGGTTCAGAGCCCGTGCTGCTTACGCAGGGCCTTCGCCTCTTTGGACGGTGCTCGCGAGCCCCACCAATCGCCGGCCTGCCAGCGCGCGGTGGCGAGTTGGTCGAGGGCGTCGAGGTAGTCGGCCAGGTAGGCGTCGGGATCGGACTCGTACCGGGCCCGCAGTTCGTCGACCAGTGCCTCAGTGGCGGCCCGCACCTCACGGCGCCCGCTGGCCTGCTCGACACCCTCACGAGCCTTATCGAGCACGGCCTGCCCAGCGGCTTGACGCTCGTCCTCAGCCTGCTCAGCCGCCTGCCGCTCAGCCTCGGCTTGGCGCTCGGCTTCGGCGGCCCGCTCAGCCTCAGCCCGCTCAGCGGCCAAACGCTCAGCCTCAGCCTGCTCAGCCGCCTGCCGCTCAGCCTCAGCCTGCTCAGCCGCCTGCCGCTCAGCCTCAGCCTGGCGTTCGGCTTCGGCGGCCCGCTCAGCCTCCAAACGCTCCTGCTCGGCGGCCAAACGCTC
>ERZ724513.481-NODE-481-length-19360-cov-8.430096_pt1 | contig 19360 bp, 14 predicted proteins | sample MGYA00376046_ERZ724513 | MGnify/ENA primary metagenome ERZ724513 (study PRJEB28724, sample SAMN07190883) | activated sludge metagenome | isolation source: activated sludge of sewage treatment plant in Hong Hong | place: Hong Kong | collected 2016-03-17 ...
TTCGGCCGGCACCAGCGGCCGGCGTGGGTGCAGCCGACCGGGGGCGTCCGCGGGTGGCACCAGCCGCCCTCCGATCGACGCCACGGTGGCGCCGAGCACGAAACCGGCCGCGACGTCCGACGGGTAGTGGGCACCGGTCGCCACCCGCGAGAAGCCCACCAGGCCGGCCAGCGTGGCCAAGGGCACGCGCAGCGCGGGTATCTCGAGTGCCACCGCGCTCGCGAAGGCGGCCGCACTGGCCGCGTGACCGCTGGGAAACGAGGTCGAGGTGGGAATGCGCCCGGCGATGCGCGCGAGCGGTACCCGCAGCAGCGATGGGCGTGGCCGCCGGTTCAACCGTTTGGCCACCTGGTTGGCGATCTCGCGGCGCAGCGTGTCGAGCCGACGGTGGGGGGTGGTCACGGCTACCTCGATCCCGACGGGCCGTCGCCCGTCGTGAGCCCCGACCCTGGGTGCAGCGTCAGTGACCAGGCAATCCCCGGCGTCAGGTGGGCACGGGAGAGTGGAGAGGCACCCGTCCGTACCGCGGGGGGCGTGCCCGCCGGGGCCTGCGTGAAGGCACTACGATGGCTGGGAATGTCATCGACCAGGGAGTGTTGAAACCACCGTGGGTGTTCTGGACAAGCTGCTCAACATGGGCGACGGGCGCAAGCTCAAAGAACTGCGCAAGGTTGCCGATCAGGTGGCCATGATCGAGCCCGACTACGAGGCGATGACCGACGACGAACTGCGCGGCCAGACCGACGAGTTTCGCAAGCGGCTCGATGACGGCGAGTCGCTCGACGACATTCTGCCCGAGGCGTTCGCCACCGTGCGTGAGGCCACCAGGCGGGTGCTCGGCAAGCGGCCCTACGACGTGCAGGTGATGGGCGGCGTCGCCCTGCACCGCGCCAACATCGCCGAGATGAAGACCGGTGAGGGCAAGACCATCGTCGCGCTGATGCCGTCGTACCTGAACGCGCTCACGGGCGAGGGCGTGCACATCGTCACCGTCAACGACTACCTGGCCAAGTACCAGTCGGAGCAGATGGGCCGCGTGCATCACTTTCTCGGCCTCTCGGTCGGCGTGATCCTGGCCCAGATGACCCCTGCCGAGCGGCGCAAGCAGTACGCCGCCGACATCACCTACGGCACCAACAACGAGTTCGGCTTCGACTACCTGCGCGACAACATGGCGCTGAGCCTCGACGACTGCGTGCAGCGCGGTCATCACTACGCCATCGTCGACGAGGTCGACTCGATTCTGGTGGACGAGGCGCGCACCCCGCTGATCATCTCGGGCCCCGCCGAAGACAACCACGACTGGTACCCCGAGTTCGCCAAGATCGCCACCAAGCTGGTCAAAGACACCCACTACGAGGTCGACGAGAAGAAGCGCACGGTGTCGATTCTCGAAGCCGGCATCACCGAGGTCGAAAACCGGCTGGGCATCGAGAACCTGTACGAGAGCGCCAACACGCCGCTGATCAGCTACTTGAACAACGCGATCAAGGCCAAGGAGTTGTTCAAACGCGACAAGGACTACGTGATCCTCGACGGCGAGGTGCTGATCGTCGACGAGCACACCGGTCGCACCCTGATCGGACGCCGCTACAACGAGGGCCTGCACCAGGCCCTGGAGGCCAAAGAGGGCGTCGAGATCAAGGACGAGTACCAAACGCTCGCCACGATCACGTTGCAGAACTACTTCCGCATGTACGACAAGCTCGCCGGCATGACCGGTACGGCCAAGACCGAAGAGAGCGAGTTCCAGAAGATCTACGGCCTGGGTGTGCTGCCCATTCCCACCAACAAGCCGATGATCCGCGTCGACGAGAAGGATCTGATCTACCGCACTGAAGAGGCCAAGTTCGACGCGGTGGTCGAAGACGTGGTCGAGCGGCACGAGAAGGGCCAGCCGGTGCTGATCGGCACCGCGTCGGTGGCCAAGTCAGAGCTGCTGAGCAAGGCGCTGAAGAAGGCCGGCGTCAAGCACGAGGTGCTGAACGCCAAGAACCATGCCCGTGAGGCCGCGATCATCGCCCTGGCCGGACGCAAGGGTGCCGTCACCGTCGCCACCAACATGGCCGGCCGCGGCACCGACATCATTCTGGGCGGCAACTCAGAGTTCATGGCTGATGCCCAACTGCGGGCCAAGGGGCTGGACCCCGTCGAGCACGCCGACGAGTACGAAGAGGCCTGGGGCCCGGTGCTCAAAGAGCTCGACGAGCAGGTCGCGGCCGAGCACGAAGAGGTGGTCGAACTGGGCGGCCTCTACGTGGTGGGCTCCGAGCGGCACGAATCCAGGCGCATCGACAACCAGTTGCGCGGCCGGTCGGGCCGTCAGGGCGACCCGGGTGAGAGCCGGTTCTACCTGAGCCTGCAAGACGATCTGATGCGGCTGTTCAAGTCCGACATCATCAACTGGGTCATGCAGGCGCTCAAGGTGCCCGACGACGTGCCGATCGAGAACAAGCGCGTCAGCTCGTCCATTCAGCAGGCGCAAGAGCAGGTCGAGGCGCAGAACTTCGAGATGCGCAAGAACGTGCTCAAATACGACGACGTGATGAACCGGCAGCGGCACGCCATCTACGGCGACCGACGGCTGGTGCTCGAGGGCGCCGACGTCGAGACCCAGCTGCGGGGCACCGTCGATTCGGTGGTCGAGCAGTACGTGCGCGGTGCTACCGAGGGCTTCGTCGAAGACTGGGACCTGGAGCAGCTCTGGACCCAGATGGGAACCCTGTACCCGGTGGGGTTGAAGCGTGAGGACTATGAGGGGGTCGACCTGACCGCCGACGAACTGGTCGAGGACTTCAAGGCCGACGCGCAAGCGGCCTACGACAAGCGCGAGGAACAGCTCGGCGAAGAGACGATGCGTGAGTTGGAGCGCCAGGTGCTGCTCACGGTGCTCGACCGCAAGTGGCGCGAGCACCTGTACGAGATGGACTACCTGCGCGAGGGCATCGGCCTGCGCGCGATGGCTCAGCGCGACCCGCTGGTGGAGTACCAGCGCGAGGGCGGCACCATGTTCAACGCCATGATGGAGGCGTTCATGGAAGAGGTGGTCGGCTTCTTGTTCAACCTCGAGGTCAAGGTGCAGCAGCCGGTCGGGCTGGTGCCCGATGCGTCCGGCAAGGCGGTGCCGATGTCGGCCGAGGTATTGGACGAGTTGATCGCCTCGGGGCCCGACGCCGACGCTGTCGGCCAGTTGATCGCCGACATCGACGACGAGCCGGAGCAGAGCCCCGCAGCGGCGCAGGCCAAGGCGCGTCCGGTGGTGAAGGCCAAGGGGTTGGGCGAGCGGCGGCAGAGCGCGGTGAGCTACTCGGCGCCGTCGGAGACGGGCGAGGCCACCAAGAGCGGCACTGACAAGGCCGACGACCCGTACGCGGGGGTGGGCCGCAATGCGCCGTGCCCGTGCGGGTCGGGCAAGAAGTACAAGATGTGCCACGGGCGGCGTTGAGCTGTTCGCACGGTTTGGTGTTGAACTCCTCATGTGAGTCGGGTGCGGAAGTCGTGGAGTGGGGCAGCCCCTGTCCCGTCCTTGCTGAACTGCTCGGGTATTTCCTCGCAGTGCGCAAACGCCCGAGCACGCCCTGACAGGGGCGGCCCCACTCCGCTTCACTCTGTCTCGGGTGTGGGCTGAGACCCTGCACGGCGGTCGAGCGTGGCGAGACCGATACCTCAGCTGCTTCGCAAGACCACCGCGGGGTCGAGTGCCAGTTCGAGCGCACACATCCGCCAGCGACCGTCCGAACGGGTGAAGCACAGGGCCGCTGCCACCGAACGGTGGTCGTCACGCAGCCGGGCCGCCGCCTCGATCACGTGATCGGCAGGCTGTTGCAGGTGTAGCGAAGCCAGGCTAAGGGCCGGCAGCAACCGGGCGCCGCGTAGATGGCCGACCAGGTCATACACCGGCGCCCGCAGGTGTGCCTCCAAGTGCTCCAGAGCACGACGGCCACAGAGCACCTCGATCACTGCGTTGGTCAGCTGCGACACGATGCGTTGCACGCGCGGCGCGATGTCGACGGATTCGGCAACCTGCTCGACGCTCGTCGGCCACGGCAGCAGTGGCGCCTGAACAGGTTCGAGCAGCACCGGTTCGACCAGCCGGACGGCCGGCGCCAGCACCATGGGAGCGCGCGTGGGCCTGATCGCAGAGTTCATGGCCTACACCCTGACCCACGCCGCCGGCAGAACTCGGGCTCAAGGGGGTCAGCACGCCAAATCTGTGGACAACTCCGGTGTGAGATCCCGGCGTTCGCCGGGATGACGAAAGAAGTTCCGCCATCCAAGCGCACGCCCTGGGACGCCCCGTCATCCCGGCGCACGCCGGGATCCCCAGCCGCAACTGGGCGGGCCGTTTCGAGATGCCGCCCACGCCGTCATCCGGGCGCACGCCGGGATCCCCAGCGCAACCAGGCGGGCGCCGTTCGGAGATGCCGCCCACGCCGGTCATCCCGGCGCACGCCGGGATCTCGACGCAACCAGCGATCAGGGCGAGAACAGCAGCACGAGCCCGGCCACCGTGTAACCGACCATCAGCATGAGCATGGGCAGTTGACCGACGATCACCCGGCGTCCCTTCAGGGCCACCAGCGAGCGATCGTGGGCGATCAGCACGCCCAGCAGATGGCCGAGCACGATCGCGCAGAGCTGGATGATCGCAACCGGCTGCGGGTAGTCGAAGATGCCCGTGTTCACGCCCAGTTCGGCGGTGCCGAAGACGTTCCAACCCAGGCCGAGCGGGTCGGAGGCCAGAATCGCCGTCCGCTGCCCCTCGAGCACCAGCAGGCTCAGGTAGTGCGCGAAGTTGTAGCCCACCACGATCGGCACCAGGCTCGCCGCCAACCGGTTCGTCCAGCCGGCCGCCGTCGCGCGTGCGGCCAGGGCGAATGCGCCGCCGACGAGCACGGTCATGCCCACCAGGCCGAGAGTGCCCCAGAGTGTGCGGGGGAGCGTCGAGGTCTGTACCCACCCCACCCACACTGTGGTGTTGGTGAAGCTGTCGTAGGCGGTGATGCCCAACAAGGTCGCCGTCACCGCGGCGGTGCCACGGGGCACCGGTGCGGTGCACGCGTGACGCAACGGGTTCACCAGGTGCAGCACGCCGTCCACCCGTTGCCAGGGTGACAGGGTGGCGATGCGTTCGGCGAACACCTCGAAGGGATCGAAGGCCGACACCCACCGTTCACCGAAGATCAGCGAGCCGCCCACGGCGCCCACGAACCAGGCGACGGCCCACCAGCGCAGCACCGGCAAGGTGTTGTTGCCGGGTTGTACGAGTTCGAGCCAGGCGAACCCCAGCAGCGTCACCACACCGGGCGTGATGCCCACGCGCTGCCAGGCCGCCTCGCTGAGCGGCCGCAGCGGGCCACGCGGCGCCAGAACCAGCCGGGCGAGGGTGCCCAACGGGTTGGTCAGCCGCCAGATCGACCCGAAGAGCAGCGACACGGGCACCAGTCCCACCCAGAGCCACACGAACACGAAGCCGAACACCGGGTTGGTCACGCGGTCCTGGCCGAACCAGAGCGCCAGGGCCATCCAGCCGTACAGCGCCAGGGCCAGCAGACGCGCCAACGCCCGCGTGACGGGGGCGTCCACCATGCGGGTCAGCCCAGGCAGGGCCAACCCGGCCGGCGCGGTGAAGCGCGGACGACGCCACGCCAGCACCAGGGCCCCGAACGACAGCAGCAGCGCCAGGGCAGCCCCGAGCAGCACCAGTTCGAAGGGCAGCGGCAGGTCTTGGCGAGAACCCAGCCCGTGCAGCGGCAGGATCACCGGATCTGCAGCACGACGATCAGCAGCTCGGGGTGGTGCGACTCGACCTCGAAACGCCCGGTGCGGTCGGCGGTCATCGGCACGCGCACATGCTGCCCGGCGCTCACCTCGATCTCTTTGTCGAAGCCGTGCACATGAACCTCGTCGTCACGATCGGAAGTGATGTCGAGCACGAACTGGTCGCCCTGGTTGAGGTCGACCCGGTCGCCGTTGGGCGACACCTTGCCGTCCTTGAGTTGAATCTCGATCGTGGTGACGGCGGGGGAGGCGGACGCCGACACCGTGTCGGCGGGAGTGGTGGACGCCGTCGGTGCGGGAGCGACGGACGAGGCAGTGGTCGACGCGCTGGGCGACCCGGACGGGCCCGCGGCAGGCTGAACGCTGCACCCGGCGAGTAGCAGAACGATGGTGACGAGGGGAAGCAGGCGAGCCACGTCCCGATTCTCGCACGTGACCCAAGTCAGCACCGGGTACGGCACATAGGCTGGGCGGGGTACGCATCGCTCGCCCGACCACTTGGTGCTCGCCCACCTGCGCGAGCGGCACGTAGTGAGGCGAGCGACGAGAGGCGGGAGGATCACGGTGGCCGATGCGGTCAGCATGAACGAGGCACTGCTGCTGGCGCGCGATCAGCCGGCGCAGCCGTGGCATCAGTTGAGCGTGCTCATCGTGGACGGCCCCGCGCCGGCTGCGGAGCAACTCGGTCTGTTGATCGAGCAGCGCATCGCCTACTCGCCCAGGTTTCGGCAGAAGCTGGCCGGCACCGGCCTGCAGTCGTGGGTGGACGACCGCGGCTTTCGGGTGAGCGGTCACCTGATGACGCAGCGGGCCGCGGGACGCCTCGAAGACCGGCTGGCTGCTCTGCTCGCCGAGCCGTTGGAGCGGCTGCACCCCTTGTGGGACGCCACGATCATCGACGGCCTGCCGGGTCCGCGTTGGGCGTTGGCGGTGCGTGCCCACCCTGGCCTGGTGGACGGCGGTGACCACGTGCACCTACTGCACGAGCTGCTCGATGAGCAACCCACGCTGATCGAGGGCGACGCTCCGCGGTGGGAGCCGGCTGTCGATGAGCCGCGTGGGTTCGGCAGCCTGTTGCGCAACGTGACCGATCCGCTGCAGAGCCTGCGCGAGGCGGCCGCGGGCCTGGGCGGCCTGGCCGAACAGGGCCTGCGGCAGGTGAGCACCGAGACCACGCCCCGCCACGTGGCGGCCGTCGAGTTCGACCTGGCTGATCTCGAACGCGCCGCCCATGCGCACGGGGTCAGGGTGCACGACATCGTGGTGGCCATGGTCACCGCGGCCGTGCGCGGCGCCCAGCTCGACGCCGGCACCGACCTGCACGACCCGGTGGCGCTGGTGCCGTTGGCCGTGGACGACGACGGCGCCAGCGCGATGGGTTGCCTGGTGGCGCCCCAGTTCGTGTCGTTGCCGGTGACCGCCACAACCGCCGCAGAACGGCTGGCCGCCATCGCCACGCTGACTCAGGCACGGGTCGATTCCGAGCGGCTCGTCGAAGCCCGCGAGCTGGTCGAGGTGGCCGGCTTCGCGCCCCCCACGATGCACGCGGTGGCCACCGGTTTGGTGACGACCGGACGACCGCACGAGGTCTTGCTGGTCAACGTGCCCGGCCCGGCGTCCGCGCGGTGGCTGGGTGAGCAGCGGGTGCGCGCCCTGCATGCCTTCGAATCCACGGTCGACGATCAGGTGATCAGCGTGGGCGTCACCAGCCTCGACGGCCGGGTCAGCTTCGCCGCCACGGCGACGACGCCACTGCCGAGCTTCGCCCGCAACGCAGCAGATGAGCTCGGTGTGCTGAATCGAGCGACGAAGTGATGCTGGTTTTCATACCTCTCACGCAGGCGCAGTTGTCGAGCTGGGTCGAGGGCGGTTCCTTTGCCCCGAAGCAGGCGTTCGGCGTGACGAACTCGCTACGGCAGGCGTTCGGGTTCACCCCTGCAGACGACGAGGAAGCTGAGCACACGGCAATGCACATTGCGGGCCTCTCGGGTCTGCTGAGTTCTGGACGCCGCCTGGTGGCGGTGGCCGAGGCGTCCGCCCGGGCGGTCGCGGGATCTGAGTTCGGCGAAGTCGAGGCCGGCGCCGTGCCGTGGAGCGCCGTGAACGCCCTGTTCGCCGACGACGCGTCCGGCGCCGCCACGGCGGGGGCAGTCGATCGCCCCCATGCCTCGCTGTCTGACGCGTGGGACGATCCAGCGATAGCCGACCTGCTGGCGTCTCACGAGTTGTTGTGGCACGGCCCGTCCGAATGGGCGGGTCTGGTGGCCGGCTGATCACGGTCTTCGATCCGGCTCGTGGGTCGGGCTTGTCGAACCTCAAGCGAAAGCGAGAGACCCCGCGTTCGCCGGCGTAACGGCTTGAAGCTTCAAACGGCGGCCTGCACGTTCTGGCGTGATTTGGGCTGGTGCGGCAGGCTGGTGCAACCGTGCGGCAGCCCTGCGACGCACACGGGCGAGGAGGAACCACATGCCACGATCGATCTGGAAGGGCGCGATCTCGTTCGGCCTGATCACCATTCCGATCAAGGTGTACGGGGCGACCGAGACCAAAGACCTGTCGTTTCGTCAGGTGCACCCCGAGGACGGCGGGCGCATCAAGTACAAGCGGGTCTGCGAGGTGTGCGGCAAGGAGATTCCCTACACCGAGATCGCGAAGGGCTACGAAACCGGCGACGGACGCCTGGTGATCCTCGATTCCGAAGACTTCGAGAACCTGCCCCTGGCGAGTTCGAAGGCGGTCGAGGTCGTCCAATTCGTGAAGACCGACGACATCGACCCGACCTACTTCGAACGCACCTACTTTCTCGAGGCCGACGGGCCCGGCGCCAAGCCGTACGTGCTGCTTCGGCGGGCGCTCGCCGAAGAGGGCAAGGCCGCCGTGGTGAAGGTGGCGCTGCGATCGCGGGAATCGCTGGCACTGATTCGCGCCAAAGACGACCTGCTGCTGATGCACACCATGCTCTGGCCCGACGAGTTGCGCGACGGCGAGTTCGCGGCCCCGGGCGACGACATCAAGGTGTCGGACGCCGAGGTGCAGATGGCCCGCATGTTCATCGACCAGTTGTCGGGCGAGTTCGACCCCAGTCAGTTCACCGACAGCTACCGCGAGGCCCTGGAAGCCGTGGTGCAGGCCAAGCTGGCCGGCCAGCCGGTGCCCACCGAGAGCGACGAAGCCCCCAAAGAGGCCGAGGTGGTCGACCTGGTGGCGGCGTTGCGGGCCTCGGTCGAAGCCGCCAAGAAGCGTCGCGAAATGGCCGCCAAGGCCGGCTGATCATCGCGCACAGCGAAGCACTGTTCTCACACGTGCGCAGACCGAGCCGTCCGCCGGCGCTGTCAGTCCTGCTGGCGCCGCAGGTAGTCACGGTCGAAGTGCGTCGGTAGCTCGCCTTCGATGTCATCATCGCCGGGAAGGTCCCACTTGGTGGGGTCCAAGTGGCGGTTGGGGTTGATCAGGGCGTCTCTGCTCAGCACCTGGGGTGGCGCCTCGACGGGTTCGTCGGACGCGGGGGCTTCGTCGTACTCGAGCATGTCGGCGCGGCGTCGGCGGGCGAACCACCAGATGACGGCGGCCACCGCCGCGATGCCGACGACGATCACAACCAACCCGAACGGCTCCATCGTCAGAGCGTACCCAGGTGGGTGCGCCTCGGCGGTCGCTGTTATTGCGGCTCATGGTGCGTAGACGCAGTAAGAATGCCCGCCGCTCATCGCGTGAGCGCGAAGAATCGTTGTTCTGGCAAGCGTGCGTGAGGTAATCTCGTGCCGTGGATGCTATCACTCGTGTGCCCGTACCCGTGAACGAACCGGTGAAGAGTTACGCCCCCGGCAGCCCGGAGCGGGCTGAGATCGAGGCGGCTCTGGTGTCCGCGACTTCCGCCGAGCCCGCCGAGTTGACCGGCACCTTCGGGGCAGAGCGCCGTCCGGGCACGGGGGCCGACCGCTACGAGGTGCGCATGCCGTCCGACCACGGCACCGTGCTCGGCGTCGTGCAGCAGGCATCGCACGCCGATGCCCAGCAGGCCATCGACGCGGCGCTGGCCGCGGCACCCGATTGGGCGGCGCTGCCGTTCGACCAGCGTGCTGCGGTGTTTCTGCGCGCCGCCGACCTGATCGCCGGCCCCTACCGGGCCCGGATCAACGCCGCCACCATGCTCGGCCAGGCCAAGACCGTTCAACAGGCCGAGATCGACTCGGCGTGCGAGCTGATCGACTTTCTGCGGTTCAACGCCCACTTCGCGCAAGACATCTACGCCAATCAGCCGCTGAACAGTGCTGGGGTCTGGAACCGCATGGACTACCGGCCGCTCGAGGGCTTCGTGTACGCGATCACGCCGTTCAACTTCACTGCGATCGCCGGCAACCTGCCCACGTCGGCCGCGCTGATGGGCAACCCGGTGCTGTGGAAGCCGGCGCTCACCCAGATGTTCGCCGCCGAGGTGATCGTCGACGTGCTGCGCGCGGCCGGCCTGCCCGACGGCGTGATCAATCTGGTGCCCGGGCACGGTGCCGAGGTGTCGGACGTGGCCCTGGCCCACCCCGATCTGGCCGGCATTCACTTCACCGGTTCGACCCGGGTGTTTCAGGGCTTGTGGTCGCAGGTCGGCGCCAACATCGCGAACTACCGCAGCTACCCGCGCATCGTGGGCGAGACCGGCGGTAAGGATTTCGTGCTGGCCCACCCCAGCGCCGAGCCCGAGATGGTGAAGACGGCACTGATTCGCGGGGCGTTCGAGTACTCGGGGCAGAAGTGCTCGGCCGCGTCGCGGGCGTACCTGCCGCGGTCGCTGTGGAACGCGGTGAAAGACGATCTCATCGCGCAGACCGAGGCGCTGGCCGTCGGCGACGTGCGCGATCTGACCAACTTCACCTCGGCCGTCATCGACGAGCGGGCGTTCGTCAAACTGTCGGGGGCGATCGACGCCGCGAAGGCGTCCGGCGATGCCGAGATCGTGGCCGGCGGCACCTACGACCGCAGCAAAGGCTGGTACATCAGGCCCACGCTGATCACCTCGACCAACCCGGGCAACGACATCTTCCGCACCGAGTACTTCGGCCCGATCCTCGGCATCTTCGTCTACGACGACGCCGACTTCGACAAGGTGCTCGACCTGGTCGACACGGCGTCGGCCTACGCGCTGACCGGCTCGATTCTGGCCACCGACCGCGCCGCGGTCGAGTTGGCTCAGCAGCGGCTGCGCTTCGCCGCGGGCAACTTCTACATCAACGACAAGCCCACCGGCGCGGTGGTGGGGCAGCAGCCCTTCGGCGGCGCGAGGGCGTCCGGCACCAACGACAAGGCGGGCTCGATGTGGAACCTCATGCGCTGGGTCAGCCCGCGCGCGATCAAAGAGACCCTGGTGCCCCCGACGTCCGTCGGATACCCGCACATGCTCTGAGCACGTCCCATGCCGAAGTCGGTTGGTTGAGCCAGCAGAGGTGCGTTGGTTGAGCTTGTCGAAACCGGATCTCGACAGGCTCGATCAACGGTCGTCAGGATCAACGGTCGTCAGGATCTCGACAAGCTCGATCGTCGCTGGCCTGCACGAGTTCTGCCATGCGTTCCATCAGGCGTCGCCAGCCGGGGGAGTAGCCGCGACGGTAACCGGCCACCAGTTGCTGGGCGAGTGCGTCGTCGGTCCATTCCCCCTGTGCGGGTGGACGGTGGGTCATCATCCATTCCACAGTGGCTTGGGCGATCTCTTCGAGCCGCGGATCGTCCGCCGGGTAGTCGAATGCCTGGTCGGTACGCAGGTAGAGGTCTCGGTAGACCGGGTCGTTGAGCATCGCCTGCTGGGTGTCGAGCCAGTAGCCGACCAGGTCGGGGAACAGTACCTGGATCAGCAGCCAGGCGTCGCGCTCCATCTGCAAGGTGCGCTCAGACACCCCGAGGGCACGCATCTGTTGTTGCATGCGCGTCACCTGCGGCGGAAGGAACGGCTCACCCCGAACGGCGAGCCGGTCGAGTGACTCTCGGGTGGCCTCCAACTCGGCGATCCGGGCTCGCAACTCGGCGTCGATCTGGGCGGCGGCCTCGCGGAAGGCCTCTTGTTCGGCGTCGACCAAGCCGCGCACGCGCGACAGCGGGACGCCGGCGTCGGTGAGCACCTTGATCCGGTGCAGCTCGACCACGTGCTGAGCGTGGTAGCTGCGGTACCCCGACGCCGTCCGCTCCGGCTCCGGCAGCAGGCCCAGGGCGTGGTAGTGCCGGATCGCCCGCCTGGTCACCCCGACGTAGTCAGCCAACTGGCCGATGGTCAGCATCGGCGACCTCCTGCTCCGGCTGGATGTAGCCCTTGAGTCCCGGTGCGACGATCGCATACCCCCCGACCAGAGCCCAGCCCGCGGCCAGCACCCAGGCGCCGACACGCAGGTCGGCGCCGGCCAGCACCAATGCCATCAGGCCGAGACCCAGCGGGCTGGCCACCATCGCGAGCGCGGAGTAGGCGCCGAAGACGCGGCCGCGCAGGGCGTCCGGAACGTGTTCGGTGAGCACCACGGTGCTGATCGGCTGCAACAGGCCCGAGGCCAGCCCGGCGGCCATCATGCCGGCGGCGACCAGCCAGAAGCCGCTCAGGGTGGCGATCAGCACGGCCGAGACGACGTAGAGCAGGTTGGCGACCATCCAGGCCGTCCAGCGGCGTCCGTCGAAGAGCCAGCCGTAGACACCGGAGCCGGCCATGGTGCCGACGGCGTACGCCGACAGGCTGAGACCCAGCAGGCCGGGCGCCGCCAGCGCGACGAAGTGGGCGGGCAGCACGACGCTGAGCAGCGGGGCGACCAGCACCATCGAGCCGAGGCTGATCACCAGCAGGGTGAGCAGCGGTCGGCTGCGGCGAATGTGGGTGAAGCCCGCCAGCGGCGAGTTGTCCTCGGCTGCGGCGATCGCGGTCGGGCGCAGCGGCATCAGGCCGATGGCGAGGGCCGCGGCGGCGGAGCAGGTGGCGGTGATCCAGACCACCTGGATGGACGGCAAGAGCGTCAGCAGCCAGCCGGCGACTGCCGGGCCGGCCAGGAACGACAGGCCGAACAGCATGCCCCGCCAGGCGGCCACCTTGTCGAGGCCGACCCCGGAGGTCTCCGACACATTGGCCAGCAGCGTCTCGCGGGCGGTCATCCCGGGCACGTCGAACAGCGCGCCCAGCACACCGAGGCCGATGAACCAGGCCACGTTCAACCCGACGGCGGCGTCCACGATCGCCAGGGCGGCCACGGCCGACGCCGAGCCCACGTCGGACAGCACCGACATGCGGCGGCGCCCGACCTTGTCGATCAGATGCCCGCCGGCGAAGGCGGCGATCGCCCCGGGCAGGGCGCTCGCCGCCGCCACCGTGCCCGCCATGGCCGGGTCGCCGGTACGCTCGAGCACCAGCCAGGGCAGCACGATCGCGATCGCTGAGTTGCCGAACAGCGAGGCCGCGGTGGCGGTCAGGTACAGGGGAAGCGTGGTCTTCGAGGTCACCCTCCGAGTGTGAACCTTGACGTTGCGTCAAGGTCAACTGGGACGCGGGACGCAACTGACCGAGGTGTCCGCCGGAGAGGCAGAGCGGCTGATCGTGTGGCTGAACGGGCTGGCCCGCGACGCGCCCGTTCCAGGTGAAGACCACCGAGGCGATGCAGTATCGGCGCATCGCCGCCCGCGCCGCCCGCCGCCGCGGACTCACCGATGCCGAGATCGAGGCGTCCCCGACGGCCCGCGGTTTCGGCATGCGGGACGGCAACGGCATCGTCTTCGTCTCGAACACCGGCGACGTCACGCCGTCCGGGTTCCTCCCGGTGTCCGTCGGAAACGTGAAGCACGACTCGCTGGTGAGCCTCTATCGTGACCACCCCACGATGCGCGATCTCCGCGAGCCGGATGGGTTCGCCGGCCGTTGCGGCCGCTGCGAGTTCAACCACTGGTGCGGCGGCTCTCGAGCTCGGGCCTACGCCTGGACCGGCGACCTGCTCGAATCCGATCCGCTGTGCCCGTACGTCCCGGTCGCCGACCGGGTGCACGTCTGACCGGGCGGACGAGCTGCGCGGAACGCTTCCGTTCCGGCTCAGGCAACCGTGCCGCGAGCGGAGCGCAACCCGTCCGGGTCAGGCGGACTCGGCGTTACGGGTCGCCAGCCATTCGTCGCCGACCTTCTGCTGGACGGCGAAACCCTCCAACAATGCCGGTGCGGCCTGGGCCTCGAGCTTGCCACCCAGAAACGGCACCTTGATCGAGAAGTCACCCGTGAAATCGACTAGCGTGCCCCGGCCGCCGGGCCGCAGCGCGATGGTCACATCGGCCTTGGCCGGCATGCCCTTGACGGTCAGGTCGAGGGTGCCGGTGCGCGAGCCGTCCGCAGCCGGCGCGTTCCAGCGGATGTCTTGCAGCAGGGTCAGCGTGTCGCCCAGGAAGCGCTGCACCACCGAGGGGGTGCGCATGGTGCGCTCCACCGCGCTGTGGTCTGGCGTCGCGGCCACCCGGTGTGACAGGTCGCCCGACTCGACGCACACGGCCGACAGAAAGTCGGCGTCGGTGAGCATCGCGTGCACGGCGGCAGGGTCAGCGGCGAAGTCGTTGTGGGCCTCGATCTGCATGCGCGCCATTCTGCCGCACGGCCCGGACGGCGCAGCGGGCCACGCCGGGCGCAGACGTGCGCCCTCGTGCTGGCTAGAGTGTCAGGGTACGACTGGTGGAGGCCCGGCAAGGAGGCATGGTGGCCGAAGAAATTGCGTCACGAACCGACTGGATCCGCAAGTTACAAAGCTGTGTTGCTGATTCGGTCAAGGATTCATCGGCTGACGCATTGCCGCCCGGCTTCGTCGAGCAATACCTGAGGCACCTGCCCGACGGCGAACTCACCCAACTCGAGCCCGCCCACGTCGCGGCCCTGATCGAGGCCCACCTGGCCCTCGGACGAGTCCGCAGGCCGGGCGAGGCCAAGGTGCAGGTCGTGGTTCCGGCCGACGACCAGCCCGGGCAATCCACCCTGATCCTGATCGTCACCGACGATCGTCCGTTCCTGGTCGACACCGTCAGCATGGACATCCTGCGCCGCGAGTGGAGCATCCGTGCCCTCTACCACCCCCAGTACGGGGTGCGTCGCGACGCCGACGGCGTGCTCACCGCCGTCGCCGGTGACGACGCCGAGGGCGTCGCCGAGTCGTGGATCTGCGTCGAGGCCTTCCCGCCCCTGGGTCACGCCGCCGGCGAATCGTCCGAAGCGCTGGCCGACGACGTCACCCACGGCATCGAGTCGGTCAAGGCGGCCGTGGACGACTGGCGCACGATGCAGCGCCGGCTCGCCGAGACCATCGAGTGGCTCAACGACAACCCCCAGCCGGTGAGCCCGCACGACGTGCGCCAGGTGACCGACCTGCTCGCCTGGCTGTCGACCGGCAATTTCGTGCTGCTCGGCTACCGCGAGTACCGCTGCGAGAACGACCGCTACGTGAGCGTGGCCGGCACCGGCCTCGGCATTCTGCGCGGCGACCAGGGTGACGACACGGCCTTCCACGCCCTGCCCCTGCCCGGCGACCATTCGCTGCTGGTGATCACCAAAGACTCCCGCCGCTCGCCGGTGCATCGTCCGGCCTACCTCGACTACATCGGCATTCGCAGTTTCGACGCCCAGGGCCGACTGGTCGGCGAGCGCCGCTTCATCGGCCTGTTCGCGGCAGCCGCCTACAGCGAGCCGGTATGGACCGTGCCGACCCTGGCCGAGAAGGCCCAGATCGTCATCGACCGGTCGGGCTTCGCGCCCCAGAGCCACGGCAGCTCGGCGATCAGGCAGGTGCTCGCCACCTACCCCCGCGACGAGCTGTTCCAGGCCACCGCCGACGAACTCTTCCCGGTGATCTCACAAGAGGCCCAGTTCAAAGACCGCCGGCTGGTGCGGGTGTTCGTGCGCCGCGGCACCTACGGCCGGTTCGTCTCGGTGCTGGTGTACCTGCCCCGCGACCGCTACACCACCGACGTGCGCGAGGCGATCCAGCAGATCCTGCTCGACGAACTCGGCGGCGAGTCGCTCGAACACCAGGCCCGGGTGTCCGAGGGCGCCCTGGCCAGGTTGTTCTTCGTGGTCAAACGTCCGGACGGCGACCCGCTCACCGACCCCGTGGACGTCGCCGCGCTGCAGACTCGCATCGAGGGGGCCACCCGCAGCTGGGACGACAACTTCGAGAACGCGGCCCGCGAACTGGCCAGCGAGGCCCGCGGCGTCGAGTTCAGCGACGCCTACGAAGAAGAGTTCCCCGCCGCCGTGGCAGTCAAGGACCTCAAGCTCGCCAACCAGCTCACCGGGCCCGACGACCGCGCCTACGACGTCTACGCCCCCATCTGGGAGACGGATGAGGCCGACGTCCGCTTCAAGGTGCTGGGCTACCAGCACATGTCGCTGGCCGACGCCATGCCGCACCTGTCGGTGCTGGGCGTCGAGGTGGTCGACGAGCGTCCGTACGAGTGGGTGCTGCGCGGCACGCCGTTGTACCTGTACGACTTCGGACTCAAGCTCACCGGTGACATGGACGCCGCCGAAGACTGGGGCCCCGAGCTGCAGGAGCGGTTCATCGAGGCCTTCGACGCCACCTACCGGGGGCTCGCCGAGCCGGGCAAGTTCAACCGGCTGGTGATGACCGGCGGCCTGACCTGGGAAGAGATCGCCTGGCTGCGGGCCATCTCGCGCTACCTGGTGCAGGCCGGCAGCCCCTACAGCCAGCCCTACGTGGCGTCTGCGCTGAACGACAACCCCGAGATCGCAGCCGCCCTGGTGACCGCCTTCCGCACCAAGTTCGACCCTGCCCAAGACTTCGCCGACCTGGCCGCCCGAGCGGCCGCCGTCGACGCGGTGTTCGACGGCATCGAACACCAACTCGCCGACGTGGCCAGCCTCGACGCCGACCGCATTCTGCGCCAGTTCGTCTCGGTGCTGCGGGCGATGATCCGCACCAACGCGTTCCAGCCCGGGGCACCGGCGCACGCGTTCAAGCTGCGTCCGCGCGAGATCAGCCTGCTGCCCGAACCGCGGCCGATGTTCGAGATCTTCGTCTATTCGCCGCGGGTTCAGGGCGTGCACCTGCGCTTCGGCACCGTGGCCCGCGGCGGGCTGCGCTGGTCTGACCGCCGTGAGGACTTCCGCACCGAGGTGCTGGGCCTGGTGAAGGCGCAGATGGTGAAGAACACCGTGATCGTGCCCACCGGCGCCAAGGGCGGCTTCGTGCCGCAGTACCTGCCCGACCCGGCCGTCGACCGGCAGGCGTGGCTGGCCGAAGGCGTGGCCTGCTACGAGATCTTCATCAACTCGCTGCTCAGCGTCACCGACAACCTGGTGGCGGGCGAGGTCGTGCCCCCGACCTCGGTGGTGCGCTGGGACGACGACGACCCCTACCTGGTGGTGGCTGCCGACAAGGGCACCGCCACGTTCTCGGACATCGCCAACACGATCAGCCTTGATCGTGGCTTCTGGCTGGGCGACGCTTTCGCCTCGGGCGGATCGGCCGGCTACGACCACAAGGCGATGGGCATCACCGCCCGCGGCGCCTGGGAGTCGGTCAAGCGGCACTTCGTCGAGCTCGGCCGCGACTGCCAAACCGAAGACTTCACCTGCGTGGGCATCGGCGACATGGCCGGCGACGTGTTCGGCAACGGCATGCTGCTCAGCCGGCACACCCGGCTGGTGGCGGCGTTCAACCACCTGCACATCTTCATCGACCCCAACCCCGACGCGGCCAGCAGTTATGCCGAACGCGAGCGGCTGTTCCAACTGCCCCGCTCGTCGTGGGCCGACTACGACACGTCGCTGATCTCGGCCGGCGGCGGCGTCTTTCCACGCACCGCCAAGTCGATTCCGATCAGCCCCGAGGCCCGCGAGGCGCTGGGCCTGGCCTCCGAGGTCACCGCGCTCACGCCTGCCGAGCTGATCACCGCCATTCTCAAGGCTCCGGTCGACCTGCTCTGGAACGGCGGCATCGGCACCTACGTGAAGGCGTCCACCGAGACCAACGCCGACGTGGGCGACAAGGCTAACGACGCGGTGCGCGTGAACGGCGGCGACGTGCGCGCCCGGTGCGCCGGCGAGGGCGGCAACCTGGGCTGGACGCAGCTCGGCCGGGTCGAGTACGCCCAGAGCGGCGGCCGCATCAACACCGACTTCATCGACAACTCCGCCGGCGTCGACACCTCTGACCACGAGGTGAACATCAAGATTCTGCTGGCCGACCAGATGGCGCAGGGCGAGCTGACCATCGAGCAGCGCAACGAACTGCTGGCGTCGATGACCGACGATGTCGCCGAGCTCGTGCTGGTGCACAACATCGACCAGAACATCGCGCTGTCGAACTCGATGTACCGCAGCGCCGAGCTGACCAGCGCCTACGAGAGCTGGATGCAGTCGTTGGAGCAGGCCGGCCTGCTCGACCGGACGATCGAGTACCTGCCCCACACCAGGCAGCTCGAACTGCGGCAGGAGTCGGGTCGCGGACTCACCCGTCCTGAGCTGGCCACACTGCTGGCGTACACCAAGATCTACCTGTCCGACCAGGTGCTGGCCTCCGACCTGCCCGACGACCCCTACCTGGCCGACCGGCTGATTCAGTACTTCCCCAAGCCGCTGCAGCAGCGCTACGCCGAGGCCATGCCGCGGCACCGGCTGGCCCGCGAGATCATCGCCACGGTGGCGGTCAACCGCTTCGTGAACAGCCAGGGCATCACCGCCTTCCACCGGCTGTCGGACGAAACCAGCGCCCCGGTCACCGAGGTGATCCGCGCCCAGTTGGCGGCCCGCTCGATCTTCGCGGTCGGACGTTCCGAGGTCGCCCTGGCCCGCATGACCGAACTGGACGCGACCGTGGCCACCGAGCTGCGCATGGCGTTGCGCCGCATGGTCGAGCGCGCCACCCGCTGGCTGCTCGCCTCGCGCCGCTCGGGCATCGACATCGTGGCGGTCACCGGTCAGTTCACCGAGGGCGTCCAGCTGGTGCGCGAGCAGTTGGCGGATCTGCTCACGCCGCGGCAACGCACTCGTGCCGAGGCCACCCGCGACCGGCTGGTCGCAGTCGGTGTGCCCGAGGCGGTCGCCGCCGAGATCGGCCGGGACGCCTACGCGCACTTCGCGCTGACCATCGTCGAGATCGCCGACCAGCAGCAGGCCGACCTGCTGCGGGTCGCGCAGGTGTACTTCGCGCTGGCCGAGCAGGTCGGGTTGGACGTACTCGAGGCGTCCATCGTCGCGCTGCCGCAAGACGACCGGTGGAGCACGCTGGCCAGGGCGGCGCTGCGCGAGGACGTCCATGCCGTGCACGGCGAGCTGACCGCCGCCGTGCTGCAGGCGGGCGATGAGCCCGCCGACGAACTGGTGGCGCACTGGCTTGCCCGTGTGCCCGGCGCCCGCGAGAAGATCAGGACGCTGCGGCAGGTCTGCGAAGAGCCTGACGTGGCCCGCATGAGCGTCGGGGTGCGGCTGGTGCGTTCCCTGTTGCCGGCCTGATCGTTGGTCGAACTTGCCGAGACCGACTCGTGGTCGGTTTCGACAAGCTCAACCACCGGCGTCTGATCGCGCAGACCTCGGAAGTGCCCGCGCCAGAGTCGCTGGCTTCTGCCGTCGGCGCCGTGG
>ERZ724513.484-NODE-484-length-19301-cov-15.283072_pt1 | contig 19301 bp, 12 predicted proteins | sample MGYA00376046_ERZ724513 | MGnify/ENA primary metagenome ERZ724513 (study PRJEB28724, sample SAMN07190883) | activated sludge metagenome | isolation source: activated sludge of sewage treatment plant in Hong Hong | place: Hong Kong | collected 2016-03-17 ...
TCGACGCCGAGACCCTCGATGACGAGCATCGCCGCGAGTTGCTCGCCTATCTGGAAATGGCGGCGCAGTCGATGGTCAACTCGCCGTTCTGAGTGCTTCGTCAGCTGTGAGTCAGCTGTGAGATGCTGGCTGCGCACAAGGGGGCGCGACGGAAGGGCTGGTCCGGGATGGAAGCGCGCCAGGCACGGGCCGAGCTGACCCGCCGCAGGATCATCGACGCCGCAATCGAACTGTTCGCCGAGGCCGGCTACGGCGGGATCGGGATCGCCGAGATCGTGAAGCGGGCCAAGGTCACCAAAGGCGCGCTCTACTACCACTTCGCTTCCAAGGAAGCGGTGGCCGCGGCGATCATCGAGGAATCCAGCGCAGCGGCGGCGAACGCCTTCATCAGTGTCAGCAGCCCCAAGTCCCCGGCACTGGAAAACGTCATCCACGGCATGTTCGCGGTGGCCAGGCTGATGAAATCGAATCGTGCGGCCAACACCGGGCGCGAGCTCGCTCAGGCGCTCAGCCAGGTCAGCAGCGCCGGAGCCCAGTCGATCGCCGACTGGACGGCGTTGTTCGTCGGCCAGGTCGAGGCCGCTATCGGCCAGGGCGACGTGTGCGAGGACCTCGACGCCGATCAGGTCGGGATGACGATCTGGGTGTCGGTGCTCGGCACCCACCTGCTCACCAACGCGCTCGGCGATGACACTGACACCCGGCTGGCCAAGGTCTGGCGGGTGCTGCTGCGCGCGATCGTCCCCCCCGAGTCGCTCGGGTACTTCTACGAGTTCGTCAGACGGGCGTCGGTCCGGCCCGCCGCCGCACAACAGCCCGCTCCGGCAGTCATCGGCTCGGCCCGGTGACGGAACCACGGCAGGCCAGGGCCGAGGTCACCCGCAGGAGGATTCTCGACGCGGCCGTCGACCTGTTCGCCGGGGCCGGGTATGGCGAGACCGGGCTGGCCGAGATCGTGAAGCAGGCTGAGGTCACCAAGGGCGCGTTCTACTACCACTTCGCCTCCAAGGAGGCGGTGGCCACGGCGATCATCGAGGACTCGCAATCGAAGATCGTCGAGGCCGCCAACCGGGCGGCCTCGGGTTCGGCGGCGGGCCTGGAGTCGGTGATTGCGAAAACATTCGGCATCGCGCGCCTGGTCCAAACGGACCGCAGCATCAGGATCGGCAAGGAACTGGCGCGATCGCTGACTCAGGTCAGCGACGCCGGGCGCAACGCATTTCAGGTGTGGACGGCCGACTTCATCGGCGAGGTTCAGAAGGCAGGCGCCCAAGGTGAATTGCTGGACGATGTCGACCCCGATGAGGTCGGTGAGGCGATCTGGGTAGCGGTGCTGGGCACCGACCTGCTGTCGAACGCGCTCGCCGATGACTACTCCACGCGCCTGGCCGAGGTGTGGCGGGTGCTGCTCCGCGGCGTCGTGCCCGCCGAGTCCATTGGCTACTTCCAGGAATTCGTCAAGCGCGCAGCCATGCGTCCCGCGCACGGACACCCGGATGCCGCCCCGGCACAATAGGATGGCGTGACCGACCGATCCCGGCCCGCGGGCCCGCAGTGGTGGACCAACGCCGTCTTCTATCAGGTGTATCCGCGTTCCTTCGCCGACAGCAACGGTGACGGAGTCGGTGACCTCGGCGGTGTCCTCGCGCATCTGGATCATCTGAGCCTGCTCGGTGTCGACGCAATCTGGCTCAATCCGGTCAACGTCTCCCCCATGGCCGATCACGGCTATGACGTCGCCGACCCGCGGGACGTCGACCCGCTGTTCGGCGGACTCGAAGCGCTCGAGCAGCTCGTCGCCGAGGCGCATGCCCGCGGCATCAGGATCACGATGGACCTGGTGCCCAACCACACCAGCTCCCAGCATGCTTGGTTCCTGGCCGCGCTGGCATCCGCGCCGGGCAGCCCGGAGCGCGAGCGCTACATCTTCCGTGACGGCCTGGGACGCGCCGGCGACCGGCCGCCCAACAACTGGGTGTCGGTGTTCGGCGGTCCGGCCTGGACCCGGGTGCCCGACGGGCAGTGGTACCTGCACCTGTTCGACGCCGAGCAGCCCGACCTCAACTGGGACAACCCCGAGGTGTTCGAGGACCTGGAGAAGACCCTGCGGTTCTGGCTGGACCGAGGCGTGGACGGCTTCCGCATCGACGTCGCGCACGGGATGGCCAAGCCGCCCGGGCTACCCGACATGACCATCACCGACATCGAGATGCTGACCTCGCAGGATGACGATCCCCGGTTCAACCACGAGGGCGTGCACGACATCCACCGCGGGATCCGGTCGGTGCTCGACGACTACCCGCACGCGGTGTCCATCGGAGAGATCTGGGTGTTCGACAACGAGGACTTCGCGAAATACCTCCGGCCCGACGAACTGCACATGGGCTTCAACTTCCGGCTGGTGCGCGCGAAGTTCGACGCGGCGAGCATCCGCGGTGCGATCGAGAACGCACTGGCGGCGGCCGCGATCGAGGGAGCGAGCCCGACCTGGACGCTGTCGAATCACGACGTCGAGCGCGAGGTCAGCCGCTACGGGGGTGGCGCGCGTGGGCTCGCGCGCGCCCGGGCGATGGCGATGGTGATGCTGGCCCTGCCGGGCGCGGTGTTCATCTACAACGGTGAAGAACTGGGGCTGCCCAACGTCGAGTTGCCCGACGAGGTGCTGCAGGATCCGACCTGGGAGCGCTCCGGGCGTACCGAGCGCGGCCGCGACGGCTGCCGGGTGCCGATGCCGTGGTCCGGTTCGGCCCCGCCGTTCGGCTTCTCGTCGAATCCGCACACCTGGCTGCCGATGCCGCCGGACTGGCGGAGGCTGACGGTGGAGCGTCAGCTGGATGATCCGGCGTCGACGCTGAGCTTCTTTTGCGACATTCTGCGCCTGCGCCGCAACGCCTTTCATTTCGCCGCGAACGATGTCGAATGGCTTGAGTCAGGACCGAGCGTGCTGGCGTTCGTCTCCGGTGGGGTGTTGTGCGTGGTGAACACGGGGGGCTCGGCGGTGAAGTTGCCGGATGGAGAGGTGCTGATCGCGAATGCGCCACTGAGCGGTGGCAAGTTGCCGCCCGATTCGGCCGTGTGGCTCGCGACGCGTTAGCCGGGCCCGGAACCGAGCACGTTCACCACTGAGGCGATGATCACGGCGCCGAAAAGGAAGGACAACACGCCCTGCCCCAACGCGATCGACCGCATCCGGGTCGACGTCAGATTGGTGTCCGGTATGGCGAAGCTCATCCCGATGGCAAAAGCGACATAGAGGAAGTCTTTGAAACAGGGTCGGTACCTGTGCCCCTCCGGGCTGTTGAAGTCAATTCCTCCACGGTGCAACGGGTCATAGAAATGCTTGGCGTAGATCAACGCGTACAGCGTATGGATGGTGACCCAGGAAAGCGCGACGCTGCATACGGCTAGCCAGTCCCACTCGCGATCGGACTTGAGCAAGTACCACACCCCGACCAGACTCGCCACGGCGCCAACAAGAATCAGACCGGCGACCACCCAGAGTCGGCCTTCCTCGTCGCTGGCATGCTTCTTCGTATCGTCGGCTTTGAAGGGCCAAAGCAGAATCCAGGTCCAGCTGGTGAAGATCAGGGCTAATGCGGTCCATCCGCCAAGCAGCGCAACGACAACACCGAAATGCCACAGCGGGGCGCCAAGTGCGATCCCAGCGGGAAGTCCGACTGCGAGCCGCGCCGCGGGGCCCTTCCAGAATGACAGGTGTTCTGCGTTGCTCTTCAACGCAGCACCAACGACGGATCGCCCCGCCGACGAAACACCGAACCGAACCGCGCGTCGACGCGCAGCCACGCCGGCAGCACCCGAATCCGCACGATCTCATCGGCCGAAGGCGAATCGGGCACGAAACCCATTGCGGTCAAAGCGAACACACAGCGCATCGGCACGCCCGCCTCGACATCTCCCGCGCTGACCCGCAGAACGTCCTGGTCCAGCAGCGAGGCGGGCGGGCCGTGCGCGCTGCCCTGCTCGCGCGCCAGATCCGCACCGCGGCGGGCCAGGTCCACCAGCACCGCGGCCGGCACATCGTCGAGGTGGGTGAAGCCGTTCTCCGGCGGCAGGACACCCCGCCACGCCGAGTCCATCGGGAAGCCGGTATCGACGCGGCCGTCGGTGGCGGCGGAGCGCAGGCCACGCGCCAGTTGGTCCGCACCGCAGGAGATGTCGTCGGGGCTGACCTCGCCCGCCACCGCACGCACGGCCAGCACGTCCAGACCGGTGCCGACCCACGCGGCCACCAGGCCGTCGGAGCGACGGCGCAGCCGGATCACTGCGGCGTCGTCGAGTCGCAGCGCGCGTTCGACGAACGCAGCCAGGTCATTGCGCTGGGCGGCGTCGGGAATCGTCAGGTGGCGGCTCACCGCAGCCAGCGCTGCAGATACTCCCGGGCCTTCGGCGACAGCCGCACCAGCCGCTGCTCCTCGATGTGTACCGCCGCCAGCTGGGTCTCGGCGATCACCGCCGGCTTCGACTCGGGATCCGCGCCGGCGGCACGCACCTCGTAGCCCAGCGTGAAGTCGACCGCGCGAAGCCGCTTGGTCCACATCGTGACCTGCAGGGGCGAATCGGCAAGGCGCAGTTGGCCCTTGTAAAGCACCCGGACCTCGTGGATCAGCAACCCGATGGTCAAGATGTCGTCGGCGAACGGCTCGTGCAGGAAGTCGACCCGCGCCTCCTCCAGGATCGTCACCATGGTGGCGTGGTTGACGTGCTGGTACATGTCGATGTCCGACCAACGCACGTGCACGCCGGTGGTGAACCCGTCAGGCACTCTGTCCCGTTCCTGTCGTCCTGGTCATGCTGCGGATCTGCCGGGCAGCCACGGACAGCGTCGCGATATCGGAGTGATCGCCGGCATAGATCTCCGACAGCGTGCGGCGGGCCCGCTCCACCCGGGAACCGTTGGTGTGCTCCCACTCGGCGATCTTCTGCTCACCCGTCTCGTCCGGTTCCCCGACCGCAAGCACGTCGAAACACAGCGCCCGCAGCGAGCCGTAGATGTCGTCACGGATCGCCAAGCGCGCCAACGAATGCCACCGGTCATCGCGGGGCAGCCCGGACACCGCGGTCAGCAGGCCATCGGTGCCCAGGTGGTCCATCAGCGCAAAATACGCGTCGGCCACCTCGGCGGGGTCCCGTTCAACGATGTCGGCGATGTCGATCACGTCGAGCAGGCTGTACTTGTAGAGGCCGATTGCCACGCTGTAGGCCAGTTCGGGTGACGCACCGTGTGCGGCGAACTCCCCGGCCTCCTTTTCGACGATCGCCTTGTCGGCACCGCGCAGCCACTGTGGCATCAGCGGGGTCAGCGCGGCGACCTTGGCGGCGAACCGGTTGATCTCGGCACCCACCGCCAGCGGCTGCGGACGGTAGTTCAGCAGCCACCGCGCAGCGCGATCGATAAGCCGGCGAAGGTCCAGCGTCATTCGGTCGGAGACGTCGACGGGTAGCTGGCCGTTCTCACCGCCGTCGTGGATCTGCCGCCACAGCGTGGTGATCCCGAAGATCGCGTCGGTGGCCGCGAATGTGCGTACCGCGTCGACGTAGCCGACCCCGACGTCCTCGGTGACCCGATAGGCGAAGGTGATGCCGCCCGTGTCGACCACGTTGTTGACCAGCATCGTGGTCACGATCTCGCGGCGCAGCTGGTGGTTGCGGATGTCGGCGGTGAAGCCATCGCGAAGCCGGCTCGGGAAGTACTGCGGCAGCCGGGCGGTGAACACCTCCTGGTCGGGCACGTCGCTGGCCAGCACCTCGTCCTTGAGGGCCAGTTTGACGTGCGCCATCAGGGTCGCCAGCTCCGGTGAGGTCAGGCCGATGCCCAGCTCCTCGCGGCGGCTGATCTCCTTGGGCGACGGCAGCGCCTCGAGCTCACGGTTGAGTTCGCGGCGCTCCTCGAGCTCGTTGATCTGGCGGGCGTGCACGTTGAGCATCGAGGGCGCGTTGGCCCGGCTGGTGCCCATCAGGTCGTTCTGGTCGACGTTGTCGGTGAGCACCAAGGTGCCGACCTCGTCGGTCATCGACATCAGCAGCTCGGTGCGCTCGTCGGCGCTCACCTTGCCCGCGGTGACCAGCGAGTCGACCAGAATCTTGATGTTCACCTCGTGGTCGGAGCAGTCCACCCCGGCCGAGTTGTCCATCGCGTCGGTGTTGATGCGCCCGCCGCACAGGTCGAACTCGATGCGGCCCCGCGAGGTCACGCCCAGGTTGCCGCCCTCGCCGACCACCTTTGCGCGCACCTGGTTTCCGTTGACGCGGATGGTGTCGTTGGCGCGATCACCCACGTCGGCGTCGGACTCCGACTCGGCCTTGATGTAGGTACCGATGCCGCCGTTGAACAGCAGGTCCACCGGAGCCTGCAGAATGGTCCGCATCAGCGCGGGCGGCGTCATCTCGCTGACGCTTTCGTCGATGCCCAGTGCGTCGCGCATCTGCGGGCTGATCGGGATGGACTTCTGCTGACGGCTGAAGACCCCGCCGCCGGCGCTGATCAGCGCGGTGTCGTAGTCCTCCCAGCTGGAGCGGGGCAGGTCGAACAGCCGACGCCGCTCGCGCCACGACGTGGCCGCGTCAGGGTTGGGGTCGACGAAGATGTGGCGGTGGTCGAAGGCCGCGATCAGCCGGATGTGGTGGCTCAGCAGCATGCCGTTGCCGAACACATCACCGCTCATGTCGCCGACGCCGACGACCGTGAAGTCCTCGCTCTGGGTGTCGACCCCCATCTCCCAGAAGTGCCGCTTGACGGCCTCCCAGGCGCCCTTGGCGGTGATGCCCATCGCCTTGTGGTCATAGCCCACCGAGCCGCCGGAGGCGAAGGCGTCGCCCAGCCAGAAGCCGTAGGACTTCGCCACATCGTTGGCGATATCGGAGAATGTCGCGGTGCCCTTGTCGGCGGCGACCACGAGGTACCCGTCGTCGCCGTCGCGGCGCACCACCCGCGCCGGGCTGACGATGTGGCCGCTGCGCCGGTCGACGTTGTCGGTGAGGTCCAGCAGACCGGCGATGAACAACCGGTAGCAGGCGACGCCCTCATCGCGGAACGCCTCCCGGTCGGCCGCGGCGTCGCCGGTGGGCGCCGGTGGGTGCTTGACGACGAAGCCGCCCTTGGCCCCGACCGGCACGATGACCGCGTTCTTGACGGCCTGCGCCTTGACCAGACCGAGGATCTCGGTGCGGAAGTCCTCGCGGCGATCCGACCAACGCAACCCACCGCGGGCGACGAAACCGAAGCGCAGGTGCACCCCTTCGACGCGCGGCGAATAGACGAAGATCTCGAACTTGGGCCGCGGCAGCGGCAGTTCGTCGATCAGCTGCGGGTTGAGCTTCAGCGACAGCACGCCGTTGGCGCGGGCCGAATCAGGTTCGGTGACAAAATAGTTGGTGCGCAGGGTGGCCTGGATCAGCGACGCGAAGGCCCGCAGCACCCGATCGGTGTCCATGCTGACAAGGGCGTCGATGTCGGATGCCACCGCGGCCGCGGCGGCCTGCGCGTCCAGACCCTTGTCGGCCGACTCGGGATCGAAGATCGCCTCGAACAACTCCACCAGCGAGCGCGTGGTGCCGGGGTACTCGTTGAGGACCGACTCGATGTGGGATTGGCTGTACGGAAAGCCCGCTTGCCGAAGGTATTTGGCGTAGCTGCGCAGCACCGTGACCTGCTGCCAGGTGAGCGCGGCCCGCAGCACCAACTCGTTGAACCGATCGATCTCGGCGTGGCCGTGCCAGATCGCGGTCAGCGCGTCACCGAACCGCTCACCGGTGACCCGCCACTCCTCGTCGGTGGAGGGCACCGGCATCGACGCGTCCAGCCGGATCTTGAACTGGTAGATCGAGACTGCCATACCGTCCGGGCGGGTGACGGCGAAGGGCCGCTCCTCGAGCACCAGCACACCCATGGACTGCAGCATCGGCAGCAGTTGGCTCAACGACGCCGAGGAACCGCCCAGGTACCACGTCAGGAACGCATAGGTGCCGTCGTCACCGGGCTCGAATTGCAGCTTCACCGAGTCCGGGCGCAGCGATTCGATGCACTTGATGTCGTTGATCGCCTCGGCCGGCACCACGACAACCTGCTTGTACTCCTCGGGCAGCGCCTCCGCATAATGCTCGGCGATGCCCTGTTCGATGGAGCCGGTGCGCACCGCGCCGAGCAGCCGGTCGGCCCAGGTACGGGACGCATCGGTGAGCAGCGCCTGAATCCGGATGCGGTTGGCCTCGGAGGTGTCGATCGTCCGACGGCCAGGCGTGTCGGGCAGCCGGACCGTGAAATGCACCACCGCCCAGGGTGATTCGCTGACCCTGGCGGTGTAGTCGATGCTGATCCCGCCGAACTCGCGGACCAGGATGTCCTGCATCGCCAGCCGGACGACGGTGGTGTAGCGATCGCGTGGGATGTACACCAGGCAGGACACGAAGTGCCCGAGCTGATCGGCTCGCTGGAACAGCAGCGCCCGGCGGCGTGATCCCAGGTCCACCACGGCGGTGGCCATGTCGTGCAACTGTTCGGCGCTCAGGGCGAACAGCTCCGAACGCGGGATGGTCTGGATGATGTCGAGCATCAGCTGCCCCGGGTGGCTGGGGTCGTTCTGCGACATCGCCAGCACGTCGCGGACCCGCCGCGAGACCAGCGGGATGTCGAGCACGTTGGCGCTCATGGCCGCCACGGTGAACAAACCGACGAACCGGTGCTCGACGTCACCGCCCGGTCGCTGCTCGCGCACCACCACGATGTAGGGGTAGGCGCCGTAGCGCAGGAAGCTGGGCATCGTCGCCTGCGCGAGCACCAGCAGGTCACCGGGGTTGCTGAGTTCGGGCAGCACCTCGGTGCGCAGCCGGGCCACCCCGAGCCGGCTCGACTCGTCGACCGTGGCGGTCCCGCCGTCGACGGCGCAAAGTTGGGAGCCCAGCAGGACGAAGTGTCCCTCGGCCAGCCAGCGCAGCAGATCGGCGACGTCGGCGCGGTCCGGGCCGGGGAATCGCGCCCCGGAGTCGGCGTCGATCTCGCGGGCCAGTGTCTGCAGGACCTCGCTCAACGCCACCGAGTCCTGGGCCACCTGCCGCGCGTCGGCCACCACCATCGGCAGCAGCCGCTGCGCCTCGGCCAGCGCCTTGCGGTTCACCGACGGCGACAGCTGGACGTGGATCCACGACTCCTCGGTACTACCGGGCTCGGGGGCGCCGGAGGCGGGGCGCACGTCGAGCAGCTCGCCGGTGGGCCCGCGCCGCACCCGGAAGACCGGGTTCATCAGCGCCACGTAGGCGACGCCGAGCCGGTGCAGCAGCACGGTGACCGAGTCCATCAACATGGTGGCCTGGTCGGTGACGATCTGCAGGGCCGGGCCGAAGCCGCCCGGGTCGCCCTCGGCGTAGACGGCCACCAGCGTGTCGCCATCGGGGCGGCTGTGCGCCAGGCGCTCGTGCGCCTCGATCAGCGCCCGGGGCGCCTCCGGTTGCGCACCGGCCCGGATCAGCGGGCCGGTGTCGGCGGCCTCGGTGTTCGGCGCGCCGGGATGCGGCCCGCGATAAGTGGCGACATATGCCGCCGCCATCGCCGCGGTCATCTCGTCGACGGCGGCCTGACTGAGCTGACTCCACTCGATCGGCAAGTCGAGGCTGCTAGTTCTCGGGTCAACCGTCATCCGCTACTCCTGGATCGCCTGCGCACCGACGCTGGTCCGCAGGCGATCACATTAGTCGCGTGTGAGCCTGCGATGGGTCACTCGATGCGGACGGGCCGCATCTGCTCCCAATCGCTGGATCTTGTTCTCCTCATAAGCCCCGAAGTTGCCCTCGAACCAGAACCACTTCGCCTCGTTGGTCGAGTCGCCCTCCCAGGCCAGGATGTGCGTGCAGGTCCGATCCAGGAACCAGCGGTCGTGGGAGATCACCACCGCGCAGCCCGGGAAGTTCTCCAGCGCGTTTTCCAGCGACGACAGGGTCTCGACGTCGAGGTCGTTGGTCGGTTCGTCGAGCAGGATCAGGTTGCCGCCCTCCTTGAGGGTCAGCGCCAGGTTGAGCCGGTTGCGTTCACCGCCGGACAGCACGCCGGCCGGTTTCTGCTGGTCAGGACCTTTGAACCCGAACGCCGAAACATACGCCCGGGACGGGATCTCGTTCTGTCCGACCTCGATGTAGTCCAGCCCGTCGGAGACGACCTCCCAGACGTTCTTCTTCGGGTCGATCCCGCCGCGGTTCTGGTCGACATAGCTGAGCTTGACGGTTTCACCGATCCGGACCGTGCCGCTGTCCGGCTGCTCGAGCCCGACGATCGTCTTGAACAGCGTCGTCTTGCCGACGCCGTTCGGCCCGATCACGCCGACGATGCCGTTGCGGGGCAGGGTGAAGGACAGGTCCTTGATCAGCACCCGCCCGTCGAAGCCCTTGTCCAGATGCTCGACCTCGACCACCAGCGTGCCCAGCCGCGGGCCGGTCGGGATCTGGATCTCCTCGAAGTCGAGCTTGCGGGTCTTCTCGGCCTCGACCGCCATCTCCTCGTAGCGCTGCAGGCGGGCCTTGTTCTTGGCCTGCCGGGCCTTGGCCCCCGAGCGCACCCAGGCGAGTTCGTCCTTGAGCCGCTTCTGCAGCTTCTGGTCCTTCTTGCCCTGCACCTCGAGGCGCTCGGCCTTCTTCTCCAGGTAGGTCGAGTAGTTGCCCTCATAGGGGTAGGCCCGGCCGCGGTCGAGTTCGAGGATCCACTGCGCGACGTTGTCGAGGAAGTAGCGGTCGTGGGTGACCGCGAGGATCGCACCCGGATAGTCGGCGAGGTGCTGTTCGAGCCACTGCACGCTCTCGGCGTCGAGGTGGTTGGTCGGCTCGTCCAGGAGCAGCAGGTCAGGCTTGGACAACAGCAGCTTGCACAGCGCCACGCGGCGGCGCTCGCCGCCGGAGAGGTGGGTCACCGGCTCGTCGGGCGGCGGGCAGCGCAGGGCGTCCATGGCCTGCTCGAGCTGGGAGTCCAGGTCCCAGGCGTCGGCGTGATCGAGCTCCTCCTGAAGCCGGCCCATCTCCTCCATGAGTTCATCGGAGTAGTCGGTGGCCATCAACTCGGCGACCTCGTTGAAGCGGTCGAGCTTGACCTTGATGTCGCCCAGGCCCTCCTCGACGTTGCCGCGGACCGTCTTCTCCTCGTTCAGCGGCGGTTCCTGCTGCAGGATGCCGACGGTCGCGCCGGTGGCGAGGAACGCGTCGCCGTTGTTGGGCTGGTCGAGGCCCGCCATGATCCGCAGGACGCTCGATTTGCCCGCCCCGTTGGGACCCACGACGCCGATCTTGGCTCCCGGCAGGAAGCTCAGCGTGACGTCGTCGAGGATGACCTTGTCGCCGTGGGCCTTGCGGACCTTGCGCATCGTGTAGATGAATTCCGCCATTGCCGCGGTGTCGCCTTCCGTCTTTTGTGCACGTATTGCTCGCCGACCATCCTAGGCGGAGCCGGTTGGAGACCTTCAGCCGGTGAACGCGGGCCCGACGAAGCGACGCAGCATCTCTACCTCGGATTCCTCGCTCGCTCCGGGCCATAGCAACATCGAGAAGATCACCCGGGTGACCCACCGAGCGCCCGCGCTGTCGGCGGGGTCCAGGCCGACGTTCTCTGCGGCGAATGCCGTGATGGTGGCCGAGTCGATGAAGACGGCGAGATCTGACTGACGCCGTGGGACCAACAACTGGGCGATCACCTGGTCGGATCGGATCTCGCGCACTGCGGTGGCGATCGCCTCGACCGCTCGCTCCCGGGGAGGGAGATGTTCAACCGCCGCGAGCACGATGTCGTTGATGCGGCGCGCCTGTCGAGACAGAACCTGTTCGAGGATCTGCGCCTTGCCCCCGACATGTCGGTACAGCGTCGCCCGCGAACAGTGGACAGCCTGCGCAAGCGACTCTATGTCGAAGCGGTCGAACCCGTACCCGGCGATCAGGTCGGCGGCGGCAGCGTAGATTCGCTCGGCGCCGGCCGTGCGCCGATCGTCGCCGACGAGCCAATCGGTAGCCATGTCTCATTGTGATACGAACTGCTCATGCCATCTCACAGTGGGTCGCAGGTCGCGACTCGCGGATGAGACCCGCACCGGATCGCCCTCCGTACGGCCGTCTCAACTTCGGGCGCCGATGTTGACCTGCGGTGGTGAGACCACCGAGCCTTGCTGCATGCTCGCTTCCGCCGACCCGTATCCGCTGTACAGCTATCTGCGCGAGAACGAGCCGGTGCATCGCATCGGTGAGTCGGACTTCTATCTGGTCTCCACCTGGAATCTGGTCAACGAGGTGCTGATGCGCACCGACGAGTTCTCGTCCAATCTCACGGCGACGATGGTTCTCGAGTCAGGGGGCGCACGACCGTTCCGACTCGCCGGTCTCGGTGACCGTAGTCATGTCCTTGCCACCGCGGACGACCCGGCACACGCGACGCACCGCAAGACGGTGTTGCCGTCGGTCGTCGCCCGGCGGATCCTCGCACTGGAACCCTTCATCGATTCGACGGTGCGGCGATTGTGGTCCGATGCACTCGCCGACGGGGCGATCGACTGGGTCGACGCGGTGTCTGATCGGCTTCCCATGATCGTGGTGGCCCGACTGGTCGGCTTTCCCGCACCCGACGTGAGCTGGCTCGTCGCGGGCGCATACGCGACCACTCAGATGCTCGACGGTGTGATCACTGACGAGCAACTGGCCACCGCCACCACGGCCGCCGCGGAACTGGCCGGCTACTTGACGAATGAGTTCACCAAGGCCCGCGCGGAGCCGGGTGACAACGTTCTCGGAGATCTCGCGCGGCATTGCAATGCAGGCGAGTTGACGGAGGAGACGTGCGTGCTGATGCTGCTGCAACTCGTCGGCGCCGGTGGCGAGTCGACCAGCGGGCTGTTGGGCAATGCGGCCTGGCTGTTGGCCGCCCAACCGGATATCGCCGAGGAGGTCAGGCGGGCACCTGAGCTGCTGCCGGCTTTCATCGACGAGGCGTTGCGACTGGAGTCGCCGTTCAAGGGCCACTATCGCCACGTCGTGCGGGACACCCGCCTCGGCGACGTCGATCTGCTCGCCGATTCACACCTGCTCCTGTTGTGGGGAGCGGCCAACCGGGACCCGGCAGCGTTCGACTCACCCGACAAGCTCCTTCTGGATCGGCCGCACGGACGCGCTCACCTCGCATTCGGCAAGGGCACGCACTTCTGCATCGGCGCAGCACTGGCACGGCTAGAGGCCCGTGTGGGGCTCGGGATGCTGCTCGGCGAGTCGACGTCGATCGACGTGGCAGAACCTCCAGCCTGGGTGCCCAGCATCACGGTTCGGCGCCTACAGCGATTGGCATTGCGTATCAATTGATTTCAGGCCGGGTGCGCGGCCGCGCTGGGGTCAGCAGGCGCGGCCGCACGGCGCCGTCACACCGACAGGACCAGGTTCACCGCCTCCTCGGACTCGTCGACATCGGCGACGGGCTCCGGCTCGGCGTCCTCGGCGACGGGCTCCGCCTCGGTGTCCTCGGCGGCCGGCCCGGCCGGCTTGGGCTGCTGCTCGAAGCGCACGATCGCTCGGGACAGGTCCGGGCCCACGGCGGTGGCCCGCATCTCCAGCGACGAGCGCCGCACGCCGTCCTTGTCGTCGTACTCGCTGGTGAACACGTCGCCGACGACGATCACCGGGGCGCCCTTGTACAGCGCGGCCCCGACGCCGGTGACGAGCTTGCCCCAGCAGTTGACGGTGATGAACAGCGAGTTGCCGGGTTCCCAGATGCCGTCGCCGTTGCGGCGCCGCGAGTTGCTGGCCACCCGGAAGCTGATCAGTTCCTGGCCGTTGACCGGCTTGCGACGAAGGTCGGTGACGATGCGGCCGACGACGGTGAGATGGGTTTCGAACATGGCTGGGTCCTTTCATTGGGGGTCGGTTCCAGTGCCCCCAGTCAGCCGCGGCCCACCGACATCGCCGACCGTGCGGCGTTCGCCACGACGCGGGCTGTGGATGAGGCGCCGGCTGTGGAGAAGGCTCAGCGGCCGACGCCGCCGGAGCTGCTGTCGCGGCGGCTCAGTTCGGCCAGCATCGCGTTGTAGGCCGCCAGGTCGGCATCGTGGTCGCGGTCGGCGGCCCGGTCCAGTCGCTTGGCGGTGCGCTGGTCGCTGCGGCTCCACTGCACCAACAGCGCGATCATCACCACCACGAGCGGTCCCTCACCGGCGGCCCACGCTATCGACCCGCCGAGATGCTGATCACCGACCAGGTCGGTGTGCCAGCTCAAATGCAAAGAGCGGTAGAAACTTTCGCCGAGCACCTCCGGCATGCCCATCATCACCACACCGAAGAACGCGTGCAACGGAAGGGTGGCGAAGACCATGCCGATCTTGGCCACCGGTGACAGTTCCCGCGGCGCCGGGTCCACCCCGATGACCACCCAGTAGAACAGGTAGCCGCTCATCAGGAAGTGCAGGTTCATCAGGACGTGCGCCCCGTGGTGGCTGACCGCGGAGTTGAAGATGCCACCGAAGTAGAGCGCGTAGAAGCCCACCACGAACATCAGCGTCGCGACGATCGGGTGGGTGAAGAACTTCGACCACTTGCTGTGCAACCCGTCCAGCAGCCATTCGCGCGGCCCGGGCGGATTGCCCTTGCCCGCCGTGGGCAGGGCCCGCAGCGCCAGCGTGACGGGCGCCCCCAGCACCAGCAGGATCGGGGTGAGCATCGACAGCAGCATGTGGGCCGTCATGTGCATGCTGAACATCGCCGGCATGTAGCGGCCCAGGCCCGACGACGTGGTGAACAGCAGCAGCGCGCAGCCGAGCAGCCACGCCACGGTGCGTCCGGCCGGCCATTGGTCACCGCGGCGGCGCAGCCGGATGACTCCGGCGACGTACACCGCGGCGAAGATGATGGCTGCCGTGCCGAATACGAGGTCGAAGCGCCAGTCGAACAGGATCCGGGCCAGTGTCGGCGGGCCGTCCAGGTCGTAACCGAGCGCGACCTCGGTGGCCGAGGGGTTGGGCTGCACCGGCGGCGGTGGCGGGGTGCGGCCCAGCCCGACGGCGACGCCGAACGTCAGCCCGAAGACCAGGGCCTCGAACAGTGCCAGCCGGGTCAGCGGTCCGCGGGCCTGCGGATCGGCCTGCAGTGCGGCCAGCCCGCTGCGGCGCTGCCACCAGCCGATCACCCCCAGCGTCGAGAGGGCGACGGCCTTGGCCAGCACCAGCCGGCCGTACTCGGTGCTGAAGAGGTCACCGAACCGGATCCGGACGAGGGCGTTGATGACACCGGACAACGCCATCGCGACGAAACACCAGAACGCGACCCGGGAGAACCGGCGCGCGGCCAGATCGGCATGGTCGCCGCCGCGCAGCGCGTGGCTCAGCAGCGCCAGCAGACCCCCCGCCCACAGCGCGCCGGCCACCAGATGGATCAGCAGGCTGTTGGTGGCCAGGTCGTGGGCGCCGCCCGCCGACGAGTGACCGGTGAGCCCCAGCGGGACCAGGGTCAGCAGCGCGCCGGCCAGCAGGATCGGCGTCCACGACCAGCGCAGCACCGCCACGCCGCCGACCGTCACGATGAAGGCCAGGAACGCCGTCCAGCGCCAGGCGCCGGCCGTGTCCACCAGGCTTGCCACCGACCAGATCTGGATCGGGTCGAGATGGTCGCGCAGCGGCTGGCCCGAAACATCGGAGACGGTCAGCGGGACCAGCAGGGCCGCGCACACCGTCCAGACACCCGAGGCGATGGTGCCCAGCCGCAGCGCCCGGTATCCGGCCGCGTCGAGCACCCCGCTCTCCTGCGGCGGCACGAAGAACGCCGCGAACATGAAGGAGCCGACAGCGATCACCGCGGCGATCTCCCCGGCGGCCCGCACGAACGGCAGGCCGACGGTGGTCGCCGGACCCGGGTCGGGCAGCCCGGTCGCCGTCAGCGCTTCAGCCAGCGACAGCGCACCGATGCCCGCGGCGGTGATGCCGGCGAGCAGACCGACCGCGGCCAGCACCGGCCACACCGCGGTACCGCGAGCGCTCGGCGCCGCTGACGTGGTCACGCGTCCAGCGTATGGTCAACCGGCCCGTTCACGAAGTCGGAGCTCACGGGCGTAGAACTGCTCGCTGGACAGCTCGTGGATTCGGTCCATGTCGGCCAGGATCGCGCGCAGTTCGTTCAGGAACCCTTCGCGGCGCTGTCGCAGATCGGGTGCCTGCTCGAGTAGATGCTGATCGGCGGCGACCTGGCGGGCGGTGGTGAACAACAGCGCCGACACCGATTCGTTGCTGCGGATCCGGCCCTGCGCCGCGTATTGCGCGCCGACGCCCAGCGCCTTCTTCGACAGCTCCTTGTCGTCGATCTCGGCCGGTGCGTCGCACAGCACGTCGGCGACGATCTCGTAGGCCTCGAAGAACGGACGCAGCATGGCGTGCGCCATCAGCGGCTGTTTGGCCCGCAGCAGGTTGTCGACGGCGTCGCCGCCGGCCGCGACCTGAACCTCCCAGTTGTCCTGCCACGCAAGCTCTTCGGCGATATGCTCGCGGAAAGACGCGGAGTCGGCGAAGTAGAAGTCGAACTTGAGCAGATCGCGCAGCCGCATCGCCTGGTCCCAGAACACCTTCACCCGGTCGCCGTCGGGTGCCCGACCGGCGTGGGCGAGGGCCAGTTCGACGATCGAGGTCTCCAGGAACGCGTGAATGATCGAGTTGCGATAGAACGCAGCCTCGTGTTCGTGCTCGGGCGCGATCCGCCATACCGGCTCGTGGCCGCCGTCGACCCGGGTCACCGGATGTCCGTTGGACATCGCGTCGACGGCCGCGCGCACCCCGTCGGTGGTCCGAAGCCGCAGCGCGCTGTTGGTGACCGGGGTCTGCTTGCGCTCGAGGTAGTCCAGCGAGTCCTGCAGGGTGTGGTGCAACTGCGTGAGCGTCAGCGCCCGGCCGCGGGTGGTGAGCAGCAGCGCCGAGACCAGACCGGTGGCGTTGATCGGTGTCGCCCGCAGGATCCGCCAGGCCACCTCGATCGCCATCTTCTGCATGGCAAGGCGTTTCGCGGCCTCGTCCTCCGCGATCGGCCCGCCGGGCTCGCCGAGGTACTGCCGCATCGACACCGCCTCGGGGAAGCGGACGTAGATCTTCCCGTAATTGCGTTCACCCTGCGCCTTGATGAACTTGTACAACCACTCCGCACCCTCGGGTGTCTTCTCGCCACCGCGGGCGTAGTCCGCGTACTCGGCGGTCTCGTGCAGCTGGTCGAAGCTGATCGACACCGGCTGCAGCAGGATGTCCTCGCTGCGGCCGTCCAGGTAGGCGTCCGCCACGTAGGCGAGCAGACCGAGCTTGGGCGGCAGCATCTTTCCGGTCCGCGAGCGGGTGCCCTCGATCGACCAGCTGAGGTTGAAGCGCTTCTCCACGATGTAGCCGACGAACTGGCGCAGCACGTACTTGTACAGCGGATCGTCGAGCTTGCGCCGCAGGAAGATCACACCGGAGCGGCGCATCAGCGGGCCCATGAAACCGAAGGACAGGTTGATCCCGGCGAACGTGTGCGCCGGCGGAAGCTTGTTCTCCTGCATGGCCACCGGCACGATCACGCCGTCGAGGTAGGACCGGTGCGACCAGAGCAGCACCGCCGGGTGGTCCTCCAACGATCGCCGCATCGACTCGATCTCTCTTGCGTCGTAGTCGATTCGGGGGTCGAAGCCCCGGCTGAAGATGGCTCGGCCCAGGTTCGGGATCAGGTCGACGGAGAACCGGCTCCAGCCGGTGGCGAGCTCGTTGAGCATCTTCTCGGCCTGCTCGGGGCTGGCCCCCGGAATCTTCTCGAGGCCCTCGACGAAGCGGGACGACGCCAGCAGTTCGTCGGTGATCAGATGCGGCGACTTGTATTCCGGCCCGAGCAACCGCAGTTCCATCCGCTCGACGGCCAGCGCCGCGCGGCGCAGGACGAAGCGGGCGAAGTCGCGCGGGCTGTCGCCGACCGTCTTCTCCTGCCACTGCTGACGAAGTTCGGAGACCTTGGCCGGCTCGCCGGCGACGATACGCGCGCGGGACGGATCCTTGCGGAGGATGCTGCGCTGCAGGAACTCCGGCGGCCGATAGGTGTCGCGCCCGGAGATCAGGCCGACGACCTTGACCCGGGTGGGCAGTCCGCCCGGCACCCAGAACACCCGCACCGGAACAACCAGGCGGTCCTCCCCGCTGCCGAGTTCCTCGACGAGTTGGGCCACCACCCCGGCCGGCGGATCCCCGGCGGGCAGTTGCAGCACCTCGACCTTGGTGTCGGGGTGGGCCCGGCGCTGTGCGTGCAGCCAGTCGTCGAGCAGTTGGAGTTCGGCCTTGGATGAGACCGACGCCAGCACCAGCGCGTCGTCGGTGGTGCTGAAGTCGGCGAGGTGGTCCGCGTTCACGACTGAGCCTTCGGGTTGACGGGCTGAGCCTTCTTGACGGCGGCTTTTCGGGCGGGCTGCTTCTTGGCCGCCACCTTCTTGACCGCCGCCTTCTTGGCCGGGGCCTTCTTCGTCGCCGCCTTCTTGGCCGGGGCCTTCTTGGCAGCCGCCTTCTTGGCGGGGACCGACTGCTTGGCCGGGCGACGCCGGTAGATGTCCGGTGTCGGCACCTTGTCCTCGGGCCAGTCCTTCAGCGTGTCCAGGTACAGCTGGCGAACTTCGGCGATCCGGTCGGACAGGTCGTCGATGGTCCAGTCCTCGACCGAAATCGGCGGGTAGACAACGACATCCACCTGCCCCGGGTTCATCGTCGAGGAGTCGCGCGGGGCGATCACCTCCGCGTTGCGGATCACGATCGGGACGATGGGGACGCCGGCCGACATCGCGAGCCGGAACGGCCCCTTCTTGAACGGCCCCACCGTCCGGGTGTCCAGTCGAGTCCCCTCCGGGGCGATCACCACCGAAAGCCCCTTCGCCGTGAGCTCCTCGACCTGCTGCAGGGATTCGATGGCGGCCTTCGGATCATCCCGGTCGATGAACACCGTGTCGACGAGCTTGCCCAGCGTGCCCACGACCGGATCGCTCGCCAGTTCCTTCTTGCCCACCCCGGTCCAGTTGTCCTTGACCAGTGCCGCGACGATTACGGGGTCGAAGTTGTTGCGGTGGTTGAAGATGAACACCGCCGGCCGCTTCGCGGTGAGGTTGTCGCGGCCGAGGACGTTGATGGAGACGCCGTTGGCGGCCAGCAACAACTGCGGGAAGGCAGTGGTGAAGAGGTTGACCCCGCGGCGCCTGCTGCGGGTCAGCAGGCCCCAACTGATGGCCCCAGTAGCGGCGGGCACCAGCGCACCGATGCCGAGCAGGGTGCGCACCTGTCCCATCACGCCGCCGCTGCCGCGGCTGT
>ERZ724513.490-NODE-490-length-19233-cov-9.660653_pt1 | contig 19233 bp, 18 predicted proteins | sample MGYA00376046_ERZ724513 | MGnify/ENA primary metagenome ERZ724513 (study PRJEB28724, sample SAMN07190883) | activated sludge metagenome | isolation source: activated sludge of sewage treatment plant in Hong Hong | place: Hong Kong | collected 2016-03-17 ...
AAAATTCCTGCAAAGGCAAGCATGCTTGGCTTGTGCCGGGTCGTAAGGTACTGGCTGCATTGATCCTGGCAAGGCCGCGTGCACTGGTTTTCACAACGGTCTGTGTCACAGCTGCGTTGATGGTGCAGGCGTTGTGGGTGGCGGTCTGGCCGCATCGAGCAACAAGGGCTTCGGAGCGTGTGAGGAATCACGTCGGCCAAGAAGGCATGGTGGCTGCCCGATATAACCAGCGTGATCGGCAACATCTCTTCCATGTCGCTCCGGACCTGTCGTGGCGGATCAGCGAGGGTGTCCGACATTTGCGAGGATCTGGCCGGCATGATCGGCAAGCTGGTCACACATCCCGCCCAGGGCATTCTGCATGTGACGAACGAGTGCACCTGCACCTGGCACGAATTTGCCACGGAGATTGTTAAACTGGCCGGCCACCGGGTGCCGGTCGAACCAATCGCCACGGTGGACATGCCGAGACCGGCTAACCGCCCGGCCTATTCAGTCCTCTCGTTGGAGCGGCTGCACCATCTTGGGTTCACCATGCCATCCTGGCAGGACGGGTTGCAGCGGTTCATGAAGGCCCTGCCGGCGGAATCCTCAGCGGCCCCTCAGCACAGGTAACCTCGTTTTCCCCGCTCCCTGCTCTGTGCGACAAGGCGGGGCATGATGGAGTGGCCTGTCCTTGCGACTGTTTCTTGTGCAACCCTCGTGATTTCTCTATACTGCGGTCCCGCAGAGTCCCCGCATTCTCCTGATTCCTGTGCACGGCGAACGTGATCGGATGAGGTCGAACTCAATCCGCCCGATAAGGGATAATCTGCTCTCATGCGAATTCCCGATATGCTGCTAAGGTGCCGTTATTCTCTGACAGAGGGGAGCCTGGTCGTGGACAAGCAAGCCGCCTCTGGTTCTTGGACGGTCCCATCACTGTCCGAGGTTGAGGGATGAAGGCGCCGGTGCGGGATTGCTCGGGTCGATCTTTGCGAAGAGCGGTGGCTATTATGAATGTAGCTACTTCATCGTCGCTTCAACTGTCTGGCCTGATCAGATTGGAGAGGTGAGCCTCCGTTCACGCATTTGGAGGGATTCCAGAGTTATGCGATGGCTGCCCGCACCGAAGATTTTTGACCGAAAATGTTCTTGTCTCTGGTAGTGGGCAACGGCCAAATGTTGTCAAAGGAGGCAGCTTAGGTGGAAACCAACCGTGGATTTCCATCGGCTGGCGATCAAGGCGACCGAAGCGGATGTGGAAGACGAACGGCTCAAACTGCAAGGCACTGCCTCCAAGAGAACGTTAGTGATGGATAAGCACGCGCGTATCTACATTGCCGGGCATCGGGGGATGGTCGGATCTGCAATTGTGCGGGCTCTCACTGCCAGCGGGTTCGACAATTTGATTGTCCGGACCAGCAAGGAACTGGATTTGCGCGACAATGGCTGCGTCGCTGCGTTTTTTGCGGAGGCAAAGCCCGACTACGTTTTCCTGGCAGCAGCGAAGGTGGGTGGCATTCTGGCGAACACCCACGTTCCCAGCCGAGTTTATCTATGACAACCTGGCGATCCAGACCAACGTTATCCATCATGCCTATGTCCATGCGGTCAAAAAGTTGCTGCTGCTGGGATCTAACTGCATCTATCCGAGGGATTCTCCTCAGCCGATGAAGGAAGAGAATCTGTTAACCGGCGCTCTCGAACCAACCAATGAGTGGTACGCCGTGGCCAAGATTGCCAGCATCAAGATGTGTCAGGCCTATCGTCGGCAGTACGGCTGTGACTTTATTGCGGCGATGCCGACTAACCTCTATGGGCCGAACGATAACTTCGATTTACAACACTCCCATGTGCTGGCGGCCTTGATTCGGCGGTTCTACGAAGCCAGAGAGCAGGGGACTGAGCCAACGCTTTGGGGCTCCGGGTCCCCGCGGCGGGAATTTTTGCATGTGGACGATTGTGCCGCGGCTTGCCTATTTCTGATGGAGCATTACTCCGATCCCATGATGCTGAACGTTGGTGCGGGCGAGGAGATTTCGATTGCTGATCTGGCGGCATTAGTCGCCGAGGCGGTCGGATATCGGGGAAATATTCATTGGGATCGGACTAAACCTGATGGCACTCCACGGAAGTGGTTGGGCTCGACTCGGATTATGGAATTGGGATGGAAGCCTCTCATTTCCCTTACTCAAGGGGTGCGGGAGACCTACGCATGGTACCGTGTCCAGGGAATTGCAAACGCAGCGACGGAGTTCTGACGTCGGGGGCGCGACAGGGAAAACAATATCGGTCGTCCGGTTGTACCGATCGATCACAAAACATCACATCATGAAAAGGGTCGCAATTCTCCAATCCAACTACATCCCGTGGAAGGGCTACTTCGACTTAATCGCGGCGGTGGATGAATTCATCCTTTATGATGACATGCAGTACACCAAACGGGACTGGCGTAATAGAAATCTTATTAAGACCCCGCAAGGCCTGCAGTGGCTCACCGTGCCGGTCAAGGTTAAGGGGAAGTATTCCCAGACCATTCGTGAGACCGAAATCGACGAAGCCGATTGGGAAAAAACGCACTGGGAGGGGTTCGTTCGGAACTACCGTCGCGCTCCGCACTTTGAGGAGATAGCCCTGCTGTTAGAGCCGTTCTACTTGCAACGCAAGTACACCCACTTATCCTCGCTCAACCGGGAATTGATCGAGGTCGTGTGCGCGTATTTGGGAATCAGGACTAAGATCAGCAATTCTTGGGACTATACCTTGGTCGAAGGCAAAACCGAGCGTCTCGTCGATCTGTGCGCGCAGGCGGGAGCGACTGAATACCTTTCCGGCCCCGCTGCCAAGGATTATATTGAAGAGCACTTCTTTGCCGATCGTGGCATGACCCTGACCTGGTTCGACTATTCTGGCTATAAGGAATATCCCCAGCTATGGGGAGAATTCAACCACGGCGTTTCCATTCTTGATTTGCTATTCAACTGCGGCAGGGAGGCGCCACGTTATATGAGATATGTGCGGTCATGACTTCCTCTGGTAAGAGCATATCAACCGGGATATCGGACCTGCTCAGCCAGGTGGCGACCTACTATTCCAACAAGCTGGCCGAACACGGTGAAACTGCGCGTGGAGTGGATTGGAATGGCGAAGAAAGTCAGACGGTTCGTTTCGAGCAGTTGTGCAAGATCATCGCGGACGCTGGCCCCTTTTCACTCAACGATCTGGGGTGTGGCTACGGTGCACTCTACGATTTTTTGAGCGCTCGTTACCAGAATTACTCCTACCACGGCTGCGATGTTTCAGGCGACATGATTCGAGCCGCCAGAGATCGTTACGGTCGAAAACCGAACGCGACCTTTGCTGTGGCCGCCGAGCCGATGGCTGCGGCGGATTTCGGCATGGCCAGCGGCATTTTCAATGTCCGGCTTGGGCACAGCGATGCACAGTGGCGCGAGTATCTACTGGCCACACTCGACATGCTTGATCGCACTAGCACTAGGGGTTTCGCATTCAATTGTCTGACGTCTTACTCAGATGCGGATAAAATGCGGGACTACCTTTACTACACTGATCCTTGCGCACTGTTTGACCTTTGCAAGCGCCGCTACTCCCGCCATGTGGCATTGCTGCACGACTATGGCCTTTACGAATTTACAATCCTGGTGAGAAAGCTCCCATGAAAAAGCCACTTGTCATTTTCGGCGCCGGCGACATTGCCCAGCTGGCTCACTTCTATTTCTGCACGGACTCGAATTACGAAGTCGTGGCCTTCACGGTAGACGCGGCTTACATAACCGTGCCTGAGTTTTGCGGACTCCCTGTTGTGCCTTTTGAGGAGCTGCCAAGCCGATTTTTACCCGATGCGCATCAAATGTTTGTCGCGCTGAGCTATTCCAAGCTTAATGAGGTTCGCAAAGAGAAATATCTCGCCGCAAAGGCCTTGGGGTACCGATTGGCCACCTATGTCAGTTCGCGCGCGACCGTTCTGAATGGAGGCATGATAGGCGACAACTGCTTTATCTTCGAAGACAACACGATTCAGCCCTTTGTCGCCATCGGCAACAACGTCACCTTGTGGAGCGGGAACCACGTTGGTCACCACTCGATTATTCACGACCATTGCTTCATTGCTTCGCATGTCGTGATCTCCGGCGGTGTCGAAATTGGGGAGTCCTGCTTTATCGGCGTCAATGCTGCATTGCGGGATCATATCAAAGTGGGACAGAAATGCGTGATTGGTGCCGGGGCATTGTTGTTGGCCGATGCCGAGGCGGAAGGGGTGTATATCGGTCAAGCAACTGAGCGCGCCAAGGTACCGAGCACCAGACTGAGAAAAATCTAGGGATACTTCGGATGCGATGGAAAAAACTCGGCCTCCTCTACTCACCGCAATCGATACATCCGAAACTTGCGACCCACGCGGCAAATCCGGTGGGGATACTTCAGCATGGTGACGTGTATCGAGTCTTTTTCAGCGGGCGTGATACTCAGAACCGTTCGTCAGTCGGATTTGTAGACGTCGACATCCTAAAGCACCGCGTGGTGTACATCCATGACAAGCCCGTGTTCGAACATGGGCCCGAAGCAAGTTTCTACTCACATGGAGTCAGTATCGGAGGCTGGTATGAGGCCGATGGGCATCGCTATATCTTGTTTATGGGATGGCAGATTCCGGAAGGACAGCACTGGCGAGGTGATATAGGACGCTTACGGCTCCAGAACGATTGCTCCATGGAGTTGGACGTCAGCGGACCTTTTATGGGTTCAGATACCACAGACCAAGTGAGTGTGTCTTATCCGTGGGTAGTGCGAGAGCGCGATCAGTACCGGATGTGGTACGGATCAACTGTCACGTGGGATGCAGGCAACGGGGAGATGCTCCACGTCATCAATCACGCCACGTCGGTGAATGGTCACGAATGGACGCGACTTGGGTTGGCCGTTCCCTACGTAATCGGAAAGGCTCAGGCGTTTTCGCGCCCTACAGTCGTTGTTGATCGAGAGGGTTATCACATGTGGTTCTCCTACCGGAGCGGCAAGCCAGGCGACCGATACAGGATCGGCTATGCATACAGCGCATCAGGGAAGAACTGGGAGTTACGCCTCGCCGATGCCGCCATTGATATCTCCGCGTCTGGCTGGGATTCCGAAATGATAGAATACCCCTTCGTTTTCGACCACAAAGGTCAGCGCTTCATGCTCTACAACGGAAATGGCCATGGACGAACGGGGTTCGGACTTGCCCTGCTCGAATCCTGACGAATCGGCGTTCTTCGACCGCAGGCAATCGGGTTGGCAAGAAGTTCATCCTCATTTGGGAGCTTAGCAAAGTGCCGTCTGTGCATAGGAAAGAGCAATCGTCGTTTTTGAAAGAGAAAACCACATGAGCAAGAGGACCATTCCTTTCGGCTGGCCACACATGACCGGCAAAGAATTGTATTACATCGCAGAGGCCCATTTTAATGGTCACCTTGCAGGGGATGGCCCTTTTACCAAGAAGTGCCATGGCTGGCTCGAAGCGCATAGTGGCTGCACGAAGGCATTACTCACCCATTCGTGTACAGCGGCGTTGGAGATGGCGGCGCTCCTGCTGGATATTCAGCCTGGCGACGAAGTCATTATGCCGTCGTACACATTTGTCTCGACAGCCAATGCGTTTGTGTTGCGAGGTGGTGTGCCGGTTTTTGTAGATATTCGGGAAGACACCCTCAACCTGAACGAGCAATTGATAGAGTCGGCTGTCACACCACGTACTCGGGCGATCGTCCCTGTGCATTATGCCGGCGTATCTTGCGAAATGGATGCGATCATGGCGATCGCCAGACGCCATGGGCTCAGGGTGGTAGAGGATGCTGCTCAAGGGATGATGGCAACCTATAAGGGGCGTGCTCTGGGCAGCATTGGGGACCTGGGGGCGTATAGTTTTCATCAGACCAAAAATGTCATTTCCGGTGAGGGTGGCACCTTGCTGGTCAATGATCCGGCCATGGTCATGCGGGCAGAGATCATTCGCGAGAAGGGAACAGATCGCAGCCGGTATTTTCGAGGGGAGGTGGATAAATACACGTGGCAGGAAGCAGGATCCTCATTTTTGCCGGGTGAACTCATCGCCGCCTTTCTCTGGGCACAGTTGGAAGAGGCTGACAGAATTACGCAGCAGCGCTTGGTCAGTTGGCAACGGTACCACGATCTCCTGAAGCCGCTAGAGGCCAAGGGAATATTGCGATGCCCCATTGTGCCGGAGAAATGCCAGCACAATGCGCATATGTATTATGTGCTGCTCCGGCCAGGTTCTGATCGTCAGGCGGTTCTGAATGAGTTCAGGCGCAATGATATTTGGGCCGTCTTTCACTACGTGCCGCTGCATTCATCTCCAGCGGGAAGGCGGTATGGCCGGGCACAGGGCACGCTTTCTCAGACCGATTCGGTCTCAGAACGCTTGATTCGTTTGCCGCTGTTTGTTGGTTTGACGGAGGAACAGCAGCAGGAGGTTGTGTTGGTACTTGAACGGGCACTTGAGCAATGACTGATGAAACCTCCTTATTCGACAATGTGCCCTCAGCCTTGTGGCGCGCGGAAGACTTAAGGGCTCGATCAGTGGCCTAACCGGCGGCGGAAAATTCGTCTTTCTACGATAGGTCGCAATCGATTCAGGCGTCGTATTAGCGTGAGAGTCGCCCGCAGAATGCGCAAAAAGTCCGTCCAGCAGGGGCGACTGAAGGGGAGATCGTACTCGTGCCGTCCGGTGAGCCTCTGAGTGATGCGAGAACGCCGCTGGTGGACTTTATTCAGAATCCTGCTAAAGGACTGTTGGGGGAACGGTGTGAGTTTGTCAAAGGACTCGTTCGATGCGGCCTTGCTTCCAGGGGTACGGGAGCAACTAGCTGAGGTGTACTGCTCTCTACGCCGGAGCGAGCAAGACGTGTTTCAAAGCGTGCTCGACGACAATGGTGTGTTCCGGGAAGGGGTAGCATACGTTCGGAATTGTCCGTTGTGTGCCATGCCGTCTCATGCCGCATCGCTGGTTTACTTTGCCCGCGGTATGCACATCGTGCAATGCGTGAAATGCAGCTTGGTTTACAGCCGAGAAGTCATCAACCGGGATGCGGACAACTCCCGCTATCGGCAGAGCAATGCCATGGATGCCCATATGGCTCTGCATACCAATAGAGTTTATGCTGAGTTGGAATCGAACAAGGCACGTTACATCATTGCGGGTCTCAGAGAGGCTAGTGATGGAAGCAGCGGGACTCTGTTGGACATCGGGTGCAGCACGGGGGCGATCCTGCAAGCAGCCCGCGAGGTGGGCTGGCAAGCATTGGGCATTGATCTCAACGGCTCAGCGGTGAAGATTGCGCGAGCCCGCGGGCTAGCGGCTATGGAGGGTTATTTCCCCGAGGATATCCCCTCTAGTGCAGGATCATTCCGCGCGATAACGATGCTTGACGTGCTTGAACATGCTGAAGATCCCGTAGGCCTCTTGGTATCTGTTACCAGGCACCTTGTGCCAGGTGGGGTATTGGGCGTGCAGGTACCGAACTTCAACAGTCTCTTGATACAGATCGAAGGGGTGCGGAATAACAACATATGCCATGGACATTGGTCTTACTTTACTCCCCAGACGTTGATCAAGGTGGCGTCTGAGGCTGGACTAGAATTGCTGTCCATCGAGACGATCATTAGCGAGATCGACCGCGTTCGTGCGTACCCGGCGAAGCAAGTTGCCGAGGCAGCACGGCTTCTGACCGGCAGGAATGTCGAATTTACTGATATTGATCACCGGTGGGTTCATGAGCACCTACTGGGATACAAGATTTTCGGGATGTTTGCCCTTCCACGGACCTGAAAGGCCAAGCGGTCGCCAGGGAGCGAGTTTGCCTCAGATGCGGACACCATCAGTGAGATGTGGCCGGGCACTTCGTCACTCATCCAAGGCGTCGCTCCTCTCAGCGGGCGGTCATCCCGCCCCGTAACAGGGCAAGGAACGCACTAAGACCTAGTCAGCATGATGAATGCGTTGGAGGACGCTCGTTCAGTATGTTGGACGGAGACCATATGGGTATCGCGCCAATCAAGCACTATGGAGTCAAAGAGCAGCTGGCCGCTGCTGACGAGTTGGAAGTCAAGCTGCAGGAGCTAGATCTCTGCGGCTATACGGTGATGCATAGCGGTTTTTCCGAAGCAGTCTTGAGTGATCTGCGTGAGCGACTCGAGCGTCTTCTGTCCGAGCAGGAGATGCAATTCGGGGGATATGAGACCCTCAAGCGGATAAATGAGGGCGATACTTTGCGGGCGCCGCTCATCTGGGACGAGGCTTTTCTCAATGTGGCGGTTCAGGTTCAGTTGATCGATCTCTGTCGCCGGGCGCTCGGCGACTATTTCATCATTAATCAACAAAACGGGGTACGGAATCCGCCGGTGAGTGGTGGGCATCATCAGACTAGGTATCACCGGGATCTGCCGTATCAACATTTTGTCTCATCTCGCCCCTTGGCACTGAATGCGCTGCTCTGCCTGGATCCCTTCACGGCCGAAAACGGCGCAACCCGAGTTTTGCCGGGCTCGCATAAAATCGAATACTTCCCTGATGACCGGGTCGTTCGTTCGCTCGAAGTGGCTACCAACGTGCCGGCCGGAGCGTATCTGATTCTGAACTCCATGATTTTTCATTGCGCCGGCGTCAACCGTACAGAAGGACCACGGCGCGCGATTAACACCGTATTCACCGTTCCCATTATTAAACAGCAGATTGCCTTGCCGCCAAATCTTGAGGGGCGATATGCCAATGACCCCTGGTTGCGACGGCTGCTTGGATTCGAGGTCGACCCTCCCAGAAGCCTTGAAGCATGGTTTGAGTCCCGTAAATCCCGCAAGGATTGATGGACGAGAATGCCGGAATTATTTTCCAGTATCTTGTGCCCCACCAAGACATTGTCCTCTCGTGTGTTGTGGTTCCTTCTCGCGCCTAACGAGGATACGAGATGAGGGTATTCGTGAGAGTGTAACGAAGGGCTAATTTTTTGACACATGTCTGAAAAGATCGATTATCACAAGATTGTGCATCTCGGCCGCACCTGCCTAGTCTGTAATGTCGATGCCTGGTTATTGTTGCCGATCCCTGGGGTGGGCCGGTCAATGCTCAGTGACGGAAGCGTACTCACGCAGCCGTTGAAAAAATGCACCTGCTCGGCTTGTGGGTTAGTTCAGCATGTTGATGCACAACAGGATGGCAGCGTAAAGAACTATTTCGGACCTTCCTACTCGCTGGGTGACCACGAGCCGAACATTGGATTTGAAGCGGGGAGGCAAAGGCAGTATGCCGAATGGATCGGAAGCTCAATTCGACAATTCAGGCCCGCTTCGATTCTGGAGCTGGGATGCGGGAACGGGTCTCTTCTAAGGGAGCTCATGATTAAATTTCATTCGGCGCAGGCCACGGGGCTTGAGCCATCTGAGCGAGGAGTCAAGCGGGCGCAACAATCTGGGCTCCCCGTTCATTGTGCGTACATTGAAGGCGAGGATTCCGTGAGAGGGTTTAGCGGGGACCTCGTTGTCAGTATTAATGTAATCGAACACACGTTACGTCCAGTCAGTTTTCTTCGGGCAGCGAAGGCAGCGGTCAATGACGGAGGGCTGGTTGTGGTGGTGTGTCCGGACGGCTCAGAGGCTGGTTCTGAACTTTTGTTCTTTGACCACTTGTACTCGTTTTGTCCGGCAAATGTCACCAATTTGGTCGGCGGTTCCGGTCTCTTGCCCATTGACTCTCGACGCTCTCCTCTTGAGTTGCCCGGTTTTCAGATGATAATTGCCGCAACATGCCCTCCAAAGGAATTGGGCTTTCCACAAGAATTTGCATCCGCTGAATTCGATGTGCAAAGGCTGCATGCCGGCCGGGTTTCCTATCTCACTCAATGGAAGGATCTGGATGCGAAGCTGTGCAGGACAATGGCTGACTTTCGTAAGACGACCGTCTTCGGAATTGGAGAAATGGCGCAACTGATGCGCGTTTACGCACCCTCCGCCTGGGAGCGAATTGACAGGTTCGTCGTTGATGACCCTATGGAAACCGAATTTTTCGGGTACCCTGTCGTTCCATATACGGAATTGAAGGCGGAGCCGGGCAACTTAATGTTGCTCGCTGTGTCTCAGCGCTCAACCGAGAAGTTATCAGCACGCCTCAGAGCGGCAGGCCACAACGTGTTAGTGATAGATTCCCTCCACTCTCAATGGGATGGCTAGTTCGTTGTCCGCAGGCCCCGCCAGGGGGTGAGCGAGTTAGCGCCGGTATCGGCGGACGCTTACTTATGGCCCCTCACACGTCGATTTTGTCTCCCCCTGATATCCGGTAGTATAAAGGCTCTCGATGAAAATTGGCTTCCTGGGTAACTCCAATAACTATCCTTTCCGGCTTGCGAAAGCGCTTCGCACACTAGGCCATGTCGTGGTGTTTTTCGTCGATCGTCCGCCAAGCGAACCTCGTAACCGCCCCGAATCCCATTATAATGACGTCTCATATCCTTATCCCGATTGGATCCGAGAGATAGAACCGCTGCACCCCAAGCAGATTGTCCTGTACCCGTGGACCGTAAGGCCTATCTTGCGCACCTTGGAGGCGTGCGACGGCGTGGTGCTCAATGGTTTTGGGCTGAGTCTCGGTCCGTTCATACATCGCCCAAGCATCGGAATGCTGACCGGATCGGACCTGGATGTGTACGCCAATCCTGATTTGGTGGATGTCCTCGCTGCATCACCTACTCATTCCGACCGCCTATCCGGGAAGGGATTTCTCCAGCGCATGTTCGTCACGTGTCGGCGCATGCTATTTGCTCGGTTCATACAGCTCCAGCGTGGCGGCATTGCAAAGTCTTGTCTCGTGGAGTACGCAATCCCAGGATTGTTGCCGGAAGGCGATGCCCTGCTAAAGGACATTGGTGTCGAAGGGAATAGACGCACGAGTTTCATGATGACAGATCTGGAACACCTGCCGGTGCCGACCTTCAGAGACGATGACACTTTCCGAATATTTTGCGCCACACGGTTACAGTGGAAGCGGCCCGAGGCGGGATCCAATGTCTCGCCGTTAGACAATAAAGGGACCGATGTGATGTTGAAAGGATTGCAAATGTTCATTACACATTCGCCTCTCCCGGTGGAGGTTCGTCTGATTTCCGTCGGTGCGGATGTGGAATCGGCGAAACGCTCTGTCAATGAGCTGGGGCTGGCGTCCCATGTTTATTGGCATCCACAGCTTACGCAAACGGAGTTTCTTGATGAAATGGCATCAGCTGATGTGGTGATGGAGAATTTCGGCTCGGAAGGCTGTATCGGGATGGCTGGGAGGGATGCAATCGCCATGGGTAAGCCGCTTATCGCCTGGGGGAAGAGCGCGGTGTTTGAGCGTGCCCTGGGTGAGCCGCTTCCGATATACGAGGCTCTCTCACCGGAGGAAATATGCGCCAGGCTTGAAGAAGTGGCGATGAACGATGAGACCGTTGCGCGCAAGGCTGTGCAAGCGCGGGCCTTCGCGGAACGCTGGTTTTCCGCTCGCCGAGCGGCGGAACGCTGTGTGGCTGTCTTTGAAGAGGCGCGGAAGGGAAACTCCAATCAGTGAGAGACATTCTTGCCGCGCTGGTGGCGCGTTTAGGCATCGATCAGGCGGTGTTCTATGCCCTCCTTGCCCGAGGCTGGCGCGTGGTGGGCGGCGTGATCAGTCTCCTGCTGATTGCGAAATTTTTGACGCCGGAAATCCAAGGATACTACTACACCTTTCAGAGCCTGATCGCGCTGCAAGTGTTCGTCGAACTTGGGCTCGTGGTCGTAGTGGTGAGTGTCACGAGTCATGAGTGGGCGAAGTTACAGCTCGACGAGGAGGGCGGTATTGCCGGCGACCCCGAGGCTCTGTCGCGCCTGGTCAGTTTCGGACGCAAACTTGCCTCCTGGTATGGCATGGCGGCTCTCTTGTTTTTCCTCCTGGTGACGCCAAGCGGTGCATGGTTCCTTTCTCAGAAAGGGAGTCCTGAAGGCTGGTTAGCCCCATGGCTCGTGACCGTGCTATTTCAAGCCCTGCTCTTATGGGCCACACCCTTTCAAGCGCTGTTTGAAGGATGCAACCAAGTCGTTGCGATTCAGCGGTTTCAGTTTTGGCAGGGCCTCCTGGTCAATGTGGCGCTGTGGATCTGTTTGGCCGTTGGTGCCGGACTCTGGTCGGTTGCGGCGCTCATAGGGATGCAGGCCGCGTCCACGATTTTTTACTTGGGAATCGTACAACGTGTATTTTTTTTGCCGTTTCGGCGCTCGCCCAGCGGTTCCCGAATCGATTGGAAGCGCGAAGTGTGGCCGATGCAATGGCGCCTTGCCGTACAAGGTGTGGTGAATTATTTCGTCTATTCGTTGTACACGCCGGTCGTGTTTCATTACCACGGAGCGGTTGAAGCGGGGCGATTTGGCATGACCTGGCAGGTGTTTGGTGTGTTGCAAGTGTTAGGCTTAGCCTGGGTCCAGACGCGAGTGCCTCGCTTCGGAATGCTGATTGCGCAGCGCGAATTTGCGGGATTGGATGTGCTGTGGCGCCATACGGCTCTAGTGGCAATCGGGGTATTCGCCTTGGGGATGGGAGCATTTCTCCTGTTCCAGGTTGCGCTCAATTATTTTGACATTGAGTTTGCACGACGCTTGCTTGGAATCGAGTCGACGTTGCTGCTGCTGCCGACCGGTGTGCTTGCTCTATGGGTGCAGTGCGCTGCGTCCTACTGGCGTGCGCACAAGGCTGAGCCGCTCGGATTCAGCGCGGCTATCCCCGGCCTCATCAATGGCGCATTGGTCTGGTGGTTGGGGATGAATTACGGCGCAGCGGGCGCCATCGCGGCCTACCTGGTCATGTTGGCAATGATTAGTGCGCCCCTGTCACTCTATTTGAAGCGCAAAGTTTCACATGCCTACAGATCGGGCTTCTGACGCTTAAGCCATTGTCGATGATGATCAAGGAATGGCTACTGTACGCGATGGAAGCATCGAATCTCCTGCGCCGCACAGTCCGGTTGGCACAGAATTGTCAGACATGAAGGTGACGTTCATTATATCTGCGCTTTTTGCGGGTGGGGCCGAACGAGTGATCTCGATCATGGCCAATTATTGGGCTCGCAAAGGGTGGGGTGTCACCATCCTATCTCTGGATAACGGCGAGACCCCGCCGTTTTTCGAGATCGATCCCGCAGTCTGTCGTATGTCTTTAGGCCTTTTGGGAGACTCGGCCGGACTGATTGCCGGGATACGGAATAACCTCAAGCGAGTGTTGATGCTGCGTCGGGCGATTATTCGCAGTCAGCCTCACACGGTGATCAGTTTCGTCGACAAGACCAATGTGCTGACTCTCTTTGCGACTCTGGGGTTGAAGCTTGAAGTCATGGTTTCGGAGCGCACGGACCCGTATCAATATTCCATTGGACGGATCTGGGGCGGACTGCGATGGTGGGTCTACTCACGAGCTGATCGAATCGTCGTTCAGACTCGCGGTGCCCAAGAGTATTTCTTGCCGAAGTTTCAACGCAGAGTCACCGTCATTCCCAACCCCGTCCTCCCGGCGTCGAGCAATCACGCGACGTTGAACAATCGCGCTACGGCATGCATGATTCTCGCCATGGGTCGGTTGTCCAAGGAGAAGGGGTTTGATGACCTTTTGTATGCATTTCGCAAGGTGAACGATCAGCACCCTGGCTGCACGCTCACTATCATCGGAGAGGGCCCTGAGCGCGGGGAACTGGAATTGTTGCGCGAGAGGCTCGGCCTGTCCGGATGCGTGCTCCTACCGGGACTCGTGACCACCATAGAAGTGTTTCTGCGGCAAGCAAGTATGTTTGTGTTGAGCTCCCGCTTCGAAGGGTTTCCCAATGCACTGTGTGAGGCCATGGCCTATGGACTTCCAGTGATTGCCACGGATTGTCGGAGCGGGCCCCGCGAGATCATTCGTGATGGTGAGGATGGCCTTCTCGTTCCGCCTGGTGACCTGGACGCCTTGGCGGCTGCGATGGATAGTCTGATGTCAGACCCAGAGCGGAGAGCACGATTAGGCGGTCGGGCGATGGACATCACGCAGCGGTTTGGGGTGGAGAAAGTGATGGGGATGTGGGAGAAGATCCTCGAACCGATCCCACAGTGAAACGGGGAGCATGATGACGCAACAGGCACAGGAAGTCGCGGATGGCCGTCGCTTTGAATTTGGGCAGAACTGGCGCAGGTTTCTTGAGGATCTCACTGAAGAGCGGATTGGTCGTGCCCAGGAATCGCTCCAAGCAATGCTCGGGTTGAAGAGCCTTGCGGGACAGCGCTTTTTGGATATCGGGTCGGGTAGCGGTCTGTTCAGTCTGGCCGCCAAAAGGCTGGGGGCCTCCGTTCGTTCTTTTGACTATGATCCGCATTCTGCTGCCTGCACCGCTGAACTAAAGCGGCGCTATTTCCGGGATGATGACACCTGGATCGTTGAAGAGGGGTCGATCCTGGACACGGCCTACGTGCAGTCGCTGGGAACTTACGATATCGTCTACTCTTGGGGTGTGCTCCATCACACCGGAGCCATGTGGCAGGCATTGGACAATGCCTCCCGTTTAGTCGCTGACCAGGGAACACTCTTTATCGCCATTTATAACGATCAGGGCGGGGCCAGCCGCCGGTGGTTAATGGTGAAGCGTGTGTATAATCGGTCGCCTCAATGGGGGAAAATCCTGGTGGCATGGCTGGCATGTGTTCGTCAGTGGACGCTCACCGTCGTCCGTGACACGTTCTTGGGCAATCCACTTCGGACGTGGTTTAGTTACAAGGAACAACGGGGAATGTCCCCTTGGCGGGATGTGATTGACTGGGTCGGAGGGTATCCATTCGAGGTGGCGAAACCAGAGGAGATTTTCGATTTCTATCGGAAAAAGGGGTTTGATTTGCAGCGAATGAAAACCTGCGCGGGTGGTATCGGCTGCAATGAATTCGTGTTTCACCGCGTTTCCACAGAGCGCCTGTGAAAGTTCGTTTCCTTATCCGGTCGCTGCAGCGGGGTGGAGCGGAGCGGCAGTGCGTGGCGCTTGCAAAAGGGTTGCGCCAGCTTGGCCACGATGTCGGTGTCCTTGTCTTCTATTCAGGTGGGGACTTGTACGACGAATTATTGGCGGCCGGAATTCCCGTTGAAAGTGTCGGGAAATTGCGACGCTGGGAGCTGGTTGGATTTTTACAGAGAATCCGGCGGTGCTTACGGCGAGAGCGTCCGGACGTGGTGTACAGCCTGCTGCAGGTGTCCAATGTGGTGGCAGCGGTGGAGAAACTTTTCGTTCCCACGCTGCGAGTCACATGGGGGATTCGAACCGCCTCCATGGACTTGACGCACTATGATCGCCTCGTCCGCGTCTCCTATTGGCTTGAAGCGCGGTTGTCCCGATTCGCGGATCACATCATCGTAAATTCCGAAGCTGGCCTTCGTTATGCGAAGGTGGAGGGGTACCGCACGGATCGAATCTCGGTCATTCCCAACGGCATCGACACCGAACTGTTTGCGCCTGACCGATCCAAGGGTAAGAGCGTTCGATGGTCTTGGGGGATCAGGGATGAGGAGGTGGTGATCGGGTTGGTCGGGCGACTCGATCCTATTAAAGATCACCCCACCTTTCTGCGAGCGGCTGCACTGGTTGTTCGGCAGTGCCCTCTGGTGAAATTTGTGTGCATTGGAGGGGGAGATTCGGCATACAAGGAGTCGCTGGTCGCGCTGTGCGCTGAGTTGGCTTTGTCGGCCCGAGTGATTTGGGCAGGGGAACATAGTGATATGCCCGCAGTCTATAACGCATTGGACGTTGCCTGCCTGACATCGACCGCCGAGGGGTGCCCCAACACTCTTCTTGAAGCCATGGCCTGCGGTGTGCTCTGTGTTGCAACAGATGTCGGTGATTCGAAGCGAATCCTGGGGGAGATTGGAGGCGTCGTTCCATCTCGCAACTCAGAGGCCCTGGCGGGTGCCATACAAGAATTGTTACGGATGGATGGCGCCGAACGGGCAAAGCAAGGGCAGATGGGCCGGGATCGCATCATCCAGCATTTCAGTCTTGAGCGGTTGATCGGTAATACGGCCTCCGTTCTTGAGGCGACTGCGCGATGACCGTTGTCGGGATGTGCATGAACATGTGCAGGCCGCTCTTGTTTCACGGTCGTCTTCCGATTCCTGGACGGCATACCATAGTGCGATGGTGAACCCTTGGGGACGGTATCAGAATCGGTGATGAAACAGTCCAAGAGTCCCTGTGAGTTCGGATTCTTTCTGTCAGCATGATTCGAATCATCCATGTAATCTCCGGTCTTGATACCGGTGGCGCCGAGGTGATGCTCGTCAAGGTGTTGCAAGGACTAGATCGCGCACGGTTCACGAATATTGTCATTTCGCTTACAGACCGGGGACAGTTGGGAGAACAGATCGAAGCGTCGGGCATTGCGCTCCACACGCTGGGGATGAAGCGCGGGTGTCCCAATCTTTCCGCGCTCGTGCGGTTACGGCGATTGTTCACGACACTACAGCCGACGATTGTGCAAAGTTGGCTCTATCATGCCGATCTACTGAGTACGCTGGCTGTCAAGGTGTCGGGCTCGCCCATTCTGGTCTGGAACCTACGCTGTTCGCACATGGATCTCACAGGGTACTCGCGTCTCACGCGAGTCGTGCAACGGATGCTGGTCTGGCTCTCCCACGTGCCAGTTGCGGTCATCGCCAATAGCGTAGCGGGGAGGCAGCAGCATGCCCGTTTGGGCTATCGCCCACGGCGCTGGGTGGTGATTCCGAATGGATTCGATCTGCAGCGGTTTCGTCCTGATCGAAGTGCTCGAGCGGCGATTCGAACCGAGTGGGGCCTGTCAGACGATACCGTTCTCGTTGCGTTTATTGCGCGGGTCGATCCGATGAAAGACCACGCCACGTTTCTTGATGCGGCCAAGCGAGTGGTAGATTCGAAAAGGAAAGCCCATTTCGTCTTGGTAGGAAAGGATACAGAGACGCTCGCGCCCAGTGTCGCTAAAAGGGGCTTGACGGATCATGTACTGCTCTTAGGGCATCACGGCCATATCGAACAGCTGTTACCTGGTGTCGACGTGGGGTGTCTCAGTTCGCTGGGCGAGGGGTTTCCAAACGTTCTCGGCGAAGCGATGGCCTGTGGCATACCCTGTATCTCCACGGATGTTGGCGATGCTCGTGACATTATTGGTGACACAGGACTGGTGGTGCCGCTCCGTGATCCTGCTTCTCTTGCCGGTGCGATGACTGACCTAATTGATCGTGGGCCGGCGGGGCGCGCGAAACTCGGATATGCGGCGCGTGTACGCATTGAGGCGGAATACGCATTGCCCAAGGTCGCGGAGTGGTATGAAGTCCTCTATACCGAACTCGCGGCGCAGTCCCGATCATCCCGTGAACGGATGGGCTGACAAATGTTGGACGTTATGAGAAACGCGTTGCGTACCCTATGTGTGGCATAGCCGGGCTGCTCAGCCAATCTCGAGGTGAGTTGGATGCGACCGTCGCGCGAATGGTGGCGGCGATCCGGTATCGAGGCCCAGACGATTCGGGCATCTGGAGCGATCCCGCTGCAGGTGTTGGACTTGGTCATGCCCGCCTCTCGATTCTGGATTTGTCTCCGGAGGGGCACCAGCCCATGTCGTCGTGCAGCGGCCGCTATGTGTTGTCCTACAACGGTGAAGTGTACAATTTCGGTGAGCTTCGATCGGAGCTTGAAGCAGCCGGAACCACGTTTCGTGGCCGTTCCGATACGGAAGTCATGTTGGCTGCGTTTGACGCGTGGGGCATCGAAACGTCCGTCAAGCGATTGGTCGGCATGTTCGCCTTTGCGGTGTGGGACAACCACACGCAAACCCTGACCTTGGGACGAGACCGCTTGGGGGAAAAACCACTCTACTATGGCTGGCAGGGGCAGACGTTTCTGTTTGGCTCAGAGCTGAAGTCGCTTAAGGCGCATCCGGCCTTTCGGGCCGAGATAGACCGGGACGCTTTGGCGTTATTGTTGCGGCACAATTACATTCCCGCGCCCTATTCAATTTATCAGGGCATTTCCAAGTTGGTGCCCGGGTGTCTTCTTACGGTGTCTTTGTCACAGAGAACGCCGCAGACGAAGGCTTTCTGGAGTAGCCGGCAGTGCGTGGAGGTAGGTCTCGCACATCCCTTTGAGGGAAGTGAAGCAGAGGCGGTGTCTCGGCTTGAAGCCCTGTTAAAGGAAGCCATTGGCCGGCAGATGGTTGCTGACGTGCCATTAGGCGCATTTCTTTCCGGTGGAATAGATTCCTCAACCGTCGTGGCCTTGATGCAGGCGCAGTCAAGCCGCCCGGTGAAAACGTTCACCATCGGTTTCCATGAAGAGGGGTACGACGAAGCGATACATGCGAAGCTCGTGGCGCGCCACCTCGGGACGGAGCACACAGAATTGTACGTCTTGCCGAAAGAGGCGATGGACGTCATTCCCCGGTTGCCGACCCTCTACGATGAACCGTTTTCTGATTCGTCACAGATTCCGACGTGTTTAGTCAGTGAACTGGCTCGTCGGCATGTCACCGTGAGCCTGTCCGGCGATGGTGCGGATGAATTATTTGGTGGATACAATCGTTATTTTTGGGCCACAACCATCTGGCGCCGCATCGGGTGGGTCCCCCAATCGATACGCACGGCGTTGGCAGGTGCGCTCACGGCTCTGCCGCCTTCCGCATGGAATCGCGTATTCCAGCGGTTCGCCCGCTTTCTGCCGGAGGGATGGCGCTATGCCAATCCCGGCGACAAGTTACACAAACTTGCCGAGACACTGGCGGTGGCGACGCCGGAGGAAATTTACTTTGACCTGGTGTCACACTGGAAGCATCCTGCCGAAGTGGTGCGCGGCGCACACGAGCCGCCCACGGTATTAACCGATCAGACGCAATGGGCGAACCTGCCGGATTTCGAGCGGCGCATGATGTACCTTGACCAGATGACCTACCTGCCCGGGGACATCCTCACGAAAGTGGATCGCGCGGCGATGGGTGTGTCATTGGAGACGCGTGTGCCGTTTCTGGATCATCGCGTAGTGGAGTTTGCCTGGTCGCTGCCGTTATCCATGAAAATTCGGGACGGCCAAGGCAAATGGCTGCTGCGCCAGATGCTCTATCGCCATGTGCCGAAGGCACTGATCGACCGCCCCAAGATGGGGTTTGGTGTTCCCCTCGACAAATGGCTTCGTGGACCATTAAAGG
>ERZ724513.493-NODE-493-length-19203-cov-8.158868_pt1 | contig 19203 bp, 17 predicted proteins | sample MGYA00376046_ERZ724513 | MGnify/ENA primary metagenome ERZ724513 (study PRJEB28724, sample SAMN07190883) | activated sludge metagenome | isolation source: activated sludge of sewage treatment plant in Hong Hong | place: Hong Kong | collected 2016-03-17 ...
CGCCAGACGCCCGACGCCGCGCGGGCGGCCGAACGTCTGCTCGGCCCCGACGGCCTGGCCCTGACGCTCCAGAACGGGCTGAACAACCGCGCTGCCCTGCGGGCCGTCCTGGGCGAGGCGCGCGTGGCCCTGGGCGTGACGGCGCAGGGGGCGACGACGCTGGCCCCCGGCGTTGTGCGCCACGCCGGCCACGGCCCGACCTACTTCGGCCGCGACGCTGCCCTCGGCCCGTCGCAACGCGACTGCCTGGCCGCGCTGGCGGCGCTGCTCGCCCGCGCCGGCTTCGAGACGCAACTGGTTGACGACGCCGACGGGTTGGTCTGGGGCAAGCTGGTCGTCAACGCGGCCATCAACCCGCTGACCGCCCTACTGCACGTGCCCAACGGCTTCTTGCTGGAGCACGCCGAGCTAGTGGCCGTCATGCGCCGAACGGCAGCCGAGGTCGCCGCCGTGGCCGAGCGCCAGGGCATCGCCCTGCCGGCGGGCGACCCCGGCGAGCGAGCCATCGCCGTCGCCCGCGGCACGGCCGCCAACCGCTCGTCGATGCTGCAGGACGTGGAGCGCGGCGCGCTGACCGAAATCGACGCCATCTGTGGCGCAGTCGTCCGCGCCGGCCGGGCCGCGGGCGTGGCCACGCCCCTGAATAGCCGCCTTGCCGACCTCGTGGCCCAGGTCGAGAGCGGCAACCCGCCGGTCGCGCCGGGCGATGTGGCCGGGCTGATTCGCCAACTCGACCCGGCCATGAGGTGAAACCCGTGGAAGTTGTCAGCGACATCGCTTCCGTCCGGGCGCTCCGCCGCCACTATGGCGACGCGACGCTCGGCTTTGTGCCCACAATGGGCTATTTGCACGAAGGACATCTGGAACTGGTGCGGCGGGCGCGGCGCGAAAACGACCGCGTCGCCGTCAGCATTTTCGTCAATCCGACGCAGTTCGGCCCGACCGAGGACCTCAGCCGCTACCCGCGCGACCTGGAGCGCGACCTCGCCCTCCTGCGCGGCGAGGGTGTCGATTTCGTCTTCGCGCCCGGCGACGGGGTCATATACCCGCCCGACTTCCAGTCGAGCGCCCTCGTTCGCGGCGTCACCCAACCGCTGGAAGGGGCGCGCCGGCCGACCCACTTCGAGGGCGTGACCACCGTCGTGGCCAAGCTGTTCAACATTGTCCGGCCGACGCGCGCCTACTTCGGCCAGAAGGACGCCCAGCAGGTCGTCGTCGTCCGGCAGATGGCCCGCGACCTCAACTTCGACCTCGACGTTATCGTCTGCCCAACCGTGCGCGAGCCGGACGGGCTGGCCATGAGTTCGCGCAACAAGTACCTGGAGGGCGACCAGCGCCGCGCGGCGACAGTGCTCAACCGCGCCCTGCGGGCCGCCGAACGCCTCTGGAACGAGGACACGCGCGACAGCGAGGCCCTCCGCGCGGCCATGCGCGACACGCTGGCCGCCGAGCCGCTGGCCCGGGTGGACTACGTCAGCGCCGCCGACCCGCAGACACTGGCCGAGTATGAGGGCGCGATCCCGGCGGGCGCGGGCGTCCTGTTGTCGATGGCCGTCTTCATCGGCCGGACGCGCCTGATCGATAACTTCAACCTGGCCGGCGCGGCGGAGCAGCCCGGTGAGTAGCCCCGCGCCTTTCCCGCCGGCCCTGCTCGACAGCCTCCGGCGCGCCGTCCGCGTCGTCGTGCTAACCGGCGCGGGCATCTCCGCTGAGAGCGGCGTGCCCACCTTCCGCCAGGCGCAGACAGGCCTGTGGGCGCAATACGACCCGCAGGAATTGGCCACGCCGGCGGCCTTCCGGCGACAGCCGCAACTGGTGTGGGACTGGTACGCCTGGCGGCGCGAGCTTGTCGCCGGCGTGTCCCCCAACCCCGGTCACATTGCCCTGGCCAGCATGGAGGCCCACGTCCCGGCCTTCACACTCATCACTCAGAACGTCGATAGCCTCCACCAGCGCGCCGGCAGCCGCCACGTCATCGAATTGCATGGCAACATCGCCCGCGTGAAATGCTCGCGCGAAGAGCGCGTCGTCGAGACCTGGCCGGCGACCGACGAGCGCCCGCCGCGCTGCCCCGATTGCGGCGCATTCCTGCGGCCCGATGTCGTCTGGTTCGGCGAGGCGCTACCAGACGCGGCCCTAGACGCGGCCAGCGAAGCCGCACAGCGGGCCGATGTCTTCCTGACCATCGGCACGTCCGGCCTGGTGCAGCCCGCGGCGTCGTTACCGCTGCTGGCCGCCGACAACGGCGCGGTGACGGTCGAGATCAACATCGAGGACACGCCCTTCTCGCCGTGGATGAACTACACGCTGCGCGGCCCATCGGGCGTCATCCTGCCCGCACTGGTGGCGAGCACATGGCCGGGCTGAGCACGACCGGCGATTGGCCCCTGCCGCCGCATTCTGCTATTATTCGTTAACCCGTCAATCGCTGGTGAGAATCATGTCCGATCAGGCTATGCCCCTCCACCCGTCACTGCTGGAACTCCTGCGCTGTCCCGTCGCTGTGCGCTCGGCCGAGCACGGCGACGACCCGGGCCGGCTGCGTCTCGTCCACGGCTGTTGGCTGGTCTGCGACGAATCGGGCCTGAAGTACCCCATCCGCGATGGCATCGCCATCATGCTCATCGAAGAGGGCGAGAAGTGGCGGAACACGGCCGAAGCCGACCTGCCCGTGCCACCCCCAGCCGCCTGAAGGCGCCTATGAAGACCATCCTGCAAATCGAGGACAATTACGCCAACACGCGTTTGGTGGAGCGCGTCCTGGAACACCAGGGCTACCGGCTCCTCCACGCTGCCGACGGCCGCACCGGCATCGACATCGCCCTCCAGGAGCATCCCGACCTGATCCTCCTGGACATGGGGCTGCCCGACATGGACGGGCAAACGCTGGTGTCTGTCCTGCGCGGCGCGCCGGAACTGGCCCACACGCCCATCGTCGCCCTGACAGCCTGGCCGGAAGCCACCGCCGCCCAGATGGCCGTCAACTACGGCTGCGACGGTTGCATCACGAAACCCATCAATGTCACCGAATTCGCCGAGCAGATCGCCGCGTATTTGCGTTAGGCCCGGTTAGGCTCAGCACTTACGCGCCTCACAGAAGTTCCGTGAAATGATCCTATTACCGGCGTCTGAGTTCACGCTTGATGAACTCACCCTGGCCTACAACCAATCCCGCATCGATTACCTCATCCCCATGCCGATGAACCCCGATCGGCTGAATGAGTACATCACCCTCTACGATGTTGACCTGCATAGCTCGCGCGTGGCCGTGATCGGCGAAACCATCGTCGGGCTGGGCATGTTGGGGCGGCGACAGGATCAGGGCTGGGTCACCCGGCTGGGCGTGCTGCCCGAGGGCCGACGGCAAGGCATCGGCCGGGCCATCCTGATAGATCTGTTGCACCAGGCGGCGCAGAGCGACCTGCCGGAGGTGTGGCTAGAGGTCATCAAGGGCAATCAGCCGGCGCTGGAACTGTTCCGGCGCTACGACTTCCAGCAAACGCGCGAATTGATTGTTGCCCGCCGGCCGCCGCGGGCGGTCGCCAACGCCGCGGCCCTGCTGGCGGCGCGCAAGATCGACTACCTGCAACACGACGAGGTCATCGACCTGCATTGCGCCCGGCGTGAACGCATGAACTGGCTCAACGCCGTTGATAGCATGCGCAATGTCCGGCGGCTGGCGGCCGCCTCGGTCGGCAGCGACCCATACGATGGCGTGCCGTTGCACCAGTTGCCGCACCTGTCCGGCCTCCTGGTCGAATTCCATGACGGCTCGCGCGGCTGGGTCACTTATCTGGCGACGACGCTGGAACTGAAGCGCGTCAGCGTCGAAGTGAGCTACGGCCCGCCCGACGTCGTCACCGCCTGCCTGCTGGAACTGCTCCATCGCCACCACGCCGCCCAGGACGCCGTCGTCGAGAACATCCCCGACGACGTGCGCTGGCGGGGCTTCCAGCGCGCGGGCTACTTTGAAGTGTTCCGGCGCATCGAGATGGTGCGCCCGGCCGAGAGCGTGAGCTACCCCAGTGCATTCAGCCCGTAAAGCGAGAGACCTATGAGTACCCCAGCAGCAGTCCAGGCGGCGGCCGAATGTCTGGCCGGCGTCGCCCATCACACCCCCGTGCTGACCTCACGAACGCTCGACGCCCGGCTGGGCGCGAGCGTCTTCTTCAAGTGCGAGAACTTCCAGCGCATGGGCGCGTTCAAGTTCCGCGGCGCTTACTTCGCCATCAGCCGTCTGTCCGAGAGCGAACGCGCCGCCGGCGTGATCACCCACTCCAGCGGCAACCATGCCCAGGGACTGGCGCTGGCGGCGCGGCTGCTGGGCGTGCGCGCCGTGGTCGTCATGCCCGCCGATGCCCCGCCCAACAAGCGCGCCGCTACCGAGGGCTATGGCGCGGAGGTCGTGCCCTGCGACGCGCTCTATCGCGAGGAAGTCACCGCGCAACTTATCGCCGACCACGGTTACACGCTCGTCCACCCCTTCGACAACGACAACATCATCGCCGGGCAGGGCACGGCCGCGTTGGAACTGTTCGACGAGGTCGGGCCGCTCGACTACCTCTTCGTCCCCGTCGGCGGCGGCGGCCTGATCAGCGGTAGCGCCCTGGCGGCGCAACTGCGCGCGCCGGAGTGCCGCGTCGTCGGCGTCGAGCCGGCGCTGGGGGCCGACGCCAACCGCTCCTGGCGCAGCGGCGAGGTCTATAAGCTGGAGGCCGTCCCGGCGACCATCGCCGACGGGCTGCGAACGCGGGCCATCGGCGGCCGTAACCTGGCCATCATGCGCCGCTACGTCAGCGACATGACCACGGCCACCGAAGAGGAGATACTGGCCGCGCTGGAATTCATCTGGGCGCGACTGAAGATCGTCGTCGAGCCGAGTTCGGCCGTCGCTCTGGCCCCGCTGCTGGCCGGCGCGTACTCCGTGCCGCCCGGCGCGCGCGTCGGCGTGCTGCTCAGCGGCGGCAACGTCAACGTGGCCGCCCTCTTGCAGCCACCGGTCGCGGCCCCGGCTCCGGCCGCAGCCGCCGCGCGGGAAGGGAGCACAGCACCCGGGCCGCGTTCGGCATCGCGCATCCTTACCTGCGTGCCCCTGCAAGGCCAGGCGATGGCGATGCTGACCGCCGCCGGCCAGGTGGACAGTCTGCCCGACGCCAATGAGGAAACGCTGACCAGCCGCATCGGCGACTACCACGCCCTCATCGTCGGCCCCGATCAACGCATCAACAACCACGTCCTCAAATACGGCTACAACCTGCGCGCCATCGGCACTCTGAGCGACCGCCTCAGCAACATCGACGTCAGCGCCGCCCGCGCGTTGGGCATCGAGGTCTGCTACGCCCCGGACAGCCGCGCTGTGGCCATCGCCGAGCACACCGTCGCCCGCCTGCTGGCCCTGGCCGAAAACCTGGGCGACGGCCGCCTGGCCGGCAAGACGCTGGGCCTGATCGGCTTTGGCCTCGTCGGCAAGCTGGTGGCCCAGCGCGCCGCCGCCTTCGATATGCGTATTCTGACCAACCAGCCCCGCCTGACGCCGGAACTGGCCCTGGCCCCCGGCGTCGTGGCCACCGACCTCATCGACCTGCTGGGCCAGGCTGACTTCATCTCCCTGCACGTGCCCTTCAGCGAGGAAACCGAAGCCATCATCGGCGCGCGCGAACTGGCCGCCGTCAAGCCCGCGGCCATGCTGGTCAACATGGGCCACACTGACCTGATCGACGACGAGGCCCTGCTGCACGCCCTCGACTCTGGGGCCATCGCCGGCGCGGCGCTATCGGATCTGCCGGCGTCGGTGACTGCTCCCTCGACGGCGTCGCTGGCCGTGCGCCGCCACCCGCGCGTGCGCGTCTCGCCCCACGTCTCCGCCGTGCTGGACGACCAGCGCCGCGACGCCGCCCTGCAGATGGCCCGCCAGGTGGTCGCCGCCCTGCAAGTCCGGCGGGCCAACGAGACGCTCAACCTGGAGATCGTCCCCATCGAACTCGTTGCGCCCCACGAACACATCGACCAGAAGCGCGTGACGCGGCTCATGGAGCGGCTGGAAGTAGACGGCCGGCTGGTCAACCCACCGGTGACGACCTACTGGAAAGGCCGCTACGTCATCCTTGACGGGGCGACGCGCTACAGCGCCCTGCAACGGCTGGGCTACCGTTTTGCCATCGTCCAGGTCGTCGATGAGACGCAGACGGGCTTCCAACTGCACACCTGGTATCACGCCATCTCGGCCGAGCCGGAGACACCGGAATCATTCGCGCTGCTGGAAGAGCGGCTACGCGCTATCCCCGGCCTCCAGCTGCGCCCACTGGCCCCGGAGAATGCACGCCAGGCATTGGAGCAGCCGCAAGCGCTGTGCTACTTCCTGACCCGCGACGGCGAGCTGTTGCTGGCCGAACTGGCCGAGGGTGCGCCGCGGCTGGCGGTCATGAACGCCCTCGTCGATACCTACAACGCCTGGGGCAACGTCGAACGCACGCTGCTGACGGATACGGAGCGCCTGCTGGCCCAGTTCCCGCACCTGGTGGCCGTGGCCATCTTCCCGCAGTTCGCGCCGGCCGAGGTCTTCGACGCCGCCGCTGAAGGCGACCTGCTGCCGGCCGGCCTGACCCGCTTCGTCATTCCCGGGCGCATCCTGCGGCTGAACGCCGACCTGGAACGCCTGAAGTGCGACGAGCCGCCGGCCGAAAAGCGCGCCTGGTTCAACGAGTTCCTGGGCGGCAAACTCTCCCGCAGCCGCCTGCGCTACTACCAGGAGCCGGTGGTGCTGCTCGATGAATAGCCCTATTCGCGCCGTCATCTTCGACATCGGCGGCGTCCTGCTGTACACGCTCGACCAGAGCGGGCGGCAGCGCTGGGAGGCGCGGCTGGGCCTGCCCGCCGGCGGGGCCGAGGCGACCGTTCTCAACAGCGAGATGGGCCATCGCGCCCAACGCGGTGAGATCGACGACGAAGCGCTATGGGCGTGGGTGGGTGAGCATCTGGCCCTGGGCGATGACCTGGCCGCCTTCCGGCGCGACTTCTGGAGCGGCGACCGGGTCGATACGCGCCTGGTCGATCTCATCCGGCGGCTGCGCCCGGGCTACCAGACGGCCGTCATCAGCAACGCCGGCCATACTCTACGGGGCACACTGGCGCGCTATGGGCTGTTAGACCTGTTTGATGTCGTCGTGGGGTCGGCCTACGAGGGGTTAATGAAGCCGCACCCGGCCATCTATGAGCGGGCGCTGCTGCGGCTGGGTCGCCCGGCCGCGGAAACGATTTTCATCGACGACGCGCCGGCCAACGTGGCCGGCGCGCTCGCCGTGGGCATGAACGCCATTCGCTTCACGCCCGATCTCGACTTAGAGGCGGAGCTGCGGCACTACGGAGTTGTACCCGCCCCGGCCGCGCCCGGAGCCTGACCGCTCGCCCGCCTTAGTCCACCCGAACGGTCGCAACCGCGCTGCCGTCGCCGGGCACGATCTGAATCTGGCTGCCGGCCGGCAACTGCAAGCCCGCCAGGTCGAGCCGCCCGTTCAGCGCGTCGGCGGCCAGCAACGTCCACTGCCGGCCGTCGGTCGAGTAGCGCACCAGCGCCGGTACGTCGGGCCGATTCCACGTGAGGGTCAGGCCGTGGCCACCGGCGGCGCTCAGCCGGGCCGTCACGGCTGCGGCCTGCTCCAGCCCTGGGCCGGCCAGGACACGCTCGGCAATCACCCGGCCATCGCGCAGGAAGCGCACCGCCGCGACGTTGCCATCCGGCACCGGCACCTGCGCGACGAGCGCCTGTGCCTCGACGCCCAGTTCTTCGGCCCGCAGCAGCGTGACCGGGTGGGTTGCCAGCACACGGCCGGCCGCGTCGAGCAACTGCACACGATAGCCGCTGTCGTCGCTCGCCGTTGGCAGGCCGCTCAGCCGATAGACGGGCAGCACGGTGGCCGCATCGCCGTCCAGGTCAGCTCGCAACAGCAACCCCTCGCTGGGGCGCTCACGGCCCTGGCTAGTGCGGGCGACCTGGTCCTGGAAGAGCGCCTCATAGGTGTAGTCGGACACCCACTCCGGGCCGCAGTAGCTCATCATGTCGTAGTTGGCGCTGGGTTCCAGGAGCACATCGTCGGCGGTATCGACGCCGTAGACGCCGATGGTGGCGTTCGGGTAGGGGTAGTGCGGATCGACGCTGTTGGGGTTGCCACAGGGCGCGTGCTGGCGGCCGAAGTTGTGGCCGATCTCGTGGCCGGCGGCATCGCCCGTCTCCACGCCGACATCGAGGCCGAGCGACACCCGTGTGCCAATCCAGCCATAGCCAGAGACCCCGCCCTCGAACCACGTCGCGCCAGAGGCGTCGGCGTTGGGGATCAGGCCGTAATAGACTGTCGCCGAACCGGGGCCGACCTCGGCTGCCGCCAACGTCGTCAGCTGCCTGAGCAGCCGGTCCCATTCGCTCCCCTGGCGCAGATCGCCGGTGAAGGCAAAAGGCGGGTGAAACGAGGTGATGACCTGGCTGACGGGGAAAGCGCCCTGAATCCAGTGGCTAATGGGGTCGTGGGGCGCATCGGCGAAGACGCGGCCGGTGCGCGTGTCGGTGTAGGTGATCGGCACGATGACGATTTGCAACGGGGCGACGGCGTGGAAGGTGAAATCCCCAGTATAGGTGTTGTTGGCCTCGTTCATCTCCGGGATGGTGTTGACGGCGTCAACCGTCGCCGTGAGAGTCACGTCGCCTTCGAGCCACTCCGGCGGCAGGTCGAAGTTGAAGGTGCTATTGAGGTCGCCCAGCGACGGCTGAGCCGAAATGGCCTGGGGGCCGAGCGTTAGTGAACCAAGGGAAGTCATACCGCGCCGGGCATGAACAGTCACTTCAGCCACAGGCGCTGTGCTTGCGCCCGTCGCCTGCGTATAGACGCGCAGCAGCGCCGGCTTGCCGGCAACCAGGCTAACTGAGTTCGTCGCCGTCTGGACTGTCTGGAACAGCCCCAGATGGATGATGGTCAGGTCCTGCGTGGCCGCTTGCAGCGGGCGTTGCAGGACAGCCGGCATGTAGACCTTTTGGGTCTGGCGGTGTTGCGAAGCTGCGTGAGTGGTCCCCACACTCCCCAAATGCATCAGGGCAGCGGCCAGCAGCAACACAACGATGGCGATGAGCCTCGTTGGGCGCTTGTGCATTAGGTTTCTCCGTCTGCTTGCGCGGCAAGTGGGCCTAACGGATCACAACGCCCCGAGCGGGGCCATCATTCAGCAACACACCATGTAGTTCCTGCCGCACTTTTCCCAGTTTAGGCGCAGCGCGTTACAAACCACATTACAGCAAATGACCCTCTGTTGCGGCGTTTTGTTACAGCCAGGACAGGGCCGAGCGCTCCGCATGACAGTCGGCTTGGCAGTACGAATTGCCCACCCCGTAGAGGCGGATTCCCACGCTCGTTACGGGCTACTCGGCAACTCTCTCCGGCGCGGTCACGTCGGGCACAGCGACCATCGGCACGGTGTGCTCGCAGCGGGTACACTTGGCCAGTTCCTTGTTCTCCTGCACCATCAGGCCCCCACAAACGGGGCAAGGCATGGCCAGCGGCCGTTTCCAACTCGTCCAGTCGCACTCCGGGTAATTGGCGCAGCCATAGAAGACGCGCCCCTTGCGCGTGCGCTTCTCGACCAGATCGCCGCCGCACTTGGGGCAGTGGACGCCGACCTTGACCAGGATTTGCTCGGTGTACTTACAGCGCGGGTAGTCGCTGCAACCGATGAACCGGCCGAAGCGCCCCTCGCGATAGACCAGCGGGTGGCCGCTCAGCGGGCAATCGCGCCCCACAAGTTCCGGCTCCTTGCGTAGGTCCAGCTTGGGCAGGGCCGCATCGGCCACGCCCAGGTCTTTCTCAAACTTCTGGTAGAACTGGCCAATGACCGGCACCCACGGCTTGCCCTCGGCGATCTCGTCCAGTTCGTCCTCCAACCGGGCAGTGAAGTCGACTGAGAGTAGATCGGGGAAGTATTGCACCAGCATGTCGTTGACGATGCCGCCTATTTCCGTCGGCCGCAGCCGCTTCTGCTCCTGATCGACGTAGCCGCGCGCCTGGATAGTCGAGATGATCGACGCATAGGTCGAGGGGCGGCCGATGCCGTGCTCCTCCAACGCCTTCACCAGCGAAGCCTCGCTGTAGCGCGGCGGCGGCTGGGTGAAATGCTGTTCCGGCAACAGCTGTAGCAAGTCCAGCGACTCGGCCGGGCGCAAATCGGTCGGCACTTGCGGCCCATCGCTGTCAGCCTCGCTCTCCTCGTCGGGGTCGTCGGCCCCATAGACGGCCAGGAAGCCGCGGAAGGCCAGAGTTGAGCCACTGGCACGGAACAGGTAGGGGCGTTGCGCCGCGGGCATTTGCGCCGGCCCGGCCCAGATATCGACCGAGACCGTGTCGTAGAGCGCGGGGGCCATCTGGCTGGCGACGAAGCGCTGCCAGATGAGCGTGTAGAGCCGCAGTTGCTCCCGCGAGAGGTGCTCCTTCAGCGACGCCGGCGTGTGCATGACCGACGTCGGCCGGATGGCCTCGTGGGCTTCCTGGGCCGTCTTGGAGCGCGTCTTGTAGACCGGGGGCTTGTCGGGCAGGTAGTCGGCCCCGTATGCCTCGGCAATGAAGCTCCGCGCCTGCTCCTGGGCCTCGGCGGCCACGGTGACGCTGTCGGTGCGCATGTAAGTGATGAGGCCGACGTCCCCCTCGCCAATATTAACGCCCTCGTATAGCTCCTGGGCGATGCGCATCGTCCGCGTCGTGCCCAGCCCCAGCTTGCGCGACGCTTCCTGTTGCAGCGTGCTGGTGGTGAACGGGGCCGCCGGGCGGCGGGTGCGCTTGCCCAGCGTCACTTCGCCCACTTCCCAGTGCGCCTGCTCCAGCGCCGCCAGGTGGGGCGCGACGGCCGCCTCGCTGGTTAGCTCCGGCTCAGCCCCGTTGAGACGGTGCAGGCGAGCGCTGAAGAAGGGCCGGCGGTTGCCGTTGTTGGCCGGCAGGGTGCGGTACTTCTGCTGGCTCAGCTCCGCGCCGATGGTCCAATACTCCTGCGAGTCGAAAGCCTCGATCTCGCGCTCGCGCTCGACCACCAGGCGCACGGCCACGCTCTGCACGCGCCCGGCCGACAAGCGCCCCTGCACCTTGCGCCACAGCAGCGGGCTGAGTTGGTAACCGACCAGCCGGTCGAGCACGCGCCGCGCCTGCTGCGCCTCGACACGATCCATGTCGATGGCCCGCGGCGCGGCAAAGGCGGCGCGAATGGCCGGCTGGGTGATCTCCTGAAAGACGACGCGCTTCGTCCGCGCCGGATCCATCTCCGCCGCCTCGCGGACGTGCCAGGCGATGGCCTCGCCCTCGCGGTCGGGGTCGGTCGCCAGGAAGATCTCGTCGGCGCGGGCGGCGGCCTCCTTCAGTTCCTTCACCAGGGCGCGCTTCTCATTGGGCACGCGATATTCCGGCGCGAAGTCGTTGTCCACATCGACGCTGAGACGCGACTTCAGCAGGTCGCGCACATGGCCAAGGCTGGGCTTGACGACGTAGCCCCGGCCCAGGTAGCGGCCGATGGTCTTGGCCTTGGCCGGCGATTCGACGACGACCAGCTTACCGCCGCGCTCGACACTGCCGGCGCTCTTGCTGCTCTTGACGGTTGAGGTCTTCTTCGCGCTGCCCTGCGCCGCCGTCTTACCGGTTTTGGCCTTACCGCTCTTGCCAGTGGCACTCTTCTTGCCCTTGGTCGCGGCCGTCGTCTTGCGCGTCGCGGTCGCCTCCGGCTTGGGCAGCGTCTCGTGGGCGGGCGTGCGGCCGCGCAGGTAGATTGTGCCGCCACAGACGGGACACGTGCCGCGCGTCGCCGGCGAGCCGTTGGCCGCCCATTCCGCCACCGGGTTCTGTATGGTGCGCTTCTCTTTGCACTTCAGGCAATAGCCCTGTAGTTCTTCGTTGCTCATGCTCTGCTTCACGGTCCCGCCCGTGGCGAGACCGACCTCAGCTATAGGATTCCAGTTCGGTGCCCTGTAGGCCGTTGATGACCCGTTTGACCAGGGGGATGTAATCCTTATGGACGATCAGCACAGCGTCGTCCATATTCACCACAATCATGCCCTCCAACCCAACAGCCACGACAAGCTTACCCGGCTCATAGTTGTAGAGCAGGCTATCCCTGGACGCGGTGTCGATGACCAATCCTTTCGTGACGTTGGCCTCGGGGTCAGGATTGAGCGCCTCTTTGAGCGCATACAGCGTGCCCGGGTCGCTCCAGCCCATCTCGCTATGCAGCACCAGGGCGCGCTCGGCGTCCACGTGGGTCAGGATGGCGTCGTCGAAGCTGATCGACTTCATCTCCGGGTAGACGCGCCGCAGCGTCGCGTCGTATGCGTCGGTGCCGATGCTCGCTTCGATGTCAGCGAGTTGCGCCCACAACTGCGGTGAGTAGCGGCGGTATTGCTGGCGCACATAGGCCGGCGTAGTCACGAAAAAGCCCGTATTCCAGACGTGCCGGCCGCCGGCGAAAATCTCCCGGCAGCGCTCCAGCGGCGGCCGGTAGGTCAATGAGCCAAAGCGATAATAGAGCAGTTCGCCGGCGCGCCCGGCCATCTCCCCCAGACCGATCCAGCCCAGGTTCTCGTTGGCGAAGCGTGGCGTCTCGCCGATGAAGACGATGTCGGCTGTCTTGTTGGCAATTAGCCCTTCGGCGGTCTGCAACAGGCAGATGAAAGCAGACACATTCTCGATGTAGTTGTCGCTCCAGAGAATGGCCACCGGCTCGTCGGCCCCTTGCCGCCCCATGTGGGCCATGGCCAGCCCCACGGCCGGCCCCAGATCGCGGCGCACCGGCTCAATGAGGATGTTGCCCGACGGCACCAACGGCAACTGCCGGCGGACGATCTCGACGTAGCGCTCGTTGGTGGCGATGGTGATGTTGTCGAAGCCATAGGCCGGCGCGACGCGATCCACGGCCATCTGCACCGTTGATTCGTCGCCCACAATCGGCTCAAACTGCTTCGGCGAGCTTTCGCGGCTGATGGGCCAGAGACGCCGGCCGGCCCCGCCGGCGAAGATAACAATACGCATGGTTCTTCCATTACTCCTTAGCTGCGTCGCTCTGATAAACCACGTCCGGCTCGCGCAGACGCACATAGTTCATGGCGCCCACCTGCTGCACCATGCCCTTCAGCTCCATCAACGTGAGCGTGCTGCTGACGAGGTAGCTGGGCATGCCGGTCAGGCGGCCGAGGTCATCGACGTGGAGCGGCTGCGACGACAATTGCGACAGCAGCGCGGCCTCTTCGGCCGAATCGGGCAGCACGGCCTGGGCCGCCTGTTGTTCCGTCACCATGCGCAGGTTCAGCTCTTCGAGAATGTCCTCGATGCGCGTCACCAGCTTGGCCCCCTGCTGGATGAGCCGATTCGTGCCCACGCTGACCGGGCTGTTGACGTTACCCGGCACGGCAAAGACATCGCGATCCTGCTCCAACGCGAAGCGCGCCGTGATCAGCGCGCCGCTGCGCTCGCCCGCTTCGATGACCAGCACGCCCAGCGCCAGGCCGCTGATCAGCCGGTTGCGGGCCGGGAAGTTGATGCTGCTCGGCTCGGTGCCCAGCGGGAAATCGGTCACCAGCGCGCCGTGGCCATCGACGATAGCATGGGCCAGGTCGCGGTGCTCCGGCGGGTACACGCGGTCGATGCCGCAGCCCATGACGGCGATGGTGCGGCCGTCGGCTTCCAGCGCGGCGCGGTGGGCGACGCCGTCGATGCCGCGGGCCAGCCCGCTGACGATGGTGATGCCGTTGCGGGCCAGGGCGGTGGCCAGATCGTGGGTCACCAGGCGGCCATAAGCCGACAGCCGCCGCGTGCCGACCACGGCCACGGCCCAGTCGTCCACGGGCGCGAACGCGCCGCGCACGAACAGCACCGGCGGCGCGGCCGGAATCTGGCGCAATAGGCCCGGGTAATCGGCGCTCTCCCAGGTCAGCGCCTGCGCGCCGCTGGCGGCCACTTTGGTCGCATAGGCGTCGAGGTCGAGCTTCTGCCGCGCCTCGCGCAGGCTGTCGATGGCCCGCGCGTCAAAGCCGATGTCGCGCAACTGGCTCTCGCCGGCGTGCCAGGCCCGCTCCAGGTCGCCGAACGCGCCCAGCAACGCCTGAACCTTAGCCGGGCCAATGCCGTTGACATAATTGAAGGCGAGCCAGTATTTAAGATCGGACATGGGCAGAGGATACCTCTAGCTGCCGGGCGCGCAAGAGGCGTGCGGACGGCAGCGGAGAAGCGCACTAGGCCTGGTTGTCAAGAAGCCCCGGCATGGGGCGGATGACGATGCGGCCCGTGGCGACATCGACGGCGAGCACGACGTCGGGAATGTCCGGCACCAGGTGCTGACCATCCGGGCCATCGATCACGAAGACGTTGTTGGCCCCGGTTTCCAGCACTTCGGTCAGACGCCCCAGGGGGCGCCCATCTTCGGTGACGGCCGCCAGGCCCAGCAGTTGGTGAAGGAAGTACTCGCCCTCTTCCAGGGGAATGGCTTCCTCTTCGGGAACCTGCAACAATTCGTTGCGCAGACTCTCGGCCTCGGTGCGCGTCGGGTAGCCGTCCAGCTTCAGCAAGACAAAGTCCTGGTGATAGCGCACGCTGACCACGCCGACGCGGCGCGGGGCGCGCTCGCCAACGTAGATGTGCTTCAGCCAGCCGAAGCGCTCCGGCCGGTCGGTCATCGGCTCGACGCGCACTTCGCCATGCACGCCGTGGGGCTTGATGATGCGGCCCACCGCCAGAAAACGAGGCTCGGCGGAACCCTCCGCGGAGCCTCCTTCTGGTCTTGTGTGCCCATCGTCCGGGCGCGGGTCGCTCAAATCGCCGGCCTCAGCGTAGCTCATCGGCTTCCAGCAGCTCCAGCTCGACGCGCTTGCCGTCTTTGGCGGCGCGCACTTGCAGCAGCGTGCGAATCGAGTCGATCACCCGGCCGCTCTTGCCGATGATGCGGCCCATGTCGGGCTGGGCCACGGCCAACTCGACGACCGTCGCCCCGCGTCCGCGCACCTCAGTCACCTGAACCTCGTCCGGGTTGTCGACCAGCGACGTGACGATGAAGGTAACCAGGTCTTTCATGAGCTTACTCTTCCTCGTCGCTGCCCAGAACGGCGGCGACGGCATCGCCCAGGCGATCCACGGCGGCGGCCACGGGCGCAGCGACGGCCTCAACGACCGAGCCGGCGGCGGCTTCGACGCGCTCCACGAGCGACGGCGCGGCTTCCGGCTCCACCGCGGCGACCGGCGCGGGCGCTTCGACGCCACTGTACTCGGCCACCAGCGCGTCCAGCGATTCGCCGGCGTGCAGACGGGACAGGCGGTCGAACGTGCCCTGCTTGTTGAGCAACACGCGCACGGCATCGGACGGCTGCGCGCCAACGCTCAACCAGTAGAGCGCGCGCGCCTCGTCGATGCGAAACTCCGCCGGGTTGGTCAGCGGGTTATAGTGGCCGATGCGCTCGACGACGCGGCCGTCGCGCTTGGCCTCTTTCTCGGCGACGACAACCCGATAGCTGGGCTGCCGCTTCTTCCCGGTTCGACTCAAACGAATTCGTAGCATGGTCTAATCTATCACTCCAAATTGATTACATCTTGCCGCCCAAGAGCTGGCTGAGGGCGCTGCGCCCGCGGCCGCCTTTGAACTGCTTCATCATCTCCTGCATCTCGCGGTGTTGCTTGAGCAGGATGTTAATGTCCTGAACCGTCGTGCCCGACCCGGCGGCGATGCGCCGCTTGCGGCTGGCCTTCAGCAGGCGCGGATTGTGGCGCTCTTCCGGCGTCATGGACTGGATCATCGCCTCGATGCTCTTCAGGTCTTTCTCGGCCGAACTCAGGTCCACATCGCCGGCCATCTTGTTCATGCCCGGCACCATCTCCAGCAGCTTGCCGATTGGCCCCATGCGCTTGACCTGCTGCAACTGCTTCAGGAAGTCGTCCAGGTCAAAGTCGCCCTGCACCAACCGTTGGCCGGCGCGCTGGGCCTCTTCCATATCCATCTCGGCCTGGGCCTGCTCGATGAGCGTCATCACGTCGCCCATGCCCAGGATGCGGTTGGCCAGCCGGTCGGGGTGGAAGACCTCGATAGCGTTCAGCTTCTCGCCCACGCCCAGGAACTTAATGGGCACGCCGGTGACTTCGCGCATGGAGATGGCCGCGCCGCCACGGGCGTCGCCGTCGATCTTGGTCATGATCAGGCCGGTCAGCGACACAGCCTGATTGAAGTCGGTGGCCACGCGCACGGCTTCCTGGCCGGTCATGGCATCGGCCACCAGCAATGTCTCGATGGGCTGGACGCGGGCCTTGATGCCCTTGATCTCGCCCATCATCATCTCGTCGATGTTGAGGCGGCCGGCCGTGTCCAGGATGACCGTCGTCGCCCCGGTGTTGATCGCCTGGCGCACGCCATTGGCGCAGACCGTCACCGGGTCGGCCTTCGTCCCTTCGCTGTAGACGGGGATGTCCAGCTGCTTGCCCAGCGTCTCCAGCTGGTTGATGGCCGCGGGGCGATAGATGTCGGCGGCGACGAGCAGCGGCCGCCGCCCCTGCTTGCGCAGATGCAGCGCCAGCTTGCCGGCCATCGTCGTCTTGCCCGCGCCTTGCAGGCCGACGAGCATGATGACCGCCGGCGATTGCGCGCCGAGATTCAGCCGGCCCGGCTCGCCCAGCGTCCGCACCAGTTCATCGTGGACGATCTTGACCACCTGCTGGCCCGGCGTCAGGCTGCGCATGACTTCCTGGCCGATGGCCCGTTCGCGGACACGGGCGACAAAGTCCTTGACGACCTTGTAGTTGACGTCGGCCTCCAGCAGCGCCAGGCGCACTTCGCGCATGGCGACGTCGACGTCGGCTTCGGTGAGCTTGCCGCGCTTTTGCAGGTTGTCGAAAACGGCCTGTAGCCGTGAGCCTAGAGATTCAAACACTGATGATCACCGTCGGGTGTGTATCGTAAGGGCAGGACAATCGCCGGCCGGCGGGCAGACAGGCAGCGATAGTCGCGCTTCTGCTCGCAAGATTCGTGATTCTAGCGCAGGCGGTGGGTGGCGTCAAGCCGGCAGCAGGTCGTTCTCCCGCTTCAGCCACCGCAACTCTGCCTCGGCCCCTGTCTGGTGGCCGCTGCCGGGAAAGGCTGCTTTGCCCCCCGCCTGTTGCCGGGCACGCCACTTGTTCAGCAGCCCGGCGCGATGGCGAGGTCGCGCTCGACCTCGGTCATGCTCCTGTCGCGGTTGTGTTGCTCATCCTATTCCTAATTCTTCGGAATTGCGTCGCGCGTCAATCCTTAGTGTGTCAAGTATCGTTTCTGGAGGGCATTTAAGCCATTTGTCTAGCCGTGACGTATCAGCAACTGCCCAGGGCTGATTCACCTGACTAAGCACATGTCTTGCCTGTCCGAGCAGCATATAGCCTCGCTCATACTCTTGCTGCACAATCGCCGCAATTCCCGATGCTATCCACGCATTAAAGTGATCGCTAGACAGGAACTGCTCACGAAGCAATACCTCAATAGAGCCTACATTCAGAGGCTCCATCGCATTTGGCTTGATGTGGTTTATTATGTGAGTGATTACATCTGCTGCATCATTCTCCCAAACCTGGGGAGTCAACCAGCTATCAAACCCATCTCTACTCCTGATAATTCCACCCAATGTAAGGTCTATCGTAGGCAGTTGGACAGCTAGCACTTGGATCGAGTACCAAGGACGAACGGCTGTTTTATATCCGACAGTATCGAAAACTAACCACTGGACAAAGTCTTCGGTTTTCCTATACAGAGCTTTCTTAAGGTACTTTTTCCAATGCGGTAAGTAGGGAGAAAACGACCTCTGAAGCTCAGCCTGGAACTGGACCTTCTTCATCTTCTTTTCCTAGATGTTCATTTACTGGGGCCGAATTTCATGAATGGGAATATTCGCCGATGGTAAATGTCCTTGAATCTGTCGGATTCGGGAAGCGGAAAGGGAAGCCGAGCCGGTTTTGAGGTCATAAACTGCGGTTGGCATGCTTAATTGACCCTCAACCACATCGAGCCTTACTGCGCCCCGAGTACCATAGGTTACAACTCTACCGTTCAGGTACGTTACCTCAGTATGCAAGTCATTGCGACCAAGGTCGTCGACCAATGACTTGAAGGCTGAATGCTTGAGTGTTCCCGCCACAGGCCCTGTACCGGGGACGGCTGCATCAGCTTCATTTGCTAGCCTTTGTAAGATTTGTGCTGTTGACCGTTGAGATAACAGTTGATTAATCCCATAACCGGCTCCAGCAAGTAGGCCACCAGATGCGGCCTGTAGTAGTACATCGCTTGGATTGCCAAGCCCCTCTGCAATATCGCGCGCCGAGAGCACATTCCCAGCGGCTTGACCTGCTTGCCCAGCAGCCACTCCACTAGCTGCTCCAGATAATACCGTCCCGGAAAAACTTGCGCCGAGTCCCAGTCCCCCCGCTGCGACTGGTGCTGCTAGCAGGCCAAACGTCGCCCCGCCAACCGCACCCGCAACGGCTGCCCCGCCAACAGCTGCCCAGTTGACATTGGTTAAAGCGTCGACCGTCAGGCCATTCTGGCTAATATTGGCTACAACTTGAGCGCCATATGAAATAGCAGCCCCACCAACGGCACCGATGATTGCGCCGCAAATCATGGGAATACAGTGCCCAGTTGGGTCTGTATAGTTTAACGGTGAGTTATGGGCATAGGCATAACGGTTATGGCTCTGCGGGTTTGCCGGCTCCGGCACAATCGAATCCGGACTCACAAACCGACCCAGTTGCGGATGGTAGTAGCGGGCATTCATGTAGATGAGGCCCAGGTTGTAGCTGCCGGTGTTGTTCTGCCGGTGGCCGGTGAAGCCGCGGTCGGTCACGCTGGGGTTCGTGCCTGTGGGCGTGCTGCTGAAGGCTCCGAACGGCTCGTACATGGCGTAGCCGCTGTCGATCCGCGCGCCGCCGGCGTCGCCCACGTGGACCACGCTACCCAGGTGGTTGGTGTGCAGCGAGTAGAGCGTCGCCGCCCCGCTGCCGACCTTCTTCCAGGCCACGGCGACCTGGCCGTTGGCGCTGAAGGTTACGCGCTGGGTAATAGTGGGGTTCGCGCCGCTGGGAACCTCCTCCTCGTAGTCGGGGAAGGGCGTGTAGACGTTCGCGCCGTTGGGGTAGAGCGTGCGCGTGCGGGCGCCGGCGGCGTCGTATTGGGTTGTTTAGGTGCGGGTTGGTT
>ERZ724513.495-NODE-495-length-19149-cov-7.701686_pt1 | contig 19149 bp, 16 predicted proteins | sample MGYA00376046_ERZ724513 | MGnify/ENA primary metagenome ERZ724513 (study PRJEB28724, sample SAMN07190883) | activated sludge metagenome | isolation source: activated sludge of sewage treatment plant in Hong Hong | place: Hong Kong | collected 2016-03-17 ...
ACGGCGTGTTGCAGGCCTACCCCGACACCTGCGTGGGCACCGACAGCCACACCACCATGGTCAACGGCCTGGGCGTGGTGGGCTGGGGTGTCGGCGGCATCGAGGCCGAGGCGGCCATGCTGGGCCAGCCCGTGTCGATGCTGATTCCGCGGGTGGTGGGCTTCAAGCTGTCGGGCAAGCTGCCCGAGGGCGCCACCGCCACCGACCTGGTGCTCACCATCACCGAGATGCTGCGTGAGCACAAGGTGGTGGGCAAGTTCGTCGAGTTCTTCGGCCCCGGCGTGTCGCAGGTGCCGCTGGCCAACCGGGCCACCATCGGCAACATGAGCCCCGAATACGGCTCGACCATCGCGATCTTCCCGATCGACAGCAAGACCACCGACTACCTGCGGCTGACCGGACGCGACGAGCAGCAGATCGCGCTGGTCGAGGCCTACGCCAAGGCGCAGGGCCTGTGGCACGACGACGACGCCGAGCCGCGCTATTCGGAGTACCTGGAGCTCGACCTGGGCACCATCGTCCCGTCCATCGCGGGGCCGAAGCGGCCGCAAGACCGCATCATTCTCGCCGAGGCCGCCGACGCCTTCGGCCAGGCCATCGGCAGCTACACCGACGACGCCAGCAAGGCCGTGCACGTCACGCTGGCCGACGGCGCCGACTTCGACCTGCCCACGGGTGCGGTCACCATCGCGGCGATCACGTCGTGCACCAACACGTCCAACCCCAGCGTGATGATCGGGGCCGGGCTACTGGCCAAGAAGGCGGTCGAGAAGGGCCTGAGTCGCAAGCCGTGGGTGAAGACCTCGCTGGCGCCGGGCTCGAAGGTGGTCACCGACTACTACGCCCGCTCGGGGCTCGACACCTACCTGGCCAAGCTCGACTTCGACCTGGTGGGCTACGGCTGCACCACCTGCATCGGCAACTCGGGGCCGCTGATTCCCGAGGTGTCGGCGGCGGTCAACTCGGCCGACCTGGCGGTCACGTCGGTGCTGTCGGGCAACCGCAACTTCGAGGGCCGCATCAACCCCGACGTGAAGATGAACTACCTGGCCAGCCCGCCGTTGGTGGTGGCCTACGCACTGGCCGGACGCATGGACATCGACCTGCTCAACGAGCCGCTCGGTGAGGGCTCGGACGGTGAGCCGGTGTACCTGCGCGACATCTGGCCGAGCACCGAAGAGGTCGAGCAGGTGGTGAACAGCTCCATCAGTTCGGACATGTTCTCAAGCCGCTACGCCGACGTGTTCGCCGGCGACGACACCTGGCGATCGCTGCCCACGCCCACCGGTGAGGTGTTCGAGTGGGACGGCGACTCGACCTACGTGCGCAAGCCCCCGTACTTCGAGAACATGCCGGCCCACCCGGCCCCCGTCACCGACGTTGCCGACGCGCGGGTGCTGCTCAAGCTGGGTGATTCGGTGACCACCGACCACATCTCGCCGGCCGGTTCGATCAAGGCCGACAGCCCGGCCGGTAAGTACCTCACCGAGCACGGTGTGGAGCGCAAGGACTTCAACAGCTACGGCTCGCGGCGCGGCAACCACGAGGTGATGATCCGCGGCACGTTCGCCAACATTCGGCTGCGCAACCAGATCGCTCCCGGCACCGAGGGCGGCTTCACCAGGGACTTCACCGCCGACGACGGCCCGGTCACCACCGTGTACGACGCGGCGCAGAACTACGCGGCCGCGGGCACTCCGCTGGTGGTGCTGGCCGGTAAGGAGTACGGCTCGGGGTCGTCGCGCGACTGGGCGGCCAAGGGCACCGCGCTGCTGGGCGTCAAGGTGGTGATCGCCGAGAGCTACGAGCGCATTCACCGCTCGAACCTGATCGGCATGGGCGTGCTGCCGCTGCAGTTCCCCGAGGGCGAGAACGCCGATTCGCTGGGCCTGACCGGCGAAGAGACGTTCACCTTCACCGGCATCGAAGAGCTCAACGACGGCACCACGCCCAAGACGGTGCACGTGAAGGCCGACGACATCGAGTTCGACGCCATCGTGCGCATCGACACCCCCGGCGAGGCCGACTACTACCGCAACGGCGGCATCATGCAGTACGTGCTGCGGTCGCTACTGGCCTCCTGAGGCCGTCTTGGCGAAACGCCTGACCAGGGCCGAACGCGGCCGGCATGAGCGAGACGTCGCCGCGCGGGCCAAGACGGCCGGCGGGGTGCCGTCCGCGGCATCCAGGGGGACGGCGCGGCGGCGTCCAACAATGGCCGGCAGCGGCGCGACCCGCAGGGGTCTCGGTGGCGAGCTGGCCGAACGGGTGGCCTGGTCGATGGTCGCGGCACTGGCCGCCATGGTGGGGGCGGGGCTGGCCCTGGCGATCGGGTCGGCGGTGGTGCCCGCCTTGTGCCCGAATGACGACGGCACCTGCGGCGTGGGGTGGCTGCTGGTGATCGGCGCGCTCGGCTACCTGTTGGCGCTGCTGCCGGCGTGCGCCATCGGCGGGCTGGGCATCTGGTTCTGGGTCGCCTACGTGGCGGGTGTCGCGCCGCTGCTGGTGGTGGCCTCGATCGGCGACTGGTGGTGGTGGACGGCGCTGGTGCTGCTGCCGCCGCTGGCCGCCGCGGTGAGCTGGCCGTTCGGACGGCCCCGCATCACGAACTGGCACCGGTGGGTACTGGTGGGCGCCGCGGCGCTCACGGTTGGCTACGCCGTGTGGTGGTACGCGTTCGCGAACTGATCGAGGGTCACCAGGCCAGTTCTTCGACGTTGATCCGGTCGCGTGGCACACCCGCCGCCTCGGCCTCGCCGATCACGGTGCGAGCGAAACCCTTGGGGCCGCAGACGTACAGATCGGTGTCGCAGAGGTTGGGCACGAGGTCGTCCAGACGCAAGGCGCGAGAGCCCTCGGGCACCCACCGGCCCGGCTCACGGTGCCCGAGCAAAGTGACCAGTCGTGCGCCGCGCACCTCGCACAACCGCTCGATCTCGTCGAGCAGGTAGAGCTGGTCGGCGGCCGAGGCGCGCAGAATCACGGTGGCCTGGCCCGGGGCGAACGCGAGGGTCTCGAGCAGGGCGCGGATGGGCGTGATGCCGATGCCCGCGCCAATCAGGGCGACCCGGTGGGTGGTACGAGCCCGTCCGGTGAAGCCGCCGTACGGGCCCTCGATCCAGACGCGGGTGCCCGGGCGCAGCGCTCGCAGCTCGCGCGAGCCGCGGCCGAGGCCGCGGACGGTGATTCGCAGCCCATTGGCGGTGGGGGCGGCCGACAGTGAGAACGGGTGCTGCTGCCACCACAGGCCGCGGGTGAGAAAGCGCCAGTGCAGATACTGGCCGGCCTCGGCGCGCAGGGCGTCCAGCCGGCGGCCGGTGAACTCGATCGAGAAGGCGTCCGGGCCCGCTGGAATGATCGCGGCCACAACGAGCCCGTGCCGCAAGGAGGCCACGAGCGGCTGAACGAACCGGAACACCACCAGCGCAGCGCCGGCGATGCTGAGCAGGGCGATCCAGTAGCCGCGCTGCCACGAGCCCTCGCCGAGCAGTCCGCTCATCGAGAACATGTGCGGAATCGCCAAACCGACCGCCGCGTAGCTGAGCAGGTGGATGACGTGCCAGACCTCGTAGGGCAGCCGGCGCCGGGCGGCGGCGATCGAGCTCACGATGACGACCAGCAGCAGCGCCATGCCGGCCACCGCGAGCATGAAGTCGGTGGTCGAATCCCACAGCAGGCCGAACTCGCTGAACAGGTCGGCACCGTCGAGCACGGCGCCGCCGATCAACACGAAGGCGGCGTGCACGGCCAGCCCGCCGACCACCCAGTTGCCGAGCTTTGCATGCAGCGCGACGGCGGCGGGCTGCCCGAGTGCCCGGTCGACCAGCGGCACTCGAGCGGCGAGCAGCAGCATCAGCACGAGCGCGTTGGTGGCGACCAGGCCGGCGATGATGCCGACTGAGTTGAGCGCGCTGCCAAGGTCTGAGAACCGCGCGAGCGGACTCTCGGTGGCGAACAGCACGACGGTCATCGCCATGGTCGCCCACCCCACACCGGTGACCAGCAACCTCGCGAGTCGTCGGGCCGTCATGGCGGCAGCGAGTTCGTCCGTGGTCGGAGCGCCGACCGGCAGCACCCTCGACGTGCGCGGGCGCTGTGCGGTGATCGTCATGACCTCATGCTCGCCACCGCCCCTGTGGCTCTGCTGTGAGGCGTCCGTGAACCGACGATGCGTTGGACGGCTAGGGTGCCTGGGTGAGCACCCAGCACGCCACGTCACGCGGCACCTATCACCCGTTGCTGGGCACGAATGTCGAGGTGCGGGTGATCGCCCGGGCGGCGACAGTGCCGGCCGCGTATGCGCTGGCCGAGGCGGCCGAGACCGTCGCCGTGAACCGTATCGTGCACCTGCAGTCGATGTTCACCACCTACGAGGCGACCAGTGAGTTGTGCCGCTGGCGTGCGGCCGAGATCGACGAGGTCAGTCCTGAGTTGACCGAGGTGTTGCGGGCGGCCGAGCACTGGTGGCGGGTGTCCGGCGGAGCCTTTCACCCGGTCACTGAGCGGCTGCGCGGGCGATGGTTGCGGGCCGAGACCGACGGCGTGCCACCCTCGGCCGCCGAGTTGGCGCACCTGGTGGTACAGCTGGCGGCGCTGCCGTTCACCATCACCGACGCCGGCGTGCAGCGGGTGGGTGATTGCACGGGGCTCGACCTGAACGCGATCGCCAAGGGCTACATCGTCGACCAGGCCGCCGAGGCGGCGGCGGCGCAGCCCGGGGTGGTGGACGTGCTGGTGAACGCCGGCGGTGACCTTCGGCACATCGGTGACCAGTCCCTGCGCGTGGGGGTGGAAGACCCGCGGCAGCCGGGAGGTGCGCCGCTGCAGGTGGTCGAGGTGGGGGAGGGCGCCCTGGCCACCAGCGGGCCGGTGCACCGCGGCTTTCGGGTCGGCCGACACTGGTACGGCCACGTGCTCGACCCGCGCACCGGACGACCGGTGGCCGGGCGTCCCTCGACCACCGTGCGCGCACCAGACGCGATGACCGCCGACGCCCTGGCCACGGTGGCCGGGGTGCTCGATTGGCCAACTGCGGCCGCCATCGTGTCGGCCTCGCCGGCAGCCGGCTGCCTGGTCGTCGACGAGTCCGGCGAGGTGCTCACCTGCGGGGCCTGGTGAGCCGCGCCGCGCTCGCCACGATGCGCCCCGCCGCGCGGCCCGGTTCGTCAGACCGTGTAGGCCACCGAGGCGGCGCTGAGCTGGCCAGAATCGGTCAGCGCCGTCGTGGCCGACGAGGCGCCGAAGGTCACCTGCTGCCTGATCAGGCTCTCTGACCCGTGCTCGACCGCCGACTCGATGCACACGGTGTAGGTGCCCTGCGTGGCGCGATCGCCCGAGGCGGTGGTGCCGTCCCAGTTGGCGGTGAAGCTGCCCGCGGGCACGGTGCCGCTGGTGGTGGTGTCGGTGCCGCCCGAGGCGCTGTACCACGCGCTCAGCTCGTTGAGCCAGTTGTCGCCGTTGGCCTTGTGATAGAGGGCGAGGGTCTTGACGAAGTTGCCGCTGGCGTCCTCGAGCCAGACCGCCATGTACGGGTTACGCCCGCCCATGCCGCCCCCGCTGGACGAGAACGTCCAGGCCACCGTGGCCTTCGCCGCGCTCGGCAGCGCCTTGCTCGTGCCGGCACTCGCCGAGGCCGTGGCCGATGCGCTGGCGCTCGAAGTGGCCGATGCCGTGGCACTGGTGGCAGAAGGGCTGGCGCTAGCCGCCGCGCTGCAGCCGACCACGCCGGCGATGGCGGCGAGCGACAGGCCACCGAGAAAGGCTCGACGGGTGACCTCGGAATAACGTGACACGGGCATTCGATGAGCGACCTTTCCGGTGACGGCCATTGTTGTTGTGGCTTCGGTCGTCAGGCTACGGAGCCAGGCTGTGAGCTTGCTGAGTGCCGGCCGAGTGGCGACTGTGCGCGGTCACCCGGCCACCGGCAACTCGATCAGCACCTCTGCGGGTGAGCGCCCCGGTGCAGACATGGCGACCGTTCCCCCCGCCCGTTCGATCGTGCGGCGGGCGAGTTGCAGGCCCAGCCCGGACGTGCCGGGCCGTGGACCGGACGCCGCCGCGGCAAACCCGGGGCCCTGATCGGTGACCGCCAGCCGCAGCCGGCCGTTGACCACCTCAAGCGAGACGGCGAAACCAGTGCCTTCGGGCGTATGTGCGAAAACGTTGTCGATGCAGATGTCGAGCACGTCGGCCAGATCGAGCGCGCTCAGCGCCACCGGGGCCGGCCCGTCGGGCAGGGTGACGGCGAGCGTGCGGTTCTGATCCTCTGCCAGCGGGCGCCAGTACTCGATGCGCGTCGCCGTGACCTCGCGCGCGTCGCAGCCGACCGGCAGGTCCTCGCGCAAGGGTCGCCGGGCTTCGGTCACCACGCGGTCGATCGCGACCTGCAGCTGGCTCACGAGCTGGGCGAGGTCATCGTCGGCAAGCTGCTCGGCCTGCAGGCGCAGTGCGGTCACCGGCGTCCGCAGCCGGTGGGCCAAGCCGCGGACGCTGTCGCGTTCGGCCTCGAGCACCTCGCCGACGCGCTCGGCGAGCCCGTTGAGGGCCGAGCCAAGCTCGACGGTCTCGGGCGGGCCCGCCATGGGGGCCCGGGCGGCCAGGTCACCTTCACGCAACCGATGCGCGGTGGCTGCGACGTCCTGTAACGGACGACTCACCGCGCGCGCGGCCCGGTCGGCGACGAACACGGCAACGCCGCTGAGCAGCAGGCCGAGCGCGATGATGCTCGTCCACGCCAGCGGCACTCCTTGATTCAACTGGTCCGGGGTCACCGAGCTGCGAATCACCGCCACTCCGCCGTCGACCAGTACCGGCACGAATACGTGGCCGCCCTGGTCGTCGCGGGTCGAGAACGCCTCGCCCCCGCGGGCTCGACGGTAGCCGGGATCGGTACCGAAATCGGGCCAAGCCACCCCCAGCACGGTGCCGTCGGCGAGCACCACAGAGGTCGCCGCCGGCGAACTCGCGAGTGCCGGCGAGAGCAACTCGGGCAGGCGCGCGTCGCGGTTCAGACCGGCCACGAGCATGGCCACCGAGTTGGCCTGCTGCCCTGCCACGGCCATACCGCGATCAGCGGCCAGCGAACTCACCAGCAGCAGCAGGGGTATGACGAACGACGCGACGATGGCCGTGCTGATCAAGGCCACGAGGGTGCTCACCTGGCGACGCATCACGCGTCCCCGGACGGTGCGACGAGGCGCAGGCCGACGCCGCGAACCGTTTCGAGATAGCGCGGCGCTGCGGCCGTCTCGCCGAGTTTGCGTCGCAACCAGCTGACGTGGACGTCGACGGTCCGGTCGCCTCCGCCGAGCGGCAACCCCCACACCTCGGCCAGCAGCTCACGCTTGGTGACCACCTCACCGGCTCGCGAAGCGAGCAGCCACAGCAGATCGAACTCTTTGCGGGACAGCTCGATCGGCGCTCCGGCGAGGGTGACTCGGCGGGCGGCGGGGTCGATCTCGAGTTCGCCAACCCGGGTGCCGGCGGCAGCGGTCGCGGGCTGGGTGCGCCTGAGCACCGCCCGGATCCGGGCCGCCAACTGCTCCCCGCCGAACGGCTTCACCAGGTAATCGTCGGCACCCGCGTCCAGGGCGTCGACCACCGTGCGGTCGTCATCCTGGGCGGTGATCACGATCACCGGTACGCCGCTCACGGCTCGCAGCATGCGCAGCACCTGCCGTCCGTCGAGGTCGGGCAGGCCCAGATCGAGCAGCACCACGTCGGGCTGCTCGCTGAGTGCCAGGGCGAGCCCGGTCGCGCCGTCGGCGGCCAAGGCCACGGCATTGCCCGCGTCACTGAGGCTGCGTCGAATCAGCCGTCCGATGGCGGCATCGTCCTCGACGACGAGCACGCGAGTCATGGCAGGTAACGTACCGTGGGCGGCGGCCTTCCCCATGCCATGATGGGTCAATGGCTGGGCGCAGGTTATGGGTCATTGCCGCAGTCTGGTTGCTGACCGTGGCGGCCGCGTCGACGGTGACGTGGACGGTGATCGCCAGCGCGGGTGCGCGGGTCGGAAACCCCGTCCGGCTGGTGACCACGACCCCGTCGGCGGTGCCGACCGAGAGCCAGGCAACCTGGACCGGCAAGGCCGGGCGACTGACTGCCGCCTGTTCCGACGGATCGGTGGCACTGGTGTCGGCCGTGCCCGAGGTGGGCTTCTGGGTCAAGGTGTATGACCGCGGCCCGCGAACGCTACGGGTCGACTTCGAGTCGACCGACGCCGACGACAACCCCGAGGTGAAGGTCTTCGCCACCTGCCGCAACGGCAGCCCGGTGTTCGAGCACGACTGACCGCAGGCTTCTTGGCCGAGGTTTAGGGCGGCCTTGAGGTTGCCTTGAGGTCCGCGCTCCTAGCGTTGTCGCATGCCGATTTCGCTCGATTCGTCCCTATTCGACTCCATCGCGGGGCTGCCGTTGCACCCGCTGGTCGTGCACTTCGCCGTGGTGCTGCTACCGCTGGGCGCGCTCGGGCTCGTCGTGCTCGTGCTGGTGCCCAAGTGGGCCGACCGGTACGGCTGGCTGACCGTGGGCGCGATCGCGGTCGGAACCGGTGCCGCCTTCGTGGCGAAGGAGTCCGGCGAGGCCCTGGCCGCCAAGGTGGGCGAGCCGCAGACGCACGCGTCGTGGGGGGATCGGCTGCCGTGGCTGGCCGTGGCGCTGCTGGTGCTGGCCCTCGCGTGGTTCTTCTTGCGCCGGCCGTCGAACGGCGGGCCTGCCGGTCGCTCACCCGCCGCACCGGTCGTTGGGGTCCTTGCCGCCATCATGGCGGTGATCGTCACCGCCGTCACCGTCCTGGTGGGCCACAGCGGCGCCCAGGCGGCCTGGGGTGACGTGACCGCTCAGACCGATCAGCCGTCGAGCGACGCCGCGCCGTCGACATCCGCCACGCCCCAACCGTCGACGACCACGACGTCGAGCAAGGCGACCCCCAGCTCGAAGTCGAACAGCTACACGCTGGCCGACGTGGCCAAGCACGGCACGGCGTCATCGTGCTGGACGGCCATCGACGGCAACGTGTACGACGTCACCGACTGGATCACCCGGCACCCCGGCGGCCAGCGCCCCATTCTCGGCCTGTGCGGCAAGGACGGCAGTTCGGCGTTCGACAACCAGCACGGTGGCCAGAGCCGTCCGGCTGCCGAACTCAAGCAGTTTTTGATCGGCACCCTCGCCTAGTCTGAGGTACACCTGGGCCGGTACCCCCTCCCGGCGGCTGAGGCACGGAGGTGAAGAGTGGCGCAACGACCACCCCTGAGCGGCGGGGATCCCGTCGGCTATCAGTCGGCCGAAGCCGCGGCGGGTTCGCACCAGGGCCGGCTGAACAGCCTGCGTGCCGCCGTGCTGGGGGCGAACGACGGCATCGTGTCGACGGCCGGCATCGTGATCGGGGTGGCCGGCGCCACCACCGATGCGTTCGCGATTCTGGCGGCCGGGGTCGCCGGCCTGACCGCCGGCGCGCTGTCGATGGCGGTGGGCGAGTACGTGTCGGTGAGCGCCCAGCGTGATACCGAGCAGGCGCTGCTCGACCTGGAGCGGCGCGAACTGGCCGAGATGCCCGAGGAGGAACTGGCCGAGTTGGCCGACCTGTACGTGCAGAAGGGCCTCGCGCCCCAACTGGCTCGTCAGGTGGCCGAACAGTTGCACGCCCACGATGCCCTGGCAGCGCACGCCGAGACCGAACTGGGCATCGACCCGAACGACCTGACCAACCCATGGGTGGCTGCCTTCTCGTCGGCGATCTCGTTCACGGTGGGGTCGATCCTGCCCCTGCTGGCCATCGTGCTGGCCCCCGCTGATTCGAAACTGATCGTCACCGTGTTGGCCGTCGTGGCGGCGCTGGTGTTGACCGGCTTCTTGAGTGCCCGCGCGGGAGGCACCCGGGTGGCCCGGGCCATCGTGCGCAACGTGGTCGGTGGGCTGCTGGCCATGGCTGTCACCTACGGCATCGGACGGCTGGTCGGCCACACCCTGGGATGACGCGGCTCAACGCTGCCGGGTCAGGTGGCGCCGCGCCCAGCGATAGCCCACGCCGGCCGCGACCATGGTCAGCCCGGCTACCACCGAATCGGTGGGCAGGCTGGCCATCACGACCACACAACCCACTACACCCAACGCGGCGAGGAGCCGGGGATAGAGCCGGTTCTCGGCGGCCTGACGCAGCGCCGCCGCGTTTGCGACCAAGTAGTAGAGCAGCACGCCGACCGACGAGAAGCCGATCGCTCCCCGCAGGTCGGTCAGCACCACCAAGGCCGCGACGACGGCACCAACGCCGAGTTCGGCCCGGTGCGGCACGCCGAACCGGGGGTGCACCGCGCCGAACCAACCCGGCAGGTCACCTGTGCGCGCCATCGCCAAGCTGGTGCGCCCGATTCCGGCGATCATGGCGAGCAGGGCGCCCAGCGCAGCTGCCGCGGCGCCGATACTGACCAGCGGAACCGCCCAGCCCCACGATGCCAGTGCCGCCACGTCGGCCAGCGGGGCGGTCGAGGCGGCCAACGCCGGCGCTCCGAGCGAACCAAGGGCGGCCAGGCCGACGGTCAGATAGGCCACCAGCACGAGTGCGAGTGAGATCGCGACCGCGCGGGGAATGGTGCGGGCGGGCTCGACGACCTCCTCGCCCAGGGTGGCGATCCGGGCATATCCGGCGAAGGCGAAGAACAACAGTCCGGCCGACTGCAGCACCCCTCCCGGGTTCCCGTCCCATGGCATGGCGCGCGCAGTGGGTAACGGGTGGGTGAAGCCGATCGTGGCCGCAACCGCCAACGCCACGAGCGCGATCGTGACGCTCACCCGGGCGATCGCCACGGTGCGGGTGACGCCCAGGCTGTTGACCACCGCGAGCGCCACCACGGCAGCCACGGCGACCGGCTTCTGCCATGGCGTGGGCACGGCGTACGCCGAGAACGTCAATGCCATGGCCGCCGAGCTCGCCGTCTTGCCCACGACGAATGACCAGCCCGCCAGAAAGCCTGGCCACTCGCCCAGTAACTGTCGGCCATACAGGTAGCTACCACCCGCGTGCGGGAACTGTGCGGCGAGTTGAGCTGACGAAGTCGCGTTGCACAGCGCCACCGCGCCCGCAACCAACAGGCCCAGCAGTAAGCCCGGCCCGGCTGCCTGCGCTGCCGGTGCCCACACCGCGAAGACGCCGGCTCCGATCATTGAACTGAGCCCGATCACGATCGCGTCCGGCAGGGTCAATCGGCGTGCGAGAGCAGGCTCTGCGGAGTCGTCTGCTGGCGGCGCGGTGGTCGGCATCGGGCACTCAGTCGCCCGGCCCTCGGGCCGGAGTCGGCACGGTGCGGTCGTGGCGAGGGCCGTCCAGTGCGTCCAGGCAGATGGCTGCTCGAGCGCGACCGGTGTTCTTCATGACGGGTACCCGGGGGTCCTTCTCAGCAGGTAGGTCGACGGACGGGGTGTGCGTTCGATGGTGCCGCAAGCCGGCCCGGCTCGCACCTGAATCTCGGTTTCTGCGCATGCTCCACTACGGTGACGCGCATGACCGGCAACCGCGGCCTGACCAGGCAGATTCTGGGCCTGGCGGTTCCGGCGTTCTTCGCTCTCGTGGCCGAGCCGCTGTTCCTGCTCGTCGATTCGGCCATCGTGGGGCATCTCGGCACGCCGCAACTGGCCGGGTTGGGGGTCGCCGGCTCGGTGCTGGGCACCGCCGCGGGTGTGTTCGTGTTTCTCGCCTACGGCACCACCGCCAGTGTCGCCCGTGCCCTCGGGGCCGGTGCCGACGACAAGGTGGTGGCCGCCGGTGTGGACGGCACCGTGCTCGCCATCGGCCTGGGCACCGTCGTCGGCGTACTGGTCGGTTTCGGAGCCGAATGGCTCTGTGCGGCGCTGGGCGGCACGGGCGAGGTGCTCGTGCAAGCCGTGATCTACCTGCGTATCTCTGCGATCGGCCTGCCGGCGATGCTGACCATGATGGCCATCACCGGCGCCCTGCGCGGTGTGCAAGACACCCGCACGCCGCTGGTCGTCTCGCTGATCGGCTTTCCGCTCAACGCGGTGCTCAACCTGGCCCTGGTCTACGGGCTGGGCTGGGGCATCGCCGGCTCGGCCTGGGGCACGGTGGCTACCCAGTACGCGATGGCGGTGGCGCTGGTCGCGGTGTGGTTGGTGCGGGTGCGGCGGGCGGGAATGGCGGTGCGACTGCACCCTGCCGGGGTGCTGTCGGCGGCGGTGAACGGAGTGCCGCTGATCGTCCGGACGCTGGCGCTGCGCGCGATCCTGCTGCTCACCACCTGGGTGGCGGCCGGCCTGGGCGAGGTGACCTTGGCCGCGCATCAGGTTGCCTTCACCGTGTGGACGCTGCTGGCGTTCGCCCTGGATGCCCTCGCGATCGCCGGGCAGGCGCTCACCGGCAAGGGGCTTGGCGCGGCGGACGTCGCCGGGGTGCGCGAGGCGACCCGGCTGATGGTGCGCTGGGGCCTGGTCGGGGGAGCGGCGGTCGGCCTCGCTGTCGGCCTGGCCGGGCCGTTGATCGCACCCCTGTTCAGCAGTGATCCGGCGGTGCGGGCGGCGGTGGTGGCGGCGCTGATCGTGGTGGGTGTGGGCCAGCCGATCGCCGGGTACGTGTTCGTGCTCGACGGGGTGCTGATCGGCGCGGGCGACGGCCGCTGGCTGGCTCTGGGCATGACCGTGGTGCTGATCGCCTACCTGCCGGTGGTCGCCGTGCTGCGACTGCGCTCGGCGTGGTTGGCAGCGCAGGGACCGTCGGTTGCGACGGCTGCATTGTGGCTGGGTTTCACCGTGTTCATGCTGATCAGGGCGGCGACGCTGTGGTGGCGTGAGCGCGGCGACAGGTGGCTGGTGACGGGCGTCTGACGCTGGTCGAGCTGGTCGTTGGTCGAGCTTGTCTGGGCCCGTCTCGTTGGTCGAGGTGGTCGACACCCGTCTCGTTGGTCGAGCTTGTCGAGACCGGCCTGTTTGCCGCGGAGCGGACGCGCCCCTGTCCCGCCCTTGCGAGACTGCTCGGCTCTAAAGCCTCGCAGTGCAGCACACGCCCGACCACGCCCTGACCGTGGCGCCTCCACTCCGCTTCACTGTTGCGTTTCGCTCTCGCTGGTCGAGCTTGTCCAGAACCCTCTCGTTGGTCGAGCTCGTCGAGGCCCCCCGGGGGGTGGTCTCCCGTTGGCGAATCCCAAACTGTCGCACACGCGTTCTAGGGTGGCGAGCATGACGTTCGAGTTTCAGGTGACCTTCGATTGCCACGACCCGGCCGCGCTGTCGCGGTTCTGGCGCGACGCGTTGGGCTACGTTCACCCAGGCCCACCCGGAGTCGAGGTGCCCGAGGGCACCGATCCCCTGGACGCCTGGCACGAGTTCCTCGAACGCATGAACGTGCCGGTCGAGGAGCGCAACACCCGCTCGGCGTTGGAGGATCCGACCGGCAAGAGGCCGCGCATATTCTTTCAGCAGGTGCCCGAGGCCAAGAAAGTCAAGAACCGGCTGCATCTCGACATCCGAGCGGCCCCGGGTCTGCGCGGCGATGATCGGCTGGCCGCCCTCGAGGTGGAGTGCGACCGGCTGGTCGCGCTGGGTGCCACCCGGGTGCAGCGATTCGAGGCCGAGCCGTACGTGAGCGACGGGTTCATCGTGATGCAAGACCCCGAGGGCAACGAGTTCTGCCTCGACTGAGGGCGGGCCGCGTTCGAGCAGCGAGACGGGGAGTTGGTGCGCCGGAGGGCGATCTCTTTGCGTTCGCATCGCGGCCGGGGTTCGCGCGCCGTGCAGGATGACGGCTATGCCGCCGTCCCGGCTCACCGCGCATGTGCGGCGGCCTGAGCCGGCCGTGGTCGGGTGCCGTGAACCTGCCGAATGGGGCTGTGAAGCCCGCTGATGCTGGTGCTGCTGTACGGGGCGTGCCTACTGGTGTCCGTCCTGGTCTCGGGCGTCGCCGCCCGCACGGTGCTCTCGACCACCCTGGTGTTCCTTGTCTCGGGGGCCGTCATCGGCCAGGGCGGTCTGGGCCTGGTCGACCTGAACGCCGACAGCGAGATCGTTGGTGCGCTGGCCGACCTGGCGCTGTTCACCGTGCTGTTCACCGACGGCGGTGCGCTGCGTGCGCCGCGCGGCCAGGGCAGCTGGCTGCACGCCGCGCGGGCACTATCGGCATGCCCCTGGCGTTCGTCGGCGTCACCCTGCTGACGCACTCTTCGCCGGGTTCGACTGGATCACCGCCATGCTGGTCGGTGCAGTGCTGGCTCCAACCGACCCGGTGTTCGCCTCGGCGATCGTGGGCCGAAAGGACGTCCCAGCCAGGCTGCGCAGGCTGCTGAGCGTTGAGAGCGGTCTGAACGACGGCATCGCCCTGCCCGTGGTGCTCATGCTGATCAGCGCCGCCGGCACGACGCAGGAGCACAGTGACCTGGGCCTGGTGGCACTGGAACTGGTCGGCGGCCTGGCTCTGGGCGTGCTGCTTCCGCTCGCGGTGCACCAGTTGCTGCGCATTCCGGGTCTCGGTGCCGAGCCTCGGTTGCAGCCGCTGAGGCCGGTCGCCATCGCCATCATGCTCTACGGCATCGCGCACCTGACCGGAGCCAACCCCTACCTGGCCGCCTTCGCCGGCGGCTTCATGACCGCGAGGCTCAGTCCGAAGGCCCAGGAAGCGTTCGAGCAGTTGGGCGAGATGCTGGCCGAGTTGGCCAAGTTCGCCGCCCTGCTGGTGTTTGGAGCCCTGCTCAGGCCCCAACTGTTCGTGAGCATCGGCTTCGGTGGGTGGATGGTGGCCATCCTCACCCTGGTGCTGGTTCGGCCGGCCTCGCTGGCCGCCTCTCTGGTGGGCGCCGACCTGACTCGTCGGGAGTTGTTCGCCGCGGCCTGGTTCGGCCCGAAGGGGTTCGCCTCGGTGGTGTACGGGCTGCTGGTGCTGCACTCGGGCATACCCAACGCGGTCGAGGTCTATGAACTGGTCGCGGTGTGTATCGCGCTCAGCATCGTGGCGCACTCGAGTACCGATGTACCGGTGGCACGGCTCTTTGACGTCGAAGACATCGCCGGCGTGCCCGATCGCGACGGTTGAGCCAGCTTCGCCTCGCAACCCGAGGGCGTGCTCCGTCATCCAGGCGTCTCCTCAACTCGTCATCCCGGCGGAATGCCAGGATCTCCCAATTTTCGCCATCCGGGCGAAATGCCGGGATCTCCCAACTTTCGTCATCCCGGCGAAAGCCGGGATCTCCATGCCGCCCCACCCGTCATCCCGGCGAAAGCCGGGATCTCCAAAGTCTTGGAAGGTTGAGTTGTCCACAGCCGATATTCATCTCGAAAAGCCTTGTGGATAACTGTACGTATGTTCGAAACTGTCAGTCGCGCCGCGTAGCCTCTAGTCATGGAGTTGGATTTCGAGCAGTTGGACGATGCGGCCCTGGTGGCCGTGATGGATGCTGCTCTGTCGGCTCTTGGCGATGGTCGGGTGCGGCTGTCGACCGGCAAGCAGAAGCTAGACCTGTTGGCTGACGCGGTGCGGTTGGACGCCCGCCTGACGGCGTGGCTGTCGGCGCTCGCCGCGGAAATCGAGCGTGGCGAGATCGCCGTGCAGGAGCATGGCACCTCGACGGTGACGTGGTTGGTTGACGCGGTGCGTATGACTCGGCGTGCGGCGGGCCGCATGGTGATCGAGGGTGAGCGGCTGCAACGCTTCCCGATCGTGGCACAGGCTGCTGCAGCGGGCGCCTTGGTGCCGGAGCAGGTGCAGGCGATCACGCAGGTGTTGCAGGATCTACCGGACGACTTCGACACCGACCAGTTGCGGCAGGCTGAAGAACTCATGGTGGGGTTCGCTGACACCCACAATGCGGCCGATTTGCGTGCCTTGTCGCGGTATCTGTTGGAGGTGCTCGACCCCGACACCGCTGATGCGCGTGAAGCGGCCCGGTTGGAGCGTGACCTACGCACCGCTGAGCACAATCGGCATCTCACCTTTGCTCATGACCATCATGGGTCGGTGCGCATCAGGGGCAGCCTGCCGGTGGCCGATGCGGAGCCATTCATCAAACTGATCGACAGCTACACCGCCCAAGCATCCCGCGCGCTGGACAGACTCGACCCGCTCGCGCCGAACCTCACGCCCGCGCAACGTCGCGCCGACGCGCTGATGGCGCTGGTCGATCGGCACCTGGCCAACGCGCTCGCCCCGAGTCATGGTGGTGACCGGCCCCGGGTCGTGGTCACGTTGAGTTACGACGTGATGGTGAAGACCGCCACCGACGCCGGGCTGCTCAGGGGTGAACTGATCGGCACCGGTGAGCCGATCGCCGCGTCCACGCTGCGGCAGTTGTTGTGTGATGCCGACGTCATGCCCGCCGTGCTCGGGTCACGCTCACAGGTGTTGGATGTGGGCCGGGCGCAACGGCTCGTCACGGCCCCGATTCGTGCGGCGCTCGAGGTTCGCGATCAAGGGTGTGTGTTTCCGGGCTGCGACAAGCAGCCGACCGGCTGCCATGCGCACCACATCGTGCCCTGGTGGGCCGGGGGAGTGACCGCCCTACATAATCTGGTACTCGTCTGCCCCCACCACCACGGCATTGTCGAACCCGGCCGCAACCCCAAAGCCGAGCGCTGGCAAGTACGACTCCCCTCCGACGGCCCACCCCACGTGATCCCACCCAAACGCGTCGACCCCACCCAACGACCCAGAGTCCACGCCCGATACACAGCACCCATGCGCACCTGACAAGCGCTGGTCGAGCCGGTCGAGACCGCTCCCCGGGCTCAGTCTCGACAAGCTCGATCAACGAACCTAGAATCGAACAAATGTTCGATCACAGGAGGAACCGATGGCGTCACTGGCCGACCGCCGCAGGGCCATGCAGCGGCAAGAGACCACGATCTACACACCGCCCGGGTGGCCCGAGCGGGTGCGTCCACCGGGGGCGCCCGACTGGGAGGTGACGGCCACCGAGTTTCTGCTCGACTGCTGCCCGGCCGACTACCGGCGCTACCAGTTGCTGCGGCGGCACCCGGTGGTGCTGGCGCGGTTCGCCGTCACCTTCGTCAACGCGCAGGTGCAGGCCGGACGCGACGGGCTCGGCGGCGTCCGGGTGAGCCTGGCCGAACTGGTGCCGCCCGAGGTGGTGACCGAGGCGGTGGACGTGTGGTCGCAGCAGCAGGCGTGGCTGGTTCGGGTGCAGCGCGAGGTGACGCTGGTCGAAGAGGCGCTGCGCGGCAAGAACTGGGTGCGCAAGATGTAGGGGCCTGCTTGAGATCCCGGCGTTCGCCGGGATGACGGCACGACCTGCGTCGGTTGTGAACGGGGTCTCGACAAGCTCGACCGGCGAATCGTCCCCCTAGACTCGGCGCATGGCGCTGCTCGAACGGATCACCGGCCCCCGCGACCTGCGTGACCTCACCAACGATCAGTTGGTGACGCTGGCCCAAGAGATTCGCGCCTCGCTGATCGCCAACGTGTCGCGCACCGGCGGCCACCTCGGCCCCAACCTCGGTGCCGTCGAGCTCACCATCGCGCTGCACCGGGTGTTCGACTCGCCCCGCGACCCGCTGATCTTCGACACCGGCCACCAGAGCTACGTGCACAAGATGCTCACCGGACGGCAGCACCGCTTCGACACCTTGCGCAAACCCGGTGGTCTGTCGGGCTACCCGAGCCGGGCCGAGTCCGAGCACGACTGGGTGGAGAGCTCGCACGCATCATCCGCCTTGTCGTGGGCCGAGGGCATGGCCAAGGGGTTCGCGCTCAAGGGCGAGCCGCGCACCGTGGTGGCCATCGTGGGCGACGGGTCCCTGACCGGCGGCATGACCTGGGAGGCGCTCAACAACATCTCGGTCGAGCCCGACCTGCGGTTGGTGATCGTGGTCAACGACAACGGCCGCTCGTACAACCCCACCATCGGCGGCCTCGCCACCCGGCTGCACGGCCTGGGGCAGCAACTGTCGGCCATTCGCACCGACCGGCGCTACGAACGCGCGCTGGCCCGCATCAAGCGCTGGGTGAACCGCACCCCCGTGGTCGGCGAGCCGGCCTACGACCTGATGCACGGCTTCAAGGCCGGGGTGAAGGACGTGCTCGCGCCCCAGGGCATGTACTCCGACCTGGGCATCAAGTACCTCGGGCCGATCGACGGCCACGACCTGAAGTCTCTCGAACTGGCCTTCGAGCAGGCCAAACAGTTCGACGGCGGCCCGGTGATCGTGCACGCCATCACCCAGAAGGGCCGTGGGTTCGCCGCCGCCGAGCAGCACGAAGAAGACCGCTTTCACGCCGTCGGCCCGATCGACCAGGTGACCGGCGAACCGCTGACCACGTCATCGGCCCGCACCTGGACTCAGGCCTTCGGCGACGAGCTCGCCCGCATCGGCGCCACCGACGATCGGGTGGTCGCGATCACCGCCGCGATGCTGCACCCCACCGGACTCACCCGGTTCGCCAAGCACTTTCCCGAGCGCACCTTCGACGTGGGCATCGCCGAGCAGCACGCCGTCGCCTCGGCCGCCGGGCTCGCCCGCGCCGGGCTGCACCCCGTGGTGGCGATCTACGCCACCTTTCTCAACCGCGCCTTCGACCAGCTGCTGATGGACGTGGCCCTGCACGGCGAGGGCGTCACGTTCGTGCTCGACCGGGCGGGCATCACCGGTCCGGACGGCGCCAGCCACCACGGCATGTGGGACCTGGCGCTGCTCGGCCTGGTGCCGGGCCTGCGGCTGGCCGTGCCCCGCGACGAGCAGCGGCTGCAAGAGGCCTTGCAGGCATGCGTGCGCATCGACGACGGTCCGTCGGCGATCAGGTTCTCGAAAGATCCGCTGCCCGCTGCGTTGCCCCCCGTGCGACACGAGGACGGCCTCGACGTGCTGGTCGAACACGGCGACCCCCGGGTGCTCGTGGTGGGCTGGGGCCAGTTCGCCACCATGGCCGTCGAGGTGGGCAACCGGCTCGCCCAGCAGGGCATCGGCGTGCGCGTGGTCGACCCCGTCTGGGCCCTGCCCACCCCGAAGGCCCTGATCGCCCAGGCCGGCGCGCACGACCTGGTGCTCACCATCGAGGACGGCGGCCTGGCCGGCGGTCTGGGCTCGCGGCTGGCCCAGGAGTGCCGGCTGGCCGGGGTGCGGGCCGACGTGCGCGAGTTCGGCATTCCGCAGCGGTTCATCGACCACGGCACCCGCGCGGGCATTCTCGACGACCTGGGC
>ERZ724513.497-NODE-497-length-19135-cov-5.269602_pt1 | contig 19135 bp, 3 predicted proteins | sample MGYA00376046_ERZ724513 | MGnify/ENA primary metagenome ERZ724513 (study PRJEB28724, sample SAMN07190883) | activated sludge metagenome | isolation source: activated sludge of sewage treatment plant in Hong Hong | place: Hong Kong | collected 2016-03-17 ...
AGACCCATGTAACCGGTAACGTGATTGTTGGCCGATTCAAAAATATGGTTGATGGCATTGACCAAAAAATGAGGGGCCTGCATGCCTCCGTGTTCGTGGTCAAAGTACATGCCGATCCATCCATTTTCGCCGGCGTCTTTGAATATTTTTTTGATGTGTGGATGAATGATGACTTTGCCATCTTTGAAATAAGCGGGTTTCTCATCCATTTCCCTGAAATATGGGTACCAATCCTGATCTGCCCACGACTTCGCTGCATCGAGTAAAATTTCAATGCTCTCTTTGTCAAAATTGGAATAGCGGGCCAATTGGGTAACCTCTTCTATGCCGTGTACTTCGTAAAGGAGAAAACGAAGCTGATCCATATTCACATACGTTGCCATGCTGAACTATTTTTTTACAAATATACTACATTTTTTTAACTTTGAGTTAAATTTTTGCTAAAATTTGGAAAAAAGTGGCATGCCATTGCTTTAATTTGGCGTTGCATCCAATTTTTGATGTAAAAGTGGTCGGGGATTCACATTTTTAGGCCTCAATTATTTATTTGGCAAGGTGTCCGGCATGATTTTATCCTTAATCAGCTGATTTTTTAGTGCATTTACATTTACCTTAATGGCAATCTTAGAAGAAGGTTCGGTAGCGTTTTTGTATTCAAAATACGAAATTTCCCTGTCCAGTACAAAGAGGTGCATATCGCTGTTGAAAAACCGGTCGAAATAAGCTGCGTTGGAGGCAATGATTTTTTTACCTTCATTACCCAGGAGCGGCTGGGGAAAAAAATCACCCACGAAGCCATCCTGAAGCAAAGCACGAAAACCATTTTGAATGGCATTTTGCAGTGAACTGCCTTTGGTAGCCCCAAAGCCGTAACACGTCACCCAAAGTTCATTTACAGGAGCCTTTTTGGCTGCTTCTTTTTTTTCTTCCACCACAACACTTTCTTCCATGGCTGGCTTTTTTGCAGTGGAGCAAGAAAGAATAAAAAACGTAACAAAAACGAAGCAGCACACGTTTAAATACTTCATATTCAAATATCTATTAAAAGTTAGGCAAGATGTTTCTGCAATTTATACCTTTGCAGCCTCATTAGTTTACAAAATTAAACCTGATATCACAATTTTGGTTTCCAATTTCATAATTTACCTTGCTGTCGGTCTATTTACCGTTATAACAGCCCCCCTCTCTGCTCAGAAATTTAAATACCTGGTAAACCCCGGCTTATCCAACATTGATGACTTTGTTTACGATAGCGTGGTGCAGGGTACAACACTCTTTCCTGTAAGAAGTAAAGGAAAATGGGGGGTTATAAAGAGCAATGATGAGGCCCTGGTACCAATGATGTACGATTCTGTAAAAATTGATGCCAAAGCCAAAATGATTCTTGCCTTCAACCAAAATTCGGTATCCAACTTTGGCATCAATGGCAGGCAGCTATCCTATCTACAAACCGATTCATTGTTTAGAGCCCGAGATCACAAAAAGTGGGTTAATTTAGCCGGAGAAATCAATGCAGCATTGAAGCAACAACTCCCCGGGCTGACCCTGCATTACCTCGAAAATACCTTGCCAGAGGTAACGCTTAAAAACAAAAACAATCAGGTTGTAGATTCCCTTCGCCTTCAGGAAAACACCAAAGTGTACACCTCCAAAGAAGGCTATGTTTTCATCAATGGAAGTATGTACAGCAAGAGTGGAGAAAAGATAAAACCAAGCAACAAATACACAAAACTGATCCCGTGCAGCACGGGATTTATTCTGGCTAAACAAATGGGTTTTTGGGGCTTGCTCAACGCCCATGGCAAACCCTTGTTACCTTGTATTTATACCAGCATCGATACCCTGGATGGCATACCCCTATTCCTATATGGCAGAAACAATCAATATTACCTGGCAGATTCACTCAATAAGAGGGTGGTTTCACAGCCTGTTATCAAAATAGTACAGCCCGGTGCCAAGGGACACATTGTGTTTTATTTTCCAAATAAAACTTTGAGCTACAATGCCCTTACAAATACTATTGTGCAATGGGACTTTGTCATTGAAAAACCATTCGGCAAAACAGGTTACTGGCTAATTAAAAAATTTGGCTCTTTCGGCTGTGCGGACCTCAACACCGGCGAAGAACTCATACCCGCAAAGTATGTCGACATCTGGGAAGCAGGCGATGGCTACGTGGTTGCTGCAGATGGCAAAAAAAATGATGGTCAGATGAAGGCCATGGATGTGTATTACAACTACAAATTGGTACATCAAAACCGATTGATCCAATTTCTTCCCTTTGCCGATGGCATCCTGACCGAAGCCGAGGCAGAGCGATGCGTATTGGGAGCACAATATCTGGAAAACTACTGCCTGCCTAAAGGCACCTTTTACCCATCCAGTCGCGGCCATTTGATATCCGCGTATAGTGATGAAACCGGACCCGGTGTATTTTTATCCAAACAATTTGCAGACAGAAATTTCAAAAATCCGTACGAGACGGCCATCGATCTCAAACAACCCTTAACCGTCAATGGAAAACCCGGCTTGTGGGTACGATATTCCAAAAGTTGGGGCGTCGTAGACTACGAAGGAAACGTGCTCATCGATTTCCAGTGGGAAGAAATGAAAGAAATTATGGGTATGCCCCAGGTCTTTAAGGTGAAGAAAGATGGAAGGTGGGGGGTGATAAGGGTGGAATAGAATTGCAGGGCCTCGTTGAGACGCAGGGCCCTGTTGAATCGCAGGGCCCTGTTGAATCGCAGGGCCCTGCGATTCTGCTGCCATTTTTATTTTACCTTTGCACAAAATCGCACGGCCCTGTTGAATCGCAGGGCCCTGCGATCCTGCTGCCATTTTTATATTACCTTTGCACAAAATTTTAACCATGCAGGCTTTTATCGTAGATGGGGTTCGTACGCCGATTGGCAGTTTTGGGGGCAGTCTCGGTCACGTGAGGGGCGATGATCTGGCAGCGCATGTGATCAGGTTTTAATAAATATCTGTCATATTAACAAGCTAACTACAGAATTTGATTTATTAAATTGAAAAGTTAGTACCGCAAATATTTGCTAATTAATCAAGTATTTTGACCTGTCCTTCAATGAATATTTTCGAATAAGGTTGATTTTTTAACTTTTGAAGATTGTTTTTCAGAATCACGTTATACAAAGATAAATTTCCAGAGTTTTTTATGATCGGATAAAAGTTGCCGCCACCTTCAAACTGCATCCCTATCAATGAAACATTCCCAGATCGTCTAATATCCAAGTTTTGATCGACTGCAATGTTCTGAATCTGATTTAGGACTTTAACGTAAGGAGATAATTCATCTACAATTGTAACTTTCTTTTCAAATAAAACCTCATTGGCAAGAAATATTGTATCCAAGACTGGTTCTATCCAAAGTGTATCACCAAATTCAGCACACTCTATGCCCTTTCGCAAAGATCCATACACAGAATCCAATTGAGCGAAAATTGAATTAGATTGTCGGTACACAGAAACAGTGTTTGAAAACGTGTCAAGACCAGTAATATTACAAACTGAAAATAACCTTAAATAAATAGTATCTGCTAAATTCACCTTCCATAAAAGCGAATCGAAATTATAAGTCCTATTGATTATGTCCAGAAAAGGTCCATTTAAATCAAAACTGTATTGCCATTTGTAATTTTGCCCCATTTGGCCAGAATTTGATGCATCAGAAAAAACAATCGCTTCATCTCCATTACAAAAAAATGAATCCTGAATAGAAATCATAGATACAAATCCAACAGAACAAGAATCGGTAAACTCATCTGCTCCTATATCAACACCCAAAGCCAGTCTCTCATTATTGTCAATATCAGTATTAAAATCAGGCAAATAAATTCCCTTGTTTTTCGCATTATTATTTCCGGTGATCAAGTGCAAATTGCTTGGCGACTGAAAATAATCAGATAACAATCCACCACCTGCATTACCTATAGTATGAGAATAAGAATGAATGTCTGGCTGAAACGATTGCGCTTGCCAACCAGCCATGTCATAATAAACACCATTGTGCAAAAATATATTCTCCGCGGTAGTTCCTTTACCAATAAATACATTGTAATCTGAATCCAAGGTCGAAGGTATATTATATCGAAAAGCAATTCTTTGTCCTGTTGATGAAGTTGTGTTGTTAAATAATAAATTATTTCGCAAGTATCCAAGGATGTTAGTATTATTTATTGACAATGCATATGTTGAAGTAGTATTTGGGGTCGACCCACTTAATAAAATTGTATTGTTAACTAAGGAGCAAGTTGGAACTATATCGCAAAATACACCTTGTATGGTAGTGGATTGAGAACCAGTCCAATTTAAAGATATCATGTTATTATCCAATGTCAAATTTTGCCCAAATCCCAAATGAATACCAGTAAGGTTACTATTCGTTCCTGGCATGCTCAAATTAGCAATGATATTTTTTGATATATGAGCATTTGAAACCTCGTTAATGAAAATGCCTCTATAAATACCAGAGGTTCTATGGTTCGAGATGAAGTTATTCAAAATTCTTGCCTTTCCAGCATAACCAATATGAATAGGATGGAGTGTATTAGTCTTAGGTTTATCACTAATAAAATAATTATTTTCAATGAAAATACTATCCCATCTACATGAAGGAGCATATACAGCACTGCTTAAATAATCCTTGAAGGTGCAATTCCTAATCTGCATAAAACCATTGTTACGATTGGTAGAAATATTTAGAGAAAGAGCATATAAAACTCCTGAAACGTTGTATGGAGCAAAGTAACATTTATCAAAATATAATTTAGATTTATTTAACGATAAGCTATCAAGTCGTACCAAACCATAATTGCTTTGATTGTTTCCCTTTATTACAATATTATTAAGTTTAAACTGATCCATTCTACTCATGATATGAAGGCAAGGCTGGGATGTTGAAGCAGATTGAATAAAAAGTGAGCTAGGGCCAACTGTATCTATACTATTTAATTCAATATATTGATTACTTTTGAAAAGCATCAAAGGACTACTTAGATCGGAAAGAGATTGAATCTTAACTTTCAATCCCGTTTTTGAAACAATCTTTAAATTAATGCTATCTAAAACATTGCTTCGATTAAAAACTATTGGGAAATTCTCGGTATGCTCGTCATAAACTGAGTCAATTAAAATAAAAGTTACATCATTTTCTAGACAATTACTATAGTTATAAAAACTAACAGCATCACTTAGCGTTTGGAAATCTCCATCCTTTCCAACAGTAAGTTTTGACCCAGGTAAAAAAGCATCATACTCAACAAAGTGGGTATTGTTTTCCGGTCTATTATCCTGTGAGCAGATAATTTGTGTCTTAATTCTGGCAGTTTCATTAGAGGACAAAATTGGTAAAACACAAATAAATGTATCTTCTTGAAATGGGTTTAAAATTAGATTACCTAACTCGATCTCAATTGAGGAAGAATGAATTTCTCCTTCGTTAATTAACTCTATTCTTCCCGGAGTGTTAGTAAAATTAAAAGTGTTAGAACTTTGATTCTTTAAATGAATATAAACTTTTATGCTATCGCAAGCTAAACTTTTAATTCTTGATTTGATGCTTAAATCTAAATTATTATCAAAAAAATCTCCTGCTACAGCGCCAATATCATGAGGGCTTAATAAACTTCTATCATTCTGAAAACAATCATATGAAAAATCTTGGCTTGATCCAGCACCTTCCACTATTGAGCCTTTGGCAGGGATTTGTAAAAATGAATCCACAGTAAATAAGGGGTCAGCATAAAAACTGGTTGAATCGCTTGGGAAAAGCTGCAAATGTTGAGGCATAGTATTGATGATAAATCCCGGGAACCTGCAAATACCGCCATATAAGGGGTTAAAATGATATATATTTGAAGAAAGAGATAAATTATTATTACCAATAGTTGTGCTTATACCTTCAATACAAAAGAACGAATGTTTTGCCGAACTAGATAAACATAGATTGGCGAAAATATTGTTTGAAACATTTCCAGATGCGACCTCATCTTCAAAATAAATGCATGATGCAGGGATTTCATTGTTTCGAGTTCCATTTATAAATATACTATTATTCTGGACATATTTATATCCAGGAACGGATCTAATACCATAAATTTTAGTCACTGGAGAAGAGTCAGTATTCAAAAAAACTCTATTATTAATTAACTTAAAATAAGAGCTCCCCATATGAATACCTGTAATTCTAGAATCAAGAGAAGTCGATAAATTAGATAAATTAAATACTAAATTATTTCGTGCACTATAAGGTTCGGGCACATTCAGTCCAGCTGATACTTCCAAACCAGTCATATCCACCGCCCTATTCCATTGACTAAAATATTTTATATCACTAATGGTATTTCCGGACAAGACTGTCCTGCCTCTGGATTGTATTCCAATAAAATCCTTAAACGAATTAATAGAATTTAATGTTGAGTCTCCAACCAAAATGTTTGAAATACTATTATTGTCAATTAGTGTGTAATAATTATTAGAGTCATGATAAATACCCATGAAGGGTGCTGTTTTAAAACTCAAACCATTTATTTTATTTCCCGAAATGGAGTTATATTGCGGATAAAATACAGTTAAATACGTCTTCTTACAATAAATTCCGTAATTAAAACCATAGGCTGCACTCTCAATGTTATTTATAATATTGGAGTCAATAAAAGAGCTAGGGTCGTCAGAATCTGCATATAGATATATTCCCCTAAAATAGAAATCCATGGTACTCTGAAAATCACACTTAATATTTGCAATTATATTTTTTTTAATACAAATATCAGGATGATAAGGTGTAGAAGAATTATAATTCCAAATCGCATAAAAATAGTATATAGCTGATGAATTAGGTATGTCAATAATAATAGATGATGTGTCAACATCACTCCCAATTATATTATTATTAATATATCTGCTAGAAGTTTGAGATTTAACACCATAAAAATAACTCGTTCCGGGGCCCGAAAATATTTTAATATTCTGGATTTTATTATTTGCTATTGAATCTTTGTTTATTCCTCCACTGACATCTATTCCAGCAAAATAGACGCCATTACTCCCGCTAACACTAGTGTTGTTTAACATCATTTTATTTCCCTGGCAACTAGCAGCGCTTCCTCCAATAAAATTATTAATAATGGTTAAGGAATTATTTATGCTACTTTTAATAGCTGTAACCCCAATCAATGAAGTATTATATGGAGTCAAATAGTAAAAACTATTTCCACTAATTAAACAAGAAGTGGTACTAGATAATATTATACCATTTACTTTAAAATTAGTGAAGTTGTTGTTTTTGATTCTAACATTCGAACTACTGGAAATTCCTAAAAGAATAGGGACGAAGGTGATAGAATTGCCTATTGTGCATTTTTCAATTGTAATATTTTGTGACGAATTCAATGTCACTATACCATCATAAGAAGATGTTAAACTACCCTGAAAATCAAGGTATCTGAGTTCAACGAAATTATTACCAGAATTAAATAGAGCCGTCGGAGCATTGTTTGCAATAAATTTTAAATAATTTTCATTCCCAACTCCTCCAGGTCGTCCATCAATAACTAATCCCTTCACCGCGTTAAAAACCAAATTAGAATTTATGGATCCTGTTGGAGCTATAGAAGAAATTGGACCTGGAACATTAGCTGCAGGTCTTATCACAATTAAATGTGAGCTGTCAGCACATCCAATTGAACTAAAAGTAAAATTGGTTTCAGGGATATAATCAGCTTGCAACTCTAAATAAACTGTATCAAGCACACCAATATTTTTTAAATTCAACCAAGCTGCTGCAACCGTAGTATAGTCATCATTACTGGATCCAATTCTAATTATTCCAGAACCAGAACAAGAAAAAGTTGATTGTGAGCCCCAAACAGGGTTTATCGTATTGTACTTTGGACCTCCAGCACAATTTATACCAAAATAGGGAAAAATGTAAAAGTCATAAGCAGTGGCAATACCCAATCCTGTAACAGATATATTGGTTGATACACCAGATGAAATAATGGTACCATTACCTAAAGCAGTATTAATTGAATAAACTACCCCCCCCTCAGGAAAAAGACTAGGTAAAGTGCCTGCTGGATATCTCACAACAAGGTAACCATCAGCTCCACTTGGATTAAAAGATAAACTTATTGAATTAATATTAATCGGGGTCAGCACTAAGTTGGTCGGAGGATCAGGAGTGGCACAAATATCCACATTAATGTTATCCATAGCTATGGTTTGGTATGCCGATGAATTAACCTTAAGTTTTATTTTTACATTGCTCCCTATAAAGTTACTTAAAGATTTACGATAGTGATGCCATTTTACTATGTTGGGATACTCGCTACTTTGCATCGTATCAAATGGCAAATAACTGTTCCCGCAATCCGTGCTTACTGAAATCTGAGTGCTATTCCAGGATCCAGAACCAATTGCCATAAGATCAAATGAAAATGTATCCTGAGCTGTGATAGGACCATTAACAGGCAAAATAAATTCACTTGATGAATTTGTATTCAAAAGAATGCTTAAACTTTTGGATAGGGTGCCTGGTTGAGTATTAATCGTCCAACCTGATGCAAATGTCCAATTAGCAGGCAGTGCAGAGAGTTGATTAAAATTTTCACTTAAACTCTGAAGCACAGGTTCTTGGTTAAATATTTTTGTGAAGCTATTGTTAAGAGGATTAACATCTGACTGACTCACCACATTACATGCAAAAGAAATACTCCCCCCACCAGAAAAATTAAAATAATTTGGTATTAATACTGATGTATCTTGATAGGAATTTAATATACCTCCATTGACAATATAATTAACCATTCCAGAATAAGCTCCTGTATAAATCAATTGAATTTCTATTGGATTTAAAGTGAAATCATGGGTATTTACTCCTGTGTTAGTTAACTTAATACTCACTTGTTCATTTGTACCAAAACAGTCTAGATTATCTATTCCGGCGATGTTATAAACTCCAATGTCAATGCCATTTGACATAGGCTTATGATCATCTGCACCAATGTCTGGAGACAAAGTATCTCTTGTCAAACCATCAATATCATAATAGATGCCGGGAACATGGATGCCCTTTCTATCAATTTTAAAACTATTACTTTGTATATGCAAATCAGTGGAAGAGACAAAATCAGGGTTAAGTTCAATCGAATTTAAATCTTTTCCAGATGCTGTACGCCATGCATTAAGATTGGAATAATTTATTCCTGCCGATGACTTAACTAGAAAACTATTCAATCCAGATAAATCGGCTTTTAAGCAATTATAATTTGACTCAGTCAAAGTTGAAGAACCCAGATGCAAAGAATATCTATGATTAATATTGTTGTTGCCATAAGAGTTATTTATTAAAACATTGTTTTTTAAATAAGTTTGACCCAAGACAGAGTACATAGCAGCACTTGAGAGATTGGGGCTTGGCGCAATAACAATGCTATTATAATAAACAAAATTTGTACTACCTGTATGGTTTAAATAACATCCAGTAACGAATTGAGTATTATAACCGGACATATACATTGTGGCTAAATCAGAAATAAAATTATTGGTCAGTTTATAAACGGTTGTTGCTACAGATCCGGACGTAAATACACCTGTCACAAAGCCATATGTAGTTGTGGAAATATTTTTGAGCCTATTAACATTATTACGATTCAGAATTATTGTACCAGTACAATCCACAATTCGAATACCATAAAGGGCAAAAGCTCCATTTGTGAAAATATTGCGAACAACTGCACCCTCAATATTTAGATTTTTTTGAAAATTTGCGTAAATACCTGATACTTCAAAAGCTCCTCCAATATCATTTTCTGATTCTCCACCAATTATCATTTGTTCACTAATTGAGGACGCTATTTTATTTCCTTCATCATAATAAGTGGCCGATGTTCCCTGGAGCGATACACCCTGGGCAGTATTTTGACAATTTATTCCTTTATACTCATTCCAGGAATTTGAACCCGATTGATTTGATACTGAAAAACCAACTATTGAAGAATTAGTTGTCTGCAAAATTCCAAAACTATTGGGGTTATTTTTATTTAGCACAATCGTTGCATCAATAAATTTATTGTATTGACTTCCTTTAACAGCATCTTGTGGTTTTATAAAATATCCATATTCAACGTTGGTGTTTGCTGGATCAACTCTTACATCAATATTTTCAATATCAACATAGGATGCCCCTGAGAGTCCAATACCAAAATCTCTATTCCAACTGCTACCAAATGGGCGCACAATTGGTCTGTTGCCACCCGTAGATTGTCGAATTTTTAAAGTTGCGTTTGCAGAACCTTTATATGTGATCCAAGGTAAATCTTCAGCAAATATTTGATCACCTGGGATGTTCAAAATGATTGAATCTGTCATCACACATTGGGATGCAGCATTGCTGGCTACAATTGCTTTTGATAAAGAAGAAAAATTAAATGGCCCATCCGGTTGACTCAAATCCACGCTAAATTCACCCCCAGAAATTGATATAGGTGATGAGTGCAAAATAAGCGATATATTATCAATAGCAGCTGGTGGGTTGTTTCCTTGTGAACTGTTGTATCTAAATGAAAAAATTATTCTAAAGGAATCAGATGATGTACATGTGTTGACCACTTGGGGACTGAAATAAATCTTTTGTCTTTTTACTGTTCCTTGATTATTCAATACCGCTAATGTTTCAGCCGGTTTGCTAAGAATTACAGCAGTTGTGTTGGTTTGGCTGGGAGTGTAAGTTGTAGGGGCAATGCTAACCATTAACACATCATTAGGGGCGACTTCACCAATGTTTATCCATGAAAAGCTCAATTCCATGTAGTTGATTCCCTGAGGTAAAACAACATTTCTGTAAAAATGAACCGTTTTTGCACTGGTATTATTTGTGTAACTCCAGCTTGCCCCGCCATTGTTCGATATGTAAGCACAATTTCCGGTAAATCCAGAAGGCGTAGCGCCAACATACCAGGCATTTGTTGCTGTGCCATTGACTAATGACCAACCATTGTCTGCAAAAGTTGGGCCCAAATTAAACCCACCCTCCTGCAAAGAATCTATCAAAACTGTTTGGGATAAAAGGAATTCAGGTAAAATCAATATTAATAAAAAGATGATCCTCGAAATTTTTTTCATAGTAAAAATTCACTGTTACTGCCCAAATATATCAAAATTTTTAAAAACGATAACCTGATATTCATCTGCTTATAAAATAAGCATAACATTATTAATATATTTAATTTATTATACAATGTGAATCTAAGTTTTATATTAATTTTTGTTATTTTGGGTCTACTTAGTACAAAATAGACATTGATTTTGGCAGCGTCCTAACTGTATGGCTAAATTTCTTACATGAAAGAGATCCAAATCATACCATATTAGATGTTATATATTATTTTCCATTCTGAGAAAAAAAGAGATGTTTATTGTGAAGAATATTAAAAAAATTCCCTATACCTGGCTAAGAGTAAATCCAGCTTGAAAATAAAATGATGATGGTAAAAACAAACTCTTCCTTAATCTTACATGCTATTTAAAGAGGCTATTGCAATGCTACATGTAAACTTTTTAAAACATTACTTTCATATTTATTACCAAAATTCTAAAAATGATAAAATTAAAATCAAAATATTCAAAAAATGTATAAAATTAATCTACCGATAAATCTAATTCTATTTCTTCATCCTTACATTACCATGAATAAAGGTATCAGAATAATCGCTTACTAATAAAGTTTGAAATTCATTTACAAGTAATATATTATAGAGAGATAGTTGTCCTTTATTAAAAATTAATGGAAAGTTTTCTCCCAACCCATCTAGCTCAAACTTTTCAAACCACAATTTTTTATTAATTCCCAATTTTATCATAAATTGATCTGGCGTTACACCAATTTCTGAAGAAAAACGAAGCACAGTTAGATTATTATTCAGGCTAACAAGGAATAAATCCTTATCTATAATGATCCCTGATTTAAGATATATAGTATCTAAGCCTGGTTGAATATAAACGGTATCATTTTTACTGATACATCCAATTACTTTTCTCAGAGAACCATAAATAGAATCCATTGATGAGGTAACAATATTTCTTTGCTTACTTAAAGAAATAACATTTGACAAAGTATCTTTTCCAGAAATTGAACATAAAGAAAGCTGGCGAAAATAAACAGTGTCAGCATTTTCCATAACATGAAACAAAGAGTCAACATTGGTAAAATTCGTATTTATAGTTTCAAACTGATTTTGCCCGGAGTACTTGTACTGCCATGTAAACGAGTTACCTATGGCAGCAGATAAGCTTACATTAGATTTTATTAAAGACACTTCACCAATACAAAAGTTCGAAGCATCCGACGAAATAAAGGGAACATAAGCTTCTAAGCAAGAATCCTGAATCTCATCTGCCCCAATATCGGGACTTAAATAACTACGAGCATTACCTTCAAAATCAATTAATTCACTACTTAAAAAAGTGCCGGTATTATTTGCCAGACAGGTATCAGAATTTAGATGAAGGTCATTGGAAGATACAAAATAATTAGTAACCAGACCACCTGCGGGGTCATTTGATATAAATGCATATGAGTGCTGATCCGGAAAATGAGGTATTTGCTTCCATTGATCAAAATTATAGGAAGAATTCTTATAATAGAAAAATTGATCGGCAATAGTCCCAGCTCCAATAAATATATTATTGTCAGAAACGAGTTTGAAATTTGAGGTATCAAGATGAATAGCAAAACGATGTGCAGTAGTGGATGAAATACCATTAAAGCAAATATTGTTTCTCAAAAGAATAGAGTCTGATATTTTAAATTGACTTAAAACATTCGTATAGTAAGTAGAATTTCCTACTACACCTTCTAAATAAAAGGTATTGTGATCAATGATCGTCTTTCTTGCGCCATCAATTTTAACCCCTTGAACACTACCATTGTGCGTTCCTGTCCAGGAAAGCCTGAAAATATTATTATTCATCTTAATGAAATTCACAGAATTGACAACCAGGGCGTTGTGATCTTTAGTAAAGCCAGAGATATTATCATTAAACAATAAATTGTTGCATAGATACAATGTATCAAATGAACTGAATGAAATAATTTCAATTTTCCCGGTCGATCTCTGTCTTTGAAAACTGTTAGATAAAACAGTTAAGTGTTTACCAGAATGAAGCTTAATTGCATTTAAAGAATTGGACTTAACAGTAGTACTTGAGAAAAGATTCTTACTAATGTCCATATGATTCCAAGTATTAAAAGGGGAACTAATGCCTATGTACCCATAATCCTTGAAACTACATTCTTTAACCCTTGCAAAACCCTGTACATTGTTATGGTATATAAACATTGTAAACAGTTGAATAACTTCAGCACCCGCTACCGGGGAAAAATTACATCTAAACATTTCCAGACTTTGATAATTTATATCTGAAGATTCAACACAAAATAAACCATAAGAGGAATTATTTTTCCCACTTATTATACAATTCCTAAAGGATACTTTATTTACATGTCCTAGTATCAATACACAAGGATTATTTATAGAAAATGATTTTAATTGAAGCGTAGTGGCGCCCAAGGTATCTATGCCGTCAAATATCACATTTCTAGCGTTTTGCAAAACAAAAAGAGGTGATGAAATTGCACTCAACGCCTCTATACTTACATTTTTACCATATTTGGGTTTAATTATTAATTTTGCGCTCTCTGAATACTTATTGGCGGAAATAACAATTGGAAAGACTTCACTAGTTTCATTATACACTGAATCGGTTAAAATAAAAGTAATATCTCCATCCAAACAATGTGAAGCATTGTAAAAATAAATTGCTTCTGACAATGTGCTAAAATCACCATTCTGCCCAACTAAATACTGGCCATTTAGCGCTAATGACCGTAAACTAAGTTGAACCACATTGTTATTCGAATTTTCATTCAAATCAGAATTGATAGAAATTTTAATTTTTTCGCCTTGCCTGGAAATTATAGGTATATGTAAATTAAAAACCATTTCTTGACCACTAAGTAAAATGCCTGTTTCAATTGAATGTCCAAGTTGATAAGTCTTTATCCCGCCAATTAGACTAAGTAATAGTTGAGCTGGACTACTGGCAAAATTATACGCAATAGATGAAACATTTTTTATAAATATAGAAATTTCATTGCTATCACATGATAAGCTTCTAACTTTTGCCTTAACACTTAAATCTGAGAAGGAATTGATAAAATCACCTGCAATAGCACCTAAATCGATAGGAGACAATTGGTCTCTTGTGTTTCCATTTAAATCTTCAATTACAAACTCATATTTACCTGATTTTTCTATTCTGCTTCCTTTAGTTGGTAAAGGTAAAATAGTATCCGGATCCAATAAAGGATCAGCAGTGAAGCTCAAGGTATCATCTGCAAATAAAATAGCGTGCGTAATTTCATCAAAATAAATGTAAGGCAATAAATCCATCAGGCCACCATTTACAGAATCGAAGTAGTAAATATTATTGATCAATTTTAAATTGGTATTTAAAACAGGATTGAAAACTCCACCAAAACAGAAGTGCTTTCTTTGCCCGCTAAGACCAGTTGAAGTATTAATAATTATATTATTACCAATATTACAGGTCAATATATTATCGGCAAAATAAACCGAATGGGTGTTTTGACCGCCTAAGTGTAAACCAGTTAATTTGATAGAATTGTTCTTATAATCTCTGGATCCACTACTGCTATATACACCATAAATTTTACTATATTTTGCTTGTGACAAATCCAATGCTACAGCATTGTTGTACATTTTAAAAGAAGATCCATTTAGTAACATTCCATACAAAACAGATCCTGTTGATGTCGAATAATTCAATATATTATACACCTTATTACGTGCCGCGCTGTATTGCTCTAGCGGGCCTAAGTGTACCATGTATACTCCAAGCACAACGGATTTAACATTTTTAACATTGTTATAACCAATATTAGATATATCATTGTTATAGACCGAAATATTGCCCTCTGTATAGCAACCAAATATTAATTCATTAAAAACAAATGAACCTGAAAGTATGGTATCTCCAGAAAAAAGATTTACAATTTTATTATGAGCCACAATTCCCTTCAAATTATTTGAATCATAATAAATTCCCAAAGATCTTCCATATGGCATGTAAAGATTAGAAATAACGTTGTTATTAATTGTTCCAACATGACCAGTTGATCCTCCTGAAATGTCATCTTTCAAACACTGAATCCCAAAAGCTGCTCCCCTAGCTAAACAGTTGATTCCTTTAATTGTATTGGAGTCAACAGTTGTTTCTGTATAATAATGTTTAATATCTAAGTTAATACCACTGATATTCATTTTCATAGTGGTTTGCGAATTACATGAAATACCGCGAATGGAATTTCCAATAATTTTCACCTTAATATTAGAGCCTACCTGGGGATTATAAAAATAAATTCCATTGCAGGTATAGGAATTAGAAGAATTAGGCAAACTGACAATTATAGAGTTAGGGTCATTTACATCCCCTATTTGATTGTAATTTATTTCCCTTGCTCCGATGTAAGTCCCTATTGCATTAAAAATACCTGCTCCATAACCGGTAGTAAGTTTTATATTCTTAATGTTATTATAAACTACTATATCTTGATTGTAAATTCCAGAACAGTAAATTCCTGAAAAATCTAACTTTCCTGATAAACTAGTACTGGTATTTACAATTTCCATATAATTGCCTGAGCAATGAGGGCCGGTGCCACCAATCCAATTTTCAGAAATCGTTAAACTAAAATTCAAGAGTGATGCAATAACTTGAATGCTTACTCCATTTTTGTTTAGAGGTACAGTAAAATAAAAACTATTATTAGAAACAACTCCATTATAAGCATTGCTTATTGAGATTGCCTTAGAGCTAAAATTGAACAGGTTGTTGTCCTCTATTTTAACAAAAGAATTATTCTGATTAGCAAAATTAATCAAAATAGGTGCCATGTAGGAAGGATTTCCGATGTCATTCTTCTCTAAAGTCAAAAAATTGCATTTCCAAATCTGGATAATTCCTGTTACGTCAGAATTTGGGGTGCCTTCAATTTTACAATGTGAGATGTTTATATGATTTGATTCATTTCTAAAATTAATTGTACTTCCATTTAATGCTCTAAAAATAAACTTCTTCTCTAGCCCTGCACCACCTGGCCTTCCATCAATAAAGACACCCAAACATTTATTAAAATCTAAAACGTAGCCTGATGCAGAAGCTGGTTGATAAAAAACAATGTCATTTACAACATTTGCTGCAGGCCGAATAATAAGGACGTGTGTGCTATCATTACAGCCAATAGAATTAAATACAACTTTGTTTTCAGAAATATAATCAGATTGAATTTCAAAAATAACGGTGTCTTGAATACCCATTAATGCTAAATTGGATAAGGCTGCCGTAATTGAGATATAGTTGCTACCGCTCGTGCCAATACTATAAGTACCTGTACCTGAACATGAATTGGTTGTTGCTGATCCAGTTAATGGGTTTATGCTTTGGTACTTAGGTCCACCAGAACAATTTGCACCAATAATTGAATAAATATAAAAATCGTAGGTTGTTGCAATTTCAAGATTTGAAACTGAGAAATAATTCAAGGAACTATTTTGAATAACTTTTCCGTTTCCAATATAAGTATTGGTTTCGTAAAGAAAGCCGTCTACGGGCAGTGAATCGGGTGCAGTAGTGTGGGGGTACATTACAATCAAATAATTATCAGCAATGCCCTGACTAAAGGTACCTGCCAATGAATACAATCCTGTTGAAGTCAATTCAAGATTGTTTGGAGATACAGGTTCTTGACACCCAATAGTATTAAAATTATCAAATGCGATAACACCACCATTTATTGAATAAACATCTAGTTTTATCCAAATTATTTTGTCAACAAATTGAGATAAGTCAACTGAATAATGATTCCACTTCATATTTCCACCTGGATATTCAATATAGTCTAAAGTATCAAAGTTTGAATATGTGTTTCCACAATCTGTACTTATTGATATATTTATTCTTCCCCAAACAGATGCCGACACTGCCCTGAAGTCAAAAGAAAAAGTATCTTGAGGTTGAATGCTACCATACGCAGGAAGTAAAAATGTTGAGGACGAATTTGAGTTGAAATTTCTATACAATCCATTTGAAAAAATGCCATAAACAGGAGAAATACTCCATCCAGAATTTAAAGTCCACCCTGCAGGCAATGATGTACTTTGATTGAAATTTTCATTTACACTTTGGGGAATAACTGCCTGGCTATAATTAGCTGAAATCGTATTGTTTAAAATATTCACATCAGCAGAAAATACAATATTGGCAGTTATCGTAAAAGATCCTCCATTTGAAAAGTTAAAAAAATAAGGCACCAATAGAGTCGTATCCTCATAGCTTTGCAACACCCCGGCAGTAACATTAAATGAATACATATAATTATATGCACCATTAACAGAAATCGAAATTTCAACCGGGGCAATTGAAAAGTCATGGATATTAATGCTTGTATTTTTTAAATGAACACTTATTTGCTCCATTGAACTAAAACATTCAACAATATTAATTCCTGAAATCGAATAAATACCAACATCAGGCCCATTAGAAATTGGATTGTACTCATCGGCTCCAATATCGGGAAATGATCCGTCTCGCAGATCATTATCAATATCTCCAAATACACCTGGAATAGAAATACCTTTTCGATCAACTTTAAAACTTGTGGTTTGTATGTGCAAGTTCTCGTTCGAAACAAAATCCGGGAGAGTATTAATAGATAAATTATCATGCCCTGAAGCAGTACTCCACGCTGAAAGGCTGTTATAGTTAACACCAGCAGATGACCCAACTAAAAAACAATTTTGCGACGACCCCACATACATGCAGTTATTATTAGATGAGGAAACTGAAACCCCACTGACAATTTTCAGGCAATGTCTAAAATTGACATTGTTATTTCCATCTGATGTATTTATTAATATGTTGTTTTTACATGTCACAGTTCCCGATCCGGCATACAAAGCAGCAGTAGATAAATAACCGGTGGGTTGTATACTTACTGTGTTGTAATAAATATTTGAATTTGCTCCCGTATGGCCTAAAGTTATGCCTGCTACATACTGATTTATATAACTTGAAACATAGGAAAGGTTCATTCCATAAATAAAATTGTTACTGATTTCATATGCTGCTGATGGAGTTGTACCAACTAAATAGATCCCTGCAGTCGGACCCCAGGAAGTCATACTTATATTTTTGAAATTAGATATTGAGTTCTGAGAAATTTTAATATTTCCTGTACAATCTGTAAATCTAATCCCATATAAGCCAAAGCCTCCATTCGTGAAAATATTCCTTACTTGTACATTCAAAACAGAAATATTCTTCTGAAAAGAAGCCCAAATTCCACATACTTCCAATGAGCCACCTATGTCATTTGGTATACTACCCCCAATAATAATTTGTTCAAATCCAGGCCCTCCTAAAATATTGCCTTCATCATAATAGGAAGTAGAGGTGCCGTTTAAAATAATACCTTGAGCAACATTTTCTATAGCAACTGATTTAATTTCATTAAATGAGTTTGTTCCGCTTTGTGAGGTAATTGAAAAGCCGTTGAGTGAAGAATTTGTTGTTTGAAGTATGCCAATGGATCTTGTATTGGCTTTATTGAGAATAATTTTGCAATTACTAATCTTCACATTTTGGCAACCCGCCGTGGCATTGGCAGGTTTAATGTAAATGCCATATTCTATATCCAAATTAGATGCAGAAGGAATTATGTCTAAATCAGAAATTTCGACATATTTTGCTCCAGACAAACCCAATCCAAAATCACGTGTCCAGGCACCTCCTGTTGGTTCCAAAACAGAAGATTTTCCTAACCCCGATTTAAATATTTTTAAAACTGAATTTGCATTTCCTGTATAATTTATCCACGGTAAATCTTCCTTAAATACCTGATTCGATGGTATATCCAATAAAACTGAATCGGTCATTAAACACTGACTGGCGGCATTAGCAGATGAGATTGCCCTTGCCAATGAATGAAAATTATTAGTACTTATAGGATTGGAATAATCCAAGGTGTAAAGACCCC
>ERZ724513.500-NODE-500-length-19096-cov-8.312431_pt1 | contig 19096 bp, 18 predicted proteins | sample MGYA00376046_ERZ724513 | MGnify/ENA primary metagenome ERZ724513 (study PRJEB28724, sample SAMN07190883) | activated sludge metagenome | isolation source: activated sludge of sewage treatment plant in Hong Hong | place: Hong Kong | collected 2016-03-17 ...
AGTCCCCCGCGGAGGGAGAGGCCACCTAGCACCGGACTCGAAATTGTCTTCGTCGTCAGATGGATCAGCACCGAACTGGCGGCCTGGGCGAACTCCGAGGAACCAGGAAACAGACCGCGCGTTGTACCCATCCTCACCAACCGTCCAGAGCACTTGGTCGTTTAGCAGCCCCCGGCTTCTGGATCAGGTGCAGGCGCAGCTTGTTCGTGTCGCGATCAGGCACGCCAGCTAAGTCGTATGGTGTGACCGACCCAGCCCCACCAATACCGGCCATCGACCGCACCATCGTGCTGGTGCCCAGCGCTCAACTGGCCGACGTGCAGGGCTACTACCTGCTGGCCATCGGGGTGAGCGGCTGGCTGCCCTGGGTGGTGATCGGCCTGCTCGTCGCGGGGGTCCTGGTCGCCAACAGCCGTAGCGCCGCCCTAGTCGGTGCCGAGGTCGCCGTGGCGCTCGGTGCCCTGACAGTGCTGATCGTGCTGGCCGTGGCACACGCCTTGCTGCCGACCGCGGTGCCCGCCTCCGTGATGCCCACCGAGGTGCTGAATCTGCTGTACGCAACGGTGACCACCGGTCTGCACGACGTCGCCTCCGGTCTGCTGACCCTCGGCATCGTGATCGCGCTGATCGCCTGGGTGGGTGGACGGTCGCGCACCGCCACCCGGGTGCGCGACGGCTGGGACGCCGCGACGCAGGCCGCGCGACGCACCCGCGACGGCTACGGCCTCGACACCGGACGGTTCGGCCACTGGCTGTACGCGGCGCGGGTGTGGGTGCGAGTCGGCGTGGCGGCGGTTGCGGTGCTGGTGCTGTGGGCGAACCGTCCACTGAACGTCTTCCTGATCGTCTTCACCGTGGTGATCGCCGCGCTGGTGCTGCTGCTGGCCACCCTGTTGTGGCGTACGGAGCCGGTGACCGGGGACGCTCCAAAGACAGTGTGAGTTCGGGTATTGCAGACAACGCCCAAACTCACACTGTCATGAGACGGGTCAGTGCGACACCGGCACGATCACGCAACCTGAAGGGTCGAGTGTGAGCGCCAGGTCACCGTTCGGCACCTTCTCGGCGGTACGCACGGTGCCCACCTGGCCGTCGGGCAGCCGGACGTCCACGAGCACTTCGCCGCGTTGGTAGCGCTGCTCGATCACGGGCAACGCGGTGCCGGTCGGGTCGGGCACCAAGGCCGCCGGCCCGATGCCCACCAGCTCGTTCGGCGCCGCGCCGGGGCCGCCCAGGCGCTGCGACAACTCACCGGCCACGAACGGCCCGTAGCCCAGAAACCCGGCGACGGCCCGCGATTCTGGTTCGCGCCACAACACGTCGGGCGGGTCGACCTGCAGCAGCCGACCGGCCTGCATCACCCCGACCCGATCGGCCAGCGCGAACGCCTCGTCCTGGTCGTGGGTGACGTAGAGGGCGGTCGTGCCGGTTGCCCGCAGCGCGTCGCCCAGCACGCCGACCATGTGCTCGCGCAGATTGCGGTCGAGCGCCGACAACGGCTCGTCGAGCAGCAGCAGCCGGGGGCGGGGCGCCAGCGAGCGGGCCAGCGCCACCCGCTGCGCCTGACCGCCCGACAGCTCGCTGACCCGGCGTTTGCCGTAGCCGGAAAGGCCCACCACGGCGAGCAACTCCGCCACCCGCGCGCGTCGGACGGCCTTCGGCTCGCGATACAGCCCGTACGCCACGTTGCCCTCGACGCTGAGGTGGTTGAACAACTGACCGTCTTGAAACATCAGCCCGAAGCCACGCTTATGCACGGCCACGTCCGTCAGGTCGTCGTCGCCCCAGCACACCTGGCCGGCGACCAGCGGTTCGAGCCCGGCGATGCCGCGCAGCAGTGACGACTTGCCCGACCCCGACGCCCCCAGCAGCGCCACGATCTCGCCGGGAGCGACGGCCAGGTCGACGTCGTCGACCGCCACCACGTCGCCATAGCGCACCACCGCGCCGGTCACGGTCAAGCCGCTCACAGTTCAGCCTCCTTGGGTCGGACGAGTTCGGCGGCCGCCATCACTGCGGCGGTCAGCACCGCCAGCACCACCGAGGCGGCCAGCGCCATGCCGAAGTTGTCGGCGCCGGGTCGTCCGATCAGCCGGAAGATCACCACCGGCAGCGTCGGGTGGTCGGGCCGGGCCAGAAACGAGGTGGCGCCGAACTCGCCCAGTGACGTGGCGAACGCGAAGCCGACCGCCAGGCCCAGCCCGCGCAGGGCCAGGGCGCCGTCGATGGTGGCCAGCACCCTGCCGGGCGGGGCGCCGAGCGACGCCGCCGCCTCGCGCTGCCGTGGGTCGATGGCCCGCAGCACCGGCAGCAGCGTGCGCACCACCAACGGCAGGGCGACCACCGCCTGGGCGATGGGTATCAGAATCGGCGAGCTGCGCAGGTCGAACGGCGGCCGGTTCAGAGTGATCAGAAAGCCGAACCCGACCGTGACCGCCGACACGCCGAGCGGCAGCATGAAAACCGCGTCGAGCAACCGCACGCCGCCGGCCAGCCTTCTCGATCGTGGCCGTCTGGACGCCACCAGGCTCACCAGGGCGCCCAGCAGCACGGCCAGCGCCGCGGCCTGGGCGGCGATGGTCAGCGAGTTGAGCGCCGCCGTCCAGACCGGCACGGTGATGCTGCCCTCACCGGTGCCGGCGAGCAGGGCGTAGTTGCGCCACCCCCAGCCGTCGGCGGTGATGAACGAGCGCACCACCAGGTTGATCATCGGCAGTCCCAGCAACCCCAGCACCACCAGGGCGGTCACCAGGGTCGGCACCAGGTCACGACCGGCCCGCCAGGGCTGCTCGGTGGTGTCGTCGCCGCGCAGCCGCAACGCGTGCTCGGCGCGCGTGCGGGCGCGTGCGGCCACCAGCAGCGCGGCCACCACCACGACGAGTTGCACGATCGACAAAGCGGCCGCCGCCGGCAGGTCGAGCAACTGGGTGGTCTGGTACCAGATCTCGGTTTCGATGGTGCCGAAGCCCACCCCGCCCATCACCATCACGATGCCGAACGCGGTGGCGCAGAACAGAAAGACCAGCGACGCCCCCGACAGCACGGCCGGCGCGATGGCCGGCAGCGTGACGGTGCAGAACACCCGCACCGGCGACGCCCCGAGCACCCGGGCCGCCTCGTCCGCGCGCGGGTCGAGCCGCGACCACAGGGCGCCGACGGTACGCACGATCACCGAGTAGTTGAAGAACACCAGCGCCAGCACGATGGCCGCGAACGACTCGTCGAGGCCGAGCCATCCGAGTGGCCCCGAGGCCCCGAACAGCGAGCGGAAGGCGACGCCGACCACGACGGTGGGCAGCACGAACGGCACCGACACCAGGGCCCGGGCGAAGGCCCGGCCACGGAACCGCGTGCGGTACAGAAGGTAGGCGCCGGGCACGCCGAGCAGCACCGACGCCAGCGTGCCCGCGACCGCCAGCGCGAGCGTCTGGCCGATGATGCGCCAGGTGCGCGGTGACGACAGCACGGCACTGAGCCCGTCCAGGCTGAAGACGCCGTCGATCACGAAGCCGCGACTGATCAGACCGGCGACCGGCCAGGCGAAGAAGACGACCAGAAAGCTCACTGGCACCAGTACCGCGATCGCCCAGAACCCCCACGACAGCGACCAGCCCTGCCTCGCTGAGTGCGTCACCTCGACGGGCGCCGGTCGTGTTGGTCGAGCTTGTCGAGACCCAGCGTCAACTGCTGGTCGAGCTTGTCGAGACCCGTCCGTCGGAGCGCCGCTAGACCCTCGCGCGCCGCTAGACGATCGCCCGCCGGTGGTCTCGACACGCTCGACCGACGCACGCTCGAGCGATGGTTCGACGGGCGAATGGGGCTTCATGATCAGCCGATCACCTTGGCTGTCCAGTCGCGAATCCAGGTGTCACGATCGGCCGAGATCACCGTCGCCGACACTGTGAACGGCTTCGTGGCCAGTGGTGCGTGCGCCACCCACTCTTCGGGCAGCGCCACCGACGTGTCGGCCGGGTACATGTACATCTGGCCCGGAATGTCGGCCTGCACCTGCTTGCTCAGCATGAAGTCGATGAACTTCTGCGCGCCGACCTGGTTCTGGGCGCCCTTGATCACTCCGGCGTACTCGACCTGCCTGAAGCACGTCTCGAGCAGCGCGGTGGTGTTCGACTCTTTGCTGCCCTTGGGCACCTCGAACGCGGGCGAGGTGCTGTACGACACCACCAGCGGCCGCGACCCCTTGCCCGACGAGCCGGAAAACTCGGTCGAGTAGGCCTCGGTCCAGCCCTTGACCACCTTGACGCCGTTGTTGTTCAGCGATGCCCAGTAGTCGAGGTAGCCGGGGTTGCCCTTGGCGCCCACGGTGGCGGTCAACCAGGCCAGGCCGGGTGACGACGAGGCCGGGTTCTCGACCACCAGCAGGTTCTTGTAGGCGGGCTTGGCGAGGTCGTCGAGGGTCGCGGGAATCGCCAGGTTCTTGGCCTTGAACCAGTTCTTGTCGGCGTTCACGCACACGTCGCCGAAGTCGATCGCCGTGAGCGAGCCCGAGTCGTCCGGTTTCAGCGCGGCGGCCGAGGCGGGCAGGTTCGCCGGGGCGTAGGGGGTGAGTACGCCCTGACTGATCGCGCGGCCCGCGAAGGTGTTGTCGATGCCGTACACCACGTCGCCCAGCGGCGAGTCCTTGGTGAGAATCAACTGGTTCACCAGCGCTCCGCCGTCGCCCGGCGCGACGTAGGTGACGGTGTAGCCGGTCTCTTGGGCGAACTGTTTCTTGAGTTCGTCGCTGATCGAGAACGAGTCGTGGGTGACGACGGTGAGCGTTTTCGACTCGGTGGGTGCGACGGTCGATCCGGCGCCGCTGGGTGACGTGGTCGCGGGGCCGGTGCACCCGACCAGCGCTGCCAGCAGTGCCAGCGTAACGACGCTCTTGATGGTGTTCATTCGTTCCTCCTCATCGGAGGGCTCACCCATCGGTGAGGAGATCCCGACTCCCTACGCCGGTGCTAACCGGATCAGGTTCGAGGGTCTGCGGTGGCCCGCACTCTCAGCGCCCTGATGGCGCTCCCCTGTCGCCGCCAACTGTACCTGCATCGACGCCCGTGTCCGAGATGATATTTTCTACACTATGCTGTGTGTAAATAAGGAGCGACCGTGACCGCCTTGCAGATGACCGACCTGTCCGACCTGGCCCACCTGGTGAGCGTGCAACCCGAAGCGACGGTGTCGCGCACCGTGCTGCGCGCCGAGGGCACCAACGTGGTGCTTTTCGCCTTCGACGCTGGTGAAGAGCTGCGCGAGCACACCGCCGCCCTGCCGGTGCTGCTGCAGACCCTGGAGGGCGCGTTCGACATCACCGCCGCCGGCCGCACGGTGACCCTGAGGCCGGGCGACCTGATTCACCTTCAGACCCGGCTGCCGCACGCGGTCAAGGCGCTCGAGCCGTCGAAGCTCGCCCTGTTTCTGCTCACCGGCAACTGAGCCCTACCCCCCAAGGAGACAAGGGTGAGCACGCTGCCGCAAGCCGACCGTCCCATCGACGACGTTCAGGGCCACTGGCTGCTGGCCCGACTCGGCAAGCGGGTGCTGCGTCCCGGTGGTCTCGAACTCACCACCCAACTGCTCGACGAGGTGCACCTGGCGGGTGCCGAGGTGGTCGAACTCGCGCCCGGCATCGGCCGCACGGCCACCCTGATTCTGGCCGCCGAACCCGCCGGCTACGTGGGGGTTGACGCCGACCCGTCCGCCGCGGCCCTGGTGGCCGAGGTGGTCGGCGAGCGGGGCCGCATCGTCACCGCAGACGCGGCCGACACCGGCCTGCCCGGCGGGAGCGCCGACGTGGTGATCGGCGAGGCGATGCTCACCATGCAGTCGCCGCGCGGCAAGAAGGCCATCATCGACGAGGCCGTCCGAGTGCTCAAACCCGGCGGCCACTACGCCATTCACGAACTCGGCCTGCAACCCGACGACCTCGACCCCGCGATCGCCGACGAGATTCGCAAAGCGTTGGCCCGCTCGATCAAGGTCAACGCGCGCCCACTCACCGCCGCGGAGTGGACGGCCTTGCTCACCGAGGCCGGGCTCGAGGTCGAGTGGGTGGGCCGGGCGCCCATGGCGCTGCTGCAGATGCGCCGCAATCTGGCCGACGAGGGCGTGCGCGGCGTGCTGCGCATCGCCTGGAACCTGGTGCGCAACCCGGGAGCCCGCAGGCGCGTGTTGAGCGTGCGGCGCACCTTCACCCGCTACGCCGACCAGTTGACCGGCATCGCGCTGGTGGCCCGCAAGCCCGCCTGAGCGCTGCGGCTCGGCGGCTCCGCCCTATGGTTGTTCCGTCGGACGAGTGCGAGGAGCGTGGGTGAGCAGAGAGACCGTGCCGGTCTGGGCGGTGGGCCTCTACCTGGTGGTGGCACTGGTCGTGGCGTGGGGCCTGAGCGTCGTGGCGCGCTGGCTGCTGCGCGGACGAGCTCGGCTGTCGCCGTCGGCGTCCATCATCATCTGCATGCTGGGCATGGCGATCGGGCTGATGATCACCGGCTGGCTCGGGCCGTCGCTGTCGCTGTGGGGTGTGGTGCCGATCGCGGTGGCGCTGCTGCTCTCGGTGGCGGGCATCGCCGGCTACGCCGCTATCGCTGCGCACTTTCAGAAGCCGCAGCAGCAAACGCTCGCCGAACTGGTGGCGTCGGGCGAATCGGCCCGAGTCGAGTTCAAGTCGACCGCGCGCATCAACCTGCACACCGGGCAGAAGGACGAGCGCATGGAACAGGTGATCGCCAAGACCGCCTGCGGGTTTCTCAACGCCGACGGCGGCACCTTGGTGATCGGCGTCGACGACACGGGCTCGGCGCTGGGCCTCGCGCCCGACTTCGCCACCTTGAAGGCCCCGGACGCCGACCGGTTCGAGTTGTGGCTCACCGACATGCTCACCAACACGCTGGGCCAGAACGCGTCGGCACTGATCGGGGTCGACTTCGCCCAGTTGCCCGGTGAGGACGGCGACCAACTGGCCTGCCGGGTGGTGTGCCAGCCGTCGCCGCGTCCGGTCTATCTGCGGGCGAACAAGGCCGCGGCACCCGAGTTGTGGGTGCGCAACGGCAACTCCACCCGACGGCTGAGCGTCGACGAGGCGACCGAATACGTCATGCACCGGTGGCCGCTGAACCTCGGCTCGTCGATCGCAGCGCAGTTCAAGGCGGCAGTTCGGTTCTCTGAACAGCGCTGACTGCTGCTGGTCGAGCCTGTCGAGACCCGCTCGTCGCACCGGTCGAGAGCAGCTGCGTCAAGGGCGCCAGCCCTCGGGCGGATCTTCGCCCACCAGGCCGTCCACGTTCTCGCGCAGCAGGTCGGCGTGGCCGGTGTGCCGTCCGTACTCTTCGATGACGTCGCAGACCACGCGCCGAAGGCTGGCGTGATTGCCCTGGTCGTCGCCCATTTCGGTGAGCTGATCGATGCCGCCGTCGGCGATCGCCTTGTCGATGACGCGCCGAGCGTTGGTGACCGACTCGTCGTACAGGGCGTAGAGCTGGTCCGGGCTGTCGTCCGCGGCCGAGGCGAACACCCAGTCGTCGCCGCTGCTCCAGTCCGCCGAGCGCCACGGCTCGCCGGGATCGGTGCGAAACGCCTCCCAGGTGAACTTCAGCGCCTCAACCGACGCCAGGTGCTTGAGCAGCCCGCCCAGCGTCAGTTCGGACGGCCCGAGCCGCTTGTTGAGACTCTCGGCATCGAGGCCCGAAGCCTTCCAGCGGAATGTGAAACGCAGCCGGTTGAGCATGCCGAGCAGGTGCTCGAGTTCGGTGCCCGCCAGCGGCGGCTCCCAAGGAAAGCGCGGGTCGTCGGCAATCGGATCGGTGGTCTGTGTCATCGCTTCTCCCACTAGTGTTCGAGTTCGCCTCGATCGTAGGAGTGGTCCCGGACGAAACTCGTCCGGTGATCGTCCGAGACCAACCGAGGTCTGACCTCGCTGGCGCGAGTTGGGGACGGTTCCCAACTCGCGCCAGAATTCACTGTCGAAGACGAGCCACGGGCCGTGCTCAAGGTCCGTGGGTGCGTTATGAGATTCCGGCGTTCGCCGGAATGACGGGGTCGGATCTCAGGCGCGCTAGCGTCCGGTGCCCGCATATTCCTCGGTCCGCTTCGCGTCCCGATTCGACGCCTCGGTCCGCTGACTTCGTCAGCGGCCCGTTCCGGCGTCACAAGGGGACGGACGAAGTCCGAACCCGCCCTGCGTGCGGGCTGCGGGCGCGCTAGCGTCCGGTGCCCGCATATACGACGGCTTCCCCACTCACCGAGTCCAACCCGAAGGCTGTGTGCGCTGCCCGGACGGCGGCGTCGACGTCGTCGGCGCCCACCACGACCGAGATGCGGATCTCTGAGGTGCTGATCATCTGAATGTTGATGCCGGTTTCGGCCAGGGCGCGAAAGAACGTGGCCGAGACACCCGGGTGCGACCGCATGCCCACGCCGATCACCGACACCTTGCCGATGGCGTCGTCGTAGAGAATCTCGGCGAAACCGATGCGCTCACGCGCGCCGTGCAGGGCGTCCAGGGCCTTGACCTTGTCGCCACCGGGCAGCGTGAAGGTGATCGCGGTGTTGTCGTTGGCGATCGACTGGTTCTGCACGATCATGTCGATGTTCACCCCCGCGTCGGCCACGGCGCTGAACACCTCGGCCGCGGCACCAACCCGGTCGGGCACGCCCACCACGGTGATCTTCGACTCGCTGCGGTCGTGCGCGACTCCGGTGATCAACGGCTGTTCCATGCCACTGCCTTCCTTGACTTCGATGTCTTTCACCCAGGTGCCGGGCTTGGTCGAGAACGACGACCGCACGTGCACCGGCACGTTCTCTCGCCGGGCGTATTCCACACAGCGCAGGTGCAGGATCTTGGCCCCCTGGGCCGCCATTTCAAGCATCTCTTCGTACGAGATCTCGGGAATCCGAGTCGCGCCCGGCACGATGCGGGGGTCGGCGGTGAATACGCCGTCGACGTCGGAGTAGATCTCGCAGTAGTCGGCACCGAGTGCGGCGGCCAGCGCCACCGCCGTGGTGTCGGACGCCCCCCGCCCGAGTGTCGTGATGTCTTTGGACGTCTGCGAAACCCCTTGAAAACCCGCCACGATCACGATGTCGCCGTCTTCGAGAGCGGTCTCGATGCGGCCGGGGGTGATGTCGATGATGCGTGCGTCGCCGTGGGTGCCGGTGGTGATCACGCCGGCCTGCGAACCGGTGAACGAGCGGGCCTCGAACGCGAGGTCGTTGATGGCCATCGCCAGCAGCGCGGCACTCATACGTTCGCCGGCGGTCAGCAGCATGTCGAGTTCGCGCGGACGGGGCTGCGGCGACACCTGCAGCGCTAGGTCCATCAACTCGTCGGTGGTATCACCCATGGCCGAGATCACCACGACCACCTCGGCGCCGCGCGCCTTGGTGTCGACGATGCGCTGGGCGACCCGCTTGATGCTGGCCGCGTCCGCGACCGACGAACCGCCGAACTTCTGGACGACCCGCAAGGCCTACCTCCCACCCGAAAATGAACCTCGTCTACTGTGCCAGACGCCACGGCGTGGGCGCTGCGCCGCCACCCATCGGGCGGTCAGGCCGTAGGTTGGGCACATGACCCAACCCACCCGCTGGGGCATCGCCGGCCCCGGTCGCATGGCGGCCACCATCGTGCCCGAGTTTCACGCCGCACCCAACGCCGAGCTGGTCGCGGTCGGATCGCGCTCGGCCGAACGGGCCGAGTCGTTCGCCACCGAGCACGATATTCCGCGCTGGCACGCGTCGTACGACGCCTTGGTGAACGACTCTGCAGTCGACGCCATCTATGTCGCCACCCCACACCCGCAGCACACCGACATCGCGCTCGCGGCCATCGCGGCCGGCAAGGCGATTCTGGTCGAGAAGGCGTTCACCGCCACGGTCGACGACACCGAACGCATCGCGACGGCCGCCCGCGAGGCCGGCGTGTTCGCCATGGAGGCGATGTGGACCCGGTTCAACCCCGGCATCGCCCACGTGCGCGACGTGATCGCCGCGGGTGAGGTCGGCGAGATTCGCGGTTGCCAGGGCGACCTCACCGCGTTTCGCGAGTTCGACGCGAACGATCGCCTGTTCGACCCCGCCAAGGGAGGCGGCGCGGTGCTCGACCTGGGCGTGTACCTGATCTCGTTCGCGCAACACTTCTTGGGCACCCCCGAGGTGGTGAACGCCACCGGCGGCCGCTACGCCAGCGGTGTCGAGGGCGAGTTCTCGGTGCTGTTCGGCTACCCCGATGGACGCTCCGCCACGCTGGCCGGCGCCTTCACCACCTACGGCCCGGGCCGCATGATGCTGACCGGCACGAAGGGCTGGATCGACATTCACCCCCGCTTTCATCGGTCGGCATCGGTGACGATCTGGCGCGAGAAGACCCCCGAAACCCTTGAGTTCGAGTCGGGCTATCGGTTCGAGATCGAACACGTCGGCGACTGCCTGGCCCAAGGCCTCACCGAGAGCCCGATCATGCCGCTCGACGACACCATCGCCGTGCAAGCCGTCATGGCCGAGGTGCTCAGCCAGCTCGAGGCCTAGTGCGGTCGATCGACCCCTTGAGACGCGGGTCGATCGACCACACTGATCTGAACGACTTCGACTCGGCGTGCCCACACTGAGGGCGTGCGCGCTCGAACCTTGCTCAGCCCGTCGCTCGCCGACCTGATTTCTACCCAAGCCGGGGTGATCGGCCGAGCGCAACTACTCGCGGCCGGCACTCACTCGAAGGCGATCGAACGCCTGTTGGCTGAAGGTTTTCTATCGATTCTGGTGCCTGGCATCTACACCCGAGGCGGTGACCCGCCGTTTCTTGCCCGGGCCTGGGCAGGCATTCTGCTCGGCGGTGACCACGCGGTGCTGGCCCGCGAGTCGGCTGCTTTCCTACACGGTTTGGCTCACGCCGAACCTGACCTGATCACGGTGTACGCGCCGCAGAAGCGGGCTGATCGAAGCGGCTGGCGATTCATCAGAAGGACGGCGAAGGGTCGGGGCGAGCCTGCGCGCACCACTGTCGAGGTGACCACCATCGATCTGTGCGACGGGCTCGACGAAGACGAATCGGCGGCACTGCTGGCCAACGCCATCAGTAGTCGCAAGACCACCCAGCAGCGGCTTCGCGAAGAGCTGCAACGACGACCGCGCGTAGCCAACCGGCAGTTGCTACGCGAGATCCTGGTCGACGCGGGGTCGGGCGCCCATTCGCCGCTCGAGCGCCGCTACCTGATTCACGTGGAACGAGCGCACGGCCTGCCGGTTGCCGTTCGCCAGGCTCAATCTCACAGCAAGCATCGAAGCGACGCCTGGTACGAAGACTTCGGGTTACTGGTCGAACTGGACAGCAAGCTTCATCATTCGGGAGGGGCCGCCTTTCGTGACATGTCGCGCGACAACGACCACGCCCTGCTCGGCCTCACGACCCTGCGGCTCGGCTGGGCGCACGTCACGGGCAGCGGTGCATGCGAGACGGCCAGACTCGTGGCGCGCGCGCTCATGCAGCGCGGTTGGCAAGGCACGCCAGAGGCTTGTGCTCGCTGCCGATCGGTTCCCTGGTGAACAGCGTGGTCGATCGACCGCCGTCTCAAGGGGTCGATCGACCACGCTCAGGTGCCCCGTCACTGCAGGCCGTGGCGACGCCGGGCACTACTGGTCACCGACTCCAAGAAATCGCCCGCGCCCACCGGCACACCGCTGTTCAGCCACGCTGACGGCACGTCTGCCACCGCCAGTTCGATGCCGGTGTCGGCCAGCACCAGCGGCAGCGTGTGCGTCACGGTCGAGGGGTAGCTCACCATCAGCTTGCTAACCGGGCCACGCCGCACCGCGATCTCGAGCGGCACGTCGGGCCGCACGATCTTCAGGCCCGTCTCGGCCCCGATGCGCGCCAGCTTGGGGTCTGCTTCACGACGATGGGCGAAGTAGCGGCCTGCGCCGAACCGCGCAGTCACCGCCGCCACACCCGCCAAGTACCGCTCGGCGTCGACCACCCCGGTCTCGACCAGTGACGTGCCGATCACGTCGGCGGTGTTCTTCAGCTTGGGTGGGCCGAAGCGGCTGCGCGTCCAGGCGAAGGTGTTGGCGGTCTGCCTCGTACCCTCGGGTGCCTGAACGGGCATCGAGGTGAACACCTCGACGCTGCGACCGTCGCGAGCCGAGGGCGTGAAGAACTGCCGGGCGTGGTCAGACAGCAGGTCGACCACCACGTCGCGACCCGACTCGGCCAGATGCCAGCGGGTCAGCCGGTCGCCCCGCGTTAGCTGGGCGATGAACGAGATCGTGGCCGTGCCGTCGTCGACCACCACCACCTCGGCCACGTCGGCCAGCGGTAGCACCGCCTGCACGAACCGCGAGAACGGGTCGCCGACCACCAATCGGGTGGCCTTGGTCAGCCGCGGGAACAGCTCCCACGCCACCGCCACCATCGACGCAGCCGACTTGCGCGGCTCGTACCAGCTCGCCGCCATGCCCGCGTCACGAGCCAACTCGGCCATCGTCTCGAGCTGCAGCCGGGTGGTCGCCTCGCGCGGCGGCAGCACTGCCAGCCGGGTCTGCCGCAACGCGTCGTGGTGGTGCGCCCACTCAATGACGTTGAGCACCTGCGCCGGGCTCTCGACCAGCGCCAGGGTGTCGCGCTTCTGCTTGCGCTTCTTGGCCATGGTGCCCGCCTCAGGCCACCTGCTGCGCGGCGTCGGCGACCACGCCGGCCACCCGGCGCAGTTTGCGCATCGCCGCGTACTCGCCCTCGTACACCCGCTTCACCCCGTCGCCGAGCGCCTCTTCGATCACCCGGACGTCGCGCACCAGCCGAATCAAACCGCCAGGTTCGAGCGAAGCGGCCTGGTCGGAGCCCCACATGGTGCGGTCGAGCGTGATGTGCCGCTCGATGAAGCAGGCACCCAGGGCCGCGGCCGCGACCGTGGTCTGGAGGCCTCGCTCATGCCCCGAGTACCCGATCGGCACGTTGGGGTACTCGGCCATCAGGGTGCCGATCATGCGCAGGTTGAGCTCGTCGTTCGCCGCCGGGTAGGTCGACGTGGCGTGCACCAGAATCACGTTGCGGCTGCCCAGCACCTCGACGGCGTGCCGAATCTGGGCCGGCGTCGACATGCCGGTCGACAGAATCGCCGTGCGGCCCGACGCCCGAATCGCGCGCAGCAACTCGTCGTCGGTCAGGCAGGCCGAGGCGATCTTGTGCGCCGGCACGTCGAAGCCGTTCAGAAACTCGACGCTTTCGGTGTCCCAGGGCGAAGCGAACCACTGAATGCCCTTCTCGGCGCAGTAGTCGTCGATCACCTGGTACTCGTCAGCGCCGAACTCGATGCGGTGCCGGTACTCGATGTAGGTCATGCGGCCCCAGGGGGTGTCGCGTTCGACGTCCCACTGGTCGCGCGGGGTGCACACCTCGGGGGTGCGCTTTTGAAACTTGACCGCGTCGGCGCCGGCGTCGAGCGCGACGTCGATGAGTTGCAGGCACGTGTCGATGCTGCCGTTGTGGTTGAGACCGATCTCTGCGGTCACGTACGCCGGGTGGGCCGGGCCCACCGGACGGTCGCCGATCAGCCGCTCGCGGGTGGTCGAAGAAGGGGTGTTGATCATGCCAGTTCCTTTCCGAGAATCCAGGAGGCGATTTCGCGCACCGCGCCATGCCCTCCCGGCACAGTGGTGACCAGTCGCGCGGCGTCGCGCACGACCGGGTGGGCCGAGGCGACCGCGACCGGCCACCCGACGACCTCGAAGCAGCCGAGGTCGTTGACGTCGTTGCCCGCGTACAGCACGCGAGCGGGGTCGATCTGTTCGGTGCTGCACCAGTCGCGCAGCACGGCACCCTTGTCGTCCACGCCGTGAATGACCGGCACGCTCAACTTGCGGGCTCGGGCGCCGACCACCGGGTTGACCTCGGTGGAGAGAATCAGCACCGGTATGCCGGCCCGTCGCAGCGCGGCGATGCCGAGCCCGTCGCCCCGGTGCACCCGCACCTGCTCGTTGCCGTCGGACCCGACCTGGGCCGAGTCGTCGGTCTGGGTGCCGTCGAAGTCGAGCACCACCGCGTCGATGTCGCCGCGGCCCGGAACCTCGCCCGGCCCGTCGAGCAGTGGGGCCAGCAGCCGGGCACGATCGAGGTCGCCCGGCTCGTCGATCTCGAGCACCCGCGCGGGGTCGGTCTCGATCAGCACCGTGCGGCCGAAGAAGCGGTGCCGGTGCGTCCAGAACCCCGAGGCGGTCATCGCGTACACCGCGCCGGTTTCGAGAAACTCCGGCTCGCGGTCTTGCCGCCGGGGACGATGCGCTTTGTCGTGGTTGACGCCCACCGCGTCGCCCTCGGCGTCGCGGCGCCAGACGAACCCGTGGGTGGGCGCGGCGGTGAAGGCCGAATCGGCTCCGGTGAGTACCGCCTCGACACAGTCCGCCACCTCGCCGGGCGTGATGAAGGGGCTGGTGCACTGCAGCATCACCAACACCTCGACCGCCTCGCCTGAGGAGTCTTCGAACGCCTCCCAGGCGTGCAGCAACGCCGACTCACTGGACGCCTGGTCGCCCGACAACTCCGCCGGCCGCCGGATCACCACCGCGCCTTCGCTCGCCGCCACGGCCGCGATGCGGTCATCGTCGGTCGACACCGCCACCGCGTCAACGAGGCCGGACGACTGGGCCGCCCGGATCGCCCGCGCCACCAGCGGGACACCGCCTACGGGGGCGAGGTTCTTGCCGGGCACGCCCTTCGAGCCGCCCCGGGCCGGAATCACCGCGAGCACCGTCATAGCCGGGCCAATCGCCGAAGTGCCGGGGCAACGGTGTCGACGCCCTGCCGGTAGGCGGTTCGCGCCGCCCGCGACACCAGCGAACGGATCGCGCTCTGCAGGTCGAGCAGCGCCGAATCGTCTGCCTCGAGCGCGTGCCCGTGGCCGTCGAGGTCATAGCGGCCCAGCAGTTGCGGCAGCATGCCCGAGGCGGTCTCCATGGTGTAGAAGGGCCGCAGGGGTGGCCGCACCTGCTCGGTGAGTCGCGCGGCCAGCGCGGCGCGCGCATCGTCCACGGCGGTGCTGCGACCCAGGCCGTGCGCGCTCGTCCAGTCGGCATCGGCCACCGGCAGTTCACCGTTGTCGAGGTCGGAAAAGCCGGCCAGGCAGCCCGACCCGATGAAGTAATGGTTGCCCAGGCGCTCTTTGATGCCGAAGTCGGTGAGAATCGCGGTGGGAATGCCGCGGTGCATCGCCTCGACCGCCGCGGTGGACGACACCGTGACCAGCAGGTCGGTGCGCGCCAGCACCTCGCCCATGTTGCCGTGCACGATGGTGAGGTTGTCGGGGCGCTGGACGCCCAGCCGCGCCGCCAGTTGCTGGTAGGGGTAGTTCTCGACGTGGGTGGTGCGCTCACCGACCTTGCCGCGCACCTTGAGCAGCACCTCGCGTTCGGGGTGCAGGCGGGCGTGCCTGATCAACCGGCGCAGCACCAGCTCACGGTCGGCGCGACTGCCGGGCACGCCGGGCTGGGCGGCGAAGGTGAGGGTGAACGGGCCTTCGTGGGCCACCGCCGAGTCGGGCTCGCCCAGAAACGGCAGCACGGTTTCGAGCACCACCGACGGGTCGGCGTTCGAACCGGCAAGCAGCCGGCGGAACTCCTCGGCGTCGGTTCGACTGTTGGCCAGAATCACGTCGGACCCCGACCGCAGCAGCAGGCCCTCGGCATGCTTCTCGTACACCACGCCCACGTACCCGCTGATCACCAGCGGCCTGCGCGACGCCTTCGGCCACCGCCGCGCCAGCCCGTGCAGCACCGCCTGCACCGCGCCGCCGGGCAGCGCCAGCACCAGGGCGTCCACGTCGTCCAGCTCATCGAGCTCGACGAAGTCGGGCACGGTGCCGGTCACCTCGGGTCGCACGTCGACGCCGGTGTCGCCCAACTGCCGCTCGCTGGGCAGCCCGACCGAATCGAGCAGCAGGCCGCTGTGGCTGCCGCCCGGGAACAGTTGCTGAGCGGTGAGAAAGCCCCACTTCCAGCGGCTGTCGGTGTCGGCCAGCACCAGCACCCGCGGCGGGCGCGCAGTGGTCGAACGGTGTGTGGTCACGCTTCGACGCTAGGTAGCCCGTTCGACCAGATGACCAACTGCGAGCGGCGGTTCGGTGAACTCCTGTGTACGTCGCGCCGCTCGTCACCCGGGGTGGTTGCCGGAGTTCATCGACTCGTCACACGGCTGTTTTCTGTTCGTCACGAGCTACAGCCAGCATCGACCCAAGAGTCGAGCCCCGGGGGGACGGCATGGCTCGTGAACGGGCGACGATGCAGTCCAGTCGAGGAGTCGCAAGCAGTGAAGTTGTCGGTGATCATCCCCTGCTACAACGTGTCAGCCCATTTACCGACCCTGATTCGCAGCCTGCACGGCAACCTGCGCAGCGACTTCGAGTTCGTGTTCGTCGAAGACGCCTCCACCGACTCGACGGGCGACGCCCTGGACGAGCTGACCGCCGATCTGCCCGGCGCCCGAGTGGTGCGCCACGAGGTGAACCTGGGTCTGAGTGCCGCCCGCAACACCGGCCTGGCCCACGCCGAGGGCACCTACCTCGCCTGGTTGGACGCCGACGATTGGATCGGCCCCGGGTACCTCGACCAGCTCGTGCGGGTGATCGAACGGCTGGGTTGCGAGTTCGTGCGCACCGACCACGTGCGGGTCACCGGACGGCGCCGAACAGTGGTGCGGTCGCCAGAGACCCGGCGCAACCTGGTGATCGCCCCGCGCTCGGCGATCACCCCGCCGTTTCGCTCCACCTCGGTCGATTACCCGATGGCGTGGGCCGGGGTGCAGCATCGGCGGCTGGCCGAGCGCGGCCTGCTGACCTTCGACGAACGGCTGGCCACGTGCGCCGACCGGCACTGGGTGTGGCGGCTGCACCGCGAGGCCGAGAGCTTCGCCACGGTCGGCCTGTTGGGTGTGTTTCACCGGCACGACGAACCCGACTCGTTGAGCCGGCTCAACGACCCCCGGCACCTGCATTTTCTGGACGCACTGAGGCTGATCCTGACCGAGACCCAGGCCGATCGCGAGGCCGACCTGCTGCTACCGAAGGCCGTGGACGCTGCCTGCGCCCTGATCAACTTTCACGTCACCAAACGGGCCCGGCTGTCGCTGGAGATGCAGCGACAGTTGGTGGAGCGCTCGGTCGAGACCTTGGACGCCATGCCGTCCGACGTGCTCGACTACGTGCTCGACCACGGGTCACCGAGACGGCGCACCCTGCTCACCCGCATGCGCCGTAACCCGGCAGCCCTGGCTGCGTAAGCGAATCGTGATCCCGGGATCAGCAGAGTATTGGCGCGAGCGGCGGCCGGCTCGACCCCACAGCGCTGTGACCAGCGCTACCAGAGGGCGGCGGCCAGGGCGTTGAGGGCGGCCCGGTTGAAGGCCTCGGGCAGCGGCGCCTCGTTGCCGATGTTCGTGCCGTGCGGCATTCCCTTGGCCACGTACAGCGTGCAGTCGACCCCGGCATCGGTCAGCCGGCGGGCGTACTCGACGTCTTCGTCGTGAAACAGGTCGACGCTGCCGACGCCGATCCAGGCCGCCGGCAGGCCGGCGAGATCGGCCCGCCGAGCCGGAGCCGCGTACGGCGGTGGTGTGCCCACGCCGGGCTCGGCGCCCAGGTAGGACGCCCAGCCGTAGCGGTTCGCCTTCGGCGTCCAGACCAGCGTGTACTCGCCCGCGGCCTCGGCCCGCGGAACGGTGCGATCGTCGAGCATCGGGTAGACGAGCAGCTGGAACACCACGTTCAGCCCCGCGTCGTGGGCGCGTTGCGCCAGCGCCGCCGCCAGTCCGCCCCCGGCGCTGTTACCGCCGATCATCACCCGGCTCGGGTCGACCCCGAGTTCGTCGGCGTGCTCGATCAGCCAACCCAAGGCGGCGAAGCAGTCGTCCAGAGCGGCGGGGAACGGGTGTTCGGGTGCCTTGCGGTAGTCGGTGCTGACCACCTGCACGTCGAGCTCGGCGGCCACCCGGCAGCACCAGTCGTCGTCGTTGGTGACCGCGCCCATCACGTAGCCGCCGCCGTGAATCCACAGCAGTGCCGGCACCGCCCCGGTCAGTCCCTGACGCCGGTACAGCTCCAACCGCACAGCCGGACGGCCCTCGGCCGCCGGCACGCTCTGCGTGCGGTTGTCGATGCCGTCGGCCAGCGCCCGCTCGGCGGACAGGATGCCGCTCTTGGTCAGCTTCGCCATCAGCGGCACCGGCAGCGGCACCCAGGTCAACGGGCCGCGCACGTCGGGGTCGGCCTGCTGCAGCGCCTTCACCTGCCGCAGCGCCGTCGGCGCCAGCGCAGCCGCCGCACCCGCCATCATGCCGGCGGCGACCCACCCGCGACGACTCACACGTTGACCAGCAGCACGTGCAGGGTGCGCGGGCCGTGCACGCCCTCGACCCGCGACAACTCGATGTCGCTGGTGGCCGAGGGCCCGCTGATCCAGGTGAGCGGCAGCCGCTCGTCGATGGACGCCTGCAGCCGCACCACCGCCTCGGGCACGTCTGAGACCACCTGGTCGGATCCGATCACGCACACGTGCACGTCAGGCACCAGCGACAACGCCCGACGGCCCTGGTCGGCGGCGTGGTCGAGCACGATCGTGCCGGTTTCGGCGATGCCGACCCGCGAGGCCGTCACCACCCCGCCGGTGGCGTCGAGTTCGGCGTGACTGAGCACGGGGTCGTCGGTCACCACCGCGATGCCCGCGGCGGCCACGGCCTCATGCCAGGCGGCCGGCGCCCCCGCCGGAATCACGGCCGAGGTCACGTCGTGGTCGGCCAGCGCGTTGGCGATACGCACCGGCACCTCGTCGGGCACCACCCAGCTGACCACCGCCTTGTAGTCTTCGACCCGCTCGACGAACAGGCCCAGCATGTCGTCGGACGCACCGGGCGGCCGCTGCCCGTAGGTCCAGTCGACCGCCACGTCGTCGGCCGGGGCCATCGGCGTGACGTCGGTGAGGGCTGAGCGAATGCGGCCCAGCATGGCCTCTTTGCTGCTCATGACGCGGACTCCCCCGTCTGCTCGGGTTGCTGGTGCTCTTTGGTCCACCAGTCGCGGAACGTCTGGGTGGGCGGTTTGGGCAGGTCGCGGGCGTCGGTCCA
>ERZ724513.505-NODE-505-length-18942-cov-7.606396_pt1 | contig 18942 bp, 21 predicted proteins | sample MGYA00376046_ERZ724513 | MGnify/ENA primary metagenome ERZ724513 (study PRJEB28724, sample SAMN07190883) | activated sludge metagenome | isolation source: activated sludge of sewage treatment plant in Hong Hong | place: Hong Kong | collected 2016-03-17 ...
CATCCTGCGCGAAGGCCGGAAGCGCCAGATCCGCCGCATGTGCGAACTGGTCGGATTGCGCGTCACCGGCCTCAAGCGGGTGCGTATCGGCAAGGTCAAGCTCGGTGACCTGGCGCCTGGACACTGGCGCTTCCTGCGCGCCGACGAGGCCTTCTGAAACCATGAAACGCCGGCTGCGAGCCGGCGTCTTCGGGTTGCGCAGCCGCCCTCAGGCGGTTCCAGCGACGCCCTGCCCGCGTGCCGGCGGCATCATCAGGCAGTCGCCCTCGATGACGACCTTGCCGCCGACCGTGCACACCGTATCGAGCGCGACGCGGTTCTTGGCGACGTTGACTTCCTTGACGGTGACGGTGGCCTTGACGGTGTCACCGGGACGAACCGGTGCCCTGAACTTCAGCGTCTGCGACAGATAGATGGTGCCGGGACCGGGCAGGTGATTGGCGAGCACGGCGGAGATGAAGCTGGCCGCCAGCATGCCGTGGGCAATGCGCCCGCCGAACACGGTGTCCTTGCAGTATTCCTCGTCCAGATGCGCCGGATTCACGTCGGTCGAGATGCCGGCGAAAAGGACGATGTCGGCTTCGGTAACGGTCTTGGCGATGCTCGCTGTCATGCCGGGATGAAGCTGGTCGATGTGGTGCGTCATGTCTGTTCTCCGAGGATCATTCGTGGTGGGCGGACTTTACCACGTCATTCGGTGCGCAGCGCCTCGACCGGATCGAGACGGGCGGCGCGCCGGGCCGGCAGCACGCCGGCGGCGAGACCGATGACGACGGCAACCGCTTCGGCAAGCAGCACGAAGCTGAGCGGGGTATGCACCGGCAACGCCGGCAGGGCGAAATGGATCGCCTGCGCCAGCCCGATGCCGAGTAGCAGGCCAAGCAGGCCGCCAAAGCCCGAGAGCGCGACCGCCTCGCCGAGAAAGAGCAGCAGGATGGTGCGCCGCGGCGCGCCGAGAGCGACCAGCAGGCCGATTTCGCCGGTGCGCTCGGCGACGGCGATGGTCATGATGGTGACGATGCCGACGCCGCCGACCAGCAGCGAGATCCCACCGAGCGCACCGACGGCCATGGTCAGCACGTTGAGGATGTTCGAGAGCGTCTTCAGCATCTCTTCCTGGGTGATGATGGTGAAGTCCTCGCGGCCATGCCGGGCGAGCATGCGCTCCTTGATCGCGGCGGCGACCAGCGCCGACGGCACCCCCTCCTCGGCGGCGATGTTGATCTCGTCGACGCCCTCGCGGTTGAACAGCTCCTGGGCGCGCGCCGCCGGGATGAAGGCGGTGTCGTCGAGGTCGATGCCAAGAAACTGGCCCTTCGGCGCCATGACGCCGATCACCCGGAAGTGCAGGCCGCCGATGCGCAGGCGCTGGCCGAGCGGATTCTCGCTGCCGAACAGTTCGTCCCTGAGCTTCGACCCGAGAACGACGAAAGCGCGGGCGCTGCTTTCGTCGTCGGCCGGCAGAAATTGCCCGCTTTGGACGGTCGACCGGAACACGTGCGGCAGCTTGGCATTGACGCCGGAAACCAGCGTCCGGCGCGTGCGGCCGTTGCCTTCGACCTCGGCATTGCCGCGCACGATCGGGGTCACCGCGATGACATTCGGGAGGCGTTCGAGCGACCGGGCATCGTCCAGCGACAGGGGCCGAGCGCTGGACGGCAGGCCGGACGGCGGATGGCCGCCGGTCTTGGTCTTGCCCGGATGAACGCCGATGACGTTGGTCCCGAACTGGGTAAACTCAGCGAGGACGAAACGGTGGATGCCTTCGCCGATCGAGGTCAGCAGGATCACCGCCGCGATGCCGACAGCAATGCCGAGCAGGGTCAGGAAACTGCGCAGGCGCTGCGCGGTGACGGCGCGCAGCGCCAGCTGGAGGGCGTCGGCGAACAGCATCTCAATGCTTCATCAGGGCCTGCACCGGGTCGAGCCGGGCAGCCCGGCGGGCCGGCATGAAGCCGAACAGCAGTCCCGTGCCGAGCGCCGTCCCGAGGCCGGCGATGACCGCCCAGTGGGGCGGATAGGCGGGAAAGACCGGGAACAACTGGCGCAGGGCGAAGGCACCGGACTCGCCGAGCAGATAGCCAACCAGCGCGCCGACCGTGGACAGCATCGCCGCTTCGGTCAGGAAGGCCAGCCGGATGGTACGGGCCGGCGCGCCGAGCGCCTTGAGCAGGCCGATTTCGCCGGTGCGCTGGGTGACGGCGACGAGCATGACGTTCATCACCAGGATGCCGGCCACCGCCAGGCTGATCGCGGCGATGCCGGCGACGCCCAGGGTCAGCGTACCGAGCAGCTTGTCGAACGTCGCCAGGATGGCATCCTGGGTGATGACGGTGACGTCCTCCTCGCCGCGATGGCGCTGCCTGAGGATCTCCAGCGCGCGCTCCTTGACCTCGGGAATCGCCTCGCGGCTCCTCGCCTCGATCAGGATGCGGAACAGCGTGTTGGAGTTGAACATCGCCTGCGCCAGCGCCACCGGGACGATGACCAGTTCGTCGGTGTTCATCCCCAGCCCCTGGCCGACCGACTTGAGCACGCCGACCACCCGCAGGCGGCGATCACCGACGCGGATCAGCTTGCCCACCGCCGGTTCGGCACCGAACAGTTCATCGCGGATTGTCGCGCCGATGACGGCAACCGGCGCGCCCCGGCTCCAGTCGTCGTCGGGCAGCCCGCTACCCTGAGCGAGCTCGAAGTTGCGGATGGGCAGGAAATCGCTGACCGAACCGGCAACCATGACTTCGCGCAGCCGCCCGCCGAAGCTGATCTCGGAGGTTCCGACGGCAAGCGGCGCGACCCGCCGGACCCCGGCGGCACGGAGCAGCGCAGCGGCGTCGTCGATGGTCAGGTCGCGCGGCGTCGTCGTGATCGCATTGGCGGGATTGAAGCCGCCGGTGCCCGAGCGTCCGGGCAGGACGATGACGAGGTTGGTGCCGATCGAGGAGAACTGGCCGACGACGTAGCGCCTGGCGCCGTCGCCGAGCGCCGTCAGGATGACGACGGCAGCGACGCCGATCGACATCGCCAGCACCGACAGCGCGGTGCGCAGCGGGTAGCCGGTCGCCGCATCGCGGGCGAAGCGCAGCGTATCAGCCAGGCGCATGGTTGCTGCCGTGCTTGATGCGGCCGTCTTCCATGACGATCTGGCGGCGGGCGCGGGCGCCCATCGCCTGGTCATGGGTGACGACGATCAGCGTGACGCCGCTGGCGTTCAGTGCTTCGAGCAGGCTGACGACCTCTTCGCCGGTGTGGCGGTCAAGGTTGCCGGTCGGCTCGTCGGCCAGGATCAGCGCCGGCTGCATGATCGTCGCGCGGGCGATGGCGACACGCTGGCGCTGGCCGCCGGAAAGCTGGTCGGGCCGGTGGTCGGCGCGATTCTCCAGGCCGAAGCCGGCCAGCGCGTTGGCGACGCGGGCGTTGCGCTCGCGGGCGGGAATGCCGGCCAGCGTCATCGGCAGGGCGATATTCTCGGCGGCGGTCAGCCGCGGCACCAGATGGAAGCTCTGGAAGACGAAGCCGATGCGCTCGCTGCGCACGCGCGCCTGCTCGTCGGGTGACAAGGTCGTCACGTCGCGCCCTTCGAGCCGGTAGGTTCCGGAGTTGGGGCGGTCGAGCAGGCCGAGCAGGTTGAGCAGCGTCGATTTACCGGAGCCCGACGGTCCCATCACCGCCACGTATTCGCCATTGTCGATGCGCAAATCCAGCCCCGCCAGCGCGTGCACCGCCGCATCGCCGAGCTGGAAAACGCGCTCGATGCCCTTGAGTTCGATCAGCGCCATCGGCTACCTGGCTTTCACCTTGTCGTCGGGCGTCACCGTGGCGCCGGCCTTGACGCCCTCCTTTTCGAGCGAGGTGACGATGCGGTCGCCGGCGGCCAGGCCTTCGAGAATCTCGGTGTATTCCCAGTTGGCGAGGCCGGTCTTGACCTTGCGTTCCTCGAGCTTGCCGCTGTCGGGGTTGAACAGCAGCACCCTGCCGCCTTCCTGAATGGCTGCGGTCGGAATGCGCAAGACCTTGTCGCGGCCATCGAGAATGATCTCGACGTCGGCGCTGTAGCCGACCAGCAGCTTGCTGGTTTCGTCAGGCCTGGCAAAGTCGACTTCGACATCGACCGTTCGCGCCTGCTTCTCGACTGCCGACACATAGGGCGCGACGCGCCGCACCTTGCCGGGGATGATCTTGCCCGGCAAGGCATCGAGGGTAACCCGCACCGGCTGGCCAACGCTGATCTTCGGCGCATCGACTTCGTCCATCGGCGCCTTGACGTAAAGACAGGAGTCGTCGATCAGGTCGATCGCCGGCGGCGTCGGCACGCCGGGTGGCGACGGCGTCGAGTATTCGCCCAGCTCGCCGACGATCTTGGCGACCGTGCCGTCGAACGGCGCGTAGAGCGCGACGCGCCCCTGCTCGACGCGCGTGGCTTTCAGTCTGGCCTCGGCCTGGGCGACATCGGCCTTGGCGGTATTGCAACTGGCGCGCTTGACCTCCGCCTCGGTACGGGCGATCTCCTCACGGCTGGCCGAGACAAAGCCCTTGTCGCGCAACTCGGCCTGTCTTTTTGCCTCTTTTTCGGCGTTGACCGCAGCGATGCAGACTTCATCGACGCGCTTGGCGGCCAGGGCGACCTGAGCCTGCGACAGGGCGGCCTGTGCCTGCTGATCGTCGTTCCACAGCTTGAGCAGCAACTGGCCCTTCCTGACCCGGTCGCCCTCCTTGACGCCGAGGTATTCGATGCGCCCGCCGATGATGGTCGACAGCTTGGTGCGCTGGCAGGCTTCGACGGTACCGGCACGGGTGTTGGCCAGCGTCGCTTCGACCTTACCCTCGGCGACTTCCTTCAGCACGACGGGGATGGGCTTGGGCCGGCTGAACCAGGCAAAGGCCAAGCCGAGCACGGCAACGATGGCGACAACGATGGCGATCCGACGCATATGCATTCCTCGAACAATAGCCGCCCGGCCAACGCAGGATCCCGAATCGATCCGGCCAGCGACACACTGCGCTATTTTCGCCTATCCTGGGTCATAATCGAGAAACTGCGAGTCGGTATGCCGCAAGATTGGAACCAACCCGCAAATTCGCCCTCATATAACAGTCTTATCGCGAAGGAGATTCCCATGAAGAAACTGGTTTCGGCGCTGCTCGCCGCCGTTTTCGCGCTGTCCAGCGTTTCCGTGCTGGCCTGCGGCGACAAGGCCAAGGACGAGAAGCAGATGAGCACCCCGTCCAAGCCGAAGATCTGACGGCCGGGGCAGCAACCTCCGAAGGCGCCCGCAAGGCGCCTTCTTTTTTCCGGAATCAGTCACCGCCACCGCCCAGTGAAGTCATGCTCGACAGCGACAACGCCGCCTTCATCCAGACCGGAGTCAGCATCAGCCTGGCCTCCTGCGGCCCCGATCACCTGCCGAGCATGAGCCGCGGGCTGGGCTGCAAGCTGCTTGAGGGCGTGAACCAGGTCGCGGTCTTCGTGCGACGCTCACAATCGCAGGCGCTGCTCGATCACATTCGCCACAGTGGCCAGGTGGCCAATGTCTTCAGCCTGCCCAGCAGCAATCGCACGCTGCAACTGAAAGGCATCGACGCCCGCAGTGTCCCGTTTGCCCCGGCCGACCTGCCCGTCGTCGAGAAGCACCTCGCGGACTTCATTCTCGAGGTCATTCCGCTGGGCATGGCCGAGGCTGTGGTGCGTGCCATCCTCGCCTATCGGCCGGACGACCTGTCGACCGTCGTCTATACCCCCTGCGCGGTCTTCTCGCAAACGCCCGGCCCGAAAGCCGGCGAGCGCCTGGGCTGAGTCATGGGCCTCCGCCTCGACACGATCCGCGAATGCCTCGAGGGCGTGATTCCGGGGCACATCGCCACCTGCGACGGCGAGGGAATGCCCAATCTGGCCTATCTGTCGCAGGTGCAGTTCATCGACAACGACCATGTCGCGTTGTCATATCAGTTCTTCAACCGTACGCGCCAGAACATTCTCGCCGGCTCGCCCGTTCGTTTGATGCTGACCAGCCACCTGACCGGCGCGCAGTACCGGCTGGCCCTTGCCTATCTGCGCACGGAAACGGCTGGCCCGCTGTTCGAGCAGATGAAGGCGAAGCTGGCCGGAATCGCCTCGCACACCGGCATGAGCGAAGTATTCCGCCTGCTCGGCTCGGACGTCTATCGCATCCTCGCCATCGAGCAGGTCCCGGGACCGACGGTGCCACCGCCGCCCCCGGTCGTGAACTATCTGACCGCGCTGCGCCGCGCCACCGGCCGCCTGGCCGGCTGCGGCAATCTCGAGCGCTTGCTGGAAACGGCGCTCGACTGCCTCGGCAGCGAGTTCGGCATCGGCCACGTCATGCTCCTGATGCACGACGAGGCACGCGGCCGCCTGTACACCCTCGCCAGCCGCGGCTATCCGCAATCCGGCATCGGTTCCGAGATCCCGGTCGGCGCGGGCGTCATCGGCATCTGCGCCCGCGAGCGGATTCCCATCCGCATCGGCTTCATGACCAGCGAGTATGGTTACGGGCGCACCATTCGCGATGGCGTCGAGGCCGATGGCCAGGGTGACAGCCTGGAAACGGCGATTCCGCTGCCGGGGCTGCCGGAGGCCGGCAGCCAGATGGCGGTGCCGATCACCGCCTACGACCATCTACTCGGCGTCCTCTATCTGGAAAACGTCGCCGACCTGCACTTCGGTTACGACGACGAAGACGCGCTGGTGGCGTTTGCCGCCCAACTGGGGCTGGCGATGCATCACCACCAAGTAGCGGAAGATCTGGCCGAAGACGAGTCCGGCACCGCGGGGGCGCCCCCGGCACCGGCCGGAGAACCCCTGCTGATACGCCATTTCGCCGCCAACGACAGTGTATTTATCGACGACGACTACCTGATCAAGGGCGTGGCCGGCGCCATTTTGTGGACCTTGGTGAGCGACTTCACCGAGCGTGGGCGAACCGTGTTCACCAACAAGGGCCTGCGCGTTGACCCGAGAGTCCACCTGCCGGGTGTCAGCGACAATCTGGAAGCACGACTGGTTCTGCTGCAGCGGCGGCTGGACGAGCGGGCAGCCGGCATACACCTGATCAAGACCGGGCGCGGGCGATTTGCACTCGCCGTGGAACGGCCCCTGCAACTCGTTTCCGGGTAGTTTTCGGGGTCCCGACCCTCGCTTCTTAAATCTTCATTCAGCATTTCTTAAAAGATCCGTAAGCGCCCGCCGCCCGTCTTGCTTCTGCTTTCGCCCGGCCTAGACTTCCCCCATCAACCATCGACGGGAGAAGTCATGAACCAGACGCAGCACCAAGTCGACCCGCGGCACCTGCTTGAACAGATGCTGCTCATCCGCGCCTACGAGGAAGCCATCGTCGCCGGCAGCACAGCCGGCAAGGTGCCCGGCACCTGCACTTCGGTCGGCCAGGAAGCGGCCGCCGTCGGCGTCGTCAACGCCCTTGCCGGCGCCGACCTGATCCTTACCAATCACCGTAGCGCCGGCCACCTGCTGGCCCGCGGCGCCGATCCCGGGCGCCTGCTGGCGGAAGTCATGGGCCGTAGCGACGGCTACTGCCGGGGCCACAGCGGCTCGCTTCACATTTCGGTCAGGGAATTGGGCGTCGTCCTGACCTCGACCATCGTCGGCGCCGAACTGTCGCTCGCCCCGGGCGTCGCGCTGTCGCAGACCATGCTCGGCAAGCCAGGCATCGTCGTCTGCTTCTTCGGCGACGGCGCCGCCTGCGAGGGCAGCTTCCACGAATCGCTCAACCTCGCCGCGCTGTGGAACCTGCCCATCCTCTACGTCTGCGAAAACAACCAGTGGCAGGCCTTCGTCCATCGCCGCGAGGCCACCAGCCGCGACCACATATCCGACTGGGCCGCGTCCTACGGCATTCCCGCGAAAACGGTGGACGGCAACGATGTCAGCGCCGTCCTCGCCGCCGCCCGGGAAGCAGCGGCCCAGGTGCGTGACAGCGGCCGCCCCTACCTGCTGGAAAACTGGACCTACCGGACCCGCGGTCACTTCGAGCCCGACGACCAGGCCTACGTCGACCCCGCCGAACGCGAAGCCTGGCTGGCGCGCGACCCGATCGCCCTGTGCCGCGACCGCCTGATCGCCGACGGCCAACTGACCGCCGCCCAGGCCGTCACCCTGGCCGACAAGGTGGCAAGCGGCATCGCCGTCGCCCAGGCTTTCGCCGAAGCCTCACCCTTCCCCGACGTTAGCGAACTGACGCGCGACATCTACGCCTGAGGAACCGCCATGACCACACTGACCCTTTACGATGCCGTCGGCGCCGCCCTCACCGAGGAAATGCGCCGCGACCAAAGCGTCCTCGTCTTTGGCGAGGGCATCGCGACCAAGCGCAACGATCTGGTGCAGGAATTCGGCGCCCGGCGCGTGCGCAACACCCCGCTTGCCGAAGGCATCATCGCCGGCACGGCGGTGGGTGCCGCCGCCACCGGCCTGCGCCCGGTCATCGACCTGCTCTTCGCCCCCTTCCTCTGCTACGCGATGGACGAGCTGGTCAACAGCGCCGGCAAGCTGCGCTACATGTCCGGCGGACAATTCTCCTTCCCGTTGGTGACGCTGGCGATGACCGGCGCCGGTTGGGGCGTCGGCGCCCAGCACAACCACAACAACGAGGCCTGGTTCGTCCACAGCCCGGGCCTCAAGGTGGTCATGCCGAGCAACCCGGCCGATGCCAAGGGCCTGCTCAAGGCCGCCATCCGCGACGAAAACCCGGTCCTCTTTTTCCTCGACATCGGGCTGCTCTACCAGCCCGGCGAAGTGCCGACCGGCGAGCACACGGTTCCGCTCGGCAAGGCCGCCGTGCTGCGCACCGGCAGCGACGTGACGCTGGTCTCCTACGGCAAGACCGTCCATGGCTGCCTGCAGGCGGCGGATACCCTGGCCGGCAAAGGTATTACCGCCGAGGTCATCGACCTGCGCAGCCTCAAGCCGCTGGACGAAGCGACCATCCTCGCCTCAGTCGCCAAAACCGGCCGCCTGGTGGTCGTCCACGAGGCCAACCGCCTCTGCGGTGTCGGTGCCGAGATCGCCGCGCTGGTGGCGGAAGAAGCCTTCGCCCAGCTCAAGGCACCGGTCGTTCGCCTCGGCGGCCCTGATGCGCCGGTGGCCTCCAGTTACCCACTGGAACAAGCTTTCGTACCCCAGGCGGAGGCCATCGCGGCAGCCGCCGAAAGGCTCTGCAGCCACCGCCACGCCTGACTTTCCTACACCATTTCAAACCACAACCGGAGATCGCACCATGCATCCCAGCCCCACACCTAAAATCGCCCTGATCGCCACCGCCCTCGCCTGCGGAATGGTTCACACTACCGCCGCCCACGCCGACGGCAACAACGCCGCCCGGATCAAGCGCGGCGCCCTGCTGGTCGCCGCCGGCGACTGCGTCACCTGCCACACGCCGTTCAAGATGGGCGCCAACGGGCCGGAAAAGGACATGGCACGCGGCCTATCCGGCCACCCCGAACAACTGAAGCTGGGCGCCCCGCCCAAGCTCGACAACGACTGGAACTGGGCTGGCTCGGCGACGATGACCGCCTTCGTCGGCCCCTGGGGCACGACCTACGCCGCCAACCTGACGCCGGACCGCGAAACTGGCATCGGATCATGGAAGGAAAAGGATTTCGTGCAGGCGATGCGCACCGGCAAGCATGTCGGCGTCGCCCGCCCGATCATGCCGCCGATGCCCTGGCAGGCCATCGGCCATCTGCCGGACAGCGATCTGCGCGCCATCTACGCTTACCTGCAGGCGCAGCCGGCGGTGAAGAACAAGGTGCCCGAGTACGCCCCGCCGGCAAACGCGACGGCCAAGGCCGGCGGCGGCAAGACCCCCGGGTGAGCAGCCGTCAGGGGCGAATCAGGAAGAGTTCGGGATCGACCGGCGTGTTGTTGAGGATCACGGCCCAGTGCAGGTGCGGGCCGGTCACCCGTCCGGTGGAACCGACGGCACCGAGGATTTCGCCCTTTTTGACCGGTTGACCGGAACGGACGTCGATACGCGACAGGTGCATGTAGGCGGTGATCAGCCCCTGGCCGTGGTCGACGAAGACGGTGTTGCCGTTGAAGAAATAATCGCCGGTGTTGGCCACCACCCCGGCGGCCGGCGCCTTGACCGGGGCACCGGTGCCGACGGCGACATCGAGCCCGGCGTGCGGGTTGCGTGGCTGGCCGTTGAAAACGCGGCGCAGGCCGAAGCGCGAAGACAGCGGGCCAGCGGCCGGCAGCGCGAAGTGGGTGTCGGGCATGCCGTCGCTGAAGCGGCGCTTGACGGCATCGGTGACCTCCCGCTCGCGATCGATGCGGGCCAGGTCGTCGGCGTTGGGCTCGACCTTGCGCTTGTCCTTGATCGTCAGGCGCTGCTCGGGATAGGCTTTGCTGCGCACCGCCACCCTCTTGATGGTTACGGTCGACCCCGAAAAAACGCTAATTTCCGTTTCTCCCGGTACCGTCTCGAGCGGAATGCCGAAGAGTGCGAACCAGCGCCCGCTGTCCTTGACCACGGCCAGTGCCTGCTCGCCCCAGCGCGCAGTCGGTGTCGGCTGGCTGACCGGACCAAGGTCGATGACGGCCACACCGCCGGGAACCGGGGTGTTTTCCGGCACGGCGAAGGCTGGCGCGGCAACGGCCATTGCCAGCAGGAGCCAGGTCAATTTCATGGCGTTTCCCGCCCCGCCCACCACAGTCGCAGGCGCAGGCCGATTTCACTGGTGTAGCCGACCGCGACGAAGCGAATGTCACCGGCCGGATTGATGACGACGAACGACGGCACCCCCGCAAGTCCGTAGCGCCGCAGGACTTCCGCCGCGGGATCGGGCAGGGTCGGCCAGCGATAGGCCTTGTCGTCCATGACCCTGGCCACCGGCGCCGCCGTGCCGGACTGGATGGCGATGCTGGTCACCGGCCAGTCGGCGCTGACATTGCCGACATTACCGGCGGTGGTCTTGCAGATCGGGCACCATTCGGCCCAGAAGTAGAGCAGTACCGGCCGGCCGGCGTGCGTGGCGCGCCAGGTCGCGAGGTCGAAGGGCTGGCCGTCGACGAGACGGCCAGCAAACTCCGGCGCCGGGCCGCGCGGCGTGTCACGAGTCTGCCAGAGCTGGACACTAATCACGATGGCGATGAAGAGCAGCACCTCGGCTGCCCGGCGGCGCCAGCGGCGAGACGGCTTTTCCGCTTCCGCGGGCGCTGCGTTATCGCTCAAGAAGTCCTACAGCCTGGCGGCCTGGAAGGTGTTGCACTGGTTGATGTCGCCGGTCTCGAAACCGCGCTTGAACCAGCGGACGCGCTGATCGGAAGTACCATGGGTGAAGCTTTCGGGGACGATGCGCCCCTGCGCCTGCTGCTGCAGACGGTCGTCACCGATGGCCGAAGCGGCGTTCAGCGCCGCTTCGAGGTCGCCCGGCTCAAGAACGCCCTTCATGGTGTCGGTACGCTTGCCCCAGACCCCGGCCAGGCAATCGGCCTGCAGTTCCATGCGCACGGATAGCGCGTTGGCCTCGGCCCGGCTCGCCCGCTGCTGGGCCTTATGCACCTTTTCGGCGATGCCGAGCTGGTTCTGCACGTGGTGGCCGACTTCGTGGGCGATCACGTAGGCCTGGGCGAATTCGCCGGGCGCCTTGAAGCGGTCCTTGAGGTCACGATAGAAGGAAAGGTCGATATAGACCTTCTGGTCGCCTGGGCAATAGAAGGGGCCCATGGCCGCCTGGCCGGTGCCGCAGGCGGTCGGCGTCATGCCCGAGAACAACACCAGCTTGGGTTCGACGTATTGCTTGCCACTGGCGCGGAAGACATCCGTCCAGGTGTCCTCGGTCGACGCCAGCACCTTGGACACGAATTTCGCCATCTGGTCGTCGGCCGGCGGCTTGTGCGCGGGCGGCGCGCTGTGCTCGACGGCGGGCATGCCGCCGCCTCCGCTCAGCATGCTGAGCACGGTCATCGGATTGATGCCGAGGAAATAGCTGGCGACGAGCGCGATGACGATGGTGCCAAGACCGAGGCGGCCACCCCCCAGACGCAGGCCACCGCCGCCGCCATCACCACGGCGGTCTTCGAGGTTGTCGCTTTCACGTTGGTCGTCGAGGCGCATGGCGTTTCCTTAGCGGTGGAGGTTGATGGCGGCGCGCGTTGCTTCGGCCACCTTGCGGGCCGCGGCGGCAAAGTCTTCGTCCTTGCCGGCGTAGAGGATGGCACGGGACGAGTTGATCATCAAGCCTGTCGCATTGGCCGTGCGGCCCGCCTCGACGGTAGCCGCAATGTCGCCGCCCTGGGCGCCGATGCCGGGGACGAGCAGCGGCATGTCACCGACGATCGCGCGGACGCGGGCGATCTCGGCGGGGAAGGTGGCGCCGACGACGAGGGCGATCTGGCCGGTCGTGTTCCATTCGCCGGCCGCCAAGCGGGCGACGCGCTCGTATAGTTTTTCGCCACCGACATCGAGAAACTGCAGGTCCGAACCGCCCGGATTAGACGTGCGGCACAACAGGATGACACCCTTGTCCGGCCAAGCCAGCCAGGGATCGAGCGAATCGCGGCCCATGTAGGGGTTGACCGTGACAGCATCGGCCTGGAAGCGGCCGAAGGCTTCGACGGCGTACTGCTCGGCGGTCGAGCCGATGTCGCCGCGCTTGGCATCGAGAATGACCGGGATGCCGGCGTGCCTGGCGTGGATGTGGGCAATCAGTGCTTCGAGCTGGTCTTCGGCGCGGTGCGCGGCGAAGTAGGCGATCTGCGGCTTGAAGGCGCAGACGAAATCGGCGGTGGCATCGACGATGGCAGTGCAGAATTCGAGGATGGCATCTTCGCGCCCCTTGAGGTGAGCGGGGAATTTCGCCGGGTCGGGGTCGAGGCCGACACAGAGCAGCGAATTGTTCCTCTGCCAGGCGGCGGCGAGCATTTGGGTGAAGGTCATGCGGCGTCCTTTTTCGCTTCAGACGGGAGGAATCGGGAGAATCTCTCCGGCAGCACGCAGGTCTGCAGGCTGCGCTGGGTGAACAGGAAACGACCGTCGCAGACGAAGCCCAGTTCCTGCCAGTCGACTTCCTTGTTCAGCATCAGCGTGCACTCGATCAGATCGCGGCGCGAGATGCCCCGGTTTTTCGTAAACAGCGCCAGCACCGCACCGTCGAAGGCGTTGCAGTCGTGCAGGAAGAACGGCTCCGCCTTGCGGGTGCGGCCATTGACGTAGATGCGCGGATGCAGGTTAATCGGAAAGGCGCGGCCCCAATGCCACCAGTTGCTTTCGTCGAAGGGCCTGACGCGGCGGGCGAGCAGTTCGTCCTTGTGCTTTTCCAGGTGCGGATGCTTGATGCCGTAGAGCATGCGGCGCGTTTCGCCGGTTTCCACGGTCTTCGAGCAGACGAATTCCATGTTGCCCTTGGGGTGCGTGAAGATGCTGTCCGCCCCCGACACGGCGCCGACCTTGACGGTAAACACGTCGGCAAAACGCACGCTGTAATTGTCGCGCAGGAACATCAGTTGCCCATCGACTTCGGTGAAACGCCGGCCATCGGCCATCCGGCGATCCATGCGGCCTTTCTCGAAGCGGAAGATGGCGCAGTTCGGCGTGCGCTCGTCGAAGACGCGGGTGTCGCCGGTTTCGTAGAAATGCGTGATGCTGCCCTGCGCGTAGAGCCAGGCATTGAGCTTCTTGGCAGCGGTCAGCTTGATGAACTCGCGCGGCACGATGAAGACCAGCTCGCCGCCCGGCTTCAGGTGGCGGACGCACTTCTCGATGAAGAACAGGAAGAGGTTGCTGCGCGCATCGAAGAGGTCGGATTTCAGGCGTTTTTTCGTGTCGACCGCGACATCCTGAAAACGCACATAAGGCGGGTTGCCGACGATCGTGTCGAACTGCTCGTCGACCGGGTAGTCGAAAAAGTCGCGGACTTCGGCGCCGGCCGGGGCCACACGCGGGTCGATCTCGATACCGACGCAATCCGGATGCCGCTCCTTGAGCAACTGAAAGAACACCCCGTCACCAGCCGATGGTTCGAGCGCCCGCCCGCGGTTGCTGCACAGGGCGAGCATGAACGCCACCACCTTGGGTGGGGTGAACACCTGGCCGAGCTGTTCGACGTTGCGGGCGAGCATTGGGTGGCGATGCGGGGGCTAAAGCAAAAACAGCATTTTCTCATTGTCTCCCCCTTGGCGCACAGCAATGCTAGATTCTCGGCATGTCGTCGACCTTTTTCGTGCGCTGGATCGGGATGAGGTTCGCTACCTGCTGTTTGGCGGATTGGCGGATTGGCGATCAACATTTATGGGGTCGAGCGCGCCACAATGGATATTGACCTGATGCTGGCGCTCGATGCCGGGAACCTTCGGCGCTTCCTGAAAACTGCCGAGTCGCTTGGCCTGCAACCGGAGTTGCCGGTCAGGTTGAGCGATCTGGCGGACGAAGACAAGCTGCACCACTGGATCGAAAACAAACATCTGCTGGCCTTCGCCTTGCGGCTTCCTGAAGCCTCGGCGCCTACGGTTGACATCCTGGTGCAGCCGAAAATCGGTTTCGAAGAAGCATTCACCCGGCGGGTCGACAAGGAACTGGGCGGCTTCAAGCTGTCGCTGGCTTCGCTGGACGATCTGATTGCGCTGAAAACGGATACCGGGCGGCCGCATGATGTTTCAGATATCGAGGCCTTGCGCCGCCTGCGCGAGTTGGGGGCGGCATGAGGCAACGTCTCGAATTCAGCTACCGGATATCCGATGAGCGGCTGCTGGCCTGGGCGCGGCGGCCGATTATCGAGCGCCTGCAAATGCTCGACGACATGCGTCGTTTCACGCTGGCGGTACGAGCGGCGCCAGCGGTCGAAACAAAAGCTCAGAACCCCGAACCCGGCTCGGCCAGGTAGCTCGCTTCCTCGGGCGTCGACGGCCGGCCGAGCGCCGCATTGCGATGGGGAAAGCGGCCGAAACGGGCGATAACCTCGTGGTGACGGCAGGCGTAATCAAGAAAGCCATCGCACCCCGGATGTTCGGCGGCCAGCGCGGCGAACAGCGTCAGCGAACGCTCCTGATCGGCCAGCGCTTCGCTGTGTTCGAAAGGCAGATAGACGAAGACCTTTTCGACGGCCAGGAGCGGCCGGTCCCAGCCTTCGCCAACGGCCGTCACCGCCAGTTGCAGCGCCTGCGCGTCGCCGGCAAACGCCTTGGCGTCACCGCGAAAGAGATTGCGCGGGAACTGGTCGAGCACGATCAGCAGCGCGAGCAAGCCTTGCGCTTCGTCCGCCCACGCAGTCAGTCGGCCGGCCAGCGCGGCCTCGACGATGGGCAGGAAACGCGAGCGGATTTGCGCATCGAAACCCTCGTCCTTGCGGAACCACTCGCCACGGGGCTGGCCGTAGCCGGGCTCGCCGGGACGGCCGAACCAAAAGGCCAGGATCTCGGCCGCTGTCGCCGCGTTCATCAGCCCGCCGCGCCCCATGAATCCCTGAGCGTCACTGCCCGGTTGAACACCGGCTTGCTGTCGCCGGAATCGAGATGATCGGCGACGAAATAGCCGTGGCGCTCGAACTGGAAGCGTTGTTCGGGGCGGGCATCGCGCAGGCTCGGTTCGAGCAGGGCGGCAACGACCTGCTTCGACTCGGGATTGAGGTCGTCGAGGAAATTGCGCTCCACGTCCTGGGTATCGCCTTCGCGCCGGGCACCGGGCGCGGCAACCTTGAACAGGCGGTCGTAGAGGCGGATTTCCGCCGCACAGGCGTGGGCGGCGGAAACCCAGTGCAGGTTGCCCTTGACCTTGACGCTGTCGGCGCCCGGCGTGCCGGACCTGGTTTCGGGTAGATATTCGCAGTGGACCGCGACGACCTTGCCGTTTTCATCCTTGTCGCAGCCGGTGCATTTGACGACGTAGCCGTAGCGCAATCGCGCCATGTTGCCGGGGAACAGGCGGCGGTAGCCCTTGCTCGGGACTTCCATGAAGTCCTCGCCCTCGATCCACAGTTCGCGGCTGAAGGGCATGGCGCGCTGGCCGAGTTCCGGATGCAACGGATGGTTGGGCGCGAAGCACTCCTCGACCTGCCCTTCCGGGTAGTTGTCGATGATCAGCTTCAACGGGTCGAGGACGGCGATGCGGCGCTGATCGGATTCGTTCATCACTTCGCGCATGGCATCCTCGAACAGCGCGTAGTCGATCAGCGAATCGTTCTTCGAGACACCGATGCGCTCGGCGAAGAGGCGGAAGCCTTCCGGCGAGTAGCCACGGCGGCGGGCGCCAACCAGGGTCGGCATGCGCGGGTCGTCCCAACCGTCGACGTGCCTTTCCTCGACCAGTTGAATGAGCTTGCGCTTGGACAGCAAGACGTAACTCAGATTGAGGCGCGAGAACTCGATCTGTTGTGGCAGCGGGCGTTGCAGCAGGCCGCCCTCGGCGAGGCGTTCGAGCAGCCAGTCATAGAACGGCCGCTGATCCTCGAATTCCAGCGTGCAGATCGAGTGCGTGATGTTCTCCAGCGCATCCTCGATCGGATGGGCATAGGTGTACATCGGGTACACGCACCAGCGGTCGCCGGTGTTGTGATGCGAGGCATGGCGGATGCGGTAGATCGCCGGGTCGCGCAGGTTGATGTTGGGTGAGGCCATGTCGATCTTCGCCCGCAGGATGTGCGTGCCGTCGGCGAATTCGCCGGCCTGCATGCGCTTGAAGAGATCCATGTTCTCGGCGGCGCTGCGGTCGCGAAACGGCGAATCCTTGCCGGGCTGGGTCAGCGTGCCGCGATTGGCTCGCATCTCGTCGGCCGACTGGCTGTCGACGTAAGCATGCCCGGTTTCGACCAGGTATTCAGCGAACTGCACCATCCAGTCGAAGTAGTCGGAGGCATAGTAAAGGTTGTCTTCGCCGCCCTGCTCCCACGAACAGCCCAGCCACTTCACCGATTCGATGATCGAATCGACATACTCCTGCTCTTCCTTCTCCGGGTTGGTGTCGTCGAAGCGCAGGTGGCAGCGGCCGCCAAATTGCTGGGCGAGGCCGAAGTTGAGCAGGATCGACTTGGCGTGGCCGAAGTGCAGGTAGCCGTTCGGCTCGGGCGGGAAGCGGGTACGGATCCTGGCCGGGTCGAGCGGGCCGGCGGCGTGGTCGGCGGCGCTACCCGGGTGACCGGCCCAATGGCGCTGCGCGTGCTTGCCGGCGGCGAGGTCGGCCTCGACGATGTTGCTGATGAAATTGGCGGCAGGGGCGATTTCGGGTCTGTTGGGGCTGCTCACGGTAAAACCTCGGTTTTCGATCGCGCCATTTTAACCGGCAGAAACGATCAAACCGCTACAATTCCCCCTCATGTCCATCCTGCACAATCTCACCGCCTTGAATTTTCTCGCCGTCGGCGCCGGCGCCGCCCTCGGCGCCTGGACGCGCTGGCTGCTCGGCCTGACGCTCAACCCGCTGTTCATCGCCCTGCCACTCGGCACCCTGGCCGCCAACGTCGTCGGTGGCTATCTGGTCGGGGTGGCGGTCGGGCTGTTTCACATCAACACGCATTTTCCGCTGGCCTGGAAACTGTTCGCCATCACCGGCTTTCTTGGCGGCCTGACGACCTTTTCCACCTTCTCGGCCGAGGTCGTCGAGCGCCTGCTGGCTGGTCAGCCAGCCTGGGCAATCGGTCTGGCGTCGATGCATCTGGCGGGTTCGCTGACCGCGACCTGGCTTGGCCTGCTCAGCATCGGAGCTACGCGGATCTGGTCCTAGTCGAGCCAGGCGGCACCGTCGGCATCGGCCTGAAGGGCGCCCTGATGCGGGCGCTGAACGATCGAAGTGAGTTCCTGGAGCTTGCGACCATGGGTTTCAAGCGCAAACACCGGTCATGTCAGGTCAGAAACGGCCCACGAAGGTCAGACCAAACAGCGGTGCCGGATCGGAATCCTCTTCGCGCACCAGGTCACCGGAGGAGTTTTCGACCCGCAGCTTCCCGCCAGCGACGACGCCACCATAGAAATGCAGGGTCATGTCGTTGCCCAGGCTGCGTGTCACGCGCACAAAGACAGGTACGCCACGCTCCTCGCCGACACCGTTGCGCACGGGGCCACTGTCGCTCAGACGGAAACGCAGGCTCCGGTAAGCCGCGCCGATACCCGCCGTCCAGTTGCCGTCGAAGCGATAGTCGAGCTCAAGACCGGCTGGGCCGGTCGGGCCGCTGGGCAGCGGATTGACCAGACGCCAGCGTTCGTCGATACGCCAGTCGACGACCAGGAAGGGAAATACGCTCGTTTTCTCGATGCGCGAATACACGCCCGCGCCCAGACCGAGACGATTGCCCCCCTCGAACTGCCTGACCCCTGACAGCGTGGCGCCCCAGATCAGGGAATCCCCAGTGTGCGCCCCGTTCTCCTTGACCCAGTCCACGGAAGGGGCGAAGCCCAAGCTCCAGCCATCCCCCACCCCGAAGGAAAGCGGCACCGTCACGCCGTAACGCTGAACGATATTCCATGGCCCAACCGATCCGAAGGCGCTCGCACTCGAGAATGAATAGTCCAGATAATCGTAGTTGAGCGTGATACCGGCGCGGGTCCCGCCGCCGAAATCGTAAGCCGTGCCACCACGCAGGACGACGCCACTCATCCGGTAATCCCCGCCCTGATCGAGGTCGGCGCTGCCTTGATAAACCGCCGTCGCCGACGCGAAAGGTTGCCACGGACTGGTTTCGGCGCCTTGAGCCGAAGCGGCAACCGCCAACAGGGCGCCGAGCGCCGAGAGGGTTGCTAAATGCTGTGAACGCCAACTCATGGAACCCCCCGCTGTGGATATCGAGCGGCGATCCTAGCACCGGCCCACCGATTTCGTAAGGGCGATTGCGCCATTTTCGCCGCGCGCCGCAATCCAGAAAGATCAACAGGCTGGACCCCGACCGGCGCCGGGGTGACAAAAAAATCAGAGTCCGCCTAAACTGCCTGACGACGCTTGCCCGCTGCGGAGCGACGCCAGGGGGCATTGCCGAACCGTT